>Ga0315279_10000028_pt1 | contig 322093 bp, 338 predicted proteins | sample YL17G06_20_MG_FD_203694 | JGI IMG/M metagenome (GOLD analysis project Ga0315279, IMG submission 203694) | Sediment microbial communities from Yellowstone Lake, YNP, Wyoming, USA - YL17G06_20 | ecosystem: Environmental > Aquatic > Freshwater > Lake > Sediment | place: USA: Wyoming | collected...
CAAATCTAGATCGCGCGTCACTATGGGCGATTTGGTCTGAACGGTGACAGGCCAGTCGTGTTCTGTTAGGATTTCGAGACATGTTCGCGTAACCTTGTAGTCTTTCTCAAGCGGCTGGTAAGGATCGCATAATCCGCTTATCCAGACTCTGCCCGCTTCTTTCCTTCGCACTTCACGCCGCAAGAGGTCTCCGGCGTTCGTTTTCACGTCAACGAATCTCCCCCAATCTTCTCGGTGACCAGTAAACCTCTTTATGAAACGTGCGTAGCAGTAGGCGCAGCCAAGTTCACAGCCGATGTAAGGATTAACGGTGTAGGTGAAAACCTTCGATTTGGACAATATTGTTTTTGCAATGACCTCTTTGACTATCACGGGAACATCAACCATCCTTGCTATGCATGTAACTCCGTTCTGAAGGACACACATGCCCGCCTATAACTATTGACCAAGGTCCAGATTTGGGGTTTGGGTTTGGGGGTAAAGTTTTATCCAACCACCACCACCAAAAAAAAGTGGTTACGGAAAAGTTATAGATGAATAAAGAGAATAGTAATTCTCGGTGAAATGATTGATTACCGTTCTTTTTGGAAGCAACCGCTTGATTGGTGCAGACATACCAATAGTTTTCAGAGATAATGGCAAAGACAAGCAACTTTTCAAATATGAGTTGCGAGCCTCAGATTCAAAACCAATGATAGATGTTGAAATAAGAGATGACAAAAATGATTTGTTGGGAAAAGTGCATAAGTCAACCTCATTCGTTCATATTCATAAGGACTACGAAGGCAAAGAGGAACGTGAAGGAAACGATGTCAAGAAAATGACCTTAACAAGAAAAAGTGACAAAACAACGATTTTCGAACTAATCTTTCACAAACCAACCGAGGTTGAGGTCAATGGAGTTTTTCATATCGAAGGGTTTCCACATGCAATCATAGCAACTAAAGACGCTCTGAGGATAGGCGGACTTACGATTTCACACGGTACGATTGTAAAGAGAGGAACTGCAATAGTCCTCACAAGAACAGGTTTCATGATGTAGTTTTCAAATAGAAGACACTTCTATCAGTTCTTTTAAGCCAGTTTTGATTTTGGAGAAAAGTAACTCGTTAATCATTATAGCTGAATAGCTTTGCTTATTGTATTGAAGTCTTCTTCTGTTAGGCTGATTATTGATACTTGGAGATACTGATTCCATGTTCTTCCTTTGTCAGCTATGAAGACTATATCATCAATTAGATTCCGTTTATTCCATTGAGCCTTTCCTTTCACTTCCTCTGTCGAGAATGCAATTTGTGGTGGATTCTTGCTCTCATTGAGTATTCTGAATCGAATCCTATAGGGGAACAGGAACTTGCTCTTGCCCTTTGTCCATCCAATATCCTCTTCACTATAGAAGTAATCTCCTAAGAATTCAATGGTTGCTACAAAGAACCCGCCATGAGTATAGACCACAGCTTTATCTCCCGCTTTTAGGAATTTTTCCATAGTGGGAAAATACCTTGCATCCATTCCCCAGAGATTATGAGCCTTGCAGACCTTCCAATTCTCAGACGATGTCGAAATGCACCAGTATCTCAAGCCCGATACCCCTAAAGGGTTATTCTATCAATCATATAAGCCAGTTTGACCCGTCTATTTTTTCTTCTGATAACATTCCATGCAGATAGCAACCAGCTTCACGTCTTGAAGCGGTTGCGGTAAGGACGTTAGACCTTTTGCAAGCACGGTTACATAACCTAAAGGTTTTCCACATTTCTGACATCTGACTGGTTTGGAATCACTCATCTTTTCACAATAGAACAATTCTTCAATACTCTTTTTAAGTTAGTTTGACCCGACCAACATGCTTTTATTTGTTCCTCTGCAAGTGTTCCAATAGTGTGCTTCGATGTCGGAGACACAAGAACAGAAAAAGAGGAAGCATCCGAGCCTTCTGGAGAGTGAGAGAGCTGAAAGTGAACTATTCCCAGAGTTAATCGAAGCCTTGGAAGAACTGGAAAAAGAAAGAAAATATGTTGACATTCAAGTTTGTCCTAAGTGCAAAGGTCCGTTGGTTCGTAGGGTTGGCTCGATGACTGGGGACATGTCGGGTCACATGGGACTAACCCCACCGAAATTTGAATGCAAAGAATGCGGATGGAGAGAAAGGGTAGTTCTCAAGGCGACCAACCGACCCACAAGCATAAAAGACGTTGCAATAATGGCAGAAGCGAAAGACGCTGAGGATGAAAGTCAGAGAAGAGAGACTGAGAAAAGGTAGAGCAGTTTTCTATCAGTCCTTTTAGGCCAGTTTGGATTTTGCGGAAAAGTCATAGCTGAACCGAAAGTAACTGTGTGGATTGGTGAATTGAGTTGCTTGAAGGCAAGAACGTGAATCTGCGAATCGTGGAGAAAGAGGATTTGCCGCTATATACTGAAATGGCTAGCAATCCAGAAATCTGGGGCGAATTCTCCTCTCCGATTCAGTGGTCAAGGACAGAAATGGAGAAAACATTGTTTGAACCCAGCCCGTTCGAATGGAAGAGTTTCACAATAGAGAAGAAAGACGGAACCAAAATCGGTTGCATATTCCATTTCAACGTGTTACGCCCTATGGGGAAACTGCTGGAGATAGGCTACGCTCTTATTCCAAGCGAAAGAGGAAAGGGCTACTGCACCGAAGCTACACAGTTGATGGTGGACTATCTATTTCTCAGCAAAGAGACTCCTTGCATTCAAGCCTTTACGCTTGTCAAGAATGTCGCTTCACAAAGAGTTTTAGAGAAGGTAGGCTTCAGGAAAGAGGGCATAACGCGGAAACGTTCCTACGTTCGAGGGGAATGGGAAGACTTAGTCATCTTCAGCATCCTCAGGGAAGAATGGAAAAAACCAAAAATACTGACAAAAACGGTTCAACATCGATAATCGTCATGCCACTATGGAATAATCTTCTATCAGTCCTTTTGAGCCAGTTTTCGAATTTGCGGAAAAGTTATTGCTGAATCGAAGTGATTTGTTGCTGAGAAAGTTGATTTCATGGCAACCAACTACTTCTTGCTCAGGTAACTGTTTAATGCTTTGAATCCTTTCTGCATCGTATCTGAATGCTTTTTTCCCATGTCCACGAATGGAGAGAGAAGAACAAAAGACAGTCTCTTGGGTCTGACCTTCCATCGATATTGCACCTTCGTCTTTCCATCTGTTGGCTCAAATGTATATTCCCCAGTTCCTACAAAGTCACCTGCAAACTCCATTTCTACCGACTTGGCTTCCACAATCTTTGTCATCTTGGCAGAAAACTTGGGTGTTCCGCTGCTATGAATAGTTATGTCAACAATTGCACCCTCACGGTCGATTGGCGTATCCCCTCTTAGTTTCATTTCACAATGAGGCATCCACCAATGTGTGACCCCTGCTGCCTCGTTCAAAATAGCCTTGTAGACTACCATAGGTGGGCTATCTATGACGGCTTCATCAAAAGCATCAATTTTTGGCATAACAGCCAATTGTTCCTTTCTTACTAAAGGGTTTTTCTCTTTTTGGTCGCAAAATCTTATCCAAACTAAGTGCTATCCGTTGTACGGACTTTCTAGTGTTCTTAGTGACAGTGGTTTTTCTCGTTCGCCCTTTCCCAGCCTCTGAGTCCCATGTGCGATATTCGTTGATTCTTATTCCTCTCTTGAATGCCCAATCGCAGCTAGAAGCCTCTAAGACATCTAAGCAGTCTCTGGGACGTAGACAGTCTGTTCCTATTACGTGTCTTCCGAACTCGTTTGTTTTGAATACGTGCAAGTCTCCAAGATGAAACAGCTCTTGCAAATAGGTCAATTCGTCGTCTAATCGTTCGTCTGTGATGTTGTCATAGTCAAGGAAAGGTACAAAGAGAGAAGTGTGGGGAACCCTAGCACTGATTCCCCTTGTAGGAGTCTTCGGGACTTTCATGGCACGCGCTAAGTGTGTGAGAACGCGTGTGAGGGCTTGAATGCCCGTGTGCAAGGAGAAAGTTCATATCGGAATTCTTGGCTAGAGATAAATGTGGGTCATGATTCGGTGGGCTTTGATATTAAGAAAGGCATTGTCTTTGAGGTTAAGAGATTTGCTATTGATGATGGTCCAGGAATACGCACCACCATATTTCTTAAAGGTTGTCCCCTGCACTGTTGGTGGTGCCACAATCCCGAGGGCCAAGCTCTTGCGCCTGAGTTGATGTACAGAAGCATGAGATGCACTGGGTGCAACGAGTGTGTCAAAATCTGCGCAAAAGCCGCAATATCGTGTGTCGGCGAGAGCATGGCCATTGACAGGGAAAAATGCAATCTCTGTGGAAGATGCTGTCAGAAATGCCCAACGGAGGCTCTTGCGATCGTCGGAAAAGAGATGAGCCTGAACGAGGTTCTGAAAGAGATAGACAAGGATCTGATTTTTTACGGCGAATCAGAAGGAGGGGTTACAGTCTCCGGCGGAGAACCGCTCTCTCAACTGACCTTTCTAAACTCACTCCTCGACGAGTGTAAGGGAAGGGGCATTCAGACTGCAGTTGATACCTGTGGCTACGCCCCGTACAAGTCCATCGACAAAATCAGCAACAGAGCGGATCTTTTTTTGTACGACATCAAAATCATTGATGAGAAAAAACACAGAAAATACACAGGCGTCTCGAACAAAACGATTCTCCAGAATTTCAAAAAACTCACTGACAAGGGAAGCAACATTCAGGTTCGTTTTCCCGTCATTCCCGGAATCAACGACAGTGAAGAAAACGTCACGAAAACAGCTGAATTCCTAGTTTCATGTGGAACAAAAAACATAAGCCTCCTTCCCTACCACAGATCAGGAATTGAGAAGTACACAGGGTTAGGCAGAACTTACAAGCTGGGAAAAACCAAGTCCCCTTCAGATCAGGACATGAGGAAAATCAAAGAAGCACTCGAGATTTTTGGGTTGAATGTAAGAGTAGGTGGAGGATAACGTGAACATAAGGGTCAGCAAACTGAGAGAGCAGAGCATTAAGACGAAACCCTATATCACGCCGGAGAGAGCAGTTCTTATAACAGAATTCTACAGGAACGATGTTGCCGGCCAGTCATCCACGCCCGTGCGAAGAGCACTCGCGTTCAAACACATGCTTGAAAACGAGACAATCTACATCGGTGACGCCGAGCTAATCGTCGGCGAAAGAGGGCCAGCTCCAAAGGCAGTTCCAACATACCCGGAAATATGCTGCCACAGCCTCGAAGACCTAGAAATCCTGAACACGAGAAAAAAGACGCCATACGCTGTAGACGCGGAAACCAAGAGGACATACGAGGAAGAAATCATTCCATTCTGGAAGGGCAGATCGATAAGAGAAACAATTTTCAGCAACATGTCCGAAGAATGGAAAGCCGCTTATGAAGCAGGAGTTTTCACCGAATTTCTGGAACAGAGAGCCCCAGGCCACACCGTCTTGGGCAACAAGATTTACACGAAAGGCATGGGTAGTTTCAAGAAAGACATCGCGAAAACCATCCAGACACTGGACTTCCTGCGCGATCCAAGAGCCTACGAGAAAAGGGAAGAACTCAAAGCGATGCAAATAGCTGCCGACGCTCTAATAACCTATGCAGAACGACACGCCAAGAAAGCAAGAGAACTGCTGAAAAAAGAAAAGAACAAACAAAGAAGAAAAGAGCTGAAGAAGATAGCTGACATGTGCAGCCACGTTCCAGCTCATGCCCCCCGAGATTTCTGGGAAGCCTTGCAATACTACTGGTTCGTACATCTCGGCGTGGTGACCGAACTTAACCCATGGGACTCGTTCAACCCCGGAAGGCTTGATCAGCATCTTTACCCATTCTACAAGCGAGGTCTCGAAAACGGAACCCTCACCAAAGAAAAGGCTGTAGAGCTCCTACAGCTGCTCTGGATAAAATTCAACAACCACCCCGCGCCCCCGAAAGTGGGCGTCACAGCGGAAGAAAGCAACACCTACAACGATTTCGCACTCATAAACACTGGCGGAGTCAAACCCGACGGTTCAGACGCCGTCAACGAACTCTCATACCTCATACTCGACGTTGTAGAGGAAATGAGAATCCCACAGCCAAGCTCCATGGTACAAATCAGCAAGAAAACCCCCGACAACTTCCTGAAAAGAGCACTCAAAATCATAAAAACAGGCTTCGGACAACCCTCAGTCTTCAACACCGACGTCATAATCCAAGAACTCCTACGACAGGGAAAAACAATCGAAGACGCCAGAAACGGAGGCGCAAGCGGATGCGTAGAAACGGGAGCGTTCGGCAAAGAATGCTACATCCTCACAGGCTACTTCAACCTGCCCAAAGTGCTCGAAATCACCCTCAACAACGGAGTAGACCCCCAAACCGGAAAGAAAATCGGACTCGAAACCGGCGACCCCACCAAATTCAGTTCCTTCGAGGAAGTCTTTGACGCGTTCAAAAGACAGCTCAACCACTTCATCGACGTCAAAATCAAAGGCAACAACATCATAGAACGACTATACGCCGAAAACCTTCCCGTACCATTCCTCTCACTTTTCATAGACGACTGCATAGCAAACGGCAGAGACTACAACGACGGCGGAGCGCGATACAACACCAACTACATCCAAGGCGTGGGACTCGGCACGACCACAGACTCACTCACAGCAATCAACTGCCAAGTCTTCGACCAAAAACAAGTCACCCTCAAAGAACTGCTCACAGCCCTAAATAGCAACTTCGATGGACACGAGACCCTCCGCCAGAGACTGCTGAACAAGATACCGAAGTATGGAAACGATAACGACTACGCAGACAACATCATGAGAAAAATCTTTGAAGCCTACTACAGCGCAGTGGAAGGAAGACCCACGACGAAGGGCGGACAGTACAGGATAAACCTGCTGCCCACAACCGTCCACGTCTACTTCGGAAAAGTCCTCGGAGCAACACCCGACGGAAGAAAGGCAGGTGAACCCGTTAGCGAAGGCGTGTCACCCGTCCAAGGCGCAGATAGAAAAGGCCCCACGGCCGTGATAAAATCCGTCTCAAAAATAGATCACGTCAAAACAGGCGGAACCCTTCTCAACCAGAAATTCGCCCCCGAACTTCTAGCCGACGAACAAGGACAAGACAAACTCGCTCACCTCATCCGCACCTACTTCAAACTTGACGGACACCACATCCAATTCAACATCGTAAACGCTGAAACCCTACGCGAAGCACAGAAACACCCAGAAAAACATGGAGACCTCCTCGTCAGAGTCGCAGGATACAGCGACTACTTCGTCAACCTCACCACAGAACTCCAAAACGAAATAATCAAAAGAACTGAACACAAAGCCTTCTAGCCACTATTTTCGACAGGACTCCGTTTTCTTCGTATAGGATGGCTCGCAGTCTAGTATTAGCCCCATGTGGACCATGTCATGGTACTTTCCGTCAAAACCTAAGAACGAGTCTTTGCGCAGTCCCTCGGTCTTGAAGCAAAAATTCTCGTAAAGGTTCCTTGCAATCTCGTTTTCTGCCACAACGGTCAGCTCTATCTTGTGCAACCTTTCCTTTTTGGCAAGTTCAAGAAGCTTCTCTGTCATAGCGGTTCCCAGCCCAACTTTGTGGAAGTCTTGATGCAGATATATGGCCAAATCCCCAATTCCCCTTCTCCTCTGATGTGAATACTTGTAGATAACCGCGTAGCCAACTATCTTCCCATTATACTCCGCTACCAAGGGAATCAAGCTTGACATATTCCCAATCCATCTGTCGATAACCTCCATAGTGTACGGGGCCATACTCCATTCGAGAGCCTTCTCAGACATAGAAGAAAACATCTGAAAGATCCCGTTTCTATCGCTTGAGTTCAGAAACCTAACAGTTACTTTTCTACCGTCTTTCAATTTCAGTTCCCACACTTCTAACAACCTCTGGACCGAACTCGCCTTCACCTGTTACCAGAAGACATTTCATGAGCTATGGATTTTAGGATTGTTGTTTAGCTCGGGCTTAGGCCTCGCGCGCGCGAGGTTCGCTTCATTCCACTAACCTACTCCATCGTCGCCCAAAACATGTCGCTATCCCGCAAAACGACGAAGAAAAAACAAGCCGCGAATGAATAGCCCAAAAAAATCTTTGAACTGATCGGCAGCCGCTGGTTCACATGCTCCTTTAAACCAGCATTTTTCCCGACAGCTTTTCAAGAGTTATATGCTAAAAAACAGTAGTTTCCTGTGAAGGACGTGTTCCATTTGTTCCAGAAAATCCTAGTTCCATTAGATGGGTCTGAGCACTCTTTGAAAGCATTGGACGAGGCAGCTCAGATAGCACAGAAATTCTCCGGAAACATAACCCTGCTACACACATACTCCCTACAGCCCCTCCTGATGCCCGGGCCGTCTGCGGCGACCTTGCCAAACATCCCAATCTTAACAGGAGTCGACATGTCAAAAATGGCAGAAGCAGCCCAGCAGCATGGAAACAAGATTCTGGAAGACGGCGAAAAAAGAGTCACAGCCACAAACGTTCAAGTCAAAAAGATGCTTGTCGAAGGACACGCCGTTGAAGAAATCGTCAGGATCGCGAACCAAGGAAACTTCGACCTGATCGTCATAGGCGCCAGAGGCATAAGCCACATGAGAGAAATGCTCCTAGGAAGCGTAACCGACGGAGTCATACATCACGTTCACTGCCCCGTACTAGTCATAAAATAACAACATTTCACGAACACCATTGCACGCACGAAACCCCAAACACAAAGCCCCAAACCCCCGGCAAACCATACACTTTGAGTCCTAAAAGAAATCACGGATTGAATACTGAAAAGCAAAGGCTCGAAATCTCATTATTAGCCGTTAAAGCTTAAGCCCAACGCGCTGGAGACGTTTTAATCGATTATCTTAAAGAAGTCCCTCTCAGTTATTATGCCTACGAGCTTCTCATTCTTCACGACGGGCATGGCTCCAATGTTCTTCTCCCGCATCACCTTCGCCGCCTGGCCCACGTCCACGTCTGGCTCCACCGTCGTCACCGCCTTTGAAGCTATTTCAAGCGCAGGATTGTTCAACACCTGAATAATCGTGCCAGACCGCAGGTACGCGAAGGCTTCCCCGCAGCCGAAGAACCGCACGATGTCCATCGCCGTAATAATCCCCGCAACCCTGCCATCAGCCACTATCGGCAACCGTCTGAAACCCTCCCCAGCCATCGTCTTCTCCGCCTCGAAAATCGTCGTCTTCGACAACGCCGTCACCACCTTTTCGGACATGAGCTGAGCCACGGTGACGCCGCTCGTACGGTCCGCGAAAAGGTTCACGATGTCCCGTTCAGTGACTATAGCCTTCACGGCGCCCCCATCGTCCACCACGGGCAACCCGCCGAGATTCGACTCCTTCATAGTGGCTATGGCTTGGCTTATCTTTGCAGACGTCTTCACCGACGTGACGTCCTGCGTCATAACCAGCTTCACGGGCTCGTTGATGGCCTTGAAAAAGTTGCCGTCAAACTTGCGCTGAACCAGCTCGAACTTCTTGCCCCCGCCCAGATAGTCCACGAAGTCCGTGGCGGTCACGATTCCCTCCAGATGCTTGGTTCCCGGGTTGGTTATGGGCAAGCGGCGGAAACCCTTGTTAGCCATCAACTTTATGGCATCGTAAATCGGCGTGGTCGGAGCCACCATGACAACCGGGCTTTTGGCAACGGTGAGGATTTCGCCGTCGCGCTTCTTCGCTCTGCGAGCCTTCAAGTCAACGGGGCCCTTGCCTCTTATTCTCCTCCTGTAACCTTCCCTGCTCAAAACCTGTCCCTCACTTCACGGTCAACCTTACGATGTCTTCGCGGTCAACTATGCCCACAAGCCTGCCTTCCTTGTCCTTAACTGGAACGCGGCCCACATCCTTCGAAACCATAACCTTGGCCACTCTGATCGCCTTGACCGAGGGTTCCACGGCAACCACGTTCGTCTTCATCACCGAAGAGATTTTCGGTGAAAACCGTCCCTTCTTAGACTCAAACGTCGGCAACACGGCGCCGCTCTCCAACAGATCCTTGTGCGTCACGATGCCCACCAAGCAACCGTTCTTCACGACTGGAAGACCAGCGAAACGCGTCTCCTGCATCAACCGCCAGATTTGTTCAACCTCATCGTCCGGCGAACACGTCACGACTTTCCTGGTCATTATCGTCGAGACGTCCTTAGCGTATTTTTCCGGGTTCGTCTCAACCTGTTTTTTAATGAAGCTCTCCAACCCCAACACGCCACGGTAGGTCCTATCGTCCTTGGAGGTGACGACCGGCGCGCACCACACGTCCACCTTAAGCATGGTTTTGACGGTTGAGGCCAAGTCGTCGTCCACGGATGGCACGTGCTTCGCAGCGGACATTATGCCTTTCACAAGAATCGGGCTCACCGATGAGGATATGGTCATCACGTCGCGCCTGCTGACCTTTCCAAGAAGCTTCTTGTCCCCGTCCGTCACGGGCAAGATTCTGAGGTTGAAGTCCCGAATCAAGGCGCGGGCTTTCGTAGCCGGCTCATCCATGTAAATTGAAGGGTGCTTCGCATCCATCAGTTCCATGACATGCAAAAGACGCTTCTCACTCCTCGAGTTCCGTGAGCTCGCCCTTGCAGTCTTCGCAGAGGTACTCACCGTTGACTTCGGTGAGGCTGTCAGACCATGCTCCACAGTGGTCGCAGTGCCCCGCGAGCGGCGCGGGCTCCTTATGCTCTTCTTCAGCCATGTTTTCGCCCTCGATTAGGGCTTTCTCCTGGATGATTTCTAAAAGCTCAGGCATGACGCCGAGAACATCCTTGCTTGAGATAATGCCCACAAGCTGCCCCTTGTAGATGACGCCCAGTCTTCTGATGTTCAACCGGCTCATCCTCCGAGCAGTCTCAGCTATCGTGGCGTCCGGTTCCACAGTGATGAGCGGCGAAGTCATAACCTCCTCTGCATTAACCGTGTCAGGCTTAACGTTCTTGGCAAGAACGCGGAGGACTAGGTCTCTCTCGGTTATGATGCCGACTGGTTTTCCCTCTTTATTCGTGACTATTATGCAGCCACACACATGTTTATCCATAAGCTCTGCAACGCGGTTTGCCAGCGCGTTCTCTTCCACAGTGATAGCCGGGCTGCTCATCACGTCCTTAACGAGCATTTTAGGTCTCAACCCAATTTCCGACATACATTTCAGCCACGCAAATAGCCATTCATCGAAACGATTTGACTTCACCCAACTGAAAAGATACGGATCAATTTAAGACTTGCTAACCACCGATCAAGACGAGGACAACAAGCTTCTGCGCTTCGCAGCTTGCACCAAATCTTATATGCCTTCGCTTACAGATGCAGTTCGCGTTAAGAGGCGGTTCATCCGTGTTGAGGACCAACGTTGACAGGCTCGTGAGACTTTCAGTAGTGGGCGAAGCCGTCAGCCCAGTTTTCGGGAGGAGCGTTTACAGGGTTTCGGCACAGGGCAACCCCGTGGTCTTGCCAGGCGTAGGCGGCATCACCTACAACGTCCGAGTGGGCGATCCTGCCTGTGGCTGGGAGGCTGACCACGTTGAACCAGGCGTCAGCGTTGAGAACAAGGAGAATGATCCCCGGTTTGGGCAGGGCGCGAATGCCGCGTTCAACGTGCTCTCGTGCGTCGGAAACAAGGCTGTAGTAGTGACGGGCGAGGCGAAGGGAGCAAGCGGCGTCGTAACAGGTAAGCACGGCGGCATAGACCACGTGCTCGTAGACCTTCAGCCCGAGGCTTTGGAGAGGCTGATGCTAGGCGACAAGTTTCTGGTGAAGGCCTTCGGCGTGGGGCTGAAGCTTCTGGACTTTCCCGACATAGTCGTCATGAACATGGATCCGGGCTTTCTGGAAGCGTTAAACCCGAAGCCCAATGGCGACAAGCTAGAGGTGCCAGTCACCCACGTGATTCCCGCAGCGATCATGGGTTCAGGCCTAGGCCAAGACCACACATACTCAGGCGACTACGACATTCAACTCTTCGATGAGAAGGCAAGAAAACAGTACAAGCTTGACAACCTAAGGCTCGGCGACCTCGTAGCCATCACCGACGCAGATCACACGTTTGGAAGGATTTACAGGCAGGGCGCGGTTTCCGTAGGCATCGTCGTGCACACCAACTGCGTATCGGCGGGCCACGGGCCAGGGGTGACGACGTTGTTCACGTCGCGCATGGGGAAGATCGTGCCCAAGGTTGACGCGAAGGCAAACATCGCGACCGTGTTGAAGCTGAGGGGCGCTAGGCCGAAGCGCTAGGCGTGCACGTTGAAAGAGAGCCTTGTGTTTGAGTACTCAATCCCTGATTTTTTTTGAGACTCAAACAGGGTTGGCGTGAAAAATAGATATATAGGCGGCATGTTCATTGTTTGTTCAAGGATAACGTAGGTGTAATTAGGTTGCCGTTTAAGCGTAAGAGTCGCGGCAGGGCTAAGGGCGGAAAGGGCAGTAGCGGTGCTGTTCAATGCGCCAGCTGCGGAGGACTGGTGCCCCGGGACAAGGCCAAGAAGGTTACGAAGAAGATTTCTTTCGTAGATTATGCGTTGGCCAAGGAACTGCGGCAGAAGGGCACGTACATTGCCGTCCCGTCTGACACGAAGTACTACTGCATTTCATGCGCCGTGCACCGCGGCGTTGTGAAGGTCAGGGCTGAGAACGAGCGTCACATCCGCACGCGACCAGGAAGAAGATACTAAGTTTCAGTTTCTTTTTTCTTTGTTTTACCGTAGACGTAGAGGCTTCTCTGCAGCACAGTCAGGTTTGAGAGTATCGCCAGCAAAATGACTGCGATGTTCATAACAGTTATCGGCTGCCAAAACACTGCTATCAAGGTCGCTACGAGCAGTATTACCATGCGTTCCGCTCTCTCTGCCAAGCCGATGGATTCCATCTTGATTGCGGCCGCTTCTGCCCTTGCACGACTGTAGCTGACGAGCAGTGAGCCGACTATCGTGACGATGCCCCAACGGTAGTCGCACAGGCCGCCCAGAACTATGCCCACGTAGACGGCGGCATCTGCGTACCTGTCTAGGATGGAGTCTAGAAAACCGCCGAAGATCGTTGCCTGCCCATAAAGCCTTGCGACCACTCCGTCCAGAACGTCGCAGAAACCTGAGAGCAATAGCATAACGATGGCGAACAGAAGATAGAGCGGCTGGCTCTGCCACTCGTAATAAGCGAGGGCTGAAAGGAAGGCTAGGATTAGGCCTATGCCCGTTATCATGTTAGGCGTTAAGCCTACCCTGTGAGCTCCTCTTGCTTCGGCTGCAAGCATCTGCTGGACTCTCTGCTTTAGTTTCGTGAGCATTTGCGATTGTTTCTCCAGCAATTTTTATTTAAGCTTGGATATGTAAAAAGCTTGAGTTAAAAGGTGTTTGGAATGATTAATGTCACCACGGTTAAGGTTGACGGCAAAGCCTGCATGGGCTTAAGAGTTGATTTGCCCGAAAGCCCACCACTGCTTCTGATTGTCGCAGAGAAGGGATTTGTAATGTGCGGCTTCTTGAACATGGAGGCAGCCGAAAGACTGGGGGCCACGGCAGCCATGGTCAGCGGAGTGAAAACCTTCGAAGACGTACTCAACGCACAGGTCAAAGCCACAACGACTAAGGCAAAAGACTTGGGCGTCGAAGCCGGAATGAAAGGCTCTGAAGCCCTAACGCACCTGTCCTAGACTCGGCTTTCCACAGTTTTCTCCAAACGGAGTGCCGCTTCCTATTTCGGTTTCCAGAGCGCGCGAGAACTCGGTGCGCTGTCATCTCTTATAAGTACGAACTAGTGCGTAAGCCTACTGGGTGTTAGGAGTTGGCGGGGCTTCTTGATCCTTTGGAAGTGAAGGGGCTGACTTTCAGGAATCGTATAGTCATGCCTCCTATGCAGACTGGTCGGGCCACGGTTGAAGGCGCCGTCACTGACAGGTTGATTAGCTTCTACGTTAGGCGTTCAGCTGCTCTGGGCTTGCTGATCGTTGAGCACGCTTACGTTTCTCCGTATGGAAAGTTGAGCCCAAAGCAGTTAGGCATCTACGATGACGGGTTAATCGGCGGATTGGAGAAGCTTGCAGGCAGCATTCACGCGGTGGGCACTCCTGTTGTCGTGCAGATTACTCATGCCGGAGGCGTTGCGAACAAGAAAGTCATAGGAGCGGAGCCTGCTGGTCCTTCGGCAACCGGGAAAACTCGAGAGCTGACAGGAGGCGATATCGAGGCTTTGGCTGAAGAGTTTGCCGCGGCTGCTCAGCGTGCAATCAAAGTGGGTTTTGATGGAGTTGAGCTTCACGGAGCGCACGGTTTCCTGCTCAACCAATTCTTCTCGCCCTTACTCAACAAGCGTGCAGACGAGTATGGCGGATCTTTGGAGAACAGGATGCGTTTCCCCCTCAGGGTTGTTGAGAAGGTCCGGGAGAGAGTCAGGGGTAGGCTTCTGCTTTACCGGTTGGGCGCGGACGACTTGACCCCGAATGGGACGCAGGTTGAGGACTCGGCTGCCTTTGCCGTGAAGCTTGAACAGTACGGCGTTGACGTTGTTGACGTGTCGGGCGGCTTATGCGGGAGCGAGCCTAAACAGCTTCGAGGCGTCAAGGGGTACTTTGTCCCACAAGCTTGCGAGATAAAGAAGTCTGTAGGGGTTCCTGTTATCGGCGTTGGGGGAATCACTGACCCCGAGTATGCTGATAAACTGGTTCGAGACGGAAAAGTTGATATGGTGGCCGTTGGCAGAGCGCTCTGGAAGGATCCGAAATGGGCTGAAAAAGCGCTCGCTTCACTACAAATCGAAGCAACAAAAACCACAACGACAAGAATACTAAAACTACGAATCTGAAAATCGTCCTTTTTGTTCGAGATTGAGCCCTTGTCATGCACAGTTAAATTTTATATTAAGAAGAATACAAATAGAACGGTTGGGGAAACTGTTTGTTGCAGACTGAGAAAGCGCGGGTTAGGAGAACAAGTTATCCCGTTGCCGCTGGCATTCTGATCATCGTTTCCGCATGTTTCATCATTCTCGCAGTGATAGCATCTGTTTTGCAGTCTTGGAGTCTTTTCGAAGAGAATCAGGGCATTCTCTTCATGCAAGAATTACCCTTCGTAGCGATTAGCTTCTTGCTGACCATTCTAGCAATCGTGGCGGGCGCGATGGCGTTGACAAGGAAACATTACACGTTAGCAGTGATTGGGGCCACTGTCCTCTTCACCTAGGGGATTGGTTCTATACCAAGCCTCATCGTGATCCTGACGTATGCTGGAAACTCAATTTATTATCTTGCTAACATCGTTCCATTCATCCTTTCCACGCCAAGCCTATTCTTCCTTGCAAAATCAAGATCGGAATTCACTTAGAATGCACAATCCTTCTAAGCGTTTCAGCGTATTCGACTCTATCCAGTATTAGCTATTCTGCAGAAGCGAAAAGTTTCTGGAAGTTATCGTAGAAGACTCTCTTCCTGCTTCTGTCTGTTATGTCTGAAGCTTCAACAATCGCTATTTGAGTCGGATAGCGATAGTACGGTACGTCGGAGCCAAAAAGCACCCTGTCTTCGTCTATGTCAACTGCCAGTTCAATCAGATCAGGCAGTGTGCCCGATGTTTCAACATAAACGTTCTCGAAACGCTCCAGCATGCTGAGGGCTCCCTCCTTCAGATGGCCAAGTATTATGGGTAGCTTTGGATATTTCGTGGCGATTTTTGAAATCAACCCGGGCCACGAGAACCCGTCTCCAGTGTGGAACAAGATTGGTAGATCCAAATCGTTGACTTTCTTGAAAAAAACATTGAAAAATGGATTATCTGGTCTAAAACATTCCACCATCGGATGCAGTTTGAGTCCCGCCAATTTGAGGGACGCTTTCATTCGAACCAATTCCTTTGTTGCGTCCTTTCGTCTTGGGTCCACCCGTCCAAACCCTACGAGCCTTCTGGGATATTTCCGCACGGATTTTGCGATGTAATCATTCATTTCAGGATACCTGTCACCCACATTGGGATTAGGAAAGACTATTGCTCTTTCAACATCGTATCGATCGAAAAGACGGACAAGATCAGCAACGAGAATTGTCGGGTTCATATATGGTTGCCAAGGGCCAGATTCTCCCAAATGAACGTGTGCATCACAGATTCTCATCAACAGACCCCCATACCCGTAGGCATATGATTATTCACCGCAAATTTCATTTTAAGCTTTGCAACAGAGACCCAATGCTATTGCTTCCGCTCCCTGCTCTACGAGTCTGCGAGAAAACGTTCTGCTGATAATCAACACTCTTTTGTCCATAGGACAACTGTCCAGACGGTGGATTCACAGTTCGTCTATACATTTTTCTTTGGCAAATAAGCGGCACAAAGCAGTCCGAAATACGTGGGCACCTGATAAGATAGTAGATGCCCAACCATTTCAGTGTGCTCGAGAATGCCCTGCAACATGGCCAATTGCCAGAGGCTGTCAGGCTTCGCATCTTCGACAAACTGCGGCGGTAAGCTCAACAGGGAAGCCAAATCATTCTTCAAGATAGCGTTTCTAACTTCTTCGTCATATTTCGCAGATGCCACATTGAAACCATACGGACCCTTAGCATCGTGAGCGTGACCTTGGTCAGCACTTGCCACGAAAGCAATCTTCCTGCCTGAAGACTCAGCGGCCTGGGCGACTGTGCGCCCGAAACTCACAAGGTTCAGCAACGGAATTTCCCTTGAAGGCGTAACTATCACGACGTTAGGTCCTGCCTGATCCTGCTCGATAAGAAACCACAGCGGTATCAGCGTGCCCCAATCCATAGGCATACAAGAAGCTTCGCCTTCGCTAGCACCATAGTTGACACCCACAACAGGAAGGCTAAGCTTCTTTGCACTTTCCAGAATCTGCCTTGCCATTTGGCGATCGCATTTACAGCGGAGTCTAACTGTGTTGTTGTTTGCCTCCAACTTTCCCTCAGTGAACTCGGCGGTTACAACGCCTATGGTTCCCTCCAAACGCAGATTGTGCGGCGTGGCCAAAACAATCGTATCAGGCTCATTCTGCTTCATATCTTCTGCCAGCTGTTCCATGCCCCTACGGGTCTCAGCATAAGCTTCAAGCATGTCACCAGCCAATTCTGGAATAGCCTCTGCTCCATGCGGTGCAACGCACGCAAAAACAACACCCATCTTTGCTATCCACCAATGGCAGGATCTACGAACCTCAAAGTAATAAACTAGCTTGCGCGACAACGTGTCAAAAAAATGGAAAACGAGTATTAGCCTGCGCGGGTAGGCGCTGAAGTTTATAAGAATCGAGACTGAGAGAACCTTAATCGAGAGCGCTACGTTGTCCAAGAAAGAACATCTGGATGCTGTTGCTTCGGAGATTATTGCGTGTACCAAGTGCCCGCTCTGGAAGTCCCGTAAGAATGCTGTTCCGGGAGAGGGAAGCCCGACAAGCCGGATGATGTTCATAGGAGAGGCGCCAGGCGCGTTAGAGGACACCAAGGGCGAACCGTTCGTGGGGATGGCCGGAAAATTCCTCGACACACTGTTGTCACAAGCTGGTTGGTCAAGAGAACAGGTTTTTATCACAAACGTGGTGAAGTGCAGACCCCCCAGAAACCGCCAGCCCAAGCCTCTGGAGATTGAAACTTGCACCCCATACTTGGACAGACAAATCTCAATCATTCGACCAAAGTTTATCGTCACGCTTGGCAGCCACTCAACTTCCTACGTTTTCTCAAAGGCAATGTTGCCCTTCACCAGCATAACGCAGGTGCGAGGAAAAACATACAAAACAACCATTCTGGGCTTGCGGTTGACGGTGTTTCCGACGTTTCATCCAGCATCGGCTCTCTACAACCCTGAATACAAGGAAATACTGAAGCGCGATTTTCAGCTGCTGGGAAAGAAATTGCCCAAGATGAGCTAGCAGGCTTCGAAAAATACGCTGATGCCCACCGTTATGCACTTATTGGTGGTGGCGGACGAACGGGTCTACCCAGTTTTCTGCGAAGTGCAATGCGGTACAATTTTCTCAGGGATTTCACCAGTCGTTCGACGCTGGGCAGGCTGGAATATATTATTGGGATTCGGTCATACTCTGCCAGTCGTATGGAATATTCGTCGGGCTGAGTGCCGTGAAAGACTACCACACGCGGTTTCAGGTTGCTGATGCGCACGATAAGCATGGGAGATATGCAGTTCTCTATATTCGTGAATATCAACGCTCGCTCCGTTGTCGCCCCGAAAACTTGCGAAAACTCTAAGCCTGAGAGGGTTTCTACGGCTCTTTTGCTGTCGACCACAGTGTAACCGTTCACCTCTTTTACGTACGTGTCTTGGCATGCGACGGGTTTGCCTTCTATGGCTTTGCACAGGTATTCCACTCTCACTGGAATCGGAAACTCGCGGAGATCCACAATCGCGTTGCTCGGCGAGCTCGTGAGTTTTGCGAATTCGTGAATGAAACGGCCGCCCCTTTCTTCGTCGATTTTGAGTAAGGCCCACACGAACCTGCGCACAAACTTTGTGCCGGGACTCGGTCGTCTGCCGCTCTCATAGTCGCTTATGACTGACGACGAAACAACCATCTTGTCGGAGAGCCTGATCTGTGAAACAGCGAACAGTTCTCTCCACTTCCTCATGGTTGAGCCTGGCTTGCTTGAGAGGATTATCTCGCCAGCGATTCTTCTTGCTAAGACAGAATCACGAAGGCTAGGAGACGCAGCCATTGAAGCTCGACCTTTTAGACTGGGAAAGCCCTTAAAACATGATGCACTATAAAAACCTATACGACCTCCCGCACACGCTACCCGAGGCGATGACAATTCGGGTAGATATCGAGATAAGGAAGGTTTAAAGGCCTAGTATGATTTCGGCAGACCCAAGACGTGCTCACCGATGAATGCCAGGGCCATTTGATGGGTAACTGGCGCCAGTCGGATCAAGTTAACTTCTCTCCACCAACGTTCTACGTCGTACTCCACTGCGTAGCCGTAGCCTCCGAAAGTCTGCATAGCATGGTAAACAGCTTGCGTTCCCGCCTCCACAGCCACAACTTTTGCCATGTTCGCCTCAGCGCCACAGGGTTGTCCCTTGTCGTAAAGCCATGCAGCTTCGTAGTTGAGCAGCTTGGCAGCTTCAATCTTTGCTTTTGCTTCTGCAAGCGGAAATTGGAGTGCTTGGTAAGAGCCGATAGGGGGCCCGAAAACACGTCTTTGCTTGGCATGTTCAACTGCCTTCTTTATCGCCAGAAGCCCTATTCCTCCCGCAGCGGACGAGAAAGACATTCTCTCAGGGTTCAAAGTGTCCAGTATGAGGTACCAGCCCTTATCCTTCTCGCCCAACAGGTTTTCTCGGGGTATCCTGAGATCGGTGATGTAAACGTCGCAGGTTTTCGAGTAATTAATACCATGTTTTTCTATGGGAACGACTTCCACCGCAGGGTTGGGCAGATCCACGAGGAAAAGGGTCAAACCTGATGTTCTTTTTGGCGCTTTATCCAACGGAGTCGTCCTTGTTATGAGCACCATCCCTTTTGCCCTGTCCACTCCTGAAATGAGGGTTTTTCGCCCGTTCACGACGTAATGATCTCCCTCTTCCACTGCCGCGGTCTGTATGTTGAGAGTATTAGATCCAGCATCTGGTTCAGTCAGACCCAGACAGAATTCCATGCCACCAGCAATCTTTGTCAGATACCTCTCCTTCTGATCCTCATTCCCATGCTTCAGAACGGATAAACCACCAAAAACAGAGGTCAAACACAGAAACCATGTTCCCGCCAACCCGCAACTCTCAGAGGTAAGAGTCTCCATCGCCAAAATCATTTCAAACAGTCCCATCCCGCCTCCACCGTACTTTTCAGGTAGGGGAATGCCCACGAATCCCGCGCCAACCAGTGCTTTCCAGAAGTCTTCGGGGAATTCGTGATTCTTGTCCTTGTTCCTCCAGTATTCGGGATCAAAATCCTTAGCTATGTCAGAAGCTGCACTGACTATCATCTTCTGCTCAGCTGTCAACTCGAAATTCAAGAGTTTCACCGACCAAATAGTCAAGGAAACACGTATAAAAAATGTTCCTTGCATAAAACGCAGAAAAACGTGGGCAGTGCTGGACATCGTGAGCTAAGAACCCTATGCTGGAAAGAAGGCTAGACGAGGAATATTATGAATATTCCTGCAACGATGATTATTGAACCCATGACGTTCTTGGCGTTGACTTTTTCATGCAAGAGCAGGGTCCCTGCCAGGGTTGAGAAAAGAGGCGTTGCAGACGATATTGGGACAGCGCGTGCCGCCGAGGTGTCTATAAAACTGTAAGCTAGAAGAAACCAGCCCAGCCCAAGCGCCACAATCCCGCCTCCGACCAACGTAGCCACTGTTCTTCTTCGCATTCTCAGAAAACTCCGACTCTTGTCCAAAAAAGGAGCAGCGACTGCTAAAGAAACGGCGATTGTAAGGACCCTCAGTGTGTTGATGGCGAAGGCGTCACTCAAATTCGGTGTTTTCTCCACGGCCAAGTCCATCATCGCTATGCTCACGGACCACAGCAAAGCTGTTATGAGAGCCACAGTCAAGCCCTTAACCAAAACGCTTCTTCGAGAACCCAACGTGCCTCTTTCTTCTTCCAGGCTTAAGAGCCATACCCCCGCCAGAATAATGACTGCTCCCAATGCCACAGACCACGTGACGGGTTGACCTGCGAAAAGAGCAACCCATACGAGACTGAAAAGAGGATATGTGCACGTCACCGGGACTGCCCGTGCGACGCCAATCATTTTTAAGCTGACCATGTAAAGGGTGTCGCCGAAACCTAAGCCGATTATGCCGCTGACGCTAGCGAGAACAGCAACGTTTGTAGGCAAGCTGGTCAGTACTCCAAGCATACCAACGGCAACCAAGAAAACCAGTAGAACAACGCTGGTAAGGGTTAAGCGAATTATGTTGGCAGAGATGGGTTTGGTCTCCGATAACGCTTTTCTGTACAGGAGAGCTGACACTGTCCAGCTGATTGCTGCTCCTAATGCAGCGAATTCGCCTATCATTTCCAGAGCCTTTAGGAAAGGTTCTGCTTGAGCTGTTAAATAGCTAGCGCCCAGAATAAGGTTGAACGGTGTTGGGTCTGTGCATGTGGACGTTAGCTGGGCCGATGATGTAGTCGAGAAGTTTCCAGAACTGGCGATATGCGTCGGAACGATCAGGGGAATCCGCAATCGGAAGGAGAATGAGCGGCTGAGTCAGTTCAAGAGGGTGGTGTATGGAGAAGTTAGGGCAAAGCATAGGGTCGGTGCGTTGAAAGACGACCGCGTAGTGAGGGCCTACAGAGACTTCTATTGGAAGCTTGACATAGATCCTACGAAAACGAGGCCTTCGGGTGAGGCTTTACTGCGAAGGGTTCTTAATGGAAACGAGTTGCCAAGCATATCGGCGGTTGTCGACGCTTACAATTTGGCTTCAATGGAGACTATAATTCCGATAAGCGGGTTTGACGCAGACTGTCTGAACCCGCCGTTCCACGTGCGCTTTGCGAGGAACGAGGCTTTCACTGGAATCGGGATGGACAAACCGATGTTTCTAACCGAGAAAATGCTTGTTCTAACCGATGAGAAGCAGGTCCTGTGCGTCTATCCCTACCGAGATTCTGACTATACGAAGATTGCTCTGCAAACACAGAACGCTGTGATATTTGGGTATGGAGCCCCAGGGATAATACGAGACAATTTGAAGGGAGCCGTGGAGAAAACACTGGGATACATCAAAAGTGTTTCTGGTGGAGAAGTCGAATGCGTGAAGATTTGTAGAAAATTCAACGAGGGCTAAGCGTTAGGTCGCTGCAGAATAGTAAAGGAACGGCAGTGCAAGCAGGATTGTGTTGCGTCCGCGCGTTGTCAGAGAGTACTTCACTCTTATAGGAGGACCTTGTTCCACCGACCTTTTGATGTATCCGTACTGATCCAGACCCTTCAGCTTGTCAGACAGAGTGCGTGAGTTCACGCACAGAATCTTCTTCATTTCGCCGAAACCGGTCGTTTCTCTCAAAAACAGAATGTAAAGTATTTGGAGACTCCATTTTTGAGAAAGCAGGCTGAAGCTTTCCTCGAGGCTCTTTATGGTTTCTCTCAGGTCTTCCAACCCGAGTTTTTGATTCTGGAATATTTCGTTGAGAGTCTCTTCTATACCTCTAAGGTTGATTTTCATGCGCGATTCTACCAGTCTGCGAAGCTCATCGCTCAGCACAACCCGTGAGTTCATGCCTGTACACCCAGTGTGGCATTTGTTACTTCACGCTGTATAAGGTTTAAGTTTTAAATCTAGTGTGCAAAACACACCGTGCCAGAGGCCAAAAGCTGGAATCATGGTTAGAGGTCCTGAAAAGCAGGGTCAGAGAAAGAATGTCTGTGCTCAATGGAACCGCCCATTCCTACGCGCATGTTGACCGCGTCGTAAAGATCGCCGCAATTCTCGCTGAAAAGGAGGGAGCCGACAGAGAACTTGTACAGACAGCTGCCCTCCTACACGACGTTGGACACGCGGTCGGTGAACCGCACAACGAAACGGGCGCAAAACTCGCAGAAGAGATTCTGAAGCAGTCAACAAACTGTCCGCAAGAAAGAATCGAGAAAATCGCTAAAATGGTATTACATCACCCGATTGCCTTCAGGGATAAATTGGAAACTTTGGAAGAAAAAGTGGTCTGGGACGCGGACAAAATAGATTTGCTAGGTATGATAGGTTTCGCAAGAGTGTTCCACTGGCTTGGCAAAAAACCCTTTGAGACCGCAGCTGACACCTGTTTCGAAGAGCTGAAACCAATATACAATTTGCTGAACACACCTTCTGCCCAAAAACTCGCGAAGGCAAGATACGGAAGAACCATCGCCGCCATTCCAGCCTTGAAAGAGGAGCTCTCAACAGAGGATCTGAGAACTAGCTGAAACATCAGAAGAGTGGCGATATCAAAAGAGTTTTTAGCGTTGCACGCTATTAGAAAGAGGTGTTTGAACTTGTCATTCCCCGCCAGAATGGCTCAGACAGAAAAGAAGAAAGAATCCAACATCGTTTTAGCCCTAGACTTTCCGTTCGAGAGGCCCGAAAACCGCAGAAAGCTTTTGTCTAGGGCAGAGCAGGTTTTGGAAGCGGTTCATCCCTACGTGTGCGCTCTGAAATTCAACCACCACCTCGTTCTGCCACTGGGCACATTTGACGGCGTCAACAAACTCGTGGAAAAAGCTCATGACGAAGGACTAATGTCGATTATGGATTGCAAAGCAAACGATATCGGCGCAACAAACAACGTCATCGCGGAATACTATTATGCCGCAGGGTTTGACGCGTTGATAGCCAATCCCTTCATTGGATGGGAAGAAGGGTTAAAACCGATTTTCGACGTTGCAGGCAGACTTGATAGGGGTGTAATCTTGCTCGTTTACATGAGCCACAAAGCAGCGCCAGAAGGATACGGACAGACAGTCTTCGATGCTGAAATTGGAAAAAAGACTCTCCAGTACATTTCTTTTGCGAAAAAAGCGCTGAAATACGGTGCAGATGGCGCAATCGTCGGCGCCACATACCCCGAAAAAATAAGAGAAGTACACGAGATACTGGGCGATAAAGTCCCGATATACTCACCGGGAATAGGAACCCAAGGCGGAGCAGCCCAAGCTGCCCTTATGGCGGGCGCAACTTATCTCATTGTCGGCCGTGAGATAACGCTCGCCAAAAACCCCGCTGAAGAAGCCAAAAAAAGCAGAGACTGTGCAAGATCTGCTAAATGGAGTTCCCCCAAGCGTTCTTCATAGCTATCTCCTCGCCTAGCTGGATACGAAGATGCTTCGCGTATTCTACTCCGTTCTTTTCTGAGCGAGAATGATGTACCCCTTTGCCCAGTTCTTGTGATAATAACTTATGAACCTATCTTGTTCAAAACTGACTAGTCGAAAGTCTTTCAGAAGGGTGAGGATTTCTTTGCGGGTGAAGTGGTGACTGAAATGGAGAATCTTCCCAGTTTCATCACTCACCGTGAAAGTACCAAGTTCACCCGTGACTTTGGCATCGTCTCTATATCTTCTCGCATACACGGGATTCTCCCACGTTCGACCGAACTCTTCGACGAGAAGGTAACCGTGTCTTTTGAGAACCCTATGCGCTTGACTGACTACTTTGGCTCTTTCAGACTTTGAGATCAGAGTGAGGACGCCCAACATCGTGACCATGTCGAAGGAAGAATCTGGAAAACACAGTTTTCCAGCATCATTGAGCAGAAAGGTTATTTTTCCTTTGACACCTCGCACGTCCGCCTCTTCATGAGCTAATCTTATCTGAGCTCTGTCAACGTCGACGCCGAGAACGTTGAAGCCGTTTTCATACAGAAAGAAAGAGGCCCTTCCGTAACCGCAGCCAACTTCCAGAATGTTCTTGGTCGGACCATTTTTGATTTCGTCGACGAGTTTTGTGGGTAGTGGGATGCTGTAAAGTTTTCTTTCACCGCACGAAGTCATCTTCCGCGTCTTTCCCAGAGCTCTTTCTTCAGCAGATCCCTCACTGAAGACCTGATTGCCGAGCTTCTGCTCGGATACATGTTCGCTCTAACAAGCTCATCTAAACCTTCCAAGTAAGCTTCAGGCAACAACACCGTTACAAGTTTCAAATTGTTTCACCCTAGACATGATACGCGTATTGCACTACCATATAGTTAGGATTTCTCAGGCAGCCTCCTTTTTCCACATGCCGTCTGCTTTCCCAATCTTACACAGTAAGCACTCATGTTATGTGCCTATACTGTCTTATAATATTTTCACGGTGCAGAAGCCCAGCCCCGACTCCGGATTTCTATTGCTTCTGAAATCATTCAAGACATCAAGATGAGAGTCGTTGCTCTGATTTCTCTTTTTTTGCTCGCATTATTCTTGAGTGTGGTCCTCTTCCAAGAGCTTGGTGATATACTTGAAAGTGAGGTTTCTCAGGATGTTGTCGCTCTGCAGGCTGACGATGAAGGATGAAAACAGTTCATAGCAGTCTCCAAACTCGGTCTTGAAGTCTTGTATGACCTTCGCGTAATCACTGTAGTCCTTGTGAATTGATATGCCCACTCTGTCCCAACCTGAGCCCGTGCCCGTTGAATTGAATATTATGCCTGGGTGTTTCTGAATGAATTTCCTCATATCCTCAACACGTGTGTCATGATACTTCTCAAAATTCCACTTCCCAAACGTGAACGCCAAGATTTCAAAACCAAGCTGCTTAAGGTCTGGAATCGCGGTGTAGTCGAGCAATCCTTCTTTTTCCAGTTCTGTCCTTCTCCTTGTGATGGTGGGTTGAGAAGTACCCAATCTCTTGGCCACTTGTCTGTCACTTAGCCTAGAATTCTTTATCAACTCGGAAATAATCTCGTAGTCAATGGGCTTCAGCTTGATCATGAAATACGTCCCATCTCAGATTGTATAAAACAATGCGAGAAGGAGCTTTAAGCCTTTTTGAGTGAAAACGACAAGCGCGAATGTTGATTTATTAACAAAAACAAAATCGGTGGACGCTAAACCTGCGCGGTCTATTATTAGCTTGGTTCCACTATGCCTTCCGCAAGTACGGAAGTGGATAGGCGCCGCTAGAAAAGTATAAAACCCTTGGGACATTCTAAAGTGATGAAACGCTATGTTCCGTGTGAGAATCAACAAGATTGAATCGATTCGAGACATCGACGGCAACCTTGGAAAACGCATAGAGCTGATTGAAGATAGACAGATACCGAAATTCGTGGTCAGACCGCAGACAGATGAAGCCAAGATGGTGCAGGACGTGATGCAGGCTCTCCAACAGCAACTACCGATGTTCCCAGTGAGAACGGATGTCGCGATACCGAAAATAATCCTGTTCTTGACCGAGCAAGAGTACGAAAGCTTGGGTATCGAGTTCGACGTGAACCAAATCTATGACATAACGCTTGAAAACCAGACACTGAAATTCATGAAAACTGCATGATCTCTTTCCTGACGTGTCTCAATGCTTGATGTTTTGGATGGAAAGACAAGACAAACATCATGTTTCTTAAAGTCATGTAAACTTCGTCCATGCTGGATTGGCCGTTGCTATTGCAGTAAATTGGAATCGGTTCCTCATCGCCAGTCTCATAATAGACGTAGATTGGCACGAAACATTTCCTGAAAGTCCTGATCTCGAAGTTCAGCTTCAGCAGCCTAGCCATCTTTTCAGTAGCTATACTTACCGGTCGCAACCTTTTCTGACTGAATGAAGACGCGTAAACAAACAGTTTTCCAGTAGCGCAATTTATCATATTCGGCATCCACGAGCCAACGTTGGCCCAGACAACATTTAAGATAGGTGATGAAGCAACAATTTTGTGGAGTGGAGAGAGATAGGTGAAAGTGAAGCCTTCAATGGTGAGAATTGGTGAAAACAAGAGCACGCGTCTTCGTAAACGGCAGAGTCCAAGGAGTATTTTTCAGGTCTGAAACTAGGCGTGAGGCAAAAAAACACGGCGTCCGCGGCTGGGTTCGCAACCTGCCGGACGACAGAGTCGAAGCAGTCTTTGAAGGTGAAGAAGAAAGCGTGAAGAAGCTCCTGGAATTCTGCAGACGAGGGCCACCCGGGGCCAAAGTCACAGGTATAGATGTTGCTTGGGGAAGCTATTCTGGAGAGTTCAAAGACTTCGAAATAAGATAATAGAAGAATCGCATCTTAATTCGTTTGATTGTCCTGTCAAAGTTGCAGAAGTGAAGTTTCATCTGATCCTACCTTCTTTGCACGCTCCGGAAAACGCGAAAGAATCACAAAACCATAAGTAGCCCATTTTCGAAACATAGTCCGCGTATGAACTTCGAACCGATTGTCTTAGCCGTCGTCACTTGCTTCTCCACGTTAGTGGGCGGATCTTTTGCCGCTAGGCGCAGGAGAAACATCGGCATCCTCGGAGCGTTTGCAGCTGGTGTACTTATAACTACTTCGTTGCTTGATCTACTGCCACAGACTTTCAAACTTGCAAATTCCATCAACGTGGTCCTTGACGACGTGATGGCTCTGACAGTTGTTGGATTCCTTTTCCTTTACGTAATTTCTCGAGCCGTTTCTGCCCATGTCTTTACCAAGGATGGCGAATACACTGAGGTTCATCACCCGTTGGGTGGGCTCTTTGCAACGTCGGAGCTTTCAGTCCACAGCTTCATCGACGGCCTAGCAATCGGGTTCGGTTTTGAAGCTGACATCCACATAGGAATCATCATAGCAATCGCCGTAATATGCCATGACTTCACTGACGGACTCAGCACAGTCACCGTGATGCTAAACTCCGGCAACACGCTGGTGAATTCCCTGCGCATGCTGTTCTTGGATGCCGTGGCGCCCGTCTTGGGGGCAGTTGTCACACTTTTCATTCAAGTGCCACAGTACTACATAGTCGTCCTTCTACCCTTCTTCGCAGGAGGCTTTCTTTACCTAGGGGCAAGTGACCTCTTACCAGAGGCACATGAGAAGAACCCGCAAATACTCACCGTAATCTCCTGCGTGGCCGGATTCATACTGATATTCGTCTTAACATACCTACTGTCTGACGTGCTGGCCATCTAGTCTTGAAGCTAGTTGCCCTGGCGGGGATTACAAACAGCATCAGATCGAAACCAAGCGTATTCTCAGGTTCTTTTCTTGGGAATTCTGAAATGTGACGCTTTTCCCGCGCTTACGTAGTCTCCTCCAGCACCGCGGACGACGGAGGCTATTTTGGAGAAGTTGTCCGAACCCAGAAACTGTCGTGGTTTTATCATGATGTAATCGTCTTTTTCCTCAAAGCTCAGCAGGCTGTCCAAATCCTCAGGAAATAACATTTTGACATCTTCTATCACCTTTGACTTTCCCTGAGGCTGGGGTGCCCCGGCTACAGGCTGAGACAAGGCCGGCGCTGGATGAGCAGTTATCGGTTGAGTTATCTGTGATACGGCCAGAGACTTCAGAGATGCTGAAACCTGCCTTAGATCCTCCATTAAGCCGTTCATAATCAAAACAAGCTCGTCCACTCTCTTAGTCAGAGCTTCGATTTTCTCTTTATCTGCACTCATACGCCCACTTCCTCACAGTTCCTAATACTTAATGCATTTATTAATGGTTTCTGACTCTTCTAACAACCTGGAAACTGGAGCGAACATCTTCTTTGATGGAAATCGATGGGAGCGAAAAAAGCGGAAGCGGAACGATTCTGAGAATGGCAGTCGCTTTTTCCGCGATAACGGGGCAGCCGTTACACATCTACAACATCAGGCAGAATCGTCCGCAACCAGGCCTGAAGCCTCAGCATTTGGAGGCCGTTCTAACAGCCGCAAAGCTTTGTAACGCTGACGTAGAAGGTGTGAAAGCTGATTCGCGTGAGCTGTGGTTTCGGCCGAAAGAGGTGAGAGGCGGCAAGATTGAAGCTGAAATCGGCACTGCAGGAAGCATCTCGATGCTGTTGATGACTGTGTTACCCGTGTGCGCCTACGCGGAAAGCCCAGTGCAGCTCCACATTTCTAAGGGCGGAACCGATGTCCCTCACTCGCCGACAATCAATTACATGCGTTTTGTCCTTCTACCGACACTTCAGCGAATGGGACTGAAAACCGTTCTAACCATCCACAGGTACGGCTACTATCCAAAAGGAAACGGTGAAGTGACGATAACCGTAACGCCTAGCAAGTCCCTAAAAACGTTGATTCTAGAAGCCCCAGGCAACATTAAGTCGATAAAGGGCGTTTCAGTCTGCACATTTCTAGCAGACAGAAAAGTTGCTGAACGCCAAGCACAAGCAGCGAATGCTTATCTAAGCCACAGAGGCTGCAAAGCCGACATTCAGACAGTAAACGACACGTCGAACCCACTGCAAAAAGGCAGTTCCCTCACCTTGTGGGCTGAATCAGACACACACGCGATTCTGGGCGCAGATGCAATCGGCGAACTAAGAAAAACAAGCGAAACAGTCGGAACAGAAGCAGCAGAAAAACTGTTCGATGAGATCATAACCAAACCCACGGTTGATGTGCACCTTGCCGACCTGCTTGTTCCATATGTAGCTTTGGCCAACGGCAAGTCAACCTATCTCACGCGAACGCTCACCGAGCATTTGCAGACGAACATCTGGCTGGCCCAGAAAATACTAAACGTGAAGTTCACGGTTAAAGAATCGAATGGACTCTACAAGATTGAGAGGACCTCTTGAAATCAGTTCGCGCATGAATCACCATTTAATAAAGAATATTATCCTTGTAACAAGACTAGCACGTGGGAAGAGCGAGGAAAATGCCCGTCTCAAAGCTCAAAGCCACGCTGTTCTTCGTCCTGTCCATGTTTTTGCATTCTAATTGTCGCATTCTTCGTAAACCAGTACAGCAAACTGCCCGAGCAGAACACGCCGACCATGGAAAGCACCATACCCAAAGACGCCGTGAAGATGACGCCGGAGACAGACGCCTTTCCCAATTATGCATTCGAACCAGTGGACTGAGCCAGTTCCTCTGTCTCAAGCGGCGCGCGCGACGCCCAGCCTAAAGCCTATTGTTTTTGAAGTGAAATATCACTGGAAAGCATACTTCAAGCCTGAACAGGCTGACCACCAAGTTGAGTCTGAGGCGATCCAGTATGCGATTCCCGTGATGATCCGCCGACAAGAAAATAGTGCAGGAGCAAAAAGGTCAGGGATCCAAACCCCAGAATGGGCAAGAGGGCAATCATAGGATCACCAAACAGCGTCAACAGTTGACCACCAGTCCAAACCATTAGGAAGCAATTCAGAGCGATGATTTCAAGCGCACCTAACGATCTAAGCAACAAATCCGGAATCCTGCGCAGATGCTGCCTTGTTATTCGCACTTTCCTTCACAACACCTGACATTCAGCCCATATTTCTTGTTTTCTATTCAACCTCTAGGTTGTGAACAAGCAGGAAACAGATGCCCCTGCACGTATAAATGCAAGCTTCACACATCAGATTTATCAGAAGAACTGCATCCTCTTAGTAACAGCTAGAACCGCTTGTCCTAAGCCATCTGCTTCCTTTGAGTGATCCACATACTTAGCACAAGAGTTGCGACGAAGTAGACAACAAGTACTATGATGCTGATAGGAAATTTCGGATAGAACGTGTAGACTGTTAATGAGCTGTTAGGGATTTTCGTGACAGTGTCTTTCAAGGGATTGATGACCTGGGTTATCATGCCGCCCGCGAAGTTGGGCAAGTACCACGGCTCGCTATCAGTCAGGGAAATTACACTGCTTACCGTTGTAAGTATCAGGAGAAACATGAAGAATGACAGCAGCGTTGCGCCCATGCTTCCTTTCAAAATGGCACTGAACAGAAAAGTGAAGCCAAGCACGACACACAAGTATAGAATCGCATATGCGAAGGAAGCCGCGATTTCCACGGGAACAAGTCCGTAGATGCCGACCAGTGCTCCCGTTCCGATGAGATAGTAGACCACGACGGGCAGCAAGGATGAGACGAGCGCTGCTACAAACTTTCCAGCCACCAGTGAGACACGTTTAACCGGGTTTGTGAAGATTATGTAGCCTGTCTTCTGCTCAAATTCTGAAACGATAGCGTCGCCGGCGAAAAAAGTGCCCACGATTATTATAATGAAAATCAATGAGCCGAAAAACTCTGAAGCCCATTCTGTGGCTCGCAGCGGAAAAGCATTCAAAGCCCACCGTACCGTTATCTGGATCAAAGCTAGGACTGCGGCGATGACAAGGACAGCGTAGACACGCCGCCTCCTCATGTGCTTGAGAAGCTCATACCGAGTCACTATGCCAATCTGCGTCAGGTCACTCATACCATCTTCTTTCTTGGCCACCTCAATTGCCCTCCTTCACAAGTTGAAGATAAACTTCCTCAAGCGCTTCCAGAGAAGTTCGGAAAGAAACCACTGGGACGTCAAAATCTTTTACGAGCATCGCAAGCAGTTGCGCCTGCTCAACCTCACTTCCTTTGAAGCTTATCGAAAGCTCTTTCGCTTCCGCAGCGACTGCTTGAACGTTCTGCAATTTCTCTATTCTTGCTACGAGCTTAGGCTCCAAAGGATTTAGCAGTTGAACTTGGATTTTGGTGGCTTTGAAAATCTTTTCGAGGTTTTCAATGCGATCGTACACGAGCAGTTTTCCCTTGTCCACCAAGGCGATGCTGTCGCAGACTTCCTGAACCTCTCGAAGCATGTGTGAAGCCAAGAAAATGGTTCTTCCCTCGCTGATGACGGTTTTGATTACCTCTCTGATTTCATACATTCCTCTAGGGTCAAGGCCTAGGGAGGGTTCGTCGAGTATCAGGACTGGGGGATCGTGCAGCAAGACTTGGGCTATACCAAGCCTCTGTTTCATTCCGCGGGAAAACTTGGCTATCTTCGTGTTTGCCCATTCGGAAAGCTTCACGGTTTCAAGCACCTTCGCTATCCCAAGTTTCAAGCCCTGCGTTGTCATGCCTCGAAGCTTGCCGATGTAACTCAACACTTCATTCGGAGTGAGGTAGGAATAGAATTCTGGGGTTTCCACCATTGCGCCAACGTAACGGAGGGCCTTGGTTGATTCCTTGATCGCATCGTGCCCGTTGATGTAGGCTTTTCCTTTCGTGGGCCATATCAGGTTGCACAGGATTTTGATCGTCGTGGATTTTCCTGCCCCATTCGGGCCCAGAAGACCAACACAGTGTCCAGTCTCTATCTTCAGATTCAAGTCGTCAAGGGCCAGAATCTTACCATAGTACTTGGTTAGACATTCCGTGGCTATAGCTTCCAAGACCTGTCCTCCAACGCTAGTTGACTTTGATTATGATGATTGAACCTCGGCTAGTAGATCGTGCAGGGTATAAATGTTTATTCTCTGGTCAACGATAACGATTGCTGGCCAAGTGAAAAAATGGAAAAAGTTGACCGCAAGAAACTCATCCGGGAATACTATTCAAGAAGAGCCAAGGATTATGATCGCCAGAAAAGCAGAACGTGGAAGTCAAGTCAAGGTTTCGGAAACGAGGTCTTTGAAGAACTGCTATCCGCCCTAACAGGATTAAAAGACAGACTCGTACTCGAAGTAGGTGTCGGAACAGGCAGAAACGCGTCTCCTCTGCTCGAAAAAGTGCAACCGCGACTCATAGGATTGGACTTATCAAAGGAAATGTTGAGACAAGCAAAAGCAAAAATGTCCCCTTTCAAAGATCGTCTTGACTTGGTAAACGCTGATGGCAAACACTTACCCTTCGTCAGTTGTGCCTTCGATGCGCTAATTTGTATGAGCACGATGCACTATTTCGATTCCCAAAAGAGAATCCTTCTGAGGTTCAGAAAAGCTTTGAAAGAGCGCGGGACGCTTATATACGGGGATTTGACGGTTCACGAATCAGACAATCAACGATTCTTTGAGCGACTGGAAAGAACACTGTCCAAAGCTCATGCAGGATACTACAAACCATCACAATTGAAGGAGTTCATGGAGAAACATGGATTCTGCATCACAAAGACAAAAACAGTTGCTTACAGAAAAAGCTACGCGGCCTTGATGGAAGACAAAGGCCAATACTTTGGCGTTTCACCAGAAACATTCCACAAATATCTAAAGCGAACCACTGAAAAGGCAAAGGAACAATATGCCTTAACCAGCACCGAAATGAGCCTGTTCTACACCGTAATAACCGCCAAGAAGGCTGAAGCCGCGTGATTCCATGAAAAAAGCAAAATGTCTAAGAACTCCGAAACGACTAGGCGAGAAAACCTTAACCCTAGCCAGTAAACTCGGAATCCTCGACAGACAGCTGGAAATTCAGCGAGACGAACAATTCATTTACATACCGCTAGCAAATGTGCCATCAAGAGAACAGCTGAAGACTCTCAAGGAGCAGGTTGTTGAGAGCACAGTCACGGTTCATTCTTTTCCAGAAAGAAAGAAAACGGCAAAGTCGCTTGTTCAGCTTCTCGGAGATCAGCTCCCACCACATTTGCTGGCCAGCTTGCCCCGCGCCTTGGACTTTGTTGGCGACTTAGCCATAATTGAAGTACCTCCGGAGCTTGACCTGTACAGACAGAGGATTGGCGAGGCAATATTGAAAGGGAACAAGAAGGTATGCACCGTGCTTGCCAAGGCGGGTCCGGTTGGCGGGACCTACCGTCTAAGAGAGTTCACAGTCATTGCCGGCGAAGCTAGAACCGAGACAGTTCACAAAGAATATGGATGTCTATACTACGTCGACTTGGCCAAAGCCTACTACTCTCCTCGGCTTTCATTCGAACACCGCAGAGTTGCATCACTAGTAAAGGACGGGGAGACCGTCATTGACCTGTTCGCAGGCGTTGGACCCTTCTCGGTACAAATCGCCAAAAGTCATCAAAAAACAACTGTATACGCAGTGGACATGAACCCAGACGCAGTCAAATATCTAGAGAAAAACATAAGAGTCAACAGAGTAACGGGCAAAGTTCATCCCATCCTCGGAGACGCTAGACAAGTAGTTAACAGCAAGCTCTCAGGGATCGCGGAACGCGCAATCATGAACCTGCCTGAAAAAGCCATCGAGTTTGTCGATGCAGCCTGCAAAACCATCAAACCCCAAGGAGGCACTGTTCACTTTTACGGCTTCATCAAAGAATCTGACTCGCTGGAAAACCTTAGAGCAAGCTTCGCTGAGGCTGTCGAGAAGTCCGGAAGAAACGTTGAAAAAGTATTGTTTTCAAGACTTGTCCGCGAAACAGCGCCGTACGAGTGGCAAGCAGTATTGGATGTAAGGATAGGTTAGCTTCGATTTGGCTCGGTCGGTCCACAGGTTTCGGAATCGCTCGCACCTTTGTTGGATGGTTTGAAAGCAGGCTGTGAGCATCTATTATGCCTTGATTGTGAGTGTAACCTTCACTTTTTGGGCTGGATTCTTGAGTTTCTCGATGATATCTCTTGATAAGTCGGCCGCGGCTTTGTCTGCTTTGACTGCCAACGTTCTGTGGCAGCTGTAATCGCTTTTCCGTACAATCATTTCAACTGGGTCTTCCAAAGTCAGATGGGCACTTCCAGAGGCGCACACTGTTTCAGCTATTCCCCCAGCTTCTATTAGAATGGTCAGTTTGACGTTGTCTCTGCGCAGTTTTTCTTGGAACCCTGCGTTTAGATCTGGCATGGCTTTGTCTGCTGACACTGCGATAATGCAGTCACCTCTTCTTGATAGGTCATCTTCTCTGGTGAACTCCAAGGTGGTAGGATGAGTGGCGAGAACGTTCCTGTGTCCCTTGGCAAATATGACTTCTCTCAGCTCGGCTGCATGCAAGCTATTCCAGAACCTCTATCGAGTCGACTTTTCCGTCCCCGTTCAGGTCGAAACCTTGAATGACTCTTGCGTACGGTTCCTCTCCACCGTAGCCTTTCAGAGTCTTCTGCCAGTAATCCGTCAACGCTAGCACGCAGGCTTTCGTGCCCACCGCCTTGTTTCCCGCTAGGACTATAACCCGCTTGTTCTTGTCCCATGGATTAACGACCTTTGCCACGATTCCAACGGCGTCTGCCGTGTAGACACGCCCAGTTTTCCTGGAGATTAGACCGCCAAAAAGAAATCCTTCCTCCGAAGCCTGCATGTTGAACTTGATAGGCAGACACTCGTTCACTTCTTCCGCGAGCAGGTTTGTTCCAGGCCCCCCTACGAGTATCAGGTTGTTTCTTTCCTCCTTCTCAGCCTTAACATCCACATCGAGCTTGATCGCAAAATCGTCAGGCGGCTTCGCAAACTGCCCCAGAAAGAAGGCCAAATGAGAAGCGTAGTGACCATCCCTCGCGCTCGTCTTGAACGGACCGTGGGGCGTTGGACTCCCCACGACTATTTTCCCCTCAAAAGTCCCGTCCTTCCTCACGAATTCCTTGAAGAACCCTTGGATTTGCCCCTCCATGCCCAACAATGAGAGTTTATTGATGGTTCTGTACTCCTGCGGAAGCTCAATCCCAAAAGCCGGCGCCGCGGCCTTGTAGTACTTGGCTATGGCGCCCTTCTTCTCCTCTTCCCTTGCAACCGTTATGGCTCCTGCTCTGCAGAGTTTTCTGATATGATAGTACACCTTCTGCTCATGGACACTCAGTTTTCTGGCTATTTCCAGAGGGTACATTTCCTTTTCAGAAAGCATCTTCAAGATTTTCCAGCTTAATGGGTTCAAGATCAGTTTGAGCTTTTGAGGGTCGTTAACCAAGGCTATGTCCTTGACCTTCTGCTTCTTGTTTTCTTCGCGCAGCAATAGTCTTTTGTCCATGGCTGTTCCAGACCATAGAGGCACATCCATTATTAAGAATTTTGTTATGGTAAACCAACTCCCTCGTCGCCCAGAAGACCTGACATGGATTGCAGACCGCTACAAAATATCTTTTAGCTGTCCCCGAAAATCCACTGTAATGCCCGAATACTTTATGGGAAAACCATCGAAACCATTTTTAGAACTGCGAATTTTCTCCTAAAAATGCTTATTAGAAATGCAGTTCTTGAATTGCGCTTACCAGCAAACGACGAGGACTAATAATGTGCGGTATATTTGGCTGCATCTCAAAGAAAGAAAACGTTGCACCACTGATACATGCGGCTCTTAAAAGACTTGAGTACCGTGGCTACGACTCAGTCGGCATCGTCACCGTGGACGACGGCAGACTCTACCTCAAGAAAGACCAGGGAAAGATAGATGATGTCAATAAAGTGCACAACTTAGACGATATGCCCGGCAAATTAGGAATCGGACACACAAGGTGGGCAACACACGGAGCCCCTCTGCAAGTGAACGCTCACCCCCACGTTGACTGTAGCGGGCGCATAGCGGTGGTTCACAATGGAATCATAGAGAATTTTGCCGACTTGAAAACTGAGCTCGAAAACCGCGGCCACGTTTTCAAGTCCAGAACGGACACCGAGGTGATACCCCACCTTATCGAGGAAAACCTCAAGAACAACCCCCTGAGCATCGAGAATGCCGTTCTCGAAACAGTGAAAAGACTAGAAGGGTCCTACGCAATCGCCGTTGTCTCCACGACTGAACCGAACAAGATAGTCTGCGCCAGAAACGAAAGCCCACTCGTAGTCGGGGTCAACCAAGACGCTGTCTACTTTGGATCTGACATCCCAGCTTTCCTGCCCCTGACAAACAAAGCCATCATCGTAGATGACGGTGAACTTGTCACGCTCTCAACAGAAAAAGTGGAAATCAAAAAGATCGCGGATTCAAAAATCGTAAGCCGTGAACCGAAAATCATCGACTGGACACCTGAAATGGCGGCAAAACAGGGCTATCCGCACTTCATGATCAAAGAGATTCACGAGCAGGCTGAATGTTTGAGAAACACGCTCAGGGTCCAAGAGCACTACGCGGATCTAATGGCCACATTTCTAGACCGCGCGCGAGAAGTGTACCTCGTCGCCTGCGGAACGTCCTACCATGCTTGCTGGGCCTCCTCGTACATGTTCTCGAAACTCGCTTTCCTGCCAACCTACCCGGTAATCGCCTCCGAATTTATAGAGCAGCACGGCAAATCCGTCAACATCGATAGCACTATCCTGGCCGTAAGCCAATCAGGTGAAACAGCAGACACCCTCGCCGCGGTGAACGCTGCCAGACAAAGGGCCGCAACAATACTCGGACTCACCAACACCATCGGCTCAACTCTGACGCGAGTTTCGCGAGTTTATATAGGCCAACAGTCCGGCCCAGAAATCGGCGTGGCAGCAACCAAGACATTCACATCACAACTCTCAGTCCTAGCCCAACTTGCCTTGAGGCTCGCAAAGAAAAGAGGCAAAGTCTCACAGGACGAAATGGACTACCTGGCCGAGAGACTGTGCACATTGCCCGACACGGTACAAACGATAGTCGACACGCAGGAAGAGAAGGCCAAGCAGATAGCCAAGAAATACAAGGCGAAAAAGGACTTCTTCTTCCTCGGACGGGGAATCAGCACGGCAACAGCCTATGAAGGCAGACTCAAACTCATGGAGATAGCCTACGCCCCTGCCATAGCATTCCCAGCCGGAGAAAGCAAACACGGCCCAATAAGCCTCATAGAACCCGGGTTCCCAGCGGTCTTCGTCTGTCCAAAGGATGAGACACATAAAACGTTGATAGGAAACATAATGGAAATGAAAGCCCGAGGAGCCTCAATAATAGCCGTCATTGAAGAAGGAGATGAAGAAGTCAAAAACCTAGCAGACGACTACATGGAAGTGCCGAGGGGCATCCCAGAAGTTCTCTCACCAGTAGCGTTTGTAATCCCGCTGCAACTCCTCGCGTACTACATGGCCGTCGAAAGAGGGTTCAATCCAGACATGCCTAGAAACCTCGCTAAATCAGTTACAGTGAAATAGCCAACCCAACACCAGCACAATCTGGCTCGGACTATCCCTACGACGCGAGGGTGCAAAATTCGCCGATCCATCCAAAGAATATACCAAGTTCCCATACGAGAGCTAGAAGCTTGCCACAGACCCTGTGCAAATTAGCGACCTAAGCTTACCGTTACTCCCTGAAAGAGCATGCGAGTTATGCTGTTCTTCAGCTCGCTGAAGCATTCGCTCAATCGTTTTGCATCCTCCTTTGACATTCCTTGTGAAACCAGTTGCTTCTCAAAGGCTCTCCTAGCCTTCCGCACCTTCCACCCGAGCGATATGTACATCCAGATAAGGCTGGTGCCCATCCTAGCCAGGTTCGGAGTTGACTTTATCAGTGTTTTGACAACTTGCGATGCGCTCACTCAAATCATCTCACGACAATGAAAGAGCAAAGGAAAGGTTATTCTTTTTCCTCTTCTTCGCTCTCCTTTCCTCTCTTGCCAAGCTTCTCGCGGATTCTTCTCTCGATTTCGTCGCCGACGGCATCTTCAGCTTTTTCAGAGTGCCTTCCTCCACCGACGGAGCCTCTTAGCATGTCGCCTATGCTGGTGAAGGTTCGCATGTAATCTTCAGTTAGCTTCACGGCTACCTGTTCAGGTAGTCCGCCGTTCTTCAGCTCTTTGTAGTAAGCCGCCGCGGCTTTGCCCATGTTTCGTCCTGCTTCTTCAGAGAACACTGATGCCAATAGACTCTTCATCAGCGCTGGAACTTCAGAGGAGACTATGCCGAGTATCTCTTTGACCTGTGCAGCCTCCATCTTGCCTTTTCTTTCTTCATCGTCAACCATGTCTTTCACCTCCCCGGCTTTTTTACCCCAGATTCAGATGCAGTCTCTGCGAAACCGCTCCCGCGATGATATCTTCCGACCTGACCTCTCTTGTGTACATCGACTGCGTCGCTTGAGTCATTTTCAGTGACCTTGAACCTTTTCGCACAATGAAAGCGTGTGCATCATACTTGTTTTCTGTATTGCTTATGTATCTAAGCTTCATACGTTTTCACCTCGAACTATTACAGGAGTGGTCACAAGAGTTAGATGTTCTGTGCAAAAGTGACCAGCCTACTGATCAGCCTCTTCGAGTAACGCGTAAACTGGAACCCTTCCCTCCGATTTTGACACCACGCCCTGCTCAAGGAGCTTTTTCACTCTTTCACGCACTATGCGTCTGCTCGCCTTCCCCCGCATCGAGGCAACTTGTCGTGTGATGGCTGAAATGTTCAACGATCCCTTAACGGCTAAAGCCTGAACGACGCATCGGGAAATGTCATCTTGCCCGATTGGCTTCTGTCTCAAGTATCTTTCGGCGTTCTTCAGCCGAGAAGCAATCTTCAAGGGTTCGCCGTACATTCCAATTCCCATTTTCGTCAACCTCAACGTGGCAGCCAGCCCCTCGTACTCCGGCTTCTCAAGAATCAATTCTTCGAGAACATCAAGTCTATGAATTATCTGGTCAAGCTTCCTGCTCAACTCTTCCGCATTGGAAACAGATTTCTCTTGCCGGCTCAAACTCCACCTGCTTCGCAAACGCGACTGAGCTACAATAATATTCCAATGTTTAAATGATTGACTGCACAGAAACCGTGGGCAGGACGGACACACTCGACGCAACCTTCAATCTACGCCGTCAGCGCCATTGTCAACGAGGAAAGCATCGTTCACTGCTCAACATAGCATCATTTCTAATTCTACATCCTATTTTCAAATGCAAACGAGTTAATAACTCACTATGTGAATGTCTATTATGGTGCTCCAAGTGGATGGAAGTGCGTGGGAGAAACTCATTCAAGACCTCATCAATGATGGCATTCTCCGTTCTCCAAGGGTCATCGGAGCCATGCGCTCCGTTCCGAGAGAGAAGTTTCTCCCCGAAAACATGCGGTCTTACAGTGCGGCTGACACACCGCTTCCAATTGGCTTCGGGCAGACGGCCTCAGCGCCACATAGCCTCGGCTCACAGCCGAGGCTAGGCGAAACATGGTTTCCATAATGAATGAAGCCCTGCAGTTGGAAGTCGGCAACAAAGTGTTCGAAGTCGGAGCAGGCTCAGGCTGGCACGCCGCCACAATAGCGGAGCTAGTTGCGCCCAGCGGCGCTCCAAGAAGCGAGTACGGCCACGTCTACACCGTCGAAATCGTTCAAGCTCTAGCAGACTTTGCAAGAAAAAGCATCATGAAAGCCGGGTATGGAGACCGAGTCACGATAATCAACGGCGACGGCTCACTGGGCTACTCCGAGAAAGCCCCCTACGACAGAATGCTCGTAACCGCAGCAGCACCAGACATACCTAAACCGCTTATTGACCAGCTAAAATCAGGCGGCATCATGTTAATCCCAGTCGGAAACGCATCCCTATTCCAAAACCTGATCAAAGTGACGAAAAACAACGGAAGAATCAAAAAAGAAAACCTAGGCGGCGTAGCCTTCGTACCCCTAACAGGAAAGCACGGCCACAAACCCTGACCAAAACCTATGTCTGAAATCTCACATTTCTCTTACTACATCTCGTATGGCATTCAAGCGCGAGCTTTTCAGCATTTGTTACCAATACAGACAGCTCGCTAATCATTTAATCTCTAGTTTCTCTCTGTATGCTTCCAGGTCGAGCCAGCCGTGTCCGCTGATGTTCATGCATATCGTTTTTTCAGTGCCTGCTTTTTCAGCCTTGACCGCTTCGTCTATGCCCGCGCGAACAGCGTAGCTGGACTCTGGTGCGGGCAGCCATCCTTCGATTTGCAAGAACGTTCTTGCAGCTTCAAAGATTGATTTCTCGTCCACCGGATAAGCCACGGCCTTGACAATGTTGTGTTTCCTCAGAAGGCTTATGATCGGACCAGCTGCGTGATACCGTAAGCCGTCAGCCTTTATGGGCACCATGTCGGATCTGTGACCCAAGGTGTACATCTTCAGCAGAGGAGTGTGTTCTGCCACATCGCCGAAGTCGTACTTGTACTCTCCTTTCACTAGGTTCGGTGCGGCCTCCGACTGTGCTGCAAGAAACTCACATTTCCGCTTGCCTTTCAACACTTCGCCGATTATTGGAAGGGCGATTCCGCCGAAGTTGGAACCACCGCCCAAGCAGCCAACGATGAGGTCGGGCTTCTCCTCGATCATGTCAAACTGCTTAATTGTCTCAAGGCCAATTACGGACTGTTGCGTCATAACATGGTTCAACACTGAACCCAAGCAGTAGACGCAGTTCTTATGACTTTCCGTGTATTCCAACCCTTCCGAAATCGCGATGCCCAACGAGCCTGGACTCTTAGGGGTCTTAGAGAGGATCTCTCTGCCCGTCTCGGTCTCTTTGCTAGGCGAAGCAAAAACCTTCGCATCCAAAAGCTTCATCAGTGTTTTCCTGTCGGTCTTCCAATCATAGACCGATCTAACCCAGAAAACTATGCACTCAAGGTTCAACAGCTTCGCCGCGTATGCTAGCGCAGTTCCCCACTGCCCCGCGCCCGTCTCTGTGCTCAACGTCGTCTTACCCTCCTTCATCGCATAATAAGCCTGTGCAATAGCAGTGTTCGTCTTGTGCGAACCCGTGGGAGATAAATCCTCCCGTTTGTAGAACAATTTAACCTTCTTCAACCCCAAGCTTTTCTCCAGTCGCTTGGCGCGGTAGAGCGGCCTCGGCCTGCCCATGTGAATGTACAGTTCCCGAATCTCCTCAGGAATAGGAATCCAGCTCTGGCTGGACATCTCCTGACCCAGGCACTCCTTTATCATGGTTCTGCCCAAGTAGTCCATCCTTGAAGGCCCAGTTTCAGGCTCCTTCGGAGGCGGAAGAGGCTCAGGCAAGTCGGGCATAATGTTATACCATTTAGTGGGAAACTCATCGATAGGCAAAGCAATCTGATCAGGCTTCATAACCTTTCACCATTATGAGAAGCCTATAGTATGACACGTTGTGAATTAAAGATTTCCGTCAGCAGCCGAGACTAGCCGAACCACTTCTCCAACGTCGTCTTTCCCTTCTCCCTGACGATGCCCCTCTGCATCTTCTCCAACGCCCTGCGAACGCGGTCCTCCGAAAAATCTCTCCCCCTGCACATAAAGTCCACAACGCCCTCCACGTTGGGGTCACGCCACTCAAGCTTGTAATTGTCAGTCACCTTCGGATGCAGGAAAATCTCCCTGATTCTTTGGGGTTCAACCGGAAACTCGGCATTTTCAACATGAACAACGGCTTTCTCCAAGCTTCCATACTGCTTAATCATTTTTAAGGCTGTTTTCGGCCCTAACCCCTTGATCCCGTCAGGATTGAAGTCCGTTCCAATCAGTATGCCCACGTCAACCAGTTGCTCATGAGTTATCCCACAGTCATCCAAAACCTGCTGCAGTTCAACAATTTCCGGGATAACGTCGATGTAGATGTTCTTACTCGGAAGTTTCCTCCTTCCCGAAATGGTGATGTTCCTCACGAATCTGGGAGCCCCGAACAACAGACTGTCATAGTCCTGACTTGCGCAGTAATCAGCGTCTCTGCGCTTGGCCAAGTGGGCCGCCTGAGCCTCTCCTTCACTCGGGGCCTGAATCCAGGGAACCCCCATCAAATCCAACAGTTTCTTGCTGTCCTCCGCCATATAATTCTTCAAGTGCGACGTGGCCTGAGCATACACCCTAGCCTCCTCAGGCTTACCCTCCCTCAACGCCCGCTCATACCTCACAGCCGCCTCCTCCTTCACTCTCATCCGTCGCTTAATCTCCACCTCCTTAAGTGCGGGTGGCGCCCCGTCAAAAACGTAGGCCGGCTTGATGGCCAACTCAACCAAGTTGCTCGTCCGATAAAGCAGTCCGCTCAGATGGCTCGTAACCCTTCCACTCCTATCCTTCAACGGCGTGCCATCAGGCTGACGAATAATGGCCAAAAACTGGTATAAAGCGTTGTAAGCGTCTATGGCAATGGATCTGCCGCCCAAATCCTCGAGTTTGACAAGAGTTTTCGGAACGAGATCACGGAGGTTTACTCCCAAAGAAACCCCTTTTCAATATTGGTGGAGAACTAAAATAATAAAGTTGCGAAGCCCGAAACACAGAGGATATAAGCGAGTCTTACAATTACAGAATCGTCACCGAGGATGCTCACCATGACTGAAAAAGCGGCAACGATAATGCTGGTCACATGTACAAGCTGCAACAAACCAATCCCCCCTGGCGGGGAAGCCACCAAGTTCATGTGCCCAAGCTGCGGAGAAATCCAGATAAAACGCTGTGGGAAATGCCGCAAATTCGGTCGCCCCTACAAGTGTCCGAAATGCGGTTTCATCGGTCCGTGACTGGGGAAGTGTTGAAAAATGGGTTCCGTGATCGTTACGTACAAGGTTTTTCCAACAGACATAATAAACGATTTTACCCCAATGAAAAAGAACTTGGAAGCCAACCTGCCAGCATCCACATCCGTCCACGGGTACGGCGAGGAGCTCGTGGCCTACGGCCTCAAAGCCCTTCTAGTTCAAGTGAAGTTTCCAGAAGACCAAACAGGCCTAGTTGACGAGTTTGAGAAGAAACTTGAAATCATGGAAGGCGTAAGCCAAGTGCAAACGCTCATGGTGCGCAGAACAAGCACGTAGCCATGAGCCGCTGGTCAAGACATTTATATAGGAACACGCTCTTGTTTCGAAACGTACAATTATCGTGGAAGGATTCTAGTTGAGCGAAATACAGTTACATGTCGGAGACGCCAGACAAAGAGACGTTGGAAGAGGCATAGCCCGAATTGACCAGAAGACGATGCAGAAACTGGGAATATCAGCAGGCGACGTCATAGAAATATGCGGAAAAAGAACAACATCAGCCATAGCCTGGCCAGCCTACAGCGAAGATCAGAACCGAGACCTGCTCCGCATAGACGGTTTTTCACGCAAGAACGCCGGAGTCGCGATAAACGAATACGTCGTCGTTCGGGCAGCCAAGGTCAAAACGGCTCTGAGCCTCACACTGGCACCGGTTGACATGAGGTTGAACGTCGACGATGACTTCACCAACTTCGTCAGAAACCGCCTCATGGAAAGAACGCTGGTCGAGGGCGACACGACACTCGTCATGATGCTCGGCCACGCCATACCGTTCACCGTAACAAAAACACGGCCACACGGGATAGTGAAAATCACAGCTGAAACAAAGCTCACCATACTGAACGAGCCTGCTCCTGAAGGAAAAGGCCTGCCCAGAACCACCTACGAAGACGTCGGCGGACTCCACGAAGAAATCCAAAGAGTACGAGAGATGGTGGAACTCCCACTCAGACACCCCGAACTCTTCCAACGACTTGGAATAGAACCCCCGAAGGGAGTACTGCTGCACGGCCCGCCCGGATGCGGCAAAACACTGCTAGCCAGGGCTGTCGCAAACGAGTCAGAAGCCAACTTCTTCTCGATAAACGGCCCGGAAATAATGAGCAAGTTCTACGGTGAATCGGAAGCTAGGCTCCGAGAAATCTTCCAGCAAGCCCAGCAAAACGCGCCCAGCATAATATTCATAGATGAACTCGACGCCATCGCCCCGAAAAGAGAAGAAGTCACGGGCGAAGTGGAAAGACGCGTCGTCGCACAGCTCCTCGCGCTCATGGACGGGCTGTCCGGCCGAGGAAACGTCATAGTCATAGGTGCAACGAACCGTCCTGGCGCCCTCGACCCGGCTCTTCGCAGACCCGGCAGGTTTGACCGCGAAATAGAGATAGGCGTACCCGACAAGCAGGGAAGATACGAAGTCATGCAGATACACACGCGCGGCATGCCGCTGGCAGAGGACGTTGACCTCAAGAAACTGTCTGAAATGACCCACGGCTATACGGGTGCGGATCTCTCGGCGCTTGGAAGAGAAACGGCGATGAAAAGCCTGCGCCGATACCTCCCACAGATAAACCTAGAAGAAGAGCGAATACCGCCCAGCGTGCTGGAAAAAATGGATGTGACGATGGAAGACTTCAGTAATGCTTACAAAGAAATAACACCCACCGCAATGCGCGAGGTGTTCATAGAAATCCCCACTATACACTGGGAAGACATAGGCGGACTGGAAGAAGTCAAACAGGATTTGAAAGAAGCAGTAGAGTGGCCCCTGAAAAACCCAGAAATCTTCACGCGTCTAGGCATAAAACCGCCCAAAGGCATACTGCTCCACGGTCCACCAGGCTGCGGAAAAACCTTGCTGGGCAAAGCAGTCGCAACAGAAAGCGCAGCCAACTTCATAACCATCAAAGGTCCAGAAATCTTTTCAAAATGGGTGGGCGAATCCGAGAAAGCCATAAGAGAAGTGTTCAGAAAAGCCCGAATGGCCGCGCCCGCTGTGATATTCTTCGACGAAATCGACTCACTCCTACCCCGCAGAGGCCTGGGATTCTCAGACAGCGGCGCCAGCGAAAGAGTCATCAGTCAACTCCTAACAGAAATGGACGGCATGGTCACACTCGAAGACGTGGTCGTCATAGCTGCTACGAACAGGCCGGACATAGTCGACCCCGCAGTCCTCAGGCCAGGAAGATTCGACCGACTAATCTACGTGCCGGAACCTGACGAACAGAGCAGAATACAGATATTCAAAATCTACACGAAAGACATGCCTTTGGCAAAAGACGTAAGCACGGCACAGCTTGCAACGATGGCCAAGAACTATTCAGGAGCCGACATATCATCCCTCTGCCGAGAAGCAGCCATGTACGCCTTGAGAAAGGACGTGAACACGAAAGAAGTCACGACGGCAGACTTCGAAGAAGCCAAGAAAAGAATTGCACCGTCAGTTACGCCTGACATGGAAAAATGGTACAAGAGCTTCATGCAGCAGGCCAGACAGGTGCAGAAACCCGCCACGCCCGTAACATAGGTGAACAGACGTGCCCATGCCAACAAAAATCTGGAAAACCCTTCCTGCCTACCTCACCCTAATGGCAACCCTGCAGAAGAAAGGCGCCGTGGCAGATACGGAACTCTACGAAGCCTTGACCGAAGAATTCGAGGACTTAGGCTACAAGGATTTCAGCGACCTTCTGATGCGGCTAGAAATCAGCGGCAAAATACGTGTCACCTCCATGTCCCGTGGGAAAAGACGGGTTGAACTTGTAAGGTGAAAAGCATAATACCCATGAACGCCCCAGCGTGCAGCAGATGAACGACGCTTCAGATGCGCTGGTCGTCGGAGCAGGCCCATGCGGTTCCTTCACAGCCCTGAAACTCGCCAAGCTCGGCACATCCGTGACGGTTCTAGAAGAACACAGCCAGATAGGCGTTCCTACACATTGTGCAGGGCACCTGAGCATCAGAGGGTTGAAACAGCTGGGGCTCCACCCGCTTCCTACGGGCATAGTTGAAAACACTTTCTGCGGCGCAAACTTTTACTCTCCAAAAGGAAACGAATTCTCAGTGCACGTCACTCAGCCAGTAACATGCACAGTCGACCGTGCAGAGTTCGACAGGTACATTGCAAAAAAAGCCAAAGATGCAGGCGCAAGCTACAGCTTGAGCTCACGAGCCGAAGAATTGATTTTAGAAAACGCCTATGCAAAAGGCGTAATCACAAAACGAGAAGAGACGACAGAGCACATTCGGGCAAGCTTAGTCGTAGATGCAGAAGGAATATCCGCGAGGATAATGAGGCAAGCAGGCCTGCCCGCGCCCCACAAGCTCGTAAAAGCCGTAGAAGCAGAGGTCGAAAACCTCAAAGACACAGAGTCGGACACCGTTGATGTCTACCTGGGAAACAGCTATGCCCCTGGTTTCTACGCTTGGTTGATACCCAAGAAAAACGGAAAAGCGAAAGTTGGATTGGCAACAAAGACGGGGAACCCGAGAGAGCTCCTGCAAAAACTAATGCGCAAACATCCTGCAGCCTCAAGAAAACTGCAATCTGCAAGAACCATCAGAACTACGTTCCACCTAATAACGCTTGGAGGTATGACAGCGCAGGCCTACTCTAACGGGTTCCTGGCCGTAGGCGACACAGCTTCGCAAGTGAAACCCACTACAGGAGGCGGAGTCATCCTCGGCATGACCTGTGCCCAAGCAGCTGCTGAAGTAGCCGTTGAAGCCTTGCGCAGAAGCGACTTCTCCAAAGAGTTCCTGACCACGTATCAGCGCCGATGCACAGAACTCTTGGGTTTCGACATGAATATCATGCTCAGAATAAGAAACACGCTCGACGCGTTGCCCGACCGAAAAGTTGACCATGCAATCGCCATGTGCTCAAGACTCGGCTTGGACAAAACTCTCCAAAACGTCAAAGACATAGATTTTCAGGGCCAAACCCTTCTTCGGGCTTTCCGAAGTCCACGCATGCTGACAGCCATGGCCTACTTCTTATATGCATACCTATCTATGAACCTTTAAAATCTCCGCGGAATAGAAATGTACAGTAGGACAGGCGAGACGATGTCTGAGTTCCATTACAAACAGGTCATAGTCTTCCGGTCAAACCTCAGATTGAGCAAAGGCAAGACAGCAGCCCAAGCTGGGCATGCCGCAGTTTCTGCCGCAGAAGAAGCTCGCAAGCACCGCAAAGAATGGTTCGAAGGTTGGTCCAGAGAAGGGCAGTGTAAAATCGCTGTAAGAGTGAAAAATGAAGAAGAAATGTCGGAACTAGAAGCAGAAGCTAGAGAAATGGGTTTGCCTTACGCGTTGGTCATCGATAGGGGTCTCACGGAAGTCCCGCCTGGCACAGTTACCTGCCTCGGAATCGGCCCCGCGCCCATCGAAAAAGTTGACAAGATCACTCGTAGTCTTCCGCTTCTATGAGCAGGCGTCAACGTTGCAAGTCCCAAAACTCGAGAAGCAGATAGGCATAGAAGTCTACGCCACTAGATCAGCGGGCATCGGCGGAATCATCCGTGAGAGCGTTGAAGACTTCGTTGTCGAAGAAGTGCTAGTCGACGGTTCAAAGGCCCAAACAAAGGCTTCAGAGAGCTGCGCCGACCGCCAAGTCCTAGGCTGCACAACAACAAAGACTCGTTACCTGCTTTGCACCGTCGTCAAACGCAACTGGGACACACTTGTGGCCATCAAGAACATCGCCAAACAGCTTCACATCGAAATGCCAGAAATCCAAATTGCAGGAATAAAAGATGCAAAAGCCCTCACCGCCCAGCACATCACGATCGAAAATGCTTCACCTGAACAGATTCGGGAAATCCACATCAAAGACATAGAAATCTGTCCGTTGGGCTACTTGCACAACAAGCTTTCGACATATTACCTCTATGGAAACAGTTTCCACCTACGCATCAAGGCCGTAGACCATTCAACAACCGTGGTCACGCGAAGAATAGCGAAGACCGTTGAAGAGCTTCAAGCGATCTCCGGGATGCCGAACTTCTTCGGGCACCAACGTTTTGGAACAACCCGCCCGATAACGCATCTCGTTGGGAAAACCATCATTAAAAAAGACGTGGAGAAAGCCGCGATGCTGTTCCTAGCCAAGCCAAGCACCTACGAGCACCCCTCATCACGGCGGGCCCGCGCAGAGCTGTGGAAAACCCAAGACTACAAAGCTGCTCTGAAAGCCTTCCCCACGCAGTTGCGCTACGAAACATCCATGTTAAGACACCTCGTTAGGCACTCGGGCGATTTCTCCGGTGCATTCAGAACACTGCCCTTCAAACTTCGAGAAATGTTCATTATGGCCTATGAGTCATACTTGTTCAACAGGTTTCTGAGCATAAGAATAGCGGATGGGTTACGCGTGAATACAGCCGAAGTCGGAGACTACGTGGTGGCTGTAGAACGATCAGGACTACCTATGCCGAGCATCCACAGAACCGTTGACTCCGGAAAACTGGCAGAAATCAACAATGCGATGCAGGCTGGAAAACTACGGCTAGCAATTCCACTTATCGGATTCAAGCAGTACCCTTCAAAAGGAGCACAAGGAGAAATCGAAAGAAGAGTCTTGGAAGAAGAGGATGTCTCTCCTAAGGATTTCCGCACGAGTGCTATGCCTGAAGTCAGCGTTACGGGAAGACTTCGAGCAGCAATAACACCAATCAACGATTTCTCAGTTGAAAAAATCACGCCGAACACAAGTAGACCTAGCGGGAATGACGTGGAGACGACGTTTGCACTGCATCGAGGCTCGTATGCAACAACCTTATTACGGGAAATCATGAAGCCAAGAAACATCATAAAAGAAGGATTCTAGAGACATTCACGTAACGCTCGCTAGTTGCTAGCGCCACGAAAGCCAGATTCGAAGGTTTCTTCACACGCTGAAACGAAATGGCTCCTTACATTCTAAAGCTTTATCATCTAGCGGCTTTTGAATAGTTGACGAGATGAAAATGCTGTGGAAGCCGTCGAAGCCGCAAGAAACGCCCTAGAATGCGTTCTAGAAGCAAGGAAAGGGGAAAGCATAGTCATTTTCTGTGATGATGAAAAGACCGACGTCTGCGAACCGTTTTCCCTGGGCGCTCTACAGGTTGGTCTGAAAACCCATTTGGTCAAACTGAAAACTGAACGAACAGTGCGAAAAGAAATCCCTCCAGAGACTAAAGACACCCTCACAAAACAAAGAACGGACATTTTCATCAACTTGCTGCGCGGAAATAGAGAAGAAACAACTTTCAGGATAAAACTCACTGAAATGGAAACCAAAAATCGGAAAGCACGACTCGCACACTGCCCGGGCATAACATTGGACATGCTCACGGACGGAGCCCTAGCCCTGACAACTGAAGATCACAGAAAAATGCAAAACTTCGCAAACGGCCTCATCCAACGATTAAGACGGGCATCCCGTGTAGAAATAACAAACCCAGCAGGCACAAACATCTCGATGAGCGTTGAAGGAAGACCCTTCTTCACAGACACGATAGTCGACTGAACAACGCCGAGTTGGATAAACATGCCTACCGGGGAGGTCACAGTAGCACCTATGGAAAACTCCCTCGAGGGCAAGCTGGTCTGCGACATGGCCATAGGTGGAATAGGTCCGATAAAAGAGGCTGTAGAAATCACGGCGAAGAAAGGAAAAGTGCAGAAGACCGAATCTCAAGACAATCGGATACTAAGAATCGTTGAGAAATCATTAAGAACCGATAGCAGAGCAAACATTCTAGGCGAGTTTGCTTTCGGAATAAACCCCAAGGCAAGATTTGTCGAAGAGTTTCTAGAAGCTGAAAAAATCCTTGGCACTGTGCATGTAGCCTTTGGCAACAACACTGACATGCCCTGTGGAAAAAACTCGTCGATTAACCACATGGACCTCCTAATATCAAAACCCACCGTCACAATCGTCAACAAAGACAACTCCACCCTAGACGTGCTCTTAGACGGAACGTTCGGGCATTCTTAGATACGGGTATTTGAAATGCTTAAATGCTAAAAGTAAATTCTATGAGTGAAAGGTCGGGAAGCATGTCTAATGAGACAGAAGAGAAACTGCCCATTTCCGAGTTCTACAGAGTAGTCGACTCCGTAACAATTTTCAAAAATCAGAAATGGTGGGAAGCCATAGTCATCTTTGAATCATACGGAAAAAGGTCAATCGGCATGTACCTCTGGCAAAAGAGGCAAGACACTTGGAAGAGAAAACACAAATTCAATGTCAGGAATCTAGAAGAATGGACCAAGCTCAAGAACGCCGTTGAACAATTAGCTCCTAAGCTCGAGTCAGAATAATCTATTTCTACAATTCAGTACTTCAATCCTTATTTTGAATTAATATCTGAAATTGAATAGTCTTATTACTCTAGGCTAAGCAACTGAAACGCGGCGAATAGCATGGATGCTCAGGAGCAGGAAACAGAGCAAACTCAAGATTGGCAAGAGGAAACGGGCGAAGAAAGCCTGCAGCAAGATGTGGAAATTGACGTTGGGACTGAAAAAGAAGAAAGCAAGGCAGAAGAGGCACCTCGCCAGAGACGAAAAAAGAATGAACGGAAGCGTGGATTTGGTCTAACGAGGAGCAGTAGCAGTTTCGTTCATGGACTTGCTGCTGGTCTTGGCATCGGATGCATAATGGCGTTTGTTTTAATGTGGATAGCGGTTTTTTTCACTCCAAGGCTAGCATCAGGAATCACGTATGAGACCATGCTCGCAACGTTCATCTATCCACTAATCTATCTTTTCGCACTGGGTTTAGTCGCATTGACGGTAGGTATCGTGAGCGAACACTACACTTACAAGAGCCACGTCTAGTTGGAAACTTGCCGCCAATCAAGAGCTAAGTGTCGTAGACTGGAAACTGTATCGACTATTCTAGATGCTAATCAAAGCTACGCTGACTGCCCCTCAGAAGCTGTATTTGTCACCTCCAGATAAGACGCGCTCCAAAGCCGCATTGAGATTCAAAATTCCTTCGTTTGTTTTGGCTGAAACAGGGATCAATAGAAACTTTAGCCCCAACTTGTAAATTGCCTGCATCACGTTTCTTCCCAGCAAGCGTTTCGTACCTTCGAGTTTGTCGTCAATTTCCGAGGCCAATGAGTTAGGATCGGATGACCAGTCTACTACTTTGTCGACCTCTCCTTTTGGAAGCAGATCACACTTTGACAACAGATGCACTTGAGGTAGTGGAAAGCGGTGGTACACTGCTGCTGAAAGAAAAAGGTTCGAAACATAGTTGAGAGGGTTGGCCGAGAAGACGGCGTCGAACAGGTAAACTATGGTCTTAGGCTCTTTAGTAAGCTCGCTAACAATATACGGTCCGCTGGCCCTAAAGGCGAACAATTCCATCTGGCCCGAAGTGTCCACAAGAACTATGTCTGACTGCAATTCTTCAATTTCATTTGAAATCTTCTCCGTTTGATCCGCAATCAAGTCCGCAGCCATTATCAAAGCTCCATTTGGGCCCAAACCGTACTCGTCCATTAAGCTCTTAACATCGACATAATCACGAACATCCACTTCTGGCGAGTAAGGAAGCGTTGACACTCCAGGATCAAGATTCACAGTCACAACATCTTGTTTAGACATTTTTAGCCATTCGCCAAAAGCAGCTGTGAGCTGAGACTTGCCAGATCCTGCGGTTCCTATTATGAAAACGACGAACATTTCCTATGAGACTCCTGTTCCAGCGTGCATTCACGAGCAAGATATCAGAATTTCACACTCAAGTTAAAGCTTTCTTTGTTGCGAAGGAATCTCGGGCGCTTGAGGTTCTGATACCTCCGAATGAGCGTGTTTTGACATCAAATATGCAACCGCGCCAATGCTGACCAAAATTGCAGTCAAACTCAGTAGTCCAATCAGAAACCATGGCAGAACTGTTATCATTCTTATCTGACTGTCTGCAGAAGCGTAATCTTCATCTCCAGACCAGTTCGCTCGAAGATAACACATGCCGGAAACATCTGCAAGCCAAACATATTTGAAACGGCCGCTAGAGTCTGTGCACACCGTGCTCAATTCGGACCACGGCAAACCGTTTGCTTTGATGTAGATGGTGATTGTTTTGTTCTGCAGAGATGGTGAAAGCAGTCCTGAGAGCGTGACCTGGCTTCCTTGAATGAGGAATGACGCTGAAACATCCAGTGACGCCGTGGAAGATGCTAAGACTTTGTAGCTCGCCGAGACTTGTCCCGGGGCAGATTGCTCACAGTTTTCAAGGGTAATGACTTGTAATGATGCGCCTTTCAGATCGTCTGGACACTCGCCAACTCTCCATCCTCCCTGCCAGTTGCCTCCTGTGCATTCAGCCATATAGTATCTCGTGTTGTTGTAGGAGACGTAGTCGATTGTCCCTCTTGCACTATGCGGTTCATGTGAAAGGCTCACGCCGATGTTCATGTGTTCCTCATTTTCGTAATAAAAGAGGACTACCTCCATCCCTCCGGCTTTCAAAACAGAGGCCGCAATGTAGGAGAATAAGTCACAATCTCCTCTGTCTGCCACAATTGTCTCGACTGGGTATTCGGGAGGCCTAGTCTCTTCGTAGGCTATCTGGTGAACAATCATCAGAACGCCGTTTGCAAGATCCTCATCATCATTATATATTCCACGCAGGCAATTGGCAATCGGCTTCAAAGCATATGGTGTGACGAATTTGGCTAAGTCATTCTCGGAAACCAGTATATGGCTTTTTTCAGCATAATATTCCCGAAGCGACTCTGAGACTGCAACGTTCAACCTGTAATTTACAGATCCGTCTGGATGATTTTGAAGCTCATAGACAACGTAATAGTCTGACGAAAAAGCAATGCGAGGTAGAGATGAAAGCGTGATAAAAACAATCAGCACGACGAATGCTACATCAGACTTGATCCTCATCTTTATCTAGAAATGTTGTTGCACGCCAAATTTATGGCACTTATGAAGTGTGAATCAAAAGCAGAAAAATGGTTTAACCGTTCACATAAAACGCTCTTGAAAGTTCTAAATTCTCACGAACTTTCTCTCACGACTATCAAAGGTGCACGTATCCGTATATCCAACTCTTTTTGCCAAGACTATCGCTTCCTTGAAATTTCGCCCGACATCTCTTGGCACATGAGCATCTGATCCGAAGGTCACTGGAACACCGTTTTTGTGCAGCATTCTCAAGAACTGTTCGCGGGGATATATCTCGTGACATGGTCTTCTCAAGCCTCTCGTATTAATTTCTGCGCAAATGCCTGATTGGGCTAAAGTCTCAGCAGTTTCCTCTAGAATTTGCGAGAAATCTGCTTTCGGTCTTGCTCCGAAGATTTTTATGATATCTGGATGCCCCAGAATATCGAAAAGCCGAGAATCAGCCGCGCTTCTGACGAGACTGAAATACTCCTCATATATCTGTAGAGTATCCCTCCTTGAAAACTCGCGCTTCTCAACAGATCGTCAAAAATCCAGTCTCCAATTACATGAACAGATCCTATCACGTAGTCAAAAGGGTACATTTGAATAAACTTCTTTGTCTTGAGAAATTCATCGGGAAAAAATCTATTTCTATGCCCAGTCTCACGGTGAGATCCGAGTTTTCTTTAACATCGAGGAAATCTTGGGTATAACTAGGCATTTTCGAGGCGAAACTGTCTGGGCGCCGACTCAGAGGACATAGTAGAGCATGTTCCGAAAATCCTATTTCGAGGATTTTTCTCCTTTTCGCGGCGTTGATGTAATCTGCCATGTTTCCTGTAGCGTCGGTAGAAGCATGCGTGTGAAGGTGATAATCAGCAATCATCACATCATCTGTCCATAACCAAACAAGAAGGCTTGTGGGATCCATTACATTGCGATTTTTCCGCCACCTTCCTGCACAAGCTCAGATAGCTGTGCTATCGCCTCTTTCAGACGGTTTCTGGCGATTTTGGCATCATCGGCAGTCGTTGAAAAGTGCAGTTCAATATGTGACTTCCGTCCCTTAAACTGTCCGGTGGACTTCGTATAAACATGCGACTTTATGTAGACACAAGAGTTGCCGCACATAACTTGGTCGATCAATGGTGCCAAGGTTGATTCCATTATCCCTTCTGCGTAAATGCTCTTCTCGAAGAACATGGATGCTCCAGCTTTGTTCTTTATGATTTCTGCCAGAGATTCGGTGAAAATAGCTTCCATTTCAGGAGGAACGCCTGGCAACGCTACAATTAATGCTCCTCTTGTCTTAACCAGCACACCTGGAGCGGTGCCAACAGAATTAGTCAGTGGCTCTGCGCCCCTTGGCAGGGTTGCCATTTTGACGCGAGGCGCCGTCAGCTCGATCTTCTCGATTTTCCGCTGCTTGAGGTAGGCTTCGTATTTGGCTCTCACCATTTTCAAAGCTTTTACATTGACTCCGAGCCCACGACCCAGACCCTTGGCTATTCCTTCGAGTGTTTTGTCGTCGAAAGTCGGCCCTAACCCTCCTGTGGTTATAATGACACTGGGTTTGCGGGCCAAGGCTTCCTGTAGAGTCCTCGCAATCTCATCCACATCATCGCCTACTACCGTGATTCTTTTCACCATCAGTCCCAAGGAGGTGACACTCTTAGCCAGCCAAGTGGCGTTTGTGTTCAGAGTTTTTCCGATCAGCAATTCATTGCCTACGCAGATAATTTCCAAAGAGCCCACCTTTGCTTCTAGTTTACTGGCTTGTCCAATATAACCGTCGCCCAGATACGAGCGAATGCTCGGGACGCCGTTTCGAAAAGGCCTGCTTCCGGGTTAATGTGGGCGTGCAAAATGCTTAAAGACTTAGGAAACGTTAGAACGAACGTTTTCAACCATCATGGTGTTTGCTGAATTTCGATTCTAGAGCCGCGGAGGAGTTTATCATTTCTTGCTTAGATACCATTTAAGGTATTCTTTTTTCTTCCTCTCTCGTTCCTCTTCCTTCGATTCCAAGTTTGGTTTCAACTTGTCTCTTAGTTCCATAAGTTCTTGCTGAGTCACGGACAGTCCGCAGCTCTTGCAAACGTAGTGTTTGGTGGCTATCATGTACTGCATTTCGCCACCACACTCTGGGCAGTAAGGCATTCTTGCTCACTTTTCTGCTCCATGAAGAAATAACCGTTTGAGAAATAGCTTTCGCTGTGGTTAACGAGTTTAGGTTATGAAATTCGATAGATTTGCTTCTCTTGCCAACTGAATTGCTCTCAGCATTTCATCATGCGTTAGCCTTCTGTTCAACTCTGGAACCTCAGACGCCTTCCACTCGGGCCTGTATTGAAACATGATGTTCACCCGGGTTTCTACGTCCAAGTTCTTGCCAATCCAATTAACGATCGCCTTGAAACAACACTCTAAGTGGTTTGGCAGAACAAGTATTCTTATTATGAGTTCTCCTTGTTTCTTTGCTTCCAAGTGGTTGTACAGACACGTTTTCCAGTAGTCTTGAGCGTCCGAAATTTCTTTTGCACACCGACCTGGACCGTATTTAAAATCTAGCAGGTAGATGTCAGCAAAGCCGGCCAAGAGGGCCCCGCTTTCAGGGCTGTAATAGCTGTTTGAGTTCCAGACAACTGGAATGTCCATATCAACGTGCTTGAATGTCTGAAGCCACTGTTGAAGCCAAGGAGTGGGCTCTCCTCCCACAAGGTTTGCATTTCTGCAGCCGCCAAGACGTAGCCGTTCGACCTCCCGTGCTAGGTCCACGAGTTTATAGACATCGCCTTTTTCAATCCATTGGGAAATGGCCCAGTTTTGGCAGTGCTTGCACCGCATCGTGCAGCCTTGGGTGAAAACTGTTCCGGAAGGCACGAGTTCAGGCTCTTCACCTAGATGCTCAAAAATGCTTGAGACTACTATTCGTGAACCGCACCCACAATAGCCTGTATTTCCTTCCAACCTGTTGACACCACATTTGCGCGCACATAGGTGGCAAGAGGATAGAATTCTGTCTGCAATTTCGATTTTTAAATCCATGTAGGATTTTTCTGGTCTTTCCATTGCTTCAAATTCCATTTGTTTATCGTCGACTTCTCTCTGAATTCTGCCAAACTCATGTGAAAGTCTCGCATGTTCTTGCCACAGTTGCTCAGTGGTGTCGTTCGTGTTGAAATCAGCTTGGATCTTCTTGGCTATAAGGAATTTTGCTGGCAGCTGATTCTGCATGATAGCAAAATATCGGGCCAAGCTTCTCTTGGCCAACCTGTCTTCTAGTACGGCGAGGGCATCCGGGCGCTGAAATCTCCACATTTTCGCTCAGTCTTACTCGAGAGTAACGAAATATTAAAACAATGCATACGGATAGGATTGCCCGCTTGAGTGCAGTTTTCCTTTAATCGGGATTTCTTGCCCGCATACTGGACAATGCATGTCCTTCGTTAGATTCCATCGCGTAATCATGAAATTGTAACGCTTGATCAGCGTTTCATTACAATTCGGACAGTAGGTGTTTTCGCATGGATGCCCGGGGACGTTTCCGACATAGACGTAGTTCAGACCTGCATCCTTTGCAGCCACGTAAGCTTTTTCCAGAGTTTCAATAGGGGTTGCTGGGATTGTGGTCACCTGATAGTCTGGATGGAAACGAAGCAGGTGAAAAGGGGTTTCTTTCCCAATTCCATCCCTGATCCAGACTGCAAGTTCCTTTATTCTCTCAATCGAATCCCCTGATTTCGGCACGATGAGGTTTGTGATTTCTATGTGGGTGTTGTTTCGCTTCATTTCCTTCAAGGCCTCAAAAATAGGTGTAACTGAGGGAACTGCGGAAAAGGTCTTGTAGAATTCTGGATCTGCACCTCCTTTGAAATCCACCGTCGCAGCGTCGAGGTATGGAGCTATGGTTTTGACTGCCTCTGGTGTCATGTAACCGTTAGTGACAAAAGTGTTGAAGAACCCAACTTGGCGGGCTAGTTTCGCAGTGTCATATGCGTATTCGAAGAAAATAGTTGGTTCGGTGTAAGTATAGCTTATTCCTTCGCAGCCGTTGTCTCTAGCTGCCTTTATCACCTCCTCGGGAGGGAAGTTTTTGCCGCTAACCTTCTTCTCTTGGCTTATCATCCAGTTGTCGCAGAATTGACAGCGGAAGTTGCACCCTACCGTGGCAATTGACATCACAGAGGCACCTGGATTGAAGTGAGCAAGCGGTTTTTTCTCAAGGGGATCTACAGCTGCAGATATAGCCCTCGCGTAATTGAGTGAGAAAAGAGCACCGCCCTCGTTCTTTCTCACCAAACAGAATCCTGTGCCGCCATCACTTATGAGACATCTTCGCGCGCACAAATGGCAGTTGACCTTTTTGTCTGCCAGTTTTTCGTAAAGCATCGCTTCATGAAGCGACATTCAATCAACCTCCTCGGTTTTTCAGGTAAATCCTAACAGTTCACAGGATATGACCTCTACTCGCTTGCCTCAGAACGATTGCTTTCCTTTATCTCAAAAACCAACGGTGGAGACGTCGTCTTCACGTCCACCTCTACAGCAAGCAAACCTTCCACAAACCCCGCCCAGATTTCGGATTCACTTATAAAAGGAGTTTTTATGAGAAAGTACTTGTCCTTCAGATAGAAGTCGCCGAATCCCTGGACCCTTAAACGCTTGAAAACATCCGGCCACTTCTCACGGTTTGTGGTTTGTATTCCAATTGCTGTTTCAATGGAGATTCTTGTTGCCTCACCCATTTTCTTTCCGATCTCACGCCACTTCTCGGTCGGAACATTATCAATCAGAATGCCAACCAATTCCGCATTCACGAAGGCGATCCTACTTATACCACAATAGTATTCGCCAGGGAAACGCCAGTCATAGATCATCATGCTTCTGTAAACATCAAGCATTTTTGAAATGAGAGGCTTAATTCCCGGCTCCTTTCCTTCTTTGATCAAAGAGTCTACAAATTCTCTTTCATCCTTCTCCAAGATTATTGTCGTTCTCCTAGCCGAGGTCCTGTTCTTCTTCAACAATTCTTGGAGTTTCTTCTCTTTGTCTTCCCGCATAATCAATATACTCTGCAGCATATTTTATATAATTTATGTAGCGCCCAAGCATATCAAAGCATATTTGCTGTGGGAGAGGAACGTCTAGTAGCGACGGCAATCGGGAGAAACACGTTAATTCACCACAAACGGAGCAGTTTTCCAACACAGTTGCTGCAACCGAACGATTTTTAACAGCTATAACCATCTCTTAGAATTGCCGATGACGAGACCTTTTCGTCTGAAAAGATGATGTACTCTAGGGTATCTGAGGCAGAAAGAGTCTATTCGGGGTCTTAAAACACGCACACATTACGAAATAACCTTGCGCTTCACAAGGTACCACACGAGCAGAAGACCTATTGCAAGCGAGACAAAACCTCCAGTGAAAGAAAAGAAGACGCCTCGCTTCAGGAAATCAGATGCCATGAAAGTTACGTAGGGCGCGCCAAACGTGAATAGCCCCGCTAGGATGACTAGCAGCAATCTCCAGTGCTTGGAGTCCGTCCTTCTGGTTCCGGTCGCTTTGGTTTCCTCGGTCAAATGCCTCACGTTCCGCGTTTATCTAAATTTCACGTCTTCTCTTATAACCCTTCCTTCACTTCATTGCCCAGGGCTTTCATCAAGAATTTGAAGACTAAGAAGCCTGCTCCGCGATCTGCCTTGAAGCCTGCAGTTGCGCCCAATAAGCATATGCCTTCCAAACCGCGTTCCTTTGCAAGAGCCAATGTTAGACCTGTTGCTCCGACAATCCTGCCCTTGCTGTAGATTACAGCGCCTTTTTCCATAAACTCCATAGCAAGACGAGGGGACGTAGCCGCAACATACACTTGCGACTTTTCTTCTGTGATTGGCGCACCACCGACCGTTACAAGAAAACTACAACCTTGTTTTTCAACAAAATCCAACGTTTCACTGCATAACGTATAATGGGCGGCAACGTCGTCAAACGAAGGTTGCGTGTCTCCGGTCATTATAATAAAATCGTTCTTCTCCATGGGTGCAGCATAGAACTCATAGCGTGGTAGACGGCAAATTCCCTTCGAATTCACCGAAACATAATCCGGAAAATATGGGGAGTATAAATCAGCAAAGGGTTTTGCACTGCAGAATTTCAGCAGTAGGTAGGCCGCAATCTTCCCAACGTTTCCGAAGCCTGGCAGACCCTGCACAAAAATCGGACTCTCAAGATCTGGGTTGGCAATTCGACGGAAATAGGGCTTATCCAATCGGACTCACACCAGCATCAATAGGTGAAGGGTGTAGGTCTAAAACGTTTCGTTCTTGAGCGCTAGTGAATGGTTGTTCCTAGGCGTGTCAATGCTCTCTAAGTCTAGGGGCTTTGTGAGTCTTGACAGTACAAGGAATTTCAGAAGCACCGAGATTCTGAGCCCTTAGCAAAGTGATTAGTGCTGACTCGAAGTACTTCTTGTATGTTGGTGGCTTTACACACAAACCGATAATTTAACTCAAAGACAGAACTCCACGCCGAAGTAGGATATTTGAAGGAATAACATTCAAATGAGAAAATTGAGATATGAAATCCTATTGGGAATAGCTCTGCTGTGTGTTTCTGTGTCGTCAATAGTCTGGGTTTATAGCATGCTCTGTTCCGCATCTGAAGTCGGAACTATGGATCGGAAAGACATGAAGCAATGGTCTCTGGTCCTCGTGCTCCAGAGCGTGACCACTCTATTCATAGGAAGTGTGGGAGGATATCTCATCGGAAAATATCTGCATGTTTCATACAGCCAACCAGAATTCTTGACACATACAAACCACCAAGCATGCGGAGGCGAGGCCATGGCCCCATCATCGTGCCCACCACAATAGGGTAACCAAACATTTCAACGTTCAATTCGTGAATTCAGGAGCCTGAACAAAACGACCCTCATCCAAACTATTTTGTCCGCTCGCCCATCAACTTTGGACGCTAAGAAACCTCAATTCCTATTTGTAATTCATAACCGTTTTATGCCAAAGTCTTCCAAGTCTATCTTATTCATCTTGCTTGGGGACGTCTATCGGTGCCAGCCAAGGATTTTGAGAGGCTTCTACTTGATTCTATCGACGAAGCACTGTCTTCAACAGAAGAGAAGTTGAAAGCAACCTATGCTCAAATAGAAAGCCTTGGCATACCACGGTACGAAATTCCTCGACACATAGGGACATTCGGCAGAATCATTGAAAGAGTTTTTGAGGCGAGCGCTGATGACATTAAACTCTTGATATTGAAACTACTCCACGAAAAAAATGGATGGCCGTTCAGAAGAATAGAATTTGATGAGATGACATTTTCAGAACAAATCGAACGTTTATGCGGAAGAACGTATTCCGAAATTATAAACAAAATGCAGAGCCCTGTTGCAGTCTTCCATCTTGAAGATACAGGCCATCCGAGCTCGCTCAGACTTATCGCTATGAATCCGAGTGCCGCGAAAACTACAGGAGTGAATACGGAAAACGCCGTGGGAAAGACCATTCATGAAGTGTATCCTGAGCTTTCTGGAACTCCTGCAGAAAAGATAATTCTGGAAGTTATCCGTGGAGGAAGAGCAAAGAGTCTAGGGAGGTTTCAGCTTCGCAAAGAAACTGGCAACATTGGCGTCCTTTCCGCAACAGCTTTTCCGTTTTCAAGCAACTGTGTAGGATTGACCTTCAAGCAAGTCGCCGAGGATAGTGCGATCTCAGCAAAATGGCGTCAGGATGAGAAGCATTTTGAAGAAGAGGATGCTGGCTCTGGTGATTGGAGATGGGAGCTGGACACTCTAGGACGCCAGATATCTGCGGATCGCTCACGTACACGAGAAAGATGGGTCAGAAAGGAAATCACGCATGAACCTCATCGCGCTGACTATTTTTCGATAAGAGGGAAAGAATACATGGAGAGCGGGGATTTACTCAGGGCTAGAGAGTTTTTCCAAAAAGCTGAAGAAATGTACCAGAGATCAAATGAAATTGATGACGCGTTTCAAAACGCGTCACAATGCATTAGGACATACATTTTTGAGGAGAGAATAGCCGTGGAGGAATACCTAGAAGCTGTGGAAGAGTATCTTCACAAATACGCGGATTTCTTCATGCACGAGAATTTCATAGAAAACCTTGCCCATTACTGCCAATGGAAAGGTTTCAAGCAGAATGAAGAGCGCAGGTTCGAAGATGCCAGGGCATCCTATGCAGAAGCAGAAGAAATGTTTCTAACACTCAAACAAGGAAACAAAGCGCTTTTCAATGCATCTCGACGTGTCCTGACCTACAGAACCGAAAACATGATCGAGACGTATGAACAATCGGGTGAAGATTTTTTCGACAAGTACAGTGAATTTGCAGGGAATAAATACTACAAGGAAATACGCGCCCATTACTACTCCTGTAAGGCGGAAAAGTCAGACGATGCCTTGCAGACTATGAAGTTCCGAAGCGAGGCTGAAAGACTCTTTTTGGAAATCAATCAAAGAGAACTGGCGTTTGAGAATGCATGCAGACTCCTTGATCTTCACTGGGAAAACATCTCATCCAGAAATGAACAGTTAATCCAGAAATGTCTCGACGCAACGGAAAGCTTTTTCGAAAAGTATCAAGACTTCTCGGAGCACGAATATTACAGAAAGAGAATGGCTGAATACTACCTTTTACAAGCCCGAGCACTAGCTTCACATTTGAAAGAAGTCTTACGTTAGACCATTTTAAGGCTGATTTATCTCCGAACCACTGAAATCTTTACACGCCTGGCGTCAGCACCTGTTGAATATTTCCAAAGGCTCCGCCAAACGACACGTTCATCATGGTTTCAGCCCCAATCCACGCAGCGCCACTAAGAATTAGCAGGAGTCCAGCATACATGAGGCTGGTCCCCCAGAATCCACCTCGAGCTTCCTTCAAGGTTAGTGAATTGAGGATAGTTGTGAGTAGGATCATGAAAACGTTTCCTATCATGATTACGTCAGTCGGTATTGCCCCAAACGTAAAGTAAGGCACTGACGTCAGGGTCTGAGAGAAATACTTAGTCATGAATGTAAGGATAGTCAGAAGAGCAACTGTGATCGGCTGAAGAAGGAAGGTTGTGGCTTCTATTGTCTTCGCCACTGCTTCTCTCTTCTTTCTGAACTCAAGATTCTTCACGCAGTTGTTGCCTAATATCTTGCCCACTGCCAGCAGATCCGCACCACAGCTAAAGGCGTCTAGGAACATCCTGTTCGTCATGTAAACAGTGTGTGATGCAGCTTCTGAGGATAACAGAGTCAAGGTCTTCGCGTTGTCTACACCAATCTTGACTCTTGCATAAGCCCGCCTCAAAAGGTCTTTAAGACGGCCAAGTTCCAAGTATAGAACGTAGGAAAGGGCATTCTGAAGACTTGACGATGCCGCCATGTTTTCGCCCAAGCCTTTGATGAGAGTGGGATAGTTTTCATTGACTCCTACGACGAACGTTTCAAATTTGTAGGCAAAGTACCCTGGAACCAGAAAGGCTAAGCCACAAACAAAAAAACCGTACGGGTAGCCGAATATTATGCTAACCAGTATGGCAGGCACTATGCACGCAAAGGCTATGGGCAGAGCTACTTTGAAGCGTGTGTAAGGTTTAGGTGGCAGATTCTTGTCGATGTGGATGAGAACGTCCTTGGGTACAACAGTTCTAACGCCGAGATACATTACTACTAGGACTGCAGATGCTACTAGGTATCCGAAATAGACAAGGTTCGGCTCGTTCGTGAAAACGACGATTATGTCAAGTATCATGATTATGAAGGTCGAGACGCTTGAGAAGGTGCTGTAAACGCCTCCAAGCATGTCAATAGACTTTATTGCCCTTTCGTAGTAGCCCGAATATTCTTCAATCATTGTTGATGCTTCTAATTCTAGGTAACCTTTCGGGTTCGTCGACGAAAAAGCTTGCTGACACCTGATAAGAACGTCTTTGAACGGTGGCTTGGTGGCATTGGCCATTTCGGAGGTCGCCTTGGTAATTCCGTAGCCGTATTCTTTTGCTAGCTTGCGGATTCCGCTGAAGATTTCACTGTAGTAACCATAATCCTTTGTTTCTGCAATCGTTTTGACAAGGTCATCGGGCGTGATTTCACCATGTGAAATCGCGTACATATGAATAAGTAATGAGACGAGCTGCTCGTCAATCTTGTTTGGAATCCTCTTTCTGATGAAAAACAGCAGAAACACCATCGTGCCGGCTACTGAATTCACAGCGACAAGGCTGATTAAATCACCCCTAGTAGCAAGGTACGAAGAGACCAGAGCGTTGAAGACGAGGATTATTGCTACTTGCTTCTTCAACGAAATTAATCTGATAGCCATGTGAATTGACCTTCTTTGACTTTTCTGTAGACTTCTTCCACACCTTCACTTCCAACTTCTATTACCGTGTTCCACACATCTTTGAATCTTGGATGCTTGTCGGCAAGTGCCGACAGAATGCCTGCACGCATCTTAAGCTCCTCGTACAACTCCGGGAGTCTCTCTGCGGGCCAGCCTCTGTAGGGAAGAATCTTCGCTTCCATCAGGAAACTCGTACCTGAAAAGCGCAATAGGTCTTCGTCTGAATCAAATGTGAAAATGGGCAAGAAGTTGAGCTGCCCCTCTTCTGAATCGTAATTTATGATCTCATTGACAGAAGTTACTCTTCTGACCAGTTTAAGTCCCCTCTTAATCCTGTTCTGAAAAATAGCGACGTTCAAACCGTTCATGTGAGACTTTGGCACGTCTATAGGCGATGAAGTCAACCTCTGAAAAAGCGTCTGCAAGTCTCCAGCGTGTATAGTGGACACCACTGGGTGGCCAGTTTCAATAGCCTGAAATGCAATCTGACCCTCCTCACCCCTAATCTCTCCCACGATGATCTGGTCAGGCCTCTGCCTTAGAGCGGCCTTCAATAGATCAAACATAGTCACTTTGCTTCCAGTATGCAGCCGAGTGACCTCTCTAACCCAGTTCCTGTGGGCCAAGTTCACCTCAGGCGTTTCCTCAATGCTGACGATTTTTGCATCAGGCTTTATGAGACCCACGAAAGCGTTCAAGCTGGTTGTCTTTCCTGAAGCAGTTTCTCCGCACATGAAGAATGAAATTCCCACCTCTAGAAGAATCCACATGTAGGCAGCCAATTCCGCCGACATTGTTCTCCATTTTATACAGTGCGCCACTGAGATGGGTTCTTTTGGGAACTTCCTTATCGTGAAATTGCTTCCTTTGATACTGATGTCTTCTCCAAAAACAATGTTGAACCTGGATCCGTCGTCCAAATGTACGTCCAGAATCGGATTGGTATAGCTGAGGACTTTACCGTGTCTTTCGGCCAAACCTCTCAACAGGCTTTCTCCATCTTCCAGAGATATTTCGGTGTTGCTTTCTAGTGCACCAAAAAATTTATGATAGACGTATACGTGACCAGCTCCGGGAACGCTTATGTCTTCAAGCCACGGATCGGCTAGGAAATCGTCGAGCACTCCGTGACCCACCTTTTCTCTCAGGAAATGGTACAGAACACTTTTTTGTTTACCCGGGGGCAACTTCAATATCCTCTTCTTAACTGCCTCTTTGAAGAGTTTCTCAATGAGTCTTTCCTTTTCTTTTGAGCCTTCGGCAACCATTGTGTTTTCTGTTACCGCTTGTGCAATTGCATCCTCAACTTGTTCCAGAATTCTCCTAGGGGGTTTTTCGGGCTCAATGATGTTGTATTTGCCGTATTCTCCTCCGAATTTTATGTGGATGAACGCGCCGAGTCCAATGGGATACACTATGTCCAAAACGAATGCTGCAGACATCAAGTCAGCATCAGTCCCAACCATGCTCGGATCAATCACGTACTCCGGCGTGATGCCTGCAGTCTCAGTGTATGTCTTCAAGTACGGATACTTTTCGTATGCTCCTTCGAGCGTCTTTGGCACTTCTAAGTCGTATAGACTAACAAACTTTGCTTTTCCGCTTTGTTTCCCATCGGTCTTGTGAATTTGGATTGCTTTCTGGTCTGCGTTCTGGCTTGTCTTCTGGCCCGCATTCTGATCCTGTTTTTTCTTCGAAGTGGAAAAAGGGAATTTCATTTAGATCTTTACACCACCAAGTGGCAGTACTCGCAGACCAAGGTGCGGGTTAACTTCTAGACTGACTGACTCTTTCCTGTCGCCGGTGGTGCCCCACAGTTTGACTATTTTCAGAACCTTGACTTGGACTCCTGCGACTTTGGCATTCGAAATGCGAAAGTAAACATCAGACGAGGCTTTAAGCTTCATACTAGAATTTTCCGGCAGGAAATTCGGATGAAAAGTGAGAATTATTGTTTTCCCAATTGAAACTAGGTTCTTCATTCTTGTGACGAAGGTCAGGAACACGTGTGGCGGAGTGTCTGCTGCCAGCATGCTGAGGCTGTCGATTACGATGAAGTCGTACCGTTTCTTGTACATCTCGAGAAAGTTTCTCGTGACCTTGAAAAACATTGATGATAGGAACTGGCTCCACTTTCCCCCTTCAACGTGCAAAGCAAATACATCTAGCTTTGCACTTACGTAGTAAGGGTACGGGTCTATCTTTATGGATTTCATCATTCCAAGGTACTCTTTGGCCGTTGTCTCGCTGGTCACCACACAAACTCTGAAGCCTGCTTTCAACGCAGAATACACTATTTGCTGAGTGACTGCAGTCTTCCCTGAGCCAAAATCCCCCTCGATCGACGCAAGGCACGGATAGGGGAACCCTCCTCCTAGACTCTTGTCGAGATCCTTTATACCTAACGACATCACATTCATGTTAAATTCCTTCTAACATCTTCGAGTTCTCATTTGCGAATTTGAAGTCATGTTGTCGAACGACAAACGTTCCAACCGAGGAAACATCACCATGCTGCCGTCATCCACGCTTTTCCGGGTCGCTTCAGATTTTTTGTGTTCAGACTTCGACTTCAAATCCAGATTATCAGTTCACAAGCTTCGACGAAACAGCTATTTGACCCTTCTGAACCACAAATACTTATTAATAATTCAGGTTGTTGCTTTTCTTCAATCACAGAGCGATTCCGTCGGAACGCAATCGCAAATATCGCTGCTATAATGAACAACGAAGCGGTGTCCAAGGGAGCAAACTTTCGCACAACCGTATACACGGTGTTGTCATTAGTTTTCTTTGACCTTTAGCGCGCGCACAGGCGAGTATCCGGTACGTTAAGTGGGCATTCGCTTGTTGCCAGAAATCCTGATAGGGGAAGTCTGTGAGCCTAGAAGCGTTGAACACTATCTGACTTTGTTTCCGTTGACCAGTAGTATGCTTGAGAGATTGACGCGTGCCTTTTCTGCCGATTAAAATAGTCTTGTTAGCGGATATGTTTCGTAACTTCTTTCCGGCTTCTGGCGTCATGACGCACGGCAGAATCATGCGCATTAGCCTTGGATAGTTACTGTAGAAGACGAATGGGCATCTTTTTCTGGAATCCGTTCAATTGTCTCTAGCATGCGAATGTGTCTTAGCCAGGCCTACCGCCGCCGATGCTGTATCCGCTAAGACTCGTCGAGATCTGCGGACCGTACGTTGACACGAAGATTTCTTGTGCGACGCTGACGCCGTAGTGAGATGCAAAAACAACATTGACAATGCTACCAGTGAGAATTTCGGGTGTACCTGTCGGCATATCTATCTCTACTAGCGCTTGTTCTCCAGGTTTGATACTCTGATGAGACGCAACGTCGAACGATTCGTTTGTTCCGGCTACGTTAATGGTTAAAACTGTATAGTTTTCAATCAGGTAGGTTTGCCAGTCCGTATTGTTGTACGTGACTATAACCGTGTTCCAGGCAAACGTCTCGTTCCTCAGAAAAATGTCCCTAGAACCAATGTTCAGCACGGAGATATTGATTGATCTGCTTTCGACGCCTTCAATTCGGAGCCCCAGTTGGACGCTGAGCCTAATGTCGTCGCTTGAGGTGGAGTTAACCAGGGACCCTATGTCATTAACTGCGGTAAGCATAGTGGCTGAGATTGTCCCGACGAAGGCTATCCAACCTACCAGCACGATTGCTGAAGCTATTGATACTGAGAGTCCCATACATCATCACCAGTCTAAGGGGGTGAAAACAGGTAGCTGCTTGGGATTCCCCTGTAAGGAACGATTTTTGCTTCATACAGGCCGCCCGACACGTTTGTCGCATTGTACACTTGTATGAAGGCGGCTTCTCCCATCTGGACAACACCGTCTCCATTTGCGTCAGTCATGTTGAAATATCCGCTTCCTGTAGTCGCATTCGAATTGTATGTGTAAAGCATGGCCTGGCCGTAGGAACCGACGTAGACGCTGATGAGACCATAGTCTGAAACTGGAAGATTTCCACCGTTCTTTATGTAAATTGTAAACAGAGGGCTTGGGTTCGCTGTTTCGTTGACTACTGCGTATACTATGTCTAAACGTGTGTCCATGCTCCTCTTAGCATTTTCGAGGCTTTGCATTATGTTGCTCTGAAGTGAAGACCCAGCGTATATTGCGTAGGCTGCGAAGCTGCTTGCCATAACGACAGATGCTATAACCATGATTGCTTCTGTTATTGTAAGAGAAAAACCCATTTACGGCTCTGCCGCCTTGCATTTCTTCAACACGCGCATTATCAGCCCGCTTAAATCATGCGAGTCCGTTTTGACTCCAGCAGCGTGTGCGGCACCGTAGATGCTGAGAATCACTTCTTCAGCCGATATGTTCTGGGATCTCGCTCTGACGACGGCGCCGACCAAGTTTGACACGTGCTCACTGTACCCTTTTGGCATGAAATCTGAGAATTCGCAATAGTCGCATATCCTGTGTATGCTCTCTTCATCAAAACCGAGATCCAACATCGTGTAAACCCACTGCACGATTGAGGTCCCTTTGTTTGTACTGCCCATTCCTTCCAAAGGATTTTCAACCATTCTTTCTTTTCCTCCTGTTTCTCTAACTTGCTTTTCTGTGGTGAACCCTCTTTCGGGCTTCTCGATTTCAGACACTGCGGGCGTGCTCGCAACGTCCTTTGTGTCAATGTAGCTTTCCACGGCGAACCCGACTTCTTCAGTCTTCTTAGGCTCATATGCGATAGGCATCTGTGTTTCTGATGTACTCTTTGCCTCAAGTTTTCCTGCTGCTTGCTCCTTCGCCAGAAGTTTGTTCTCGATAATCGGTTTTGCTTGTACCACCTTGTTGAGGTCTTCCTCGCTTGTTATGAGCTGCAGGAGATTGAACGGATTCTGACTCTCACTGAGAAGACTTCGAATATCCACGATTGTATTCTTCAAATCTTCTACTGTGTTCTTGAGCGCCATGAAATTGTCAACATCAGCCTTGAGCTTCTTGACATCCTTCTCAACATCTTCAATCCTGTTGTTCTCATTCGCACCGACATTCGGATTCGTATTCGTTGCGACACTCGGATTCTCGCTCATACCATCACCTTCAACCATTCACCTAATGTTCTGGATCGGATTTCTACTCTGAATCCAGATTGACACTTCACAAGCTTCGAAGACCTATTTGATACTTCTGAACTCGAAATATGAATTGGTAATACAGCTTGCCTATCCATAAAAGCACTAAACAAAAATTGTTCCAACGTTCGAAGAAAGTTGATTTGAAGGAAAAGTTAAACTCCAAAAGTCCAGCAATCGACAAGGCTCATGTTTCAGAAATACTGTTCGACTTGAAGGATTAGAGATTTTCACGGTTGATATTGACAGATTCTTCATAAGGTTCATACCCAACGCTGCGATCACGGTTGATAAAGTGCACATCATCCTGCAATAGGAACTTCAAGAAGGACTTGACCGAGATTGATCGCAAAGATTACACCTATTTTCGTTTCAATCGCAGTAATTGCATGGTTAACAGTCAGCATGCTCGTTCCCCAGATAACGAATCCGCCCCCACCGTCGACCCTTTTAAACAAAACAGTCACCCTTAATGACGAAAACTACGAGATCGGATACCCCCTCGCGCTCACAAAAGGCGAAAAAATCGGCATAAAGGTATCGGGCAACGGGCAACCAGTCGACTTCAGAATCGCGAATAGTCAGTCCTCAGCGCTAATAGAAGAAAGGGGAGAAACGTTCTACGACTTTCCCTGGACAGCTCCGGCAGATGGAACTTATACATTCTACGTCAGCGCCTACGCAGGTGACGTCAAAGCCACGTTAATAGTGGCCAAAGTATGACAGTTCCATTTCCAGGCGTCTCTTCACATTTCGTCCCATCAGGATCATTGATACTTATCAGGAATTCATAAATCTCTTTAATATAGTGGGCCAACAATGAAAAAACAAAAACATAATCGAAGGTGAAACAATGTCTGCGGAAGTCGTTGTCCCGCGTCCAGTTGAGATCAAGAAGAAGAGCACAGGCGTAAATTGCTTGCTATGGAGGATGTGCCCTGTTGTCACCCTCAAGGAGAAGAATTGCATCCACAAAGGCAGCCCCTCTTGCAAAGAGTTCATCAGATGGTTAAACAACTCAGAAGGGCGATACACGGGAGACCTGCGCTAAACAAGCATCCTACAGCATGCGACTAGCGCGACGCAGAGCGAGAACGCCTGTGCACCTTTTTTCACGTAAAAGACCGATTTGACAATATACATGAACATAAGCAAATGAGCGCAACTCTACGACGTTAAGACCTATTTCTGGAATACTGCTCTCCATAAACCATCAACACAGAAAATAGCGAATCTGAGGTTCAAGGATGGGGAACTCGTACGAAAATCATTCGTGCATAGGAAACTTTCCTACTATTGGGAAAATTGTTGAGCCCAAGATGCCCATGTGAAACCAAAAGCGAATAGACGCATGCGAGAGGTGTGGAGGTGAAAAAGACTGGAATCGCATACGCCTCTCGCACAGGCACCTGAGTTTATGGCTGTGGACACGCGGACGAGACAGAGCCATGGTTCACCAGATTGGCAAGCCCGAAATATATCTTTAATATTAATACTTAATAAGGCTTCCCGTCGAGCTGTACAACAGAAACACAGAATACTAAATCCGAAAACTTGGCATCACGCAACAAACATCTGCCGCCAAATACATGTACAACCGACACTTATTTGGCATGTTTCTCGTCGAAACAATCTCTTTCTCTGATGATTCTGAACCTGAATTGAAAATCAAGATTCCATATTCATAACTGATATCAATATAGAGCCGAAAAGTTGACTCCGTGGTAGCTTTGGCAAAAGCTTTAGCCTTGAAAAGGAAGCTTTTAGTTCTAGGCATAATCATCATGATGATGTCATTTTTCACCAGACTGGAACTTGATGTAAGAGCCCAACCCGGCTCAGAATATCAAAGATATGTACACAATTACGCAAACAGTACATACATCGAAAAACCGATGTTCCCAGTAATGATCAATGACTCCCAAATACCTGTAGGTCAAAACTGGACAATATCCTCTCCACTTCAGGCAGGACATTCTTATCACGCTTATCTCTACGGTGCCTGGGTCAACAACGGCTCACAGCCAAAAACAGACTACAACGTCTACGTGTACGACCCAAGTAACACACTCGTGGGCAATCACACAGAATCTGCAGGACTGCCGGAACACCTAGGAGACACTGTGGACTCGCCCTTCTTCACCGCACAACAGACGGGCAACTACACATTCATAATAACAAACAACGCAGGCACAAGCCAAGCAGCACAACAAGCAACCTTCATGATAATCGAAAACATCCAAACCAACACCTGGCACCAACAATACATAGAAGGACAGAGATTCGGTCTGCCCATGTTCAACACAAGCTGGGCTTACGATTTTGTGTCGGACAGCCAACACGTGGAAATACAAGTGAAGGTTCCGGACACACTGGACATGTACGAAGCCAGACTCTACACAATGGCTGACCCGACACTCAAGAACGAAACAGTATTAAGCGGCGTGCCGCTCGCGTGGGAACCAGGACTATACGGCAACACCACCAATTCAACAAGCCCAATCGGCATGAACACCACAATCGGCGGCTACAACTTGGACAGCGAAGGCTTCCGGGGAGCGGCCTATGCAAGCTGCGAATATCCAGGTCAAGACATGCTCATAAACTACACATCACCACACACAGGACAAACCCTCTACCACCTAGTACTAATAGGCGAATACGGAACAGGAACAGTGAACTTCCTAGTCAAAACAATATTCGACGCTTCCCTTCAACCATCAGTCATCCCGGGCAAAGTGTATTTGGACACTAACGCCACCATAGCTTACGTTTCAAAGTCCACAGACCTACTCAACGCAACACTACAATACTCAACCGACAACTGGACAAGAACAACCACCATTCCAATGGCAATCTTGGGAGACAACAGAACATGTACTGTCGTCATTCCGGCACAACCTGCAAGCACCCTTGTCAGCTACACAGTTCAAGCCTACGATTATCTGGAGGATCTACTTGTCGCGAGCGGAAACTACACCGTTAGGCAGCCCTCGATAACTTACCTGGAAAAGCCAATGTTCCCAGCATTCTTCAATGATTCACAGATTGAGATAGGCCGAGACTGGAGCGTCGTATCGCCTTTGCAGGCAGGACATTCTTATCACGTTTACCTCTACGGTGCCTGGGTCAACAACGGCTCACAGCCAAAAACAGACTACGACGTCTACGTCTACAACCCAGATAACACGCTGGCAAGCTACCATACAGAATCTGCAGGACTGCCGGAACACCTAGGAGACACTGTGGACTCGCCCTTCTTCACCGCACAACAGACGGGCAACTACACATTCATAATAACAAACAACGCAGGCACAAGCCAAGCAGCACAACAAGCAACCTTCATGATAATCGAAAACATCCAAACCAACACCTGGCACCAACAATACATAGAAGGAAAGGACAGCAACAACTTGCCAAGATTCAACACGAGTTGGGCCTACGATTTTGTAACGGACAGCCAACACGTGGAAATACAAGTGAAGGTTCCGGACACACTGGACATGTACGAAGCCAGACTCTATTTGATGAGCGATCCGACGGTCCCTAATGAAATAGTGTTAAGCGGCGTACCACTCGCATGGGAACCGGGACTTTACGGCAACACGACAAGCATAACCAGCGGAACAGGCACCGCCGCGACAAACGTCACAATAGGCGGCTACAACCCTGAGATTGAGGGATACCGTGGAGTAGCGTACGCGAGCTGCGAATACCCGGGCGAGGACATGCTCATAAACTACACATCACCACACACAGGACAAACCCTCTACCACCTAGTACTAATAGGCGAATACGGAACAGGAACGGTACAGTTCCGGGTCAAGACCGTGTTCGACGCTTCCCTACTTGTTTCAATGGTTCCGAACAGAGTATACCCCGACATAAACGTTACGATAGCTTATGTCTCGAAGTCCACAGACTTGCTCAACGCGACCCTACACTACTCAACCAACAACTGGACAAACGCAGTTACTATCCCAATGGAAATCTTGAGCGACAACAGAACCATCACAGCAACTATCCCAAGGCAAGTAGCGGACACATTTTTGGTCTACCAAGCAGAGGCCTATGATTCTCTGGAGAATAGGCTTACCGCGAACGGAAACTATACCGTAATACTGAGCTCCACATTCCTTGAAAAACCGATGTTCCCAGTTTGGTTCGATAACTCCCAGATTGAGGTAGGCCGAGACTGGAACATCACCTGTCCACTGGAGGCAAATCACACTTATCACGTCTACCTCTACGGCGATTGGGTGAACAACGGCTCAGATCCGAAGACAAATTACGATGTCTACATTTACGATTCATATGGTAATTCCGAAAGTAACCACACCGCATCCGCAGGGCTTCTTGAGCACTTGGGAGATACCTACGACGAACCCTTCTTCACTCCAAAATACAGCGGCAACTACACTTTCAGAATCATAAACAGTGCTGGAAGTGTTGCAGCTCAGCAGGCGACTTTCATGATAATTGAAGACGTTGAATGCAACAATTGGCATCAAAGCTACACAGAAGGCACGGCCAACGGTGTCCAAACCCTCGACACAAGTTGGACTTATGAATTCGTAACTGGCAGCCAGAACGTGCAAATTCTCGTCAACGTCCCAGAAACTCTGACGATGTATGAAGCTAGGCTTTACCTTATGGCTGACCCGACGGCCCCCAATGAAACGATGTTGAACGGCGTACCACTCGCATGGGAACCAGGATTATACGGCAACACAACAAACACAGCCAATGGAACGGGCATCACTAGGACAAATGTCACCATAGGCGGCTACAACCCCGACATCGAGGGATACCGAGGCGCAGCCTTTGCGACCTCTGATCACGCTGGCCAAGAAATGTTCATAAACTTCACTTCACCGCATGCTGGAAAAGCCCTCTACCACCTTGTGCTCATAGGCGGAAAAGGCAGTGGAACAGTACAATTTCTGGTCAAAACGATTTTCAACGCCAGCCTACAGGCATCAATAATCCCAAACAGACTCTATCCGAATGACACTGGCACAGTAGCATACCTTTCCACGCAGACAAACCTGGTGAACGCAACACTGCAGTACACGACCAACAATTGGGCAAACACAACGACCATTATAATGGAAATCTTGGGCGACAACAGAACGTGCAGAGCAACGATTCCAGGACAAATTGCCGGAACGAATGTGTTCTACGGAATCACAGCCATGGACACGATGACAGAGACTCTTGTAGCAAATGGAAGCTACATCGTGAAGAACCCTTCATTGCTGAACATAACACTGACCCATCAGAAAATAACGTTGGGCGATAACATAACCGTCATAGGCCAAATGGTTCCACAGACCGGTGGCATACCTATCACAGTATACTTTGACTCTGGAAACGATAGCGAAAGCACTTTGTGTTTCACGCTCGGGGACGGTTCTTTTACGGCAAGCTTCACACCCAACGCCACAGGAATATGGGAAGTTCAAGCAAGCTTCTCAGAAGATTCGTCAGCTTATGGAAGTATGAGCCAACAACTATCAGCAGGAGTTGAACCGCCGTCCTTTCTAGCGCAATATGCTCTCTACATAGGTGTAGGGGTTGGAGCCGCGGCAGCAGGATCAGCAGTGTTCATGCTCTATCTTAGAAAGTGGCGAGGCCGTACACCAGCAGACGAAGAATGGTAAGAGACCTCCATTTTCGGTCGGAGGAAGAGAATCCACTATTTCTGAAATACCAAGAAGCAACGATGATTTGGCAGTGAACGAACCCCTATCTTTGCGGGTTTTGTCTAGCCTTCTGTTGGGTTTGAAGACTAGCTGAAGCGGTTGAGATTCGAAACGAGAGGCACTGACTTACACTCCGAATCCTGAGAAAGCTGCCCGAAATGTTAGCTCAAAATGTGGGACCTCACGTCGCCAAGACGAGTCCGCAAGAACCCAAGTTTCACAAATACGCAGAGGTAGCGGAGTTTTCACCACAATCTTCCAAGATTGTCAAGTGTGATCCTCTTATCTCTAATTCTGGTAGACTGCGCAATGTACGTTAGCCTCATAGTTTCATAGATTCATCATTGCAGGAGCGTAGTCTATTGCAGTCCACACGTGTTTTCCTTTTTCTCAATCAATCACGTCTTTGACATGTCCAGAGACTGCACACGTCGCCAATTCCATAGCACCTCAGCAGTCTTGCTCAGCAACGTAACTTCAGCACGAGGATGCTAGGCGACCATGTGGAATCAGTATCACAAGAATGAAGGTGAAAACAGAAAAAAGGTTCTGGCTTTCCTGCACTTAGCGTCAAGATTGACCAACATTAAAACACATGAAAAGGCGCTAGGGCGTTGCTAAGTCGAAATGTTCGTGTCAATTTCTGCTCACCTTCCAAGCATAGTTGCATTCTCCTAACACTTCCAAGTACAAATCATGGGCGTCTAGTAAAGCCAAAACATTACCAAACAAGTTCATGTCAATTAATGGAATTCAGCAACACGTTAGCGCGCGAAAGTCATGTTGTTGAGGCCCAAGCTGAGTAGACTCTGAAATACCTCCTCAAATGCTGGAAGCACTTGTTTGAGGAGTATTCTATTTAAAACTGAGATATCTTTCCAACTTGTTGCTCAAAGATATCGATGACTTCTTCAATCTCCTTTCGCTTCATACATCATGCGACAATTCGGTGAGCACATGTCGCACGCGTTTAGGCAAGTGCATTGAACTAAACTCAGTAGGCAGCTGGTATCTACGAGTTTTTGGCGATTCAAATCGATATTACATCAGTTCGAAATTCGCTTGTGTTATGATTTCAAAAAAAGAAAGAAAAGTGGGCGGCTTAGATCTCAGCTGGAAAGCTTTCTAACCGAGATCGATAAGCGCACTTGTGGGTAGGCCACCTGGGATGTCTCTCTGAATCATCAAAGCTGCGCCTACGCTGGTCCTGATTTCAACGGTGACCTTAGTGTAGGGTTTCAACGGATAGGTCGGGCCCAAGTAGACGACCAGGTATGCCTTTGCGTTTTGCTTCAGAACCGTGTCAGTCGTGAGTTGACTGTTGTAGAGGAAGCACGTAGCATTAGGCGTGTTGCCCGTAGTAGAGTTCACTGTACTTATGAGAGTAGCAACGTCCAGTTCGTTCGAAGCGATTGACCCGTTGTATATGTTGGCAAGCGAAAAGTTTCCGCCTTCCACTGCCACCACCACGGTCTTAGTAGCCATGTCTACCTGCGCCTGAGCCACTGCGAGCTTCAGCGGGATAGCAAGAGCCGTCACGTTGCCGTTCTCGTCTGTCAATCCTGTTATGTAGCCGTCAAGTTCGAGAGCGGCGGTCGCCTCATTGATGCCCTTGTTAATCGTTGACTTCGCAGTTTGAGCCGAGTAGAAACCCATGTTGATGACGACATACGCCAAGGCTGCAGCTATCACGACGAAGGCTATCAAAACGATTGCAGCTTCAATACCGACGATGCCGCGCTTGTTCTTGCGGATGCAACGCATCAGGGTGTTCATTGCGTCTCACCTAACTGCCTACCGTGCTCCACCCTTCAGCAAGCTGGGGTGGAACAACGAATTCAAGAGAGAGCGGTGCACCTTGCGCTGGAGCAATCTGTACATAGATATGTTCGCCATGAGTTGCTCTGTCTGGAGTATTCATATTGAAAATCAGATATCCTTTTTCAGTGCTGTCAAGTGACGTGTTGTTGTTACTATTCCCGAGGAACAACATAGCTTGTGTACCACCGCCACCTAGAGTCGTCACCTGCGACACTAAGCTCGTGAATGTGTTGTTGTATGGATTGTCGATTGCATTGTCTGGTGCAACTCCTGCGTATACGTCCGCGAATGCAGTTCTGTTTGCAACTGTCAAAGTGACTTGAGTCGCATTAACATCCATCGGAACGTACCTGACTCCGATTGTTTGTAGCGGTATCACGATCGCATCAACGTAGAAGGGTGCTGTAGCGTTAGCTCTAACCCAAATGTCTCCACTAATAACCAATGGAGTACTTGACTGCGTTACTCCATTTTGGATTGTTTCTTTGCTTCTTTGTGTGGCGAAGAGACCCATGTTGACGACCATAAAGCTGAAAGCAGCAGCGACGATGACAAAGCTGATGAGTACGATTGCAGCTTCTATGCCTACCATACCGCGATTTTGCTTCAGTAGTTTTCTTAGGTTTTGCTTTATTTTCATTTTCTTTTTCACCTGTGCGTAAGAGTATTGACTATTGCGATATAATACTCTGTGCGTCGCAACATCTACAAACAGCATTCGTTGGAAAAAAAACAGTATCTTCAATGTTCCCTGGCCAAGATACACTCTGCTCAGGAAGCACATCCGACATCTAACGATTCAGCAAAGTTATCCTAACAATAATAAACACGGAAAGAGGTGATGCGCCTATCAGTTTTATTAGCTTCCTACTGTGAGCCATCCACCCGTGAGTTCTGGTGGCACGATGATTTCGACCGATAGTGGAGCGCCGTTCTGTGGCCGAATGTCGACGTAGATATGTTCTCCCTGAGCTGCTTGATCTGTCCCATTGTAATAGAATACTAAGAAGCCCTTTTCAGTGTAGTCGAGCGCTGAATCACCGTTACCGTTGCCTATGAAGAGCTGTGCGCCTGTGCTGTTGCCCACGGCGTCTACTAGAGTGTCGAACTGGGTTGTGTAGGGATTAGTGTCGTTTATTCCCTCGTAGACATCGGCGATTGCAGTGTGATTCTGCACTCTCAGCGTCACCTCAGTTGAGTTCTGCATCATTGAAACGTACTGTGTCCCGATGGTCTTAAGCGGGATCACCATTGCATCCACCTTGCCGGAGCTCGCCCGCAGGTATATGCTACCATCAAGCAGGAGCGGGCTGCTTACTTGTGATATGCCCTGCTGAATAGTGTCTCTTCCTCTTTGCGTCGCGAATAAACCCATGTTGACGACCATGAAACTAAAAGCAGCTGCAATAATAACAAAGCTGATGAGCACAATTGCAGCTTCAATGCCCACTATACCGCGATTCTTTTTCAGAAACCTGTCTAGCGTTTTCTTAATTTTCATTACAGCCTTCACCTTTAGTTGCGCTCAATATTCAAAATATTGAGATATAATCTTCTGTGTGTCGCAGACTTCACAGACAACGCTAATTCACACAACTCTGACATTCAACTTCCTAATTCTCCTAAGAAGTACTATGGCAAATGCCATTTGCAAACTATTGCGAACAAAAAATACCCAGAACAAGCGTAGTCTGTCCATGCCTCATGAAAGAGCGTCGTGACACATGTTTTCTTTTAACGACGCTACGCAGGTCACTCTGCGTGGTAGAACATGTTCCAGTGACTTTAACAGGAAGCCTGCTCAGTCAAACATTGATCAGGGGGTGAACGACTGAGAACGATTTGGTTCAGTGTTTCAAGCAGATTTCTTCGAGGGGTTTTGCGCCCTCGTTCAGTTTGGAGAACAGCATTTCAAGTGTTTCGATAAAGGCGTTGTAGTTCGTCCAGAGAGCGACGGTTCTTGATTTTTTCTTGTCGATGTCATCCTCTTCCTCTTCATTTTGTTGAATGGCGATCAGCAGTTCCGTCCTGTCTGATATTATGAAGCACGGTATATTTTTGACGTCAACAACACGGTGCTTATAACCTGCCCGGCCCATTTTCTCCAAGAAGAACCTACCCTTCAAAGAGTTCTCCGTCAACAGCTCGACGTTCAGGTTCTTCGAACAAACTTCCAGATTGTCCGTGAAATCACTGTGGTAAAGCTGACCCAAATATTCGCCAGGAGCGAATATTTGAATTTCTCTTCGTGCTCTTTCAAGAAGCTCATTGGCTTTGAGCAGAATCTGCTGGCCGCCTTCAAGTATCTGGAATATCTCTTTCTTGTTGCTTTCAAGCTTCGGTTGCGGCATAGACGACCAAAGCTCAACCAGCCCAGACTTTTCCTTCTCCAGAAGCCTTATTCTCATCTTCTGAGCCTCTATCAACGTGTCCACTGCCTTCTCCAGAGGCACCGCCGTGAACTTCAGCGGCTTTTCGAAAACCGAAAAAACAATGCTCTTCTTCTCAAGATCGCGCAGAATCCTGTAAGTCTCTGTCCTATGAAGCGATATTGCTTCGGCAACTTCTGCAGCCTTCTTCTCACCTGCCCTCGCAAGGTAAACGTAGACCCTTATCTCGTTCTTGAGAAGTCCGAATCTTGAAAGAGTGTCCTCTATCATCGTAAGCTGCTTGTTAAGACCTTTGTCTCTCTTCACGAACTTCCATGATTCATTCTTCTCATCGTAGACCTTGATCAAATCGTCGATTTTTTCCATTGAAAGCTCCATAGCCATTCTCCTATGCTCATCGCGATCTGAGCTTGACGGCCAATTCTAACGAAGCATATACTTTATACTTATGAACCCAAAATCTGAATCAGAAATTCACCATTCACAAATCCGATATGCGATAATCGCAAAAGTGGATTCAGAAAAAACCTCAGAAGTGTTCATCCTTCTAGAGATTCAGAACCGCGTAACTATCTCCCTTGTCTTCTTAGTCTGCTTACATGTTTATGAAAACCGCGAATACAATTGATTACGCGGCCAAACTCTGAAGTCGCGGGTAGATAAGGTTAAGCAAGATACGTGAGAACTGTGGAAATGAGAAAAGTCACACCAAAAAACCGCAGACAAACCGCTACTGGAACGTTTCCAATCGTCACTTGTGACATTCCATGTAAAATCCAAGACCCTCCCGAACAGCTATTAGACCTCCAGTGCTGAACGAAAGGTCTTTATTGGACATTCATAACCGAAAGAGCTGGAGTTCAGCGAACTCACAATCAGAATCAGAAATTCGCAAATGATTTGATCTACTGTCGGATTCTATAATTGGAGACCCGGGATTGCAGAGAGATTTCGACGAGACTTTGCTTGAAGCCATAACTGAGACTTTGTCTTCGTTTGACGAAAAGGTTGAGAAGGCAGTATATGAGTACTTAGACAAAATCAACCTTCAGAAACAAGAAATCCCTCGCAAGGTTGAAGCTTTTGAAGAGGGCCTAAACGAAGTCCTAGGACAAGATGCTCGCAATGCTCTGGCCAATGTTCTGAAACGACTCTATGGGACCATCGGCATCCCGTTCGAACAGGAAGAATTTGATAAATTATCGTTTATTGACCACGTTAGACGAGCACGCATGCAAATGTACGAGAGATTCGTCGGTTGCATACGTAGCGGCTTGGCTGTCTTACATTTCGAAAACATGAACGATCCTTGCCTCATCAAGCTGATCGCTGCTAACGCTGCTGCGACCACGATTATGGGACTAGACGTTGACAAAGATCTTGGGAGGGCAATTCTGGAGATATACCCAGATTTGGAAATGAATACCCTAGTATCTCTTGCCGAAGTAACTCATTCAGGAAGAGCAAGAAAAATGGGAAAGATCATATCTGAACCTGACTCCAGAGTTGCTTTTTCCATTTTGGCTTTTCCCTTGTCAAGTAACTGCGTTGCCTTGGCGTTCACTATGGCCGATCAGGTAGGAAAGGACAAAGAAGGCTTTTCTGCAAAAGAAACTGTTTCGGATACCGATAGTTCAGAGCCAAGCGAGTGGGCTCAAGACATCCCTGAAGGACGTCACATTTGGCCTGCTCGTCCGCACGTTAAGAAGTGGAGTCTGATTCTCGGGAATCGTGAACACAGGCAGAAAATCGAGGCCCAAACCTACTCGGCACCTTCTCCATTCTTCTTTCGAGGCAGATTCGGTTAGAATGTTGTTAGATTCCGAGTGAGGAAGAAAGAAGGGAATATAGAAACCAAGAACTGCAATTCCAGCGCGAGCATTTGCTTCCAGCTCTTCCTCCATGCCCATCTGATTCAGTGAAAGCTGCTGAAAAAATAAAGTGCACATATATATGCCTAAATTCTCTGAAAACCAAGAGATATCATTGATATGCGTGCGCGCCTCTAAGCTCACTTCCACATGTTATGATCTGAGCCGTGTTGCAACGTTCTAACCTGAGCATCTCGTATCCGAAGACAAGACGTCGTCCACCACAAGTTAGACGAGAAACATATGCTATTCTACAAATGATTTAAGGAATAGTTCCCAAGCGACGCGCATACCCTGTGGAGAATTGATGATATTGGCTGAACAGAGCAATTCGAGACAGGCAGTTGCGTTTCTCCACGAGTGGAAGAGAATTACCTGTTGGTTATGAATCGATTTCGGGCATATTTCGGCAACTGAAGGATGGTTTAACAGCTTTGGGGAGTTTTTCTACTTGAAAAGCGTCAAGCGAGGTTGAAAAAGTTGGTGGAGAAACTCGAAGCGCAGTCAGTAAGCGCTCATCCAGTAATATTGAGTTATAACGGAACGGTTTTCTACGTATCCACAGTCAAAGTCCATTTTTGCAAAGGGAACTTGAAGCATAAGGCGATATTTCGTGCCAAGGAAGCAAAGGATGGTCAAGCGAAAGAACTAGCCATGGAAATACCACAGAACCTGTACGAGGTCCTGTTGAAATATGTCCAACTGAACAACCCGGATCTTGTCCTCGTCTTACAGGTCGAGGGCGCGGAGTTCAAATGGGGTTTCACGAGCGAAACTTGGCTCAAACAGTATTCAAGCGGAGACAATTTCCGGAAGTATATTGTCTAGCTCGGTTTTGAATTTACGAGGCGCACCGAACAAAGCGACAAAATTCTGCCACAAGCAAAATCTCACAGGAAATAGCCTGAAGATGCAGCGTGATAGATGAAATGCGGATCGAGAAAGTTCAGTTTGTATTTTGATCTGGGATTCATAACCTATTTATTCGCACAAGGACACCTTTTCTAAGAAAAGAGGAATTTCATTGTCATTCTCAAGTATACTGAACTCTTGCAAGGGAAAATCTTCCCAGGTGATGTGAATTGCGAATTGGATTCTTCGTCTGGGAATACCCACCTGCCCTCGTCGGCGGTTTAGGCACGTATGCAGAGTACATTACACGTCAATTTGTTTCCATGGGCAACGATGTAACAGTGTTCACTCTTAACCCGGGAAACCTCAAGACCCGAGAAATCCTAAAGGGTGTAGAAGTTCACAGGCCGTTGATTGCTGATGCAAGCAATGTTTTCCCAATGTTTGTCATCGACGACCTGAAACAATGGGGAACAAATATTCGCATGTTCAATGACATATTCATCTACAACATACTGAGCGCCTCAAAATTCATAAACAGCATGTTGAAGAAAGAGGGCTGCAACTACGATGTTGTGTGTGTACACGACTGGCTGAGCAGCATATCTGGTCTTATGGTCAAGAATGAAACAAAAACGCCGGTGGTTTTTCACGTTCACAGCACTGAGTGGGGTAGAGCAGGAGGACCGGGATCGGAAGTTGTCTCGCATCTCGAATGGGCAACATCGCAGAAAGTGGATAAAATCATAACGGTCAGCCATGCCATGCAAGAAGACTTGGCTAGGCACGGGTGGCCAAAGTCCAAGATAAGCGTGGTCTGGAACGGTGTGGACCCTGAATATTACAATTCTAGAAACTGCAAACCAAAGGATGTAGAAGCAATCCGTAGTAGGTATGGCATAAAACCCGAGGAAAAAATGGTCTTGTTCCTCGGACGACTCACTTGGGTCAAAGGTGTCACTAACCTTGTTCAAGCAATGCCCACTGTACTGGCAGACTACCCTGACACCAAGCTGGTTATTCTTGGAAAAGGCGAGCAGCAGAATGACATCATTGAAACTGCGAACAGGCTCGGAATAAGCGAGAAAGTGGCTTGCAGGTTTGAATTCGTTCCCGAAAAGGAACGCATACTGCACTACGCTGCATCAGACGTTTGCATTTTTCCCTCTACTTACGAGCCTTTTGGCATTGTGAGTCTAGAAGCGATGTCAATGGAAAAACCAATAATTGTCGGAGCCCAAGGAACGGTGGGATTCAGAGAACAAGTCATTCCAACCGGACCAGACCAGAACGGCGTTCATGTAAACGGCGGCAACTCCTCCGACATTGCTTGGGGCATTAAGGAGACGCTGTCTGATCCTGAGAGAGCTAGGAAATGGGGAATAAACGGCAGGAGAAGAGTTCTACAGTATTTCACTTGGCGAGAAGCTGCAGAACAGACTCTTCGATTATATGAAATGGTTCAGCATCCTCAAACGCACGAAGAATTTAAACTGGTGGATTTGGAAGAGAAACTGACAAGAGCTTGAAAGCTACGGTTCTGCCTCTGTCTTTTCTCGCGACCTCAATTTGCAGATGTAAATGTTCTTGAAAGGCGCAATTAGACTTGACTTTGCCGTTGCCACTTTTGTCTCATATGTAGGACTTGGTTAACATTAATATCACGCAGATCAGCGAAAAGGAGAATTGACGAGTTTGAAGTTCAGTCCAGCGACTTGAGCCTTCACTAGTCGGTAATTCTTTGGCAGCGGGGACGTCAGATTGCGCGCATGTTGGAAAGCTTTTCGACTATCCCGATCATTTCTTGGTCGATGCTGACGGTGTGAGCGATGTTGGTTAAGGTCAGAAGGCCAATTAGCTTTCCATTTTCTACGATGGGAAGCTTCTTAATTTTCTTTTTGAACATGAGTCTGGCGGCTTCGTGAATTTCCATGTTGGGATTTCCTACAACCAGTTTCTTTGTCATTATGTCTGAAACAACCAGTTTTCTGGGGTCTCTGGCTTTTTCTAGTACTTTTTCCAATAGATCCCTCTGAGTCACGATTCCTCTTGCCTCTCCATTGTCCTCGATTATTAAGCATCCTATTTTGTTTTTGTTCATCACTTTCACTGCATTATCCACGATGGTGCAGGAACCCACCTTCACGATATCTTTGACCATTACATCTTTGGCCTTCAAGAAGTTCCCTGATTAGGAGTGATTCGGTTTTTCTTTTAAGGAATTGTGTGTAACAGGATTTACCGTCAATTAGCGACGTCTAGCCGATTTCTGGGTGTATAATTACGTGTGTCCGTCTTCTTTATCAGAACCACAGAGAGAAAGCAAGGCCTATCAGCCCTTAACCTTCGCGCGTGTTTACATGTTGTGCCGTAATGTTTGATGTTGATCTTGCCTTATCCTGTTCTTGCGTCATTTGTAGTCTGTCATCGTTGTCTTGCCGGAAAGCTTCAACGATGACCCCCCTCGGTCTATGTTTTTACATCAGACGTAATGTTGCTTTGTACGTCAGATGTAACGTTGTTTGTGGAAGAAAATCATGGAGCGCGTAGGCGTGACGATGGATGCCCAAGCCTGGCAGAGTTGCAGGCGATAATGTCGTGTGTGCAAGCTATGCTGCCTTGTTGAGAATGTTCTGTGTGTTGGATGTGAAACGCGTAAGGGGCAGGGGTAGGCTCAAGGACAAGGCTTTATTGTAGATGGCGTTTCTGACGGGTCGCCGTCCTTCCATTTCTGATATTTTCTCACAGTGTAGCTAAGCAACAAGGCATTGAGAACCGGAAACAGAATACGCTCACAAAAGAGAACGTGAGCTGCCCCAGCATAGATACTACCTCAGAAAATAGTGCCATGTGGTGGTTGTTGTAGTGATAGTAGTGGTGGGAGTAGTAGCTATCCTAGCATGTCGTTACAGTATCCCGCGCACACTAGGTCAGAGCCTCTAGAAAACAGTGTACATGAACGCGCGCGCTCAAATGCTATACTATATAGCTACATATTTCGGATTCGCAACTCATAATTAGAGCTTCTTACACTTTCTGTAACGCTTGAAGTTGAACTTGCCCAACGGAGCACTCGCGAAAAATGAACTTGGACCAGTTGTTGAGAGCCTTGTTCTGGACGGTCCCCTTTGCTGTCACGGTAGTTCTTTCTGTGTTTCTCTTATATTTGTCGCGCAAAGATGGGGACAAACGTAGGATCATGTTCATGCTGTGCTTCGCGTTTGCGTCTGTTGGCTATTGCAATCTGATGCTTCAGAGATATGGAGTTCCTACCCTATGGGATAACAATTACAAGTGGTCTTTTGTCCCAGTAACTGCCGCAGCTTTGATCGCGACCATGTCCAGTTTATTGAATATCAAAAACTTCGACTGGCCTTTCAAATGCTTCCTTTTCAGCTTAGGCGCATCCATTGTTCTTCTGGTTTTTCCTAGCGCGGCCGAGGCTTTTCGCATACCCTTGTTGAGTGCATTCGCATCGCTATCTCTTCCAGCTTCACTATATCTGGTCATAAAAAGACGAAACAATTCTGATATAATGTTCTTTTTGGCTTTTTCTTGTTTCATGTTTTCATGGATCGCCCTAGACATTGGTTTGGCAGAGGAGATTACTGTTTTGCTCACTCTCTACGGGATAGTATTCATCGCTCTGATGTTCACTGTAACCAAGGATCGGATTGCCAGTGATATGGCCTCTTTTTTAACCTTGCAGGATGAATTGGAGAAAACCCAAGAAGATCTGAAGCAAACACAGGAGAGGGCACGCGATGAGCTTGAAGCATCTGAAGAAAGATACAGAACGCTATGCGAAGACGCCAGATTTGTCATGCTCAGAGTGAATAGAAAGGGAACCGTCACCTATGTGAATAGAGTCGTCGAAGAGTTTGGTCTAGAAAAAAAGGATATTATCGGAAAAAGTCTGCTCAAGTTTATTCCCAAAAGAAACCGACCTAGACTATTCAAGGAGCATATTAGCGTTATTCGTGGGAAAAACGCTGAGGGCGAAACAGAAATAATCACTCCGAAAGGAAAGTTTATTGTGGAATATGCGAGCAACCCCGTGAGACAGGATGGAAAGATTGTCGGATGTGAAACTCTCCTTCGAGATATCACAGAGAAAAAAGAGATGGATAGGCAACTCGAGGAATATTCGGCGCAGCTGGAAGCTAAGGTGGAAGAGAGAACTGCAGAGCTGAAAAAGAGTGAAGCGGGTCTGAAGACTTTGTTGAACTCCCTGCAAACGGGAATCATTGTGGTTGATCCAGTAACTCACGCGATCTGTGAAGCGAACAAGACTGCGGTGGGAATGTTTGGTGGTACAAGAGACGAGATCATCGGGTCGATTTGTCATAAATTCATCTGTCCAGCGGAACAAGGCCAGTGTCCAATCACAGACCTTCGACAGACAGTTGATGGTTCAGAGCGAGAGTTGCTGACTGCCACCGGGCAAACAATCCAAGTGATCAAATCTGTCGTTTCTGCAGAGATAGGTGGTAAGATGCAGCTGGTTGAAAGTTTCATTGACATTACCGAGAGAAAGCTGTTGGAGGGAAAGCTTGCGCGCGCGGTTGATCAACAAACATCGTTGATGCGAAGTTCGGCAGAAATGATTCATTCTAATGATCTGCGTCAACGTCTTCAAGCGATTGTAGATGCGATTCATGGTCTTGGTTGGCGAAGAGTCGTACTCTCGGTGAGAAATGAGGAGCTAGACATTTCAGAACATGAGGATCTTGTGACCGCTGGGTTGGCAGAGAAAGAACAGGAGTTCCTTTGGACCAACCGTCAATCTGGAAAGGTTTGGCGAGAACGTTTTGGGCCCGAATTTGAACGTTTCAAGATCGGAGAGTTCTACTATCTGCCTTATAGCGATCCTTTAGTCAAAGAGAAGTTCAGCAAAGGAGTTGTGTTAAGCCACCTGAAGCCCGAAGAGATGGTTGATTGGAACCCTGATGATTTGCTCTATGCACCGCTTCGTTTGGCCGATGGGCGCGTTGTCGCAGTGTTGAGCATGGATGATCCTGATGATGGTAGACGACCCACCAAGGAAAGTTTGGCGCCATTGGAGTTGTTTCTGCATCAGGCCGCAGTGGCAATTGAAAATGCTCGGTTGATCAAGCAGTTGAACGATGCTAATGCTCAAATCCGAAAACATGCAGGGCAGCTTGAGGCAAAAGTGGAAGAAAGAACACGGGAATTGGTTGATGCTCAGAGAAAACTGCTGAAATCTGAGAGACTGGCTGCGATTGGTGAGTTGGCCGGAATGGTTGGTCATGATCTGCGCAATCCTCTGACAGGCATTGTAGGAGCCGCATATTATTTGAAAGCAAAATATGATTCGAAGATTGATGAGAAAGGCAAAGAAATGCTGGAGATCATCGAGAAAGATGTAGAGTATTCAAACAAAATCATCAGCGATTTGCTGGATTACTCAAGGGAGATAAGACTGGAATTGGCTGAAACTACACCAAAATCAATGTTGAAAGAGGCATTTTCCAGCTTGGAGATTCCTCAAAATATCCAAGTGCAAGACGATACTGAAGACAAGCCAAGAATGAGGGCTGACGTGTCAAAAATGAAAAGAGTCTTCATCAACATAGTCAAAAACGCTTTCGACGCTATGCCCAACGGCGGAGTATTGGCAATTGGAAGTGAAGAGATAGAGAAGCACGTGTCCTTCAGTTTCACAGATACTGGAACTGGAATGAGTGAGGAAGCGCTGGGGAAAGTGTGGACGCCACTCTTCACTACAAAGGCAAAGGGCATGGGGTTCGGTTTGCCCATATGCAAAAGAATTGTGGAGGCACACGGGGGCACTATCTCTGCAGAAAGCACCGTTAGAAAAGGAACTAATTTTAGGATAAGCGTTCCGATTGAACCTAGAACCGAGGAAACCAAGGATGTTTGGGTAAACCTTCCAGAAACGATACAACTGAAAAAAGGAAGATAACCCCAACAGAGGCCGAATTTAAACCCAAAACAAGATATCAGCTCGTGCCAATACCTACTATCGAAGCGCGCGCTATTCGTTTAATCGACCCGATACGTCTTCCCAATTGAACATTTCGAAGCAGATTAGTGTTTCCGTTCTGCGGACGAACGGAGATTTCCTCAGCTCCATGATTCGGGTATCTATATTCTTCATTGGTCCTCGAAGCAGTATGACAAAATCAAAAGACCCGTGAACGAAATCCATTCGCTCCACATTAGAGTCCACCACCAACCCCTTAGACGATACGTCATCGGCGAACTCTTTTTCTTTGCCAGGCTGAATCTCTATGAGAACATAGGCGCGACTGTCTTGAGAGCTCATAAGTACTTTTTCCTCTGTTCAACCTATTAGCCTTTTCTACGAAACACTCGACGCTCGTCTGGAAACGTTTGACAGAACCGCGCACAGGGAAAACGGAGATGTATGAAATGAAGGAATGGGAAAAAAGTAGAAAGTAGTTGACCAAGAAAAGGATTTGGAGATGCTTGGTTCTATCTGCTGGCATCCTGTTGTAGCAGCATTGTACCAAATGGCGCAAATAATAGTCACGAGCAATCTTCATCTGGGTGGAAAAGTGTTTGCATTACTTCAATGTGGCTATTCTTGGCTGGGTTCATTCTGCTCTATGCTTTCCTCTCGCCAGATTTGCGCGCGCGCTTTATTCTCAAAGGCAACGGCTATGAAAGGCAGGCCGTGCACGGAATAGCTTGAAGGGCAAGCTTTTAAGCTTGGTCTTAAATTAAGGTGTGCTGTTAACTTCCGAATGCGAAACTTAGGTCGTTAACCCGCGAAGCGGGGTGGGGTAGCCAGGATTAACCCGCTGGGCTCATAAAAGCATGGTTTGCTTCGAGAAACCCAGAGATCAGTAGTTCAAATCTACTCCCCGCTACCACCCTTTGAGCAATTGCTCATCTCCACGGGTTCCCTCCTTTTCTGGTGTGGTGAGGCTTGAAGCGTGCTTTGCTTGATTGTTCACATCTCTAGATCTTTCGAGTGACGTTTGGCTCTGATTTGTCATGAAGAGTGAATCGGAAGAATTAATATCCTCAAGTTTCACTCTCTAATTTGAGTTACTATGCATATCGATGCCATAGAGAACTCCTTGTTTGAGGTCGGGTTAATCCATTCCTCAAGAGGATAATCAGTCTTTTTCCAAACGTCCAAAGAAACAGTCTTAGGAAACATCTTGAAAGACAGCTTCGAGAACATATGGGACAACAGTCCGCTACTTTGGAAGCTCCGCATAGGAGAAGATCTTGAAGACCTGTCGGTTCAAGGAAAGAAAGTGGGTTGTGGACAATGTCCTGACAGATACATATGCGGCGGATGCAGAGCCAGAGCCTACAGCTACTTTGATGGAAACGTGAAGATGCCAGATGTCGGCTGCGTTCACAACCGGCCTGTGTGGGAGAAGATAATCAATTCAAGAAGATAGGCCCGGCAGAGACTACTGAACGTCTGCTATGGTAGTTAGCTGGCTTAGGCTTTTCCTTTCTCTTCCTTTCCAAAATAGGTGGTCCATTTCAGTTTGCGTGCATCTCTTCTTAAAAACAAAGAGCTCTTTCTGCACTTGCTCGAACAGAACCACAATATCGATCCATCGTTCTTGATGTACATCATGCCTGTGCCCGCTGGAAAGTCATCGCCGCAAAATGAACACTTCCTAGGCCTTGGCATCAGCGATCTCTCCGCATGATCTCCTCGTTAGTTCTATCTGTTAATCTTTCTTGCTTCTCTTTCGGTTTCCCTGAGCATAAGGAGATCTTGAGCCCGTATGGGTCCTTTCACGTTGCGCGTTATGATGCGACCCTTGTCTTTCCCTTCAAGAATTCGCACTTTGACCTGTGAAATCTCGCCCGTAACACCCGTCCGCGCGATTACCTGGATCACTTCTGCGGGCGTAAGCTCTGCCTGCTCAGCTTCTCTCGCCTCTTTGCTCATCAAGTCGCTCCTCTTTTCAATTGCTCAACTCTTGTGATTATCTCCTTAACCAACCCTGCGGCATCTCCTTCCTTAACGATACACGCCGCTCCTGCGGGAACGTCAATGCCTATAGCACTGCCAATCTTTTCCTTGCTCGGAACAAATACGTATGAAATCTTCCTCTCTTCACACAGCAAGGGTAAATGGGCAACGACTTCTGGCGGCTGTACGTCTTCTGCTATCACCACAAGCTTGGCCTGAGCTCTTTCAATAGCCTTTGTTGTCTCGTTCGTGCCTTTCCTAACTGCGCCCGTTTTAGCAACTATTTGCAGGGCTTCATAGGCGGCATCTGCCAGCTCTTTTGAAACTTCAAACTTCACATAGAATGGCTTGGACATAAGCCTCTCCCTTCAAATGCACAGTCTAATCAACAGTTCCTATTTATCAATGTTTCGACCCTGCCTACAGAAGGCGCTGTATGTGATTGTGAGTTGGTAAGTGCGAATCCAATTCGCCTCCTGATGTACCTTAAGGCAGAATATCTGCTTGTAACGCCTGTGGAAGCCAACATGTGCTCCCAGTTTTTCTTCATTTACGCCAGTGATGTCCCTTAGGCATTTGGAGCCAGACCTATGTACGCAAGCACTTCTGTCTAGTGTTGCCCCCCATTCCTCCGTCGGTTTGCACTGCGAGGAGCCATGTTTTGAGCATAAGATCAACAAGAAACAAGCTTGAAACTTTAAACTAAGCTATTCGGCAGTGTTAAATCCCGCGTAGGAGAAGGTCTGAACGCAGAAAGGTTTAAATAGGCTGCGTGGTTGAAGCATTTTGCTTTTCATGAGGGGATATTAAAAGTTTGCAGAGACTGGGCCTAATCCTGCATGTAACTCCATCCCGCAACATCGTAGCAAAGATTGAAAACGTACCCAAGATTGGTGAGACGGTCGTTGATGAGAACCTTAAGCCCATCGGAAGGGTTTTCGATATACTTGGCCCAGTGTCGTCGCCTTACGCAACGATAGCTCCCACGATTCGAGACCCTGGAAAACTCGCTAACAGGACTGTGTATACGCTCCCCTCAAAGAGGAGAAGGGAGAAAAACAGGTATGGATGATGGTGAAGAAGTGCGGGCAGATTCAGTTTCTGCACCGCCAACGCAAGCTCCTGAACATGTGAAGATACAAAGCTGCCCAGAGTGCGGTGGTACAAGAATCATGCGAGATTACGAATGTGCCGAGCTTGTTTGCATGGACTGTGGTTTCGTGCTAGCCGCGAAAATAACCGACAGAGGACCAGAATGGAGGGCTTTCGACGACGAGCAGAGAACTAAAAGGACGAGGGTTGGCGCGCCGTTGACGTATACAATCCATGACAAAGGATTATCGACAATGATTGACTGGCACGACAGAGACATTTATGGAAAGAGTTTGTCACCTGCACAAAAAGCGCAGGTGTATCGTCTCCGAAAATGGCAGCGCCGAATAAGAGTATCGGACGCAACAGAGCGTAACCTCGCGTTTGCGCTATCTGAAATTACAAAAATCGCCAACAATCTGAATCTTCCAAAAAGCATTCTTGAAACAGCATCAGTGATTTACCGAAAAGCCGTCAAGGAACGTCTGATACGAGGAAGATCAATTCAAGGCGTTACCGCTGCAGCCATCTATCTGGGTTGCAGACAGTGCGGGCTGGCAAGAACACTTGAAGAGATCGCGCAAGCGTCTAGCGTCAACAAGAAAGAGGTAGGCCGCAGTTACCGTTTCTTGATAAAAGAACTCAACTACTCTATTCCACCGCTTAGACCAAGCCAGTACATAACGAAATTCTCAAATCAGCTGACAATGCAAGGCAAGGTTGAAGAAATCGCCCACAAGATATTGGCCTCCGCAAAAGAGCTGAAGCTGACTTCAGGTCGGGGCCCAACTGGCATAGCGGCCGCAGCGAGTTACATCGCCTCAGTCTTAACTGGAGAGAGGAGAACTCAAAGAGAGATAGCTGAGATAGCACAAGTAACTGAAGTCACAATCCGAAACCGTTACAAAGAACTCGTCGAACGATTAACATTCCAAATAACGCTATAACCCTCTTCCCTTTTTCTTGACATCAAAGCATGCCCTTCTAGCACACCATTAGTTTGTCAAAATCGAACAACGTCTAGAACACTGCATAGTCTGCAAACGACAATGACCCTTTTGGAGTGAATTCGATGTTGATGCAAAACACATTTCTAGACCGAAAGCAATGTGTATATTGGGAGAGAGGGGAGCAGTTTGGTTACCTGTCCGAGATGTGGAAGTGAAGCAAACACCCCAACCAAGACTTGGCCGATTCCTTCAAAAACCATGAAAGAGGGTGAAAGACCACAACTAGTAGGCATATTTGAATGCCCCAACTGCAAGGCTAGGTTTAGATCTGCGGTAGAGACTGAAACCGGACCCAAAGACACAACAAGCATTAAGAACATGGTTGAAAGAGTTAAGAGTATCAAAGGGGAACTCATGCAGACGCTGATGAATCTTCGAGAGAAAATAAACACCTTAGAAACTGAGCGTGCGAGTTTGATGGTTGAAATTGTGAAACTGAGAAAGGCCGCAGAATCAAGAGCTGAGGCTCTCGAGAGCGAGGTGAGCATGCTACGAAACGAGGCAGAATCCCTGCGTGACCTGCTGGGATACAAGGAAGAAGAAAAGGAAGAGGAAAATCCGTTAGAGTAATGTGGCGCGTTTTGGCTTGTTGGCTTGTTGCATGTTAAGAACTTAGTTGCTGTTTGTAGTATTCCTGCGCCTTGGCCACCGCTTTGTCTGGGTTATTCAAAATTGGATACTTGAGACCGGCAATTTTCTCCGCCTTACTGTAGTACTCAACTACTTTCTTCGTGTCACCTTCATAAACTGCTAATCCGCCAGCAATTTCATACCATGTCTTAGCACGTACGATATCCTTTTCGTTCTCGGCTTTTTCGGCATTATCGACAGCCTGCTCTAAGGAAATGTCGACTTTCCTCGGGTCAAGGAACATATAAGATAAAGCTTCATAGGTCTCCTTATCACTCCCACAGATTTGTTCGAGCGTTGTCAAATTCCTCAGCGGCTCCGTGCCTGCTTTGCCTTTCTCTTTTCCTTTTTCAGGAATTTTCGCCATTCGTAACTCTCCTGCTACATGAATACTCTGAACTTAGCGCTACTATAGCCATAGTTAATCTTAAAGGTTTGTTCCTCCATTATGCAGGTATGCCGTACAGGTTTACATTCGACCTTTCCAGGATTCCGCGTTTCTTCTTTACAGAAGTCACTACAGCTGCCTATCAAAGGGGCATGCACAGAAAAGTCGGCGAAACCGTCCAAGAAATCATAAGGAAGTTTAAGATTCAAGAGGCAACGGGCCTCAACCTGTCGGATGCCGTAACTCTCCTCGAAGACCTCATAGACGTGCAAGCAAGGAATCTCATGGAAAGAGAAAAGTTCATTCAAACAAAGAAAAGAGCATTGCTCCTCCCTCATTGCTCAAGGAAATATATGGACAACCAATGTAAGGCAAGATTCGACCCCAAACTTCCATCGTACATCTGCGCTCATTGCTCTCCAGACTGTCAGGTTGGAAAGGCTGAGCTTCTGGCAAGAGAAAAAGGCTACGACGTTTACATTCTGCCCGGCGGCTCTTGCATTTCGAGGATTTTGGAAGTAAACCATTATGAAGGTATCATTGGAGTTGCGTGCGGCGGAGAGATAAGGACGGGGGGGGAAACGTTGAAAGCCATGAGAATAAGCGGTCAAACCATCCCGCTAATCAAGAACGGCTGCGCAAACACTGTCTTTAACATCGAAAGCCTGTCAAGAATTCTATAGGGAAGACAAACTGGAAGCTACTTCACGATTTCCCGTTTCTTCCAGCGCAGACTCTTGCTGTGACATTTCCTGCATTTCACCGCAGTAGCAGCGTTCCTCGCTCCGCACTCTCGACATATTTTCATGTGGAGTCTGTGCTCCTGAGCAAGAGCTTTTTTGAGGGGATCAAGTATCGGCATTTGTTCAATCTCTCTTCTGTAGCTAACAGTGAAACATTCCAGTGTCAAATATACTTTTTGCCAACCGTTTCTTCACGCAGTCGCTGCATTTCAGGCTTTGATGACATCGGCCAAGAGTTCAGCAACGTCGTTGGGCTTTTCGGCCACCTCAACTCCGGCATTTCTAAGTGCCTCAATCTTGCTTTCAGCGGTTCCCGCTTTGCCCATCACGATTGCACCTGCATGCCCCATACGTTTTCCAGGAGGGGCCGAACGGCCAGCTATGAAAGCAACGACTGGCTTGGGATATTTTTCTTCCGAAATATATTTTGCTGCCAACTCTTCAAGGTTGCCTCCGATCTCGCCTATTAGAACCGCAGCCTTTGTCTGAGGATCCGTTTTAAACATCTTTAATGCATCTATGAAATTCAGTCCAGTTATGGGGTCTCCTCCCAGACCGAGACATGTAGACTGGCCCAACCGTTGTCGCGTCAAACCCGCGGCTATTTCGTAGGTGAGCGTGCCGCTGCGTGAAACCATGCCGACACTGCCTGACTTGAAGATGTGGGAAGGCATAATGCCGAGTTTGCAGGCACCAGGCGATATTATACCAGGCGTGTTAGGGCCGATTATCACCGCTTTGACTTTGTTCGCATAAGCCATCACGTTAATCGCATCCTTGATGGGAATATGCTCGGTTATTATCACAACTGTCTTCAACCCATTCGCGAGTGCTTCCAGAGCAGCGTCTGCCGCGAATGGAGCTGGCACAAATATGACTGCAGCGTCCGCATCATGCTTCTCTCGCGCTTCCATTCCCGTATCGTGGACTGGCACGCCTTCGACGATACTTCCTCCTTTTCCAGGAGTAACACCAGCGACTATTTTTGTTCCGTACTCTAACATCAGTCTAGTGTGAAAGCTTCCCTGAGTCCCAGTTATCCCCCATACGATTGCACGCGTATCTTTGCCTATTATTATTCCCAAATTCAATCGCCCCCTTGTCTAGAGACTTCAACAGCCAGCTGCGCTGCCTCTTCCATGCTTTCCAGCACATGTATGCCAGCATCGGTTAGAATCCGTTTTCCCTCCTGTTCGTTCGTGCCCACCAGACGGATAACCATTGGTTTTTTTATTCCGAGCTTTTCTTTTGCCTCCAAGATTCCACGGGCAACCTCGTCGCAACGAGTGATTCCTCCCAAGATGTTTATGAAAACCACTCTGACTTTCGGGTCTGAAAGTACTATTCTGAGGGCCACTGCCGTTTTCTCTGATGGAGCCCCTCCTCCGACGTCAAGGAAATTCGCGGGTTTCCCACCGAAGTATTGGATGGTGTCCAGTGTTGCCATCACCAAACCCGCACCGTTGCCTATTATTCCAATGCTTCCGTCGAGCTTCACGTAAGCCAAATCATTCTTGGCGGCTTCAATCTCCTGCGGGCTGAATTCACTCTCTCCTTCAAGAAGCCTCTTCTTGTATTCCGGATGGCGGAACAAGGCGTTATCATCAATTATCATGCGTGCATCCGCTGCCAGAAATTTACCGTCTGAATCCTCCACCAGCGGGTTCATCTCGATTAGTTCTGCATCGTAATTCATGCCTATGAGGTAGAGTTTATCAAGAATCTTTCCAAGTTCTGTGAGCTTAGTGCCAGAATATCCCATTCTTTTGGCAATTTGCCGTGCCTGAAAGGGATGAAACCCGAAATCTGGGTCTATCGGAGTTGAAATCACTTTCTCAGGAGTCTTTGATGCCACTTCTTCAATGTCCATTCCTCCTATCCCAGAGGCAATTGCAACGTATTGCTTTCTGAACCGGTCGGGTGTCAAGCCACAGTACAATTCTCTTTTTACTTGGATTTTCTCTTCGATCCACACGCTCTTGACTGCTATTCCTTTTATCTGCATGCTCAACAGTTTTTGCGCAGCTCTCTCCGTCTCCTCAAGAGAGTTGGCGAAAAGAATACCACCAGCCTTCCCTCTTCCAGCAACCAGAACCTGAGCCTTGACTGCAACTGGCATTTTCAGTCTAGCGGCAACCTCACGCGCTTGACGAGCATCTGAGACTAGCCCGCCTTGGGGCACTGGAACACCATAATTTGCAAGTATATTTTTTGCTTCGTACTCAAACAGTTTCAATCAAATGCTCTCTCCTCATCTTATTGTTTCTATGGCGATGTAAGATTTGGTGTCCTGTATGCCGTCAATAGAGGATAACCCTTTTAAAACTTCATCGAGTCGTTCCCTTTCAGTAATGACTAAAGCGTCAACGTCACCGGCAATTCTGAATGCTCTTTGGACTACGAGTTCTTTTATTTTGCCGTAAACGTAGCTTCTCTTCAGAGGAGAGACCTTGATGAAAATAAAGGCAGGAGTCGATGAAATCCCAAGGGCACTCAGTCCTTCATCTGTTACGTCTATGAAACCTCTTCCGGTGCGTATGTAGTTCATGTCTCTGAGCTTTCGCAGATGGACGTTCAAAGCCTGTCTGCTTATGTCCAACTGTCTTGCCAACTCATCCTGTTTTATGTGCAAGGTGTACGCACTTGACGATTTTCCCTGTTCATAGAGCAACCGCAGCAGTTGCCTTGAGCGTCTCGTGAGAGTTTCCAAATTGGGTCCCTGAACGTTATATTTTGTGAAGATTGTTGTTTACAATAGTACGGTTTATTTAAAGGTTTAGCAAGAAACTGAAACAAAACAGCTACTTTTAGAATCGGGTCTTTGTTAACTGAGGATTTAAACCGTAATGTATTTATTTGCCGACAAAGAAGGTTATCGAGCCTAAAAAAAAATGAACCTAGGAGTGTGGCGGTAAAGAATGCCAGAAAGCAATGCAGTGTTGATCGGGAATAAGCCAGTAATGAACTATGTACTGGCATGCATAACCCTCTTTCACGGCGGAGCAAAAGAAGTAAACGTTAAAGCACGAGGGAGATCCATAAGCACAGCCGTTGACGTCGTTGAAGTCGTCAGACGCCGATTCTTGCCCGACCTAAAGATAAAAAGCGTTGGCATTGGTACACAGCAGATGGCACCCAGAGAAGAGGGTGGCTCGCCTTCAAACGTGAGCACCATAGAGATTTCACTTGAACGATGAAACACCGTTTCTAAGGAAAGCGAAGCTCCGCCGCCCCCTCCTTTGTTTGTGGAGGGCCATTCTATAGTTGAAGATGGGTCTTTGCAGTTTCTGCCTGAAAAGTGGCATACTATGCCAAAAGTGTTTGGCTAAAGTGAAGTCTGGCGAAGTAAGCGAGACAGACTTGAAAGTGGCTCGTCTGCTTCTATCTCTAGAAGAAAAGTTTCCGTCCCTTCAGAACGTGTACTTTCACAAAACAATCGACGCAGACAGAACTCTGGCGATCGTAGTGGGTCCGGGTGATGTGCCCCGACTTTTGGGATATGGAGGAAAAATCGTCAAGACTCTCAGCGAAGAAACCGGCAAGAGCATTCGCATTTTGGAGAACGGCGTTGACGACAGAAAGTTTCTAGAGGACTTATTTGCTCCGCTGAGCATCATGACCATAAACACGATATGGTTGCCTGACGGAAGTACAGAGACGCGGGTTATTTTGGGAAGAAAACGCGGAGCGCGCACTTCACTTGATATGAATGCCTTAAGGGAAATCGCCAGCAAGGTTCGCAACATAACATTACGAGTGGAGTTCACGAATTAGGCCAATTGGTGACAGACCCAATGAAGTTAGACACGATGGGTGACTGGCGCAGAACCCACTATTCTGCAGAAGTCAAACCTGACATGGACGGTGAAGAAGTAACACTTTTCGGATGGGTTCAGGAAATCAGAGACTTGGGAGCAATTCGGTTTGTGATACTGCAGGATAGAGAAGGCACGATTCAAATCACGGTCCTCCGCAAGAAAACAAGCAGCGAAGTACTCTCGAAAACAGACGCTTTGCAGAAACGATTCAGCATAGGTGTAAAGGGAACAGTGAAAAAGACCCCATTGACACCGAGAGGCGTCGAAGTGCTACCGAAGGACATCAGAATCTTCAACACTTCTGAACAATTACCTATAGACATATGTGGGAAAACGCCGGCAGACCTAGAAGTCTGTCTTGATGCACGAGCCTTGGACCTTTGTCAAGAAAAAAACATTGCAATTTTCAAAATTCAACATACCGCAACGCAGGCTATTCGAAGCTTTCTCTTCGAAAGAGGCTTTCTGGAAGTGCACACGCCACGCATAATCGCCTCAGCCACCGAGGGCGGTGCAGCACTTTTTTCCATAGACTTCTTCGACAGGAAAGCGTTTCTCGCCCAAAGCCCACAGCTGTACAAAGAAGAGCTTGTGATGAGCCTCGAAAAAGTGTTTGAGATCGGCCCATTTTTCAGGGCTGAAATGTCACACACACGCCGCCACTTGAGCGAATTTACGTCGATAGACATTGAAGAGGCTTTTGCAAACGCTGAAGACGTAATGCAGATACTTGAGCAGCTGATCCAGCACACTTGCAGGAATGTCGTTGAAAAATGCCAGAAGGAGCTAGCGACACTCAAACATAACTTGAAGGTGCCCGAACTGCCGTTTAAGCGGATCACCTACTCAGAGATTCTGGAAGAACTGAAACAACAAGGAATAGACATCAAATGGGGCGAAGACATACCTACACCTGCTTTAAGAACCGTGGGGAAGCTTCACCCGAACTTTTACTTCATAGTTGACTGGCCAACAGAAGCGAAAGCCTTCTACATTAAACCGCGCGACGACAAGCCCGAAATCTCTGAAGGCTTCGATCTGATGTGGAAATGGATAGAACTAGTTTCAGGCGGAACAAGAATAGCCTCTAAAGAACTGCTGACACAACGGCTGAAAGAGAAAGGGCTGAATCCCGAATCGTTCAAGCATCATCTGCAAGCGTTTGATTATGGAATGCCGCCGCACGCCGGCTGGGCCATAGGCTTAGAAAGATTAACCATGGCGTTAACAGGCAAGAAGAACATAAGAGAAACTACACTTTACCCAAGAGACAAGTTCAGACTCACACCATAGAAACAGCTTTCCGTCAGGCATATCGAGACCAATGCGCGCATTAGGGTTTGTTACAGTTTGGTGTTCCTAGTGTCACATTCTAGGAGGCTTTTGTTACAACTTAGGCTATAATGTCTAATCGCGCGCGCTAGAACGTCTTTGGTTTGTCAGATTCTTCTTTCGTGCGAACAGAACAAGTAGCATGGTGAGAATGATGAATATTGGCAGAGTTGGGATTGACGGAAATTCTGGAACTACAGACGTTCCTCTGATTATGATGTGGCTCGTGCTTGCATGCATGTAGGTGAAGTACAAGGAGGTATGTGTGTCGTTTTCTGTTTTGGTGTGGTCAGTTATTGGCAGATTGTTTATCGTTATTGTCCATGGACTATCTTTCAGCAGAGTCTTTGGAATGGTGACGTTGCAATAGCCAATTGAATCAGACGCGCCTATTGCGTCGAAGCTTATTTGCTTTTGTAACCAGTTAAATTTGAACGTCGAGATGGTGGAATTGCTGGATAGTGCTACCGGATAGATTGTCCCTTGCCAATTGACTGGAACAGGGTCGGAAAAGTTCCATACCACCGGGGCAATCAAAGGATATCTGTCAACACCGTTTGTGGGTATGTCACACGCTGCGTCACCGGCGCCGTCTCCATCTGTGTCAATTCCTGTATAGTCGCTCCAGTAGTTGCCTCCGCCGTTGTAATCCCAAACGTTAGATCCCAGGTCACTTGAGTTAGGCGAATTGATCATGTTGTTGCCGCATATCAGAGTGTCATTTGATTCTGGAGAAAGATAGATCCCTTTGGTGCAGTCCAGTATCGTGTTATTTGCCAAAATGTTGCCATGAGAAGAGGATTCGCTCGGTGAAATCTCGATCGCCCATCGCCAAGCGTCGCCGATTGTATTGTCAGCTATTCTCGCGTTAGTGACCCTTGACAACAGAAGAACTCCTATGTCGATATCCGATATCCTGTTGTTCGTCACCCAAGTTCCCTCGGTCCAGCTCAGCATTATTGCTCCAGTCCAGACTTGACTGATATTGTTATTCGCCAAGAGATAGTATTGTCTCCACATCTGACTGGAAAGACCCGCGAAAATCCCCGCGTGAATAATCTTTGACACGGTATTGTCTAAAACGTCTCCAGTGTCATAGACAATACCGTCGTAGGAGTAAGAAACTGTGTTATTCGCTGTGGTGACAAATGGCGGATACTGAACCCATCCAAGCATAGTACTAACCCAAATACCACGGTAATTGTGCACGAAAGTATTGTTCTCGATTGTCGCGTTTGTAGCCAGAACGGCCAGCCCACCTGGAAAATCTGATTGAAAGCAGAAGCCTGAGTAGCTCAGCACGCTGTTCATCATTACAAACTCTTTGGCGTTCGTGACGAAAAAAGAAAATCCACCATAGCTCGGATCCGCTGCTGTGATTTTGCTATCATAGATGTACAAGGAACCGCCAGCTTCCACAGATATACCGGTGAAGCCAGAACAAAACATCACAGTCACATTTTGCAGAGTCAGATTTCCCCCGTTCTTCACTGTAATCGCGTCCATCGTCACTACCGTGTTTTTCCATGTCTCCTGCGTTGTTATTGTTGCCCTGGCGGGATCTGGCGGCCTCAATGGTGGGCTGGCTTCGTCCAGTATGGGAATAGGGACAAATGTTACTGGTTCAAGATTCATCAGTGGAAAATCGTCAGTTCCTCTTGGCAGTATGTGATAGGGTGCGTTGCCGATGCCGTCTCCATCTATGTCCTGCCCTTCATAGTCACCCCAATAGTTCCCTTGGCCTTCAAGATTCCAATGATTCAGGCCATCATCATAAGCCTCAATAATGGGGTCAAGGAAACTGTTGTGGTATGCTACGTTCTCGTTTGACTCCTCAAGTACAATCGTCCAAGAGCCAATGCGACCAACCTCGTTGTTGGCGATAGTGTTGTTGTCCGACGAATAATGCAAACCAATGCCATTGTAGCTTGAGTAAATCACATTTGCCTGCAGAACATTGTTCTCTGACATATCCCAGAGGATGATAGCGTTCGACTGTACACGAGAGATTTGATTGTTCATGATCGTGTTGTTGGATGAGTGGTATAGTTGGATGGCATCGGAAGATGGCGAATAGGAATGCATAGGATCTATCCCCCGCCAAATGTCTGAAAGATTGTTGTTGGCTATCACGTTGTTATGAGCATAGGACAAGGTTATTCCGCCAATGAGATTTTCTACGACGTTTCCCTCAATCCTGTTGTTTACGGAGCGAACCACCTCGATGCCGTCAATTATGCCCTTGGAGTTTTCCGTTTTGACTGTGTTATTTGCGATAGTATTGTTGACACACCAATTCCATAAAACTATACCACCCCATGGATCGGGGTGATGGTCCGGGATAACACGATTATTCGTCACGATATTGTCCCGTGATCCCATTAGCATGATGCCCACCATGGCATCTAGTATGGTGTTGTTTGCAACGACGTTACTGTTACCCGCACCTATGGTTATTCCAAATTCAAGCGCTCCCTGTATAGTATTGTTTAGTATGGTGTTGTTGCTGGGGGTTGGCGTGAATGGTGGTACGTTATGTGTTACTGTGATTCCATAATCGGTTACCAATCTGTTGTTAGCCACGCTCGAATTGTGACACAAGCACAAGAAAACTCCGAGACAGTCCGCTATGAGGTTCCCATCGATCACGGCATCATCAGCCTGTACGTAGAGGCCTCTTTTCCGCGGTTCTCCGCCCCAATCCGCTCCGCCTCCCCATCCTGCACCGCGCAGTTCGCTGTCCTTCATGATGAAGCTTGCATTGGCCACAGAGTAGAAAAACCTAAACGCTGTAGCGGAGCTGATATTGCTGTTGTAGATGGATAACGCGCCTCCTTCCTCCACCGATATTCCGTACTGACCATCATCCTCCACATTCATTCTTAATGTGACATTTCTCAGGGTTAAGCTACCTCCTGCTTTGATGGTTAAATTCCCGCTCAGCTCAATCGTTTCATTCTCAACAACTTCCACCCCAATAACGTCCCAATTCCCTTCTGAAGGCTGAGCGAGCGAAGGTGAAAACAAGAAAATGGACGCTGAAGTGCCGAGCAACAGTAGCGTGAACATAATTCCAAGAACTGTTTTCCTTCGCAAGCCGGCTGTTCCTCCCAAGTTTAGATAGACGTTTGTCCAAAATAAAAGTAATGGGGCATCTGCGCACGTGCGTGGTATTTCTTCGTTTTCCAGTGAAGCATGTCTGCTTTGCCAGCCACATCAACTGTCGATCAAAACAATTAGCGCGCGCTAGAATGCGAATAGAAGCTTTGCGTCTGGTTGGGGGAGCATCTTGGGAAACGCTTTGAACTGGTTCTTCTGTTTCTGTCACAAATCATTCGTTCGTCTTTTGGAATCTTCTTGATACGCATCGGGTACGCATTCCTCGGTGATATTCGTGGTCTGTGTCGTCAACGGAGCTTAGTTCTTTGAGAAACGTTTCCTTGGCACAGACGCGACATAACATGCCAAAAAGCCCATTGTGTGCATTGTCTTTTGTGAAACAGAGGAAAGAGGGATTGCGACACGATTGTTACAGTATTCTGTTACAATTTCCCATGTTTTTACATGACATCTCTTGATGCGCGCGCTAAGAGAAACAAACTTAATGTCTTCTCCTAATACTTCCAATTTCAACAGAATATTAACCGATTTTTGACAGCCTAGTTATCAACCGAAAAGTAACACGAACACGAAAGAACTAAATCAACCGAGAAGTAACAGAACCGCAATGGAAAAGGATTAATTGATGTGCGTCATTTCTTAGAGAAGTTTGGGGTGTTACGTTGTGAAGACGTACTTGACGATATGGTTTAACAGTGAGGGCTCTGGCCCTGTTGAGATTGTTGAAAGACTTCGTTCTTTAGGCTTTGAACCCTTAAAAGGTTATCACGACCACGTTTACGATTGGAAGAGGAATGTTGACCTCGGGGATATACTTCAGCTCACCGACAAGATTCATCACACGTTGAAAGGCCTAAAAGTTCTTTATAAAATTGAGACAGAGTAGGCTAACAAAAGATTAAATCCCTTTAGAAGTCTCATCAACCGATTTTTCACATGAACCCTCCACTAGACGCAGACTTCACAGAACCCTAACCTATCAGACCTATAAGAAACAATGGATATAGATAGACTCGGTAAGAAGATGCCAAAGAAAAGAGCACACGCAGGACTCAAGAAGAAGAAACGTTAAGAAACATAACCAACGCACGCGCTAATAGAGTGAGAACAATATCGCCTCCATCACCCGACTTGTTACAGGGTGAACTGTCACCCGATGAGAGACCAGAACCTTCAGCGGTATGTGTAGCACTGTTCTTGTAAAAATCAACATGGTTTTTAGCTAAAAATGTCCTAAAAACTGATTAATCCCCCTTCTATCTACTGCGCAACATGCAAGATGACCTTAAAATAGCGTGTGGAGTGTTCGCCGCAAAGAATCTTGAGAACCGGCCGGTGTTTTCTTACATTTACTGGGGCATGAGAGCGCAGAATCATAGGGGTCATCAGTCGCATGGTTTTCTTACGTATAGTGACGGGAAGTTTCACGTTCACAGGAACTTGGACCTTGTGCCCAAGATTAAGACGAGTGCTATTCAGGAATGGTTTGGGCGTTTGCCTGGGAGCATCGGTATCGGAAACGTGAGATACACGACTTCTGGAAAATGCGATGATAAGTCGTTGATTAAGGGCACGCAACCGGTTACTGCTACGAAGAACGGTTCAAAACTGGCTGTTTCGTTCAACGGTAATGTTGTAAACACTTTCCAGCTCAGGAAGGAGATAGACAGGAAGTTTCACGGTTTTACGTATGAGTGTGACTCAGATTTGATTTGTCACAAGCTTTTGATTGAGCTTGTGAAACGGAAGGATTTGGCTTCTGCAGTGAAGGCGTGCATGCTGGAGATTGAGGGAGCCTTCTCGGTGGCGGGTATAACGGAGAAGGGTGATTTCTTTGCTTTCAAAGATCCTCACGGTATAAGGCCGCTGTGTGCTGGTCACAGTCCAGACGGGTCAACGTACGTGTTTTCTTCGGAGACTGTGAGCTTGGATATTAACGGTTTTGAAAGGGACTTTGAACTGGAACCCGGAGAGCTTGTTACGGTTTCAAAGGATGGTTTTGAAAGACAGAAGCTTGTTAGCGGTGAGCAAAAGGCTTTTTGCGCTTTTGAATTTGCGTATTTTGCGAGGCCGGATTCGCGGTTTGATGATAAATACGTTTATGAGGTTCGGGAGGAGTTTGGCAGGAACCTTGTTAAAGAGAACCCTAACGTAGTCAAGGATGCGGATATCATTCTTTCTGTGCCCGAGACGGGTGATGACTCGGCTTTGGGCGTTCACGAGGCTTCTGGATTAAGGTGGGAGAGGGCTTCGCGTAGGCACCGCTACGTGACTGAAAGAGCTTTTCTCTTGCTGAGCAAGGACCGCACTTCAACGATTGACAGAAAAATCAACATTCTGGCTTCAAAGGTTAAGGGAAAAAGGATCATAGTCACTGAAGACAGCATCGTCAGGAGCGACACGACGAGGGTGATAGTTGAGAAACTGCGCAGGATGGGCGCCAAGAAAGTGTATCTGTTTGTGACTTTTCCACGCATAGTCGGTCCGTGCCTTTATGGAATCGACATGGCAACGTACGGGCAACTGATAGGTTCGAGGCACAGTACGGAAGAGATTGCAAAGATAATCGATGCGGACGCCGTTTGCTACCAGTCTCTTGAGGGGCTTGTGAAGGCGACAGGTTTCAAACAGGATCAACTGTGCATGGCCTGTTTGACTGGTAAGTATCCTACGCCGCTGGCTCAGAAGATAGCCGATGTGATGAAGAAACGGTTCTCAGAAGGCTATGAGGAAACGGGAAGACTGTACGAGATAGAAGAAGCTGCCCAAACGGCGTAGCGGCAAACCAAATTAGGCGTTTCAAAGCTATTCCATTATCTAAGAGGCTTGCTTATGGAGAAGGTGGGCGTACTCATTGCTTCTTACGGTTCAAGAGAAACAGCTATGGTTGACGCTCTTGCGAGAAGCCGAAACTACAAAGTGGAGCTTTACATTGCGGACAAGCAGCGGAACCCGTTCAACCTTCAGAGAGCTGCCAAGCACGTTGTAATACCGGACCTGGACATCCGCGAAATCTGCAAATTCGCTGAGGCCAACAAGGACAGCATCGACTTTGGCATAATCGGCCCGGAGAAGCCCATTATCGAGGGCGTGCGGGACCTTGTGGAAAAGCAGACGGGCATACCCTTGATCTGTCCGACGAAGGAGTACGCCATAGAGGAAAGCAAGGTGCGGCAGAGGCTTTTGTTTCAGGAAATCGTGCCAGAAGTGAATCCACGCTTTAAGGTTTTTGATCCGAAGGATTACAAGGGCACGGCGGAAGTGAAGAGGGCCGTTGAAAGTTGGGTTGACGAACTGCAAAACCAGGCGGTCGTGAAGCCCGACAAGCCTACGGCAGGGAAAGGAGTGGGCGTTTGGGGAGATCACTTCAGTACGCGGGAAGAGCTGCTTGAACACTTCCTTTCCAACTTTCAGTATGGCTCGGTTATCATTGAAGAAAAAGTTGAGGGAGAAGAATCAAGCTTTCAAGCCTTATGCGACGGCAAACGGCTCGTGCCCCTTCCCGACACGAGAGACCACAAACGCGCATTCGACGACGATAAAGGGCCGAACACGGGCGGAATGGGCAGCTACAAGGACAAAGGCGATGTGTTGCCGTTCCTGTCCAAGGCGGATCGGCAGAGAGAAGTGGAGGTTGTAGAGAAGATTTTTGGATGGTGGAAGTCGAAGGCAAAGGATGCTTCAGGCCTAAGGGGTGTGCCGTTGTACGTAGCTTTCATGCACACGGGAGAGGGGTTGAAGATTCTTGAAAACAACAGCCGCCCCGGAGACCCAGAAATAATAAACGTCCTGCCAGTCTTGAAGGACGATTTTGTTGACGTGTGCTTCAAGATTTTGGAGGGAAATTTGACCCGTATCGAGTTGGAAAAGTCGGCGACTGTTGTGACCTATAAGGTTCCGCCCGGCTACGGTGGATACGCCGAAGCTTTTCCCAATCTTGTGAGAAAAGGCGAAGTCGGCAAGCCTGTTGACTTGTCAAGAGCATACGAACTGAGCGCGAAGTATGGTGACAACATTCGTGTTTATCCAGCTGCGATGGAGCAACGCGACGGTGAAACTTATGCTCTTAAGTCTCGAGCGGTGTGCGTCGTGGGCGTCGGTGACGATTTGGAGACGGCGAGGAACGTTTCTCTGGAAGGCATAAACGCCGTCAAGGGCGGTGCACTGTGGAACAGAACCGACATCGCTTCTAAGAGGCACATTGAAAAAAGCGTGAAACACATGGAAGAATTGAGGCGCAAAAAGTGACGAAAGTCTTTGTCTCAGACTGTGAGGGCCCGATTTCAAAGAACGACAACGCCTTCGAATTAACGTCACACTTCGTTCCTGACGGGGATAAGCTGTTCACGGTTATGAGCAGGTATGACGATGTGCTCGCAGAGGTTGTTAGAAAACCGGAGTATGAAGCTGGCGGCACGCTCAAGCTGGTTCTGCCCTTTCTTAAGGCCTATGACGTTACGGACCAGAAGATGCGGGAGTTCTCGGCCGAACACCTGGTTTGTATTCCGGGCGCAAGGGACACGCTCCAACACGTTAAGGGTTTGGCTCCTTCGTTTATCGTCAGCGCGAGTTACGAGCACTATTTGAGAGCCTTATGCGAAGTTCTAGAATTTCCTTTCGAGAACACGTACTGTACGAGAGTCTGCATGGACAAGTACGGCATTCGAGAGAAAGAGAAAGAAGAATTGAAGCAGACTGCAAAGGAGATCGCGCAGATGCCTGTGTTTGAGATTCCTTCAGACGCTGAGTCGCTGGATGATCTGTCAAGAGAGGATCAGGAAACGGTGAGGCGCCTTGATATGATTTTCTGGAAGAAAATTGCGGAGATGGAAATTGGTAGGATCTATTGTGAAGTCATCCCGATGGGCGGGGGCGAAAAGGCTGAGGCGATAAAAGACATAGTTCACAGGTTGGACGTTGCGGTAGCAGATGTCATGTATGTGGGTGACAGCATAACGGATGACGAAGCTTTCAAGCTAGTGGAGAGAAAGGGCGGTTTAACAGTGTCTTTCAACGGCAACCAATACGCAGTAAGAAACGCAGAGGTTGCAGTTCTTTCTGAAAACAGCATTGTAACAGCTGTCATTGCTGACGCGTTTCTCAGGCTTGGAAAACCAGAGGCCCTAAACTTGGTGAAAAGTTGGAATAGAAAAGCGCTGGAGAAAAGCTCGGTCAGCAAGGCTTTGATTAGTCGGCTTTTCAAGTTGTATCCTGGCAGGTTGCCTAAAGCTAGAATAATTACGGATCAGAATATGGAGACTCTGGCGGGAGAAAGCAGCAGGTTTAGAAACAAAGTCAGGGGAGAGGCCGTGGGCAGGTTGGGCTAAACTCGACTTTGGACACTGCTACAAAAACAATACTCAAAATTGCAAGAACAAAAACGGGTAGTCCTAACGCAATGGCAGCATTTCCGCCATTAAAGATATATTGCAAAATTGCGACGAACCCAGAAACAACAAGTGATGTCATCCCAATTATTGACAATACGAAGTGCTTTCTCATCAGCGTAAGTATTCCTCCTGTCAAGCCGAATGCAAACCCAAGAAAAGAGAAAGCTCCGACGAACAGCCATTCGTAATTGACACCAAAAAGAAACCCTATCATTCCGATTAAGCCTAAGAAGAACGACATGTAAGCTGCAATGCTTGTCAGAACACCTGCTATCGCTGGAGAGGCAGTTCTTTTCTTCTTGCCTGTCGTGGTCGCCAATGTGCACCACCAATTCACAGACGGGGTTGACCGATTTACAGGATTTATTTGAGTTGGGATAAAACTTTACCCTTTCTCTCTCTCCCGTCTTCTAACCAACGCATTCCCTCTCTCTTACTCTCTCTCTACAAAAAAACACAAAAATAAAAAACACACAAACACACAGAAAACTATTTTGCGGAAAAGTTATAGCTGAACGAAAACTATCATTCAATGGGTGTTAAGAATGGTTGACATAAAAGACCTCCTTGCGTATAACAATGCTGAGAACCGTGCTTTCTTTAAGGCATTCGCTAAACTGTCGTGGCGTGAATTCGTTAAGAATAGAGAAGCCAGCTACCATTCTATCAGAAACATCTTCATTCACACACTGCACGCAGCAGACTATTGGTTGGATTTTCTTCAAAATGATAGTCAACGTTCAAGGAAGGAATTCGAGGAATTCAAGAGTTTGAAAGAAATAGGTGTTTACATGCGACATGTGGAGAAGCGTATGCACGATTACCTTGAGACGTTGTCTCCTGAAAACCTAAAGAAGAAGTTTGAGGTTGGTCCGAAAGGAAAAACTGAAACGAAGACTGCTGAGGACATTCTAGTTCATGTTTTCGAAGAGGAAGTTCATCATCGAGGCGAATTGATAGCGTTGTTCTGGCAGATGGGTATTGAACCACCAGTCATATATTACGCATAAAACTGGCAAGTTTGACCCTTTGACTCTAACGCGCCCGTTTTGCTGTGTTCTTTTCTTCCTGCTCTGTCTGGATGTTTTTGGCACGGTTAATCGTGGATTTTGTTGTTTTGAAAGCGAGATATTCTCTGTGAATTTGAGATTCACTTTTGAAAATGGTCGTGCGTGCTATCGTCGGTCTGGGCGTAGATACTTGACAGCAGGAGTGCTTTCTTGTTCATGTTTGACCTGTGCGAGGATACGAAGATATTCAATCGTTCTCTCGGTCAAGATTCTTTCTAACATTTTCAGCAGCTCTGTCACCTCAATAGGCTTTAGCAAGTAACCGTCGGCTTTTTCGTTAACGGCTTTCATGGCGCTTTCTATTGAAGGATGTCCCGTGATGATTATCATGATCATTTTTGGACGCAACTTTTTCAGTCTGTTAAGCAGTTCAGTGCCTTTCATGTCTGGCAGCTCTATGTCAATGAGGGCAACGTCAAAAGACGATTCCTCACAGGCTTTGATGGCCTCTCTGCCGTTTTCCACACCTTCAATCAGATATCCCTCATCGTACAGTACTGAAGAGAGCACGTTTCTCACTCCAGTGTCATCGTCAACAATGAGGATATTGTTTACCAAAATGGTCACGCGGCCCTTTCTTCAACAGCTTCGCTGCAATTCTAACATTTCGGTACAAGCGAGATAAGTCATTTGTGAAGCAGAAATATGAAATGAGGCTACATCCTGCAGGTTCAGGAATCGAAGCAACGCGGTTGAAGTGGCCTTGAGAAAGCACGCGCGAGAAGAAAAAGAAGATAAAAGCGCGCGCTACGAAACGACGCGCGCGTTCAGTATATGATAGGTTTCAGTCAAGGGTAGCATAAACCAATACCATCTTTAATAATATCCAACGCGCGCCACGCTTAGAACTCAAAACCAAGTGAAGACGACGACGCAGAACGGATGAACCCGCTAGGGCATCCTTGCCCCACTCACGGTGAGGCAATAACAAAGCTCCCACAGGTATAAGCAGAAAATCCTCGGAGACATAAGCCTTTCTCCTCACTCTCCCCTAGTTCGGAGCCTTCCCTCAGGAAACGTGAGAAGGCATATTGTCTCCTCGTCAACAAAACGAAATATGAAGCCAATCAATATGGGTAACGAAGGTGAAAACCAATAAAAGAAGAAAACAATGAAATAGAAGAACAAACAATGAACATCAAACAAAACAACATACAAAACCCAAAATTACTAAGCCTTAAGGCAGGTGGGTTAGGATGGTTAAGAAAGATTTGATTGAGGATACCTATGCTGAAGCGTTTGACGGCCTATACGTACGAGTCATCGTCACTGCGGACGATGAGGAAACATTGAAGAAGGCGGCGGAAGACGCCACTGCCACGCCGTCAGGAGTGATAGGCAGACTCGAGGGTGGAATTGAAAGATGGCTTAGCGATAAGGAAACGCCGGACAAACGGAAAGGAGCTGTCCTGCAGCTTTGGAAAGGTCTGGAAAAGGGAAAGCCTTTAGAAAGCGTGGTTGAACGGTTTGAGAGGGAGCTTTCTTATCGGATTCGACAGGACATTCTCGTGAAACCCTTCACAGCGGTTTTTGACGCTATGCATGTGAAGCCTGAGGGAAAAATGGATATGATGGAAAGAGTCGGGCACTGCGGCGATGGCCATGAATGGGAGGAACGTCTTTACGGCCGTCGCATGATTGTTGTTCCGCTTATGGTACCTGACTTTCTTATAGAGCGATATGTTGGATATGCACGGGGGATTTCGGGCGGTAACTTTTGGATAATGTGCGGAACGAAGGAGGCAGTCATGGAAGCGGGAAAGGCTGCGTTAGAAGCCATTGGCAGGGTTGAAGGAGTGATAACTCCGTTTGACGTTTGTTCAGCCGGGTCGAAAACTGAAACGAAGTTTCCGTTGATTGGGCCGACAACGAATCATCCTTATTGTCCGTCGCTAAGGGAGAAGTTGGGGAGAGATTCGATGGTGCCTGAAGTGGTCAAGTACATTCCTGAAATAGTGATCAACGGCGTTTCGATGCATGCAGTGAAAGAGGCGATGAAAGCGGGGATTGAAGCAAGCTTAGCTGTTGACGGTGTGGTGAAGGTTTCGGCGGGAAACTACGGAGGAAAATTGGGCGAGCACAAGATTTACTTGCGTGAGCTGTTCCAATGAGCAGATTTGACGTTGTAGGATTCGGCGCGCTTAACGTGGACAAACTCTTCAAGGTAAACAGGATAGCCGCCAAGGAAGAGGAGAGCTTCATAACAGATTTTGCAGAGACCTGCGGCGGGTCAGCGGCAAACACTGTCGTAGGCCTGGCAAAACTCGGCTGCAAAGTAGGTTTTGTTGGAAAAGTTGGCAGTGACAGAGAAGGAAAGATGCTGCTCGAAGAATTCCGCAAAGAAGGCGTTGACACAAAAGGCGTAACAGTCGCAAAGGCGGGCAGAAGCGGCACAGTCATGGGCTTCGTGGACGAAAACGGTGAACGAGCACTATACGTTGACCCGGGCGTAAATAATCAAGTAGAATTTAACGAAAGAATCAAAAGGTATGCGTCTCAAACCAGATTTCTTCACCTAACATCCTTTGTCGGTGAAAAATCCTTTCAGACACAAAGGAAACTTCTTGAAACGATACCTGAAGATGCCAAGGTGAGCTTTGATCCTGGTGCATTGTACGCTAGGAAAGGGTTGGCTGCGCTGGGATCGGTTGTTGAGAGGACTTTTGTTTTGATGCCAAACGCGGGTGAACTTGAACTTCTGACAGGCATAGCTGATTATAGAAAGGGTGCCGAAACCATGATTGAGAAGGGCGTGAAGGTTGTAGCAGTCAAGTTGGGCAGCAGAGGATGCTACGTGACTGATGGGAAACAAAGCCACAGTGTAGAAGCGTTCAAGGTGAGTGTAGTTGATACGACCGGTGCTGGGGACGCTTTTTGTGCAGGATTCCTTTACGGCTTGCTCAAACATAAGAGTCTTGAGGAATGTGGAAGGACAGGGAATTTTGTGGCATCCAGATGCACAACAAAAATGGGAGCCAGAATAGGACTTCCAACACTCAAGGATTTGACGAAGAATCAATTAGCATGAGCGCCCGCTAAGTGGAAAGAATCACCATGAAGTTTTTACACATTGTTATCTGATTTCTGGAAAACCATGATACGTTCTTTCCTCACTCCCGGAAATCGAACTCGATGGAATAGAATGCTTCTTTCTGCATTGAAGACTTCAACAAAATGAAGCTTTCCTACAATTAACTCACTGATGAGATGGATCAAGTCTGTTTTTCTTACGCGTCCTTTGCCCTGTCCAAAAACAATCGCTAAGTGTCCATTCTTTTGAATCACCCTCTTGAATTCCTTCAGAGCAAGTGTCAAATCTCTGATGTATTCCTCCTCCAAAAGCTTGTTATGACGTTTACATCTAGCGCCTATTTCTTCTTTTGTCAAGTCATAGATTTCAAATGAAGGGAAGAAGAGGTACGTGAGCCTCATCGATTTTAAATAATCATTGCAGCCTAAATAAGGTGGAGATGTAACAACTAAATTTACCTCAGAATTACCAATCCAATTTAGGTTCCGAGCATCTCCAACTCTTATAATCTCATCTATATTGGGTAGGCTTCTCCATTCTTTGGAGTTTAGAGTTGAGTAGTGTTGTCTAAACTTGTCCGAAGCTCGTTTGGCAAGAATAAGCTGATTGATGTACTTTTCTTTTGCATTTGAGTAAACGAGCTCGGAAGGGAAACAACGATCCGTCACATATGTATAATGTTTCTTCTGGGAACAGCACGATTTTAGGACCGATGAAAATACAACTTTCTTCAAAAGGGAAAAGTCTGGCTCTTCAACAACACAACTGTGAATTGCCAGCAGTTCTTTAATAGTATCAAGATGAAACCATTCAAAAATCTCATCCGAAATGCCCACTCGCTCACAATACAATTTAGGTTCTTCGAATATGTTTTTATCGCGAACCCTTTCAATAAAAGTAGCTAGCCATTCCCAATCCTCGCAGTTTATAGCTTGAAACTTCGCTTTCGAAATTTCAATAGCGTAGGGGTTCCAGTCAACTCCGAGAAACGTACGACCTTGCTTTGCTGCTTCAACTAGCGTCACTCCGCTGCCGGCAAATGGGTCTAGAACGGTATCCCCGCTTGTCGAGAATAGTTGAATAAGGATTGAAGGTATTTGGGGAACAAAAGCAGCTGGATACCAATGGAGAGAATTAATATCCTCCGGATAGCTTGAGCTAACATATTCTTGAAAGTCCCAATTGACACTGTTTAGCAAGCGCGTAATTTCTTCGGTGCTTCTTTCATTCATTGACTAGGCCCTTTCTTTATTTCCTGATGGAGAGAAATGCAATTTGCAGTTCGAAAACACAGGCAAAATAGCTTCTTCAAAGTCAGATTTGCGCAGTTTTCGTTCGATTGACGAAAGGCGTTCAGGCGTAAAGATGCCAACTATGATGTTAGGCGATTCTTCTTCCATCAATTCTTTCTGATTTGGCGTGGTTACAAAGCGAGTTAGAGGCTGTTGAAGCCTTAAAACATCTTTTGATCTTATTCGTTTATCGAAATGGTAGTTCACCAATACTTCCTTTACACCAAAGAATTTTCGTGAAATCTGTTCGATCTCAGATATCAGACTATCATGCAGCCCGGTGCCTTTAACTGAGAAAAGGGCTAAACAAGCGTAAGAATCGGCATTCCTTATTCGAACTGCAATTTCTCTGGTGGTAGGATTCTTCATGAGTTTTGTCTGCACAAGTTCTTCTTCCGTCAAATGCCAGTCCTCTTCTCTAAGTTCCCCTTCTTCGAGCCTGCATTCAGTCAGTATTCGCACTGCTTGCTTAATCATAGTCTCCAGAGCGAAATCTTGGGCATCCTTATAGATTAAGCTGTACAATCTATACCTAATTTTCCGCCATGTTTCTAGGTTTTCAGTAGTTTCTTCGGAAAAAACTATTCTGCCGTTGCTGTACGTAAAAGACTTTGCAAGGAACACTGCCAATCTGGAGTTTGCTCCCCGAATGGAAAGTGCGCTGGATGCCCTTACCACGTTGTCAATATTGTCTAGGTCTACGCTTCCATTAACGAGAGAACCGAGGGTACTTCGTCCAATGGCGAAACTCGCGATTTCGTAGGCGTCTAAATCCAATTCTCGATATTCTTTCCTTTGCAAAACGCTTTGAAGCTTAAGCCCTCTGCCTTGAAAAACTTGAGCTCTCTCTCTTCCAAGATCGTCAGTTTTGCCAGTTAGCAGGTCATAAAGACGTTGTTCATGGTTAAAGGAGAATTTTTCTCTGAAAACATCCTCAACCGTGTGTGCGAACGGTGGTGTTGCAACATCGTGGTAGAGACAAGCTATCATTAGATGAATTTTGTCCCGTAACTCAAGATTGAGGCTGGTAGAAGCTAATTCTGCCAAATAACAAGCACCAATTGAATGTTCATATCTTGTACATGAAGCGAAAGAAGGGAACGACAGAAACGGAACATTTCCGAGCCCAATCTCTCGTAGACGCACTATTCCGGGACAAGCAAGCAGGGATCGTATTATCTTGGGAAACCGGATTTCACCGTACAGCCTATCGAAAAGCATTCAGCCAACCCTACCTTGCTGTATTTGATATGAGGAAAAACATATATCAGCTTTCTCCATAAACAAATCAAAAGAAAGCCCATGACAGAAGATTTCTTCAAAGAAAATCAAGACTATAACAATGTATATTTTATGGTTGTCGATGCTAAAGGGCATTCAAAGTTGGTCAGAGACAACGATTTGGACAAAGTCGACCAAGCTTTTGACGAATTTGAGAGAGTAGTTTCGGAGTCTGTAACTAACGAGAAAAAACAGCGTAGGGTCCAATTCGCAGAGTTTTGGGGTTGGCAGGGCGATGGAGGGCTATGCATATTCTATGATGAACAAGAGAGCAAGGCAAGAGAAGCTGCAATCTTCAGTGCAAAGGGAATACTTGTAGAAATCCCTCACCTCAACCAAAAACTTGAACGATCCAAAATTGTCGGTGAGATTCATGTTAGAATAGCTCTGCACAAAGGAGGGATTCGATATAAAGGTTTCATGAAGCGTGGTTCGATCCATAGCGCGGAATTGAATCTAATTGCACACGCTGAAAAAGTTATTCCAATGGACTGCTTAGCCATATCTGCCGATGTCTTTGATAAATGTGGCTCAATGAAAAAGGAATTTCTAAAGGCTGAAGGTGCTTTTGAAAATAAAACTTTCTACCTTTACAGTGAACGCTTGAAAAATGATGTTTGCAAAGACTGGAAAGAGAATGTGAGCAGAACAGGCGAAATGAATATTGTAGGCTTAGACAGTAATATTCCTCCTGCTGAACTGGGGTTGAGCGGTCTTTTCTCCCAACGCGCTGAGACAACAGAATATTCCAGGCTCATAAACGCGGCACAAGAGTGCATATGGGTTTCGGGTATAAGCTTACAAGGTTTTCAAGAAGACTTTTCAGATGATCTATTGTTTAAGAAGGCAATTGAAGGGGTTGAAATTCGTTTTTTAGTTGCAGACCCAGAAGTCACAATAAGCATAAAGAGAACAGCCCATCAAATGCCAGCTTGGGCAGATTATGCAATGAATACCGGTAGCCATAACCAAAAGTCAATCCAGTCACTCATCAAGAGAGTCCGTTTAATTAACAGACGAATAGAGGAAAACCAATCCAAGAAGAAGAAAATCATCTCACTAAAATATTATTCAACATTTCCAGCCGCAATTCTAAGAGTTGATTCAATCCTTTATTTTAGTCCTTATTTTGCTAGAAGGCTAGGGTTGAAAACCTTCACCCTCAAACTTAGAGAGGGTAAATTATACGAACAAGTAGTTGGAAATTTCAACGCAGTGTGGGAAGATAGCAGATACTCGCGAAGCGATGCAAGAAATCCCAAGGGAAGCAAATAGATGAATGCCACATAATAAAAAAAGTGAAGGGATTCACAATGCGAAAAGGAGGAGTTATTGGGTTGACCCGGATACTTTTTTAAAAGGAAACATTTCGTTGTGTGATCATGCGAAGTTCAAACTGTTATACAATGAACTTGCACCGATTTTTGATTTAGCAATAGCCCGCGATACGAAAAGAGAAGTCAATTTTCTTAGCGAAATAATCAAGAAATCTCTGCCTAATGCGAAGAAAATCCTCGACCTGGGATGCGGCATTGGCAGGCATGATGAATTGTTAAACAAGGATCACACGTACAAGGTCACAGGAATAGATAGCTCCAGAAGAATGATTGAACATGCCAAGATGAGGTGTCCTGACTGCAGATTTCTTGTTATGGATTTTAGAAATATCCTGCTGAAAGTGAAGTTTGACGCTGCGTTGTGCATGTGGACTACTTTCAATTACCTCTCAGACCTAAAGGAGGTTGAGAATTTTTTCAAGGCTGTTCGAAAAGTCCTTTGCAAAAATGGCCTGCTCATTATTGATATGAACAACTACGGAAGGTCCGAAAATAGTTCTTACACTCGAAATGCCAGCAATGAAAAGTACGGAGTTACCGTAGATATCACAAAGAAAAGTTTTGGAAATGTAAACGAAGCTTTGTATTCCTACCTTGTTAAGGATTTGAAAACTGGCAAAGAATATAGGTTCTTTGACCAAGAACTAAACAGGATATATACATTGGAACATGTGATAGCTGCGTCAAAGCCATATTTCAAAATGAGGGACTGCTTTGGAGATTATGACTCAACAAATAAGTTTGATCTCAGCAGATCAGAGCGGATAGTAATGATTTTGCAGAAAAAAGGGAGCAATCTTTGAATGAACACTTCATCTCCCAAACCTTTTATCGTCTTAGAAGGTGCTGATCTTTCCGGGAAAACCACCATTGCGAACCTCTTGGCACAGTCTTTAGACGCTAAGTTATTGAAGTCACCACCATCTCCTTTTGAAGGTATAAAGCAGTCAGTTCTCGAAGATTCAGCACCGTTAGCTCGTTTCTACTACTTTCTTGCTTCGAATCTACAGATATCAAAAATGGCTAACGAAATAATCGCTGACAAGCAAGTTATTTGTGACCGATATTTGTGGTCAACCATAGCCTACCATTCTGCTATCGAGAATATATCACCTCAAGATCTTGTAAAGTTTGTTGAACCCTTACTTCAGTTTATGTTAATGCCAAATGTGGTAGTGTATCTTACAGTAAATAGACAATCCCAGCTGTCAAGAGCCAAAGACAAAACCGATGATCGTTTTCAACTTGACTTGCTGCTTTCGGACAAATTCCAGCGGAAGTTAAATGCAGCATATGAAAAAACTAAGAATTTGATTAAAGTCGCATGGCTTGAGGTTGATACTTCAAACTTGTCTATCTCAGAAACTCTTCAAGAAATAGTTTCCGGAATTAATAACCAACTTGGCTGAAAACTGGCTGCCCCCAAGCAATAAATTCGCAGTTTTCATTAATGCATGCAAAAGCACTGGGTAATTTGTAACAAGACCCCCACCCTTTTTTGCTGCCAAATCAAAACCCTTGGGTGAAGAAACCCAAACCAAAGAAACTTCCTTTTCGAGACTTTTTCTCAGCAATTCTCTTAAGTTGGCTAAGGAACCTAAAGATTTTCGTCCGAAACACGACCTTCTTTTTTCAGAGCGCGCGCACTAAGAGTTGCTTATAAATTATGTTTCCCGGTTTTTTCTACTCTGAGGCGAATGATAATGTTCTTAATGTTCAGGTTGAGAGTAACTTTTAGAAACTTGGACAGAAGGATGGAATAAATATTTATTGCAGTTGTGGAGAAAGTGTTCAAAAATGATTAGTCTTGATTGAACCACTTCAGCTATTTGATGTTCTAAAAGCGATAGTTCAGGATACTACCTCATGCCTTCAAGAGGCAAATGATATGCTACAAAGAGGCTTGGGGAGCAACCTGCCCTCGCTTATTCCAAGCCTTGGACTAGCTCTTTTAAGCATCCTGATTCCTTTAGCAATTGTTATCTTGACAGATTTTTACCAGAAGAAGGGAAAAGAAGACAAAAGCTTATCAGAACTGGACCTACACGTAATCTTGGATACAGTTTTCCAAGTAAAACGAATAGTATTTTATAGTATTTTGGTATTCTTACCCTTTGTTTTTTGGGACATTTCTTATGGATTTGTTCGTTTGTTTGAGACAATTCTATCATTGATTGGGATTGCACTAGTAGTGAAAACTATCTTGAAAATATATTATTGGACTAAGGGCAATGTCACTATTTTTAGGGTCTCCTATCTGAAGGCTTTAGAAGATCCGACTGATTTGAGAATAGCTTGGCGATCTATATGGCAAAGTAATGAAATTGGTTACCGAAATGAAGTAGACCTTTTTAACATATTCTCCTCAAAAATTGATAAAACCGTGAAGCACTATGAGAAGAGACCTTGAAACCCTAAAAATACTCTTAAATGACTTTTTGGTTCTAATGGATAATCGAACAACCATTTTCTTAGTTAGCAATGAAAAAGTGCTTCCCAAAATCTTGGAGTGGGATTTACCAATATGGAAAAACAGGTGGCAAAGTTTCCAAGAAAAATCAAATGATCAGATACATTGGATTGAACTCTCGAAAACTTCTGAATCAACAATTCTGAAGATTGGAAAGCGTGGAATAAAAGAAAAGCAATACCTATTCACAGTATTTTTCCTAAAGAATTTCCAGAAGCACTTGGAAGCTCACAAAGAAGAGAGTATTCAGATTGAAACTGGAACGCTATACTACAGGGAATACCTGTTTGCTATTTTATTCAAATTGTTAATCGAATTCGAGGAAGCAGATAGCCTCAATGAAAAAGAGTATATGTGGAGCAATCTCCCTGCTGAATGGAAAATTACAAAGGGAAATTTAGAGGATAAAAAGAACCTTTTTGCCAGCATCTCTCTCCGCAAATTTACGGACTGGGCAAGCATTCGGATTCAAATGGGTAAAGATTTTGACCCACAACTAAATGATTTATCTGTCAACCTATTTCCAGAGGTAGACCCTAGAATATGGGCGGTAATTCTCACCTTTTGCTACTTAGCCTTCGACCCAAGTAACAGAGTAAGATCAGTTATCGAACAACCTTGGAGTTTTGGCTACGACTTTAGCGCAACGGCCTTCTCTTTATCAGGAGGAGAGACAATTGAGGAAAAGCTCAAAGCGATGGAGTTACAAAGGGAAGACGAGAGAAAGATTAAAATTCAAAAAGCATACGAATTGGGCTTTCTGCTGTTTCCCCACATTTTTGAAAGGGAACTCGGTCAAATATGTAGAAGAAGCAGACAATTTGAAATACACAGAAGACTCGAGAAAGGATCATAAGAGAATAGCAATGATAGAGATTTTCAGAGGGATATTAGCGATCTTGAAAGATTAAAATATCCGAATAGTCGACACAGCAATTTTCTTATTTTAGATATGCAAACGTACTGCTGACTAGTCTGCTGAAGTATTTCTTATAACTTTCGCGAGTGCGAGTACCGCCTAGTTCGCGCGCGCTAACCCTCTTCACACGCGTTTGTTTTGACTTGTTCTCTCGTCCTTCTTTCCGGATTAATCGTGGCATCAGGGGTCCGCTCTGACCTTGGTATCTACCTTCATATGGTTTTGCATTAGAAGCTAGTTTGGCAAGAAAGACGCAGAGGATGGCCTCATTAGAATGTATACGTATTGGAAAGCTTCCTCCGTGCATTTCAAAAGTCAATTTCCCTTCGAAGCCAGGGCTAACAACACCAGTCGAGAGCAACAATCCGAGACGAGCATATGTGCTTTTCAGATGAACGAAACCAACCAGATCTGTCGGAAGGATGATTCTTTCGATTGTAGAGGCTAGAATATTCTCGCCAGCTTTTATCACAAATGAACGTCCTGTTTGGGCACGGTAATATTGGTCTAGATTGGTCGCGCGATATGTGTCCAGCTCTTTTTTTTCACTCTTGAGACGAAGAATTCTTTCAGAGATTCTCAGGTCGATGCCAACATTCTGAAGAAGCTCTGTTGATAACGGCTCAATTCTCAGCTTCTTTTCGCCTATGTACTTCAATACACTCTGCTTGTCAAGTATCAATTATGGACCCTCCTTCTGACTTTCCTCGACTCTTATAGAATCCTAGCACTATTCCGATCACAGTAGCAACTCCGAAATACACAGTATATGTCACGTCGCTTTGAAATAGAGAAGGCATCAGGACATAAGCATCAAAAGAGAGCAAAGTCGCCACGGCAAAATACGCCATGTATACTATCGCCGCGGTCTTCCAAAACGGTCTCGGCTTAAGCTGACGTTTCAACGCATCGTAATGTTTCTGAAGCGTACCTATGGCAAGCACTAAGTCGTCGACCGGGTGTCCATGGAATCGCTCGATTTCATCTTGCTTTGCATTTCTGAAATTCGACTTGAGTTCTGCCAAGGGATCCTTTACTTGAGAGTACGCGACTTTCATAGGGCCTTTTGGAGTGTAGGGTTTCTTCGCAGGGCTTTCCAACGATTCCATCTCGACAGAGCACACTGCTTGGCCAGGCGTTAGTTCTATGATTTCGTGCCCGTAATGATGAAAGACAAGCAATAGTGGCCATCCGTCGGGCAGACCATATCCTGGATCGATTTTTGTGGCAATACTTGAGAGACCTTTCTGCAACAGAGTGACCTTTGAACATATTCTGCCTTGAAGAAAGTCTGGAAATCCAACTTTTTCCAATGATTCAACCAGTATCAACTCGCCTGGATTGATGATGAACTTGTCTGCTGTAAGTTGTTTCGGACCACCATTAGTGATGGAGATTATGTTATTGCCTACGCGAAGATCGTAGCTTGCAGGTTCCAGATAACTCTGGTCAAAAGGTTCAATGATTAGCTTTTTTGCTTTCACATAGCTTTTGATTTGATGATCAGGCAGCAGACAATTCATGAAATTTCACTTGCTTTTCTCAAGACTTGTGGTACATTCAAGTGTCTAATTAGTTTTTTTACATTATGGATTGGCACCCGGCAAGATCCAACGTTTATGTTTCTTCTTCTCTTCTTTTGACTGACTTACGTATTCTCCGAACAGCGTGAAAGAACCCCTCACGTAAGAGCTTACATCTCTCTTTTGAGATAAGGAGGTACCAGTGTGGGCCAGAACACCTCAAAGTATTCCTTTCGATTTTTGAAGTATCACCTTCCATTAGACACGCGCGCTCTAGCATCGTAATCTTGGCCATTTCACGGTTAAATCTTGTTCTTCTTTTCCAGATAGCCTATCAAGCTTTCAAATATCAACCTTCCATCGCCATACTCTGCCGTTCTCTCGCGTCTCGTCCAGTCGGGCTGCTGCCACCAGTAAAAAGCTCTTTCGGGATGCGGCATCAATCCAAACACTGTTCCCTCTGGGTTGCATATGCCTGCAATGTCATGGAAAGAACCATTCGGGTTTGCTGGAAACCTGCCTTCAGCGTACTCGCCGTCCTTGCTGCAGTATCGGAAAACTAGCTGATCATTCTTTCGAAGCTTTTCCAAATACTGCTTCTCCTTTTCTTTGGGAAACAGAAATCTGCCTTCGCTGTGTGCAACCGGTACGTGCAAAACCTTTCCCTTCGGGATCTTGCTAGTGAACACGCATTTGCCGTTGTTTTCATGTTTTAGGCTTATCCAGCGGCAGTTGTATCCGGGCGGAAAATTCGTTGCCAACCCTGCCTCAGGATACAGGCTCATCCCTTCAAAGCCTGGAAGCAAACCCGTCTCAACAAGTACTTGAAAACCGTTGCAAATTCCCAGAATCAGATGGCCCTCATCCACGAAAGCCTTTAACTCTCTGCCCGCCTTCGCCAGAATCCATTTGGCCCAGATAGCCCCAGCCCGAACGTAATCCCCATATGAAAAACCTCCGGGAAAAACCAGCACATCATACTCCATAAGACTCTTCTTCTTCACAACCTCATTCAGAAGCGCCACTTCAGCCTGCACACCCAATGCCGCGAACGAACGCCTAGTCTCCGCATCGCAGTTGGTCCCTGGCACACGCAAAACACAAACTCTAATCTCCCCACGCTTCACAATTCACACCCCACTACTCAACGTGCGCTTCCAACTCTTCAACAAATCACTCAGAGAAGCATCCACAACCACCCCGCCAGCCAACCCCCTAACGCACAGCCGAGAAGACTTTGTAACCTTGCCAACTTCAGCACAAACCCTGCCCTTCATCAAGCCTTCAAACTCTTTCCTCGCCTTCGCCGAAACCTCCACAAGAAACCGACTGTTCGACTCCGAAAACAACACAAAATCATCACGCCCCAAACCTTGCGCCGGAACCTTACGCAAATCCAACTCCAAGCCATAACCCCCGGCAAAAGCCATCTCCGCCGCAGCCACAGCCAACCCGCCCTCAGACACGTCATGACACGCCTTAACCAGCCCACGGTCAATCGCCCTAGTAACCGCCCTGAACCCCTTCTTAGCCCGAGCACCACGCACTCTCGGAACGACTTTGCCCAGAACCCCCTTCAGCTTATGATATTCTGAGCCGCCCAGCTCCGCAAAAGTTTCGCCGACAACGTAGATAGAATCGCCCGGACCCTTAACGTCCATCGAAACCGTTGAGCGAATATCAGGCACAAGCCCTAAAGCCGTAATCAGAAGTGTCGGCGTCACAGGTCCAAGCGGCGACTCGTTGTACAAGCTGTCCTTTCCAGATATGAATGGTGTTCCAAAGGCAACGGCAAAATCGTAACACGCTTCACAGGCCCGTACCAGGCTGCCTAAACGTTCAGGCCTCTCAGGGTTCCCCCATGTGAAATTGTCCAGCAACGCTATCCTTCTTCCCCCAACAGCAACGTTATTCCTAACAGCCTCATCAATCGCTGAAGCAGCCATCCAGTAAGCATCAATCCTCCCGTAACTCGGGTTCATACCGCACGAAATTACTATGCCCTTCCAAGAACCGTCCAACGGCTTCAACACAGCCGCATCATTCGGCCCGCCAAACTCGCCCTGCAACGGTTTAAGCACCGTGTTACCCTTCACCTCATGATCGTACGATCTGACCACGCTTTCTTTGCTTGCAACGTTGGGCGAAGCCAAAACCTGCAGCAATACGTCATTCAAATTCTCAGGCTCAGAAAACTCTGGCTCAGCATCATCCACCATGCAGTATTCGGCAGTCCTCGTGATCCGCGGCGGCTTGAAAAGAAAGGAAATGCCCATCTCCGCAACCTTCTCACCTTTGAAATAAAGCGTTAGCATTCGGGCGGAAGTTAGTTTGCCGATGACCGTTGTCTCAACATCCTCTCCGCCGAAGATTCCGAGAACCCGTTCAACGTTGGCAGGCGGCACTGTGAGCAGCATTCTTTCCTGTGACTCTGAAACGTAGATTTCCCACGGAGCCAACCCCTCATACTTCAAGGGCACTTTGTCAAGCTCAACCGTTGCTCCGCAGCCATACTTGTTGGCTGTCTCGCCGACAGCCGAGGACAAGCCTCCACCGCCCAGATCCGTTATGCCTGAAGCCAACCCCAAATCTCGAACCTGAACGATTGCCCTCTTCAACTTCTCCTCCTCCACAGGATTTGCGATTTGCACTGCAGGGCGAGAAACCTCTTCTGACTTCTCAGTCAACTCCGCAGACGCAAAAGTCACACCGTGAACACCATCCCGACCCGTCTTTCCACCGGCAAGCACAATCACGTCACCGGCCTTCGCGTCCTTCCTGAACCTGTCAAACGGAAGCAGCCCCACGCACCCACAGTAAACAACAACGTTCCCAGTGTAACTCTCATCAAAGTATATCGCCCCGTTCACGGTTGGAATTCCCATGTTGTTGCCGTAACTTCCTATTCCCGCGACGACGCCCATGTACACGTACCTTGGATGCTTAACACCGCTGGGCAGTTTTTCATACTCAAAGTCTAAGGGTCCAAAACCCAGCACGTCAGTGCAGGCTATTGGATCTGCCCACACGCCCAGGATGTCTCGGATGACGCCTCCTGTCCCTGTTGCCGCGCCGCCGAACGGCTCCACTGCTGATGGATGATTGTGAGTTTCAACTTTGACCGCCACGCCGTATCCTTTGTCGAAATTCACGATGCCCGCATTATCCTCAAAGACGGAGAAGCACCATTGTGGACTAATCTTCTTTGTCGCAGCTGCAATGTAGGTTTTGAAAAGACCGTTAGTCCGTTTTCCGTTGAACCTGATCTTGTCCTTGAAAGTCTTGTGGAAGCAGTGCTCAGACCATGTTTGTGCGATGGTCTGAAGCTCCACATCAGTTGGATTTCGTCCCCGTCTGCTGAAGTGATCTTTGACAACCTTCATCTCTCGAAGGCTCAGGGCCAAGCCAAGTTCACGGCTCATTTCCAGAAGCTGCTCGTCAGAAGCCCCAAGAACCCTCACATCAAACAGGGAAAAAGGGGTCTTCCTTGGGACGAACAAGTTTGTCGTCATCTTGTCTCCTCGACACTTATCACGTAATCGTCCTTAGTCGGGTTTGCCAGAAGCCTCTTGCACATTTCCACAGCTTCAGCCTGCGCTTCTCTTCTGGAGGAAGCGTCAAGAATCACGCTGTAGACTTTGCCGACGTTGACAGCCTCAACCTTGTAGCCCAGCTCTTTCAACAAGTCCGCGGTAGTCTCGCCTTCAGGGTCGCTGTGACCAGGTTTTAAGCTGACTTCGATTTTAAGACGGCACTTCATAGGTTAAGTCTGATTCAAACGGATTTAAACGCTTTCATCATCATCCAAGCAAGTTTTCACTGGAGAGCAATCTTACTGTTTTTGTAGAAAAGCTTGACTCCGTCCGTGTTGGTTACGTGGCCGATTTCTTCAGCTTGGGTGCCTGTTTTCTCCAGAATCTCCATTGCCCTTTCGCTGTCCTTCTTGTCCACTATCAAAGCGAAGCCCCATCCCATGTTAAACGTTTTGAACATTTCCTCGTCAGTTATAGTTCCACCAAGGTCAGCTGCGGTCTTCTGAATCAGACTGAATATTGGTTGGGGTTTGAAATTGTTGAATTCGAAGCCTATATCTCCTGAAAACTTTCTTAGCCTGTTAAATTTCAGGTAAGCATCGCCTGTCACGTGTACTGCAGCTTTGATCTTGAGTTCTTCAGACACTTTGAGCAGGGCTTTAACGTATATCTTGGTCGGTTCTAAGACTTCGTCGACCACTTTTCGCTTAAAGCCTTCAGCAACTTCGTCAGCCTCGTATTTTCCTCCCCACTGTTTAAACAACACTTTTCTCGCAAGAGATATGCCATTGCTATGGAGACCTGAACTCCGCAAGCCCAATATCATGTCTCCAGGTCTTATGCTTCTGCCGCTAATGATTCCTTCCTTAGAAACTATACCTACCGAGGCAATGACCATATCGAAGCCCTTTCCTTCTGCAAGACCTTTGATTAGCTCCGCAACATCGCCTATTTCACCACTTGGCACTACGCATTTGGCTTCTGTCGCGCCCTCCACTATTCCCTTCATGAATTCAGAAATCAAAGCAGGATCTGAAAGCTGCGCGTGAATATTATCCGCTATGGCAAGTGGCCTCGCTCCGGAACGAATAACGTCGTTCACGGCCATCGCTACGGCATCAACTCCAATGGTGTCGAATCTGTTGGCTAGCTGAGCAACGAGCACTTTTGTCCCCACTCCCTCGATGACCAAATCCAAATACCGACCACCCCAAGGGAAAATCCTGCCATAAGGGAGGATGACTATCTTGCCTTGGCTGAAGCGGTAAGTTGTTTCCAGAGCCTGCAAAGCCTTCTTAGACTTGGCTCTCAGTGCTCTGTCAACTCCTGCCTCAGCGTATGTGAGTTTCCGCGTCATGGTTTCCTCACTCAGTGTAGTTAGCTATTTGACTTATAAAATCGAACGCGGCGCCGTCGGAGTCAGCTCTTAGCGGAAACCGTCTGATCTAGATTTACCGCTTACCATTAGAAGACAGATGTTCATCTTTTTACCGTACTATACTCATTTCTCGTTAGCCAGTTAATACCTTACCTGAGCTTCACACACAATGTTCGGGATACTGTTTTGTGCTGGTGCCGTAATAAGCATCCCGAGCAAAACATAATATTCCCTTAGGAACGCGAGTCCTTTTTCAGTGGCCCTGCAAAGGATTCTGCCTTCCTTGCCGTACACTTCTATGAACCTCATTTCAATTAGAGATCTCAAGAATTTCTCCAGCTGGGAACAGTTGACACTTGCGTGTCTCATGATGGCAAATCTGCCTTCACCGCCATCCTTTGCAGCTTCCAATATCAACGCTATAATCTCAAAATGGCCCCTGTATTTCTTTCCCAAAGGCAACATGGAGAGGTTATACTTTTTTCTCGAAGCCAACAATGGATAAGTGCGGTTAATTGTGTAGGTTGCCATCTTTTCGCCTCTCCCTTGTACTATTGCCGCGTTTAAACACTTAGAGGTTGTTTCCGTAGACTCCATTGAAAGCTGTTCACTCTGAATTGACAAAGTTGAAATCGAACATCAAACATGCAAAGAGTTTAATACCGCCCTTCAATTGAAACTATTGAAAGGGGCCAAATGCTTGTCACATCACAAACTATCCCCTGGGGAAATAGGATTTCTAGAGGAGGCTATGAAGTCTGACTATAAAGACGCGAGCATACGCCTCCGCGAAGGCGAATACCAGTACAGTCTCGCGAAGGCAATTGCATCCTTCCATTTTGAGCTTCACTTTCCCGATGTTAAAGACATAATCAGGAGATTATACGGAGAAGAGAAGGCAAATGACCTCCAGTTTGTTCGTAAGGTTCAGACCGTATTGAAAAAGATGGAGAAAAGCGGCATCCTTAGGATCTTGCCCAAGAGCAAGCCTTGGGAACTGCAGAGATATGCGCTCATAAGTTTCAAGTTTCAGGATAGTGACAAGAACCCCGTGAGCTTTGCGACGGACGAGAATATTGAAGAAATGCAAAAACAGCTACACTCCATGGGGAACGAAAAAGAGGCTTTCAACACGAACATTGCTCGACTCGCCGCCTTGATCCTATTGGCAGCCGTATCGTACGTGGCAGTTCTGTGGACTCTCATTCGGCCCATTATTGATCCTGTCATATTCGTCCCCGCATTAGGCATCTCTGTTCTCTTTTCCGTATTACTAGGAGAAGCGCTTCCCCAAGGACCAAAGAGAAAGATGCAAGTGTGAGGGTTAGCAAATGCATATACAAACAAAGAAAGGTAGGATCAGATTGAAAAAAACTCTCATAGTATTGTTAACAATATCAACTTTGCTATCCATGTCATCCTTAGCCCGATGGAGAACCTTCGCGATGGCGAATCCAAACGTGATTTACGTTCCAACGGATTTTCCAAAGATCCAGGATGCCATTAATAACGCAACAGTCGGGGCCACTGTTTTTGTGCATAGTGGTACGTACTACGAAGACATTATCTTGAACAAAAGCGTCTCTCTAGTTGGAGAAAACAGAGATTCAACTGTGATTTACAGTGTTTTTGCTCAGTATGTAATCACAATACCGGCAAGCGACGCAAGCGTAAGCAGCTTCACCATAAAGAATAGCAATTCCGCCAGTGACGGGATAATCATATCCTCAGGCCATAACATCACAATTTGCAATGATACCATCAGAGACGGCCATGACGGTCTAATAGCCTACACCTCCTTCGGCAACCACGTTTCTGGCAACATCATCATGAACAATAGTGACTTCGGCATCTACCTTGCCTTTTCCAGTAGCAACGTGATTTCAGACAATACCATCTCAAACAACAAAGTGTCCGGGTTAGAGCTTGCTTCTTCAAGTACAACGAACAACGTGATTTCAGGCAACACAATCTCAAACAACAGTGTGGGGGTAAGTCTCGTCGTTTCCCATGACAATCTCTTCTATCACAACAACTTTGCCAACCCGACCCAAGTGACAAGTGATTCAAACAACACTTGGAACTACAATGGCGAAGGCAATCATTGGTCAAGTTACACAGGATCGGATTCGAACGGTGACGGCATAGGAGACACACCGCACAATATAGATGCCACTGACATCGACATGTATCCTCTGATGGGAACATTTCATGATTTTCAAATCCCATCTGGCAACGTGACGTACCAAGTTTTCGTAATAAGCAATTCAACTGTGGACGGTCTGACTTATGAGGTTGGACTGGAGACGGGGAATAGGATAGTCCATTTTGAAGCGCGAGATCAAAACGCAACTGCTGGTTTCTGCAGGCTTATGATTCCCACTGAATTAATGAATCTTCCTTACATCATACTTGACAGCGAAGGAGAAATCGCCTTCACTTTACTCAAATCGTCAAACGAGACAAATTCCTATCTGTACTTCACCTATCCGAGCACAAATCAAACGATTACAGCAATTTCCTCAAAAACACTGCAGCTCTATCTCCAACTGTCTGCAAACCAAACTGCGTTGTTGGGATATCTTGGATCCTTAAATTCTACATATCTTGGCCTTCTAAGCAATTATACCAACCTCTTAGACTTTTTTGATCAGCTTCAAAGCAGTTACCTGGCCTTAAACGCTTCCTATCAGCAGCATCTGTCGACCGATTCAGAAACCACGCAGAACCTTCAGAACTTAATATACATCTTTGCAGCGACAACGGTGATATTCCTCATGACCACAGTCTACTTGTCAAGACGCGGCTATACAGGTCCAAACAAAGAGGGCATGCCTGAGGGCAAGAGCCACTGATGCGTCAGATGCCACTGCTTATGGTCTTCTAACGCAAGGTTTATGTTATTTTCACATGATTGTTACGCTAACAGATGGTTCGAAGGCGGTCGTAGTCTAGCCTGGCTAGGACATCGGCCTCCCACGCCGACGACCCGGGTCCAAATCCCGGCGACCGCACCTCCGCTCATCGTGAAGAGCGCAAAATAGAGAGTGGAAAGCTGGCCATTGCGCGTCTGACTATAATGACATAAGCATGGCCTTGACTTGTTGAATGCCTCGCATGCCTCTGACTCTTCCGATTAGGTCTAGGATTCGCTCGTTTTTTCCTTGGGCGATGAAGATTTCCAAGCAGTACTTGTCATCAATGTGTCTGTGCACGTTTTCAACCACCACGTCGTCATATTCATGTCTCACCTCGGTCATCCTCATGTCCACATCTCTTCTTGCGTAATCGCATGTAATCATTATCGTAGCCGCTACTTCACCAGTGTCTGTTTTTGCGACTTCCGACTCGGCGATGAGGTTGCGGATTGCGTCTCGAAAGGCTTCTGATCTGCTGTAGTATCCACGAGTCTTCATGAAATCATCGAACTTGGTGAGAAGCTCGCTTGGAAGAGTTATACTTATTACAGTCATCCAAATCACAAGGCAACTATTAATCTATTGCACTATTGTTATTATCTGGTTAATACCCGTTTCGAGCTTGTTAGCACTATTTTAATATGAGATGTTGGCGCCTTTGATTATAGTAAACAATGAGCTGCAAGGAAAAACCCGGACCAGAACACTATGAGACGCACGAAAGGAAGAGAACATGGTTTTTTCTTGCATCGGTTTTCGGCTTAACAATTGTCGTTTCAGGTTTGTTCGATATCGTCGGTTATGGTGTGCCTCTTGGCTTCGCATTGCCGTTGCTGAACGAACCTGCGAGTGTGTCGAGGATAATATACAGTGTCTCAGTTGTTGCCGGTGGGCTGTATGTTGGCTTCCTTGGCTTGAAAGAACTCGTTATCGAGAGAAGGTTTTCGGTAGAGTTCCTAATGTCTGTTGCGGCCTTGGGTGCTGCATATTTGGATTTTCTCTTCGAGGCCGCAACTGTGTTGTTTCTTTATTCGTTGGCAGAATACTTTGAAGACTACATACAGGATCGGGCTGTGAGAACGATTGAAGGGCTTTCACGGTTCATGCCGGACAAGGCTTCAGTGGTTATCGATGGTTTTGAAAAAATGGTTGACGCGAAAGAAGTCTTGCCCGGAATGTTGATGATCATAAGACCTGGAGAAAGGATCGCGCTCGACGGCACAGTGGTTGAGGGTAATTCTTCTGTTGACGAATCGCTTGTTACAGGAGAATCTGTTCCTATTCTGAAGAAAACTGGAGACTGCGTCTATGCAGGGACGATGAACTCGAATGGCATTCTTCAAGTGGCGGTCAGCAAGGGCGCTGCGGACACGCTGGTTTCTAGAATCATGAAGCTTATTTTTGAATCCAGGAAGAGAAAGGCTTCGATTGAAACTCTGGTTGGAAGGTTCGCTCGTGTGTATGTCCCCATTGTTATTGGTCTTGCCGCTTTCTCAGCAATTGTCGTCCCATGGGTTTCTGGTGGATCTTTCGACATGTGGCTGTACAGATCGCTGATTCTAATCGTGATTTCATGCCCCAGTGCCTTCGTCATCTCGGTTCCTGCAACCATCTTCATGGCTGTGACTGTTGCAGCCCGAAGAGGAGTTCTCGTTAAAGGCGGAGCTTATATTGAGAAGCTGGCGAAAGTCAAAGCCGTAGTTTTTGACAAGACCGGCACGTTAACTCTGGGCAAGCCGGTCGTGAATGATGTTGATTCGGTAGAAAAGGCGGATCAGCAAGCATTGAAGTATGCGGCTGCGTTGGAACAGTTTTCCAACCATCCGCTCGCTGAAACCATCGTTAGGAAGGCAAAGGACCGGAACCTGGACTACAGCGGGCTAAAAGTCAAGAACGTGCAGGAAGTCCCAGGTAAAGGCGTATTTGGTGACGTTGATGGCGTTCATGTTGTTGTCGGGAACATGGAGCTCATGAAGCAACACGGATGCAACTGCGACCAAGTCAGTGAGAACTACGAGAAAGAGAAGCACACAGCAGTGTGTGTTTCGATGGACAAGATGGCTGTGGCCTCGTATTGTGTGATGGATAAGGTTAGGGAAGACGCGGAGGAAGCGGTGAAAGCCCTGAAGAAGTCTGGAATCCGAACGGTAATGTTGACCGGGGACAAGCGGGAAATAGCGCACGAGGTTGGGAGTGAACTCGGAGTCGACGAAGTGTATTCTGAGCTTTTTCCAGAGGATAAGCTAAGAATTCTTAATCAGACAAAGGCTAGATTTGGGACGGTGTCGATGGTGGGTGACGGTGTTAACGATGCTCCGGCGCTTGCTGAGTCGGATGTGGGTATTGCCATGGGAGGCAGCAAGGTGGATGTTGCCTTGGAATCAGCCGACGTTGTGTTGACAAGGAGCGAGTTGTCTCAAATACCGTATCTGCTAAGACTTAGCAACGAGACTATGAACGTTGCTAAACAGAACATAGCTGGGTCGTTGGCCGTCAAAATTGTTCTCGGAGCCTTGGGATTAGTTGGATTTGTTCCTTTGTGGTTTGCTGTGGCTTCGGGCGATGATGGTTTGACGATGCTTCTACTTTTGAACACGCTACGTTTGACGCGCGTAAAGACATAATCTGCGGCTGAGCTTCTTTCCGATATTTGTGTGCTCATCTACCCTTCCCCGGTCTACCATTGATTCAAATATGCCAGTGGTCGTTGACGTTTAACTTGCTCCCAGCCTGCGAGTTTCTGAGCTCTTGGATGCGAGACCTCAAAGCGTGTATTTTGAGCCTCAATTTCGTACTCAGGCTTATGATCGCGCTGGCTCTCTGAGAGCGATGCGATATCAGAGCACTTACCGAGCTGAGACGATTCAATAGAAAGAGGGGGGGATGATTTTAGCATGTTTAGCGGTTTAATGTGGAGCGAACACGCCGGAAAATACAAGCCATACTAGGAGTGTTTTCGCTACGAAGCTGAGGATTATGTAGGCTCTTTCGCCGTATATGTAGTCTTTCCAGCGTCCGACCCCTTTGTACTGTAGGACCATGTTTGCCGCGAACACCATGAAGAGCACGAAGTAGGTGAAAAGTATGAAGTACACGAATGTGGGTGGGCCTTGGCCCCCGCTTGTGGAGGCGACGGCGCCTATGAAGTAGGCGAAGATCACGATCCAAGGGAGACCTCCGCTGATGCAGCCCAGATTGAAGGCGGACCAATTGGTTTTCTCGGTTTTCTGGTTGACGAGTTCCATGAGGTAGCCGAACATTATCATCAAGGCGTTCAGCACGAAGATCATCGTAAGTGACCAGAAATCCAAGATGCCAACGAACGTTGATATCAAGGCTATCATTATAGAGCTTGAGAAGGCATATTCGTACCAGCGGTACGGGTTCATACCCTTCTTCAGGTTTTCATTGTAGCTCTTGTTCTTCGGGTAAGCAATGGTGAAATGCGCAATCGCGGAGATTAGCGGGAAAGACGCCAATATTATTCCTAGGTTGTTGAATGAGAAGAGCAGCTGATAACTCGGCAGCCAAGGTGGAGGGCCTGCCGCGTTTAGGTAGAACGTGTACACTTTCACTGGCCAGTTCAACAAGAAGCCCAGAGTTAACATGAGAATCCCTTGTACCAGATGCAAGACACCTGCAGCAGCATTGAAACGCTTCAGGTATGCAAAAGAGATAGGAGATTTTGCGATTATTTCCTGCCTTTCTCTGTAGTTCATAAAGCCCGTTATCGCTGAAAACGCTAATATGTTTTTGCAGCCTTCAGCAAGAATACCAACCGGTTGTTGCTGATCTAATACAGCCACACTTGGATAGATTTTGCAATGCACAAGTTCGATTCACGTTACCAACAATCTAGTCTGGATGGTGAACCCCTAAGCCAACCGCGTTCGTTTTTGTAGATGCAGAACTCGAGTCTTGCGATGAAGTAGTCACGAGCATCAAGAGCGTAAAAGGAGTTGCGGAGGTCTATGTCCTCTACGGAGTCTATGAAATGCTGGCGCTGATCAAAGCGGATATGCTAGACAACATCAAGAACATAGTGAATGCCATCAGAGGACTCGAGATTGCGGCTACGCCTGCTTTGATAGCCAGAGAAAACTGGCGGCCCAATGTTGCTAGACTCGCAGTTTTAGTTTGCTCATGTAGAGTTTTTGCAGTTTTGCAATTTTCGGCGCGATAACTAGTCTACAGTACTGCTGTTCTGGGTGACGTTTGAAGTAGTCTCTGTGGTAGTCCTCAGCCTCGTAGAACGCTTTGAAGGGTTCTATTTGTGTCACTATGGGCGCATCGAAGTTTTTTTCTTCAGTCATTTCTTTAATCACGTGCTCAGCGATTGCTTTCTGCTCATCATTATGGTAGAATATTATTGAGCGGTATTGAGTGCCGACGTCGGGACCCTGACGGTTCAAGGTTGTTGGATCATGTGTTGAAAAGAAGATCTCCAACATTTCCTTGTAGGATATTGCATCAGGGTCGAAGGTGATTTGCACGGCTTCCGCGTGGCCGGTTGTTCCGGTAGAGACCTGCTCATAAGTTGGGTTCTCGAGTTTGCCGCCAGAATAACCCGATTCAACTTTTTCCACCCCTTTCAATTGGCTGAAAACTGCTTCGGTACACCAGAAACAGCCTCCAGCAAAAGTTGCTACTTCCATTCGCTTTGTCGCGGCTGGTTTCAGCTTTTCTTGACTCATTCACGTCAACTCACAAAAACACTGAAGTGGCCGTTCATCTATTTTGCGTTAGCCAGTTTTCTCAGGTGTTTTTCCTCTAATCCTACTCCTGGCACGCCATCCAATCGCTTCTTCACTTTTCCTTTCTCAAAAAGAAGCACTGTGGGCACAATGTCCACAGAATACTTTTCACAAAGACTTGCTTTATCATCGGTCACGATCTTCAGACACACCCGTGTCTTATCTTGTGAATACTTCTCAAATATGGGCAAGAATCTTTGAGAAAACGGACACCAAGAAGCATAGAAGAGAACGACAACTCTATCTTTGGATTTCAGCGTATCATCAAGACCGTACTCAACATCGATTCTACTCATCACACATCCTTCCGATATTGTCATTTTGGGAAGTAGCTACTGCCGCAGAAAGGCTTGTTGGAAGACTTTCCGCAACGAAAGAGTAACATGATTACGAATTTCATAAATCTTGCCGTCCGTTCACAGTGGTGCATATGTAAATAGGCCTGAAAGTTTTGAAGAAAAGAACTTATTCGCGAATACCGCCTTTCTTACTTGAGAAGATGCTTATTGACGTTCAGAATAGCGGGATATACAACTGAATATCAGGATGCCGTTGTCGAGTTATGGCGAAAATGTGACCTAATAGTTCCCCAGAATGACCCTGTAGAGGACATAGAGAAAAAAATGAATTTTCAACCGAATCTTTTCTTCATAGGCCTATTGGATGGAAAGGTGATAGGGTCTATCATGGTCGGCTACGAAGGTCACAGAGGCTGGATAAACTACCTTGCTGCTAAACCTGAAAATCAGAGACACGGCTACGGCAGAAAACTGGTTCAAAAAGCCATTAATGAACTAAAAAAGATAGGTTGTCAGAAGATAAACTTGCAGGTTCGCAAAAGTAATGTTAAGGTGATTGACTTCTACAAAAATATGGGTTTCAAAGAAGACGATGTTATCAGTCTAGGTATGAGACTCAATGCATTGTAGCGCGCATTTCGTGGCGGCGGAGTGGGATTTGCACCCGCAACCAAGTGGCGAAATCTCCCGAACTAGGTCTTCAGGGGGACGATATCCATTAGGCATTATAGTTTTGATGGTTTACGAAAGCATACAGAGGATCCTGGCTATTTTCGCTCTAGCTTGAAGATCACTGGTCTTAATCCGTCTGGGCAACACGCTACTGCAACTCCAGGTTCCTCATACCACTCAGAACAGTTGCCACCGAACTTGAGCGTCATAATCATCGGGAAGATTGTGTCCCAAGCGTAAGGGCAAAACCCGTTTGGCATGCTATCATCAACTTGGAATACCTGTCCTTCTTTGAAGATGGGACATGGACCACTATACTTTGCCTTGACTGGAGGATTTTTGAATACCTCTTTAGTGTCAAACCGTTTGAGCACCGTGATCTTTATACGACCCGCTTCCTTATCCAAACAAATACCTCACATACTTCATAGTTTTGCCTTGCAGCTTTTTTATGGCTTGTGGAAGAAACTCCAATCCAGATATCAGTCGTTTAATGACCGTTTGCTCCCGCAAAGTCGGATTTTCCTAGAAACTTGACATACCAATAGAACAACGTAGGAGATTGAGAGCGCTTAAGTAGGAAACAGAGACCCCACCCGTGTTCTAATCTCTGGATTTTCTGTTCTAATCTCTAGGATTATACGGGAGCCAAGCTAATTATTTCTTGGATGAATTCAAACCAATGGGTAAGATGTTAAGGTTAATAGCAGGCTTACTAGCCATAGCAACTATCGTTTTGACAATAGCAGTAGCCTATGTAGCTGGTGTGGAACAGGGGGTAAACTCAAAGCAGCCAGAGATAGCTGAGTTATACAGGAAACTAAACCCTGACGTCCTCATGAATCTGCTTCCATATATGCATCCACTAAGAAATTTTCTCTTCGGCTCTGCTCTCTTCATCGGAATCTGTTGGATAGTTTTCTTGATTACCATAGCGCGCGCACACACCAAGACTGCATAGGAAGCAGGAAGCTGGATCTGACAATTATACCAGCAAAGTCCAAGAATTCGTAGACAAGCTAAGCAATAGTGTGCCATTTCTTTTTCACTAGGATCGGAAGCAGAAGGCCATTCAGTGAGATGAATATGAGTGGCGTGGTCTAATAGTGGTATGTTATTGTTACGGTTTCATTTGCTCCATTGAAGTTTGTGTTGCCTACTCTGATTTCAATGCTTGAAGAGGGTAAAACTGGAAAGACTGCTGTTCCATTTGTTCCAACCACTATTTGATTATCGCAGTTTGCACCATATGAAGTGTAGATAATTCGAACATACGTGTTAGTAGTTGTTGATGTGACTCGAACCGAAACGTACCCGCAGTAGGACGCTGAAAATCCAGGTGCCCAATTTGTGTAGAAGTTAGCTGGCTGTTCTAGCGTTTGGTCACTGATCCAAACTGTGGATTTATCAAGGTTAAGTGTGCTGTTAAGGTCATTCACTTGATTCTGAAGACCCAAAATTGCTCCAATCAGACCGATTGCCAGAACAGTGCAGATTATCCCTAAAGCAATTGCAACATTTCTTCTAACAACCTTCTTTTCACTCATTCGTTAACCCCTAGTTTGTCCTGTGCTACTGTGTATATAAGATCTTTGAAGAAACTATCAAACTGGGTATCTTAACACAAAACCTCAATTTAGGCCCTATTTCTGGAAATATGGCGGGCGGGGTGGGATTTGAACCCACGACCCCCAACTTAGGAGGCTGGTGCTCTATCCGTACTGAGCTACTCGCCCAAGCCTTTGCACATCCAGAACATTAGACGCTTCTAAATTTTAACTTAATGCCGCCGCTCCGAAAAACTTTAACTGCGAAGGGACATCAACCTAAGTGGCTAGTGCGGGGGTACCCGAGCCAGGTCTAAATAGGCAAGGGCCAGAAAAAGCCTAAGACAAGGGGGAGGACTTAAGATCCTCTGGCGAAGGCCTCCGTGGGTTCGAATCCCACCCCCCGCACCTCGCAAGTCAACATCTGAGAATAGAAAAATCATTCAACGCCAGTTTCTCGAATCTATGACTGTGCATTGTGATAAGGTAAGATGTCTTCGGCGTCTCGCACTGAGCGAACGGCGTAGGTTCCCAGACCGACGAGAGCTCCGCCGATCCCTGTTATCAAGAAAATAAGCGCCATCCCTACGCCTGGACCTGTGCCAATCAACCAGCCGAAGATTGATGACAAACTGCTACCAGCGTTCATGCATGGTTCAAACACGCGATCGGCCAGGGGTCTAGCCATTAGCATTGCTATTGGCGAAGATATTTGGGCGCGCTAGAGAAGAAAGAGAAGCAGATTGACGCGAGACACTTCAAGGATCATATCTCTGAGAGTGACTGGAACGCTGAGGAAAGACATCCTTTCCTGTTGCGGCACGTTATCTCCTGATCAGGTCAACTGATAAACCGTGCCGATATGAGTGTCACGGGACTTATTGGTGAACCATCATTTGGATTCGATGCAGCTGTAGGAGTTATCGGCACTTTGCTGATAGCGTCTGCAATGTCCATGCCACTAGTTACTGCGCCGAAAACGGAGTAATTACTATCCAAGGTGCCTGCGTTAGTGTCATTCAAGTCTATGAAAAACTGGGTCGTAGCAGAGTTAGCGGCACTTGTTTTTGCCATAGCCACTGAGCCCCTCACGTTGCTGTGCTTGTTAGGAAGCTCATCTGCTATAGTGGGCCAATTTATTCCTTTGGACGTGAGATCTCCGCCCTGAATCACGAAATCCCGAACAACCCTGTGGAAGATTGTCCCATCGAAATCTCCTGTTCTTACGAGATTCTTGAAGTTTCCAGTCGTAATTGGCATGTCCTCAAACAACTGAATAGTTATGTTTCCAGTTATTATGTTTCCCACTGGGTTTTCCCAACTTATCGTTAAAAGAACGTTGTCTGACTCGACAAAGAGGTTCTGTAATGCAGAGGTCCAACGGTTCTTAGTGTCGTTGCACCAAAAAGCCCAGCTAACGGCGTTGTCAATGGTGTCGTTCAAGGTTTTTGTTGTTGTCGAATAAGCGGCAGTTTGATTCACGAAATCGGAGAAAGGCGTCCAAGTGTCGTTAACGAACGTACCCGTATTGTTTGATCCAAAAATGTAACCGCTAACGTTCGCATCGGCCGACCACAGTGCGCTGAAAGTGCACGAAGAACCATAATTCGATGAAGTGGTTGAGATGCCAGAGTACTTCGGAGGCTCAGAGGGCGGTTTCATTTGGTACGCAAAAACAATCACGCTGATTATGACCAACAACAACACTACGCCTATCAATGCGTTCCTCAGCGTATGGGAATTTCCCCGCTTATGTGGCATGGTTAGAACCTTGCACACGAAAACATATAAACATTAAACGTCAACGACCCCTGAAACAATATTGGAACGCCTCCAGCAATAGCGACAGTTCCCAGATACTTCGCATCATTCCGCTACGTATTTGCAAAGAAGCGGAGTTCTTGAAGACACACATTTCTCGGCTTAGGAATGCCGTCTGCGTGATTCTTCTGACCTTTCCTGGGCCATACGGAGGCGAATATCATCTTGTATCAACTCGAGACTTCTCAGAACATCTGCGTAGGAAGTGCCTGCTGAAAACGCGATGACCGCCGCTGTGCCAGCAATGATTTTCGTATCGGAACCGAGTATTTCTTTCAGCTCTTTCGGAACATGCAGCATGTCAGATTCAATTTTCGTCACTATCGTTCTTGGCTCACCCAATTCTGAACACCGTTCTAAGAGAGCCTCCTGGACCTATTCAAGTCTTATCCCACAGGACGCATGTCCAGCCTTGGCTTACGCATAGACCCAGCCATTACAGGAAGGCAGAAACTAAGACCAACAAAAAGTAATCGGCGCAAGAAAGGTTTACATTGAGAGAAAGATTATGTTAGAAGTAACTAGTAGGACTCATGGAGAATGGTGGCCATTTGCACAACGACGTGGGGAGTATAGCTAGGCAACGTGTTCAGACGCTTTTTGGCTTAGCACGAGAAACCCTTGGTCAGGACCCGCTGTTGGCGCAGCGATACGTGGACATTGCTAGGAGAATAGCTATGGCGGCAAAGATTCGCCTGCCCAGACAGTATAGAAGTCAAATCTGCAGGCACTGTAAAGGCTTTATGATGCCTGGCGCTAGCTGCCGCGTTCGCGTGAGACAACTGAGAGAACCGCATGTTGCGATTACCTGTTTGAAATGTGGGAAACAAACACGCATACCTCTATCAAAGAAAGAAGGCTAGAGCGGTGAGCAAAACGGCTGCTGGAAAGAAACGGGATGTCAAGCGTGCGCTTGCACAGGGAAAGCCCACAGTTTGCGTTGGCAAAGACGGTGCTTCGGTGGAGCTGTTGAAGGAAATTGAAAAACAGCTGAAGAAGGAAGAAATGGTCAAAGTTGGGATCTTGAAAGGCACTCTTGTCCATGGTGAGGCAAAACAGATTGCCACGAAGATTGCAGAACAGACGGGGGCATCATTAGTTGAAGTTAGGGGTCACACGTTCATGCTGTACAAACCTGACAGAAAGTGAAAGCCTTTATATGAGGCTTCATGATTTTACTGAGAAACGCGAAGAGGATAAAGAGTCTTGATAACCCCTAACGATGTTCCAGCATCTAGGCTCATAAAAAAGGTAGCCAAGTACCTGAAGGAAAACGTGGATGCTGTGACTCCACCCGCATGGTCGAGCATAGTGAAAACGGGTACTCATGTAGAAAAGCAACCACAAGACCCGGACTGGTGGTACGTGCGATCTGCTTCCTTACTGAGAAAAATCTACATCCACGGCCCAATAGGCATTGAAAAGCTAAGAGCCGACTACGGCGGAGGGAAGAACTACGGAGTAAAACCGCAACACGCAGCCAAAGCGGGCGGTTCAATCGTGAGAAAAGCATTGCAGCAGCTGGAAACTGCAGGTTACATTGAAACTGTCAAGCTTCGGGGAAGGAGACTTTCCCGTCAGGGAAGAAAGCTTCTGCAAGAAGCGGCTGAAGAGCTGAGCAAGGAATTGGTGAAGGAGCTTCCAGAAATGGAGAAGTATCAGAAGAGTGAGTGAAATGTCAGATGAAGAACTGGAAGAGCTCCGCAGAAAAAAACTCTCAGCACTTCAGAGGCAAGTGTCCGACGAGCAGAGAAGCGCCCAGATGGAACAACAGCTGGAGCAGCAGAAGCAGACACTACTGAGAAACATACTGACACCTGAGGCAAGACAGAGACTGACGAATCTGAAAATGGTCAAGCCTGAATTCACAGATCAACTAGAACTGCAGCTCATCCAGTTGGCACAGCAAGGCAAAATACCAATTCCGCTGGCGGATGACCAGCTCAAGAAAATACTGGTCCAGCTTCAATCTCGCAAGCGCGAGACAACGATAAGAAGGAGATAAAGATGACCCGAAACAAGCCGACAGCCAAGAAACGGAGGCTTGCAAGAGCAGGAAAACAGAAAAAGCCAGTGCCAACGTGGGTTATGGCCAGGACAGGGGGAAAATTCAGGGTGCACCCCAAGAGAAGACAATGGCGAACGAGGAAAATAAGGGCTTAGGAGGGAAAGGCTTGACGGAAAAAGAGAACAGCAAAGAAGAACAAAAAACCGAAGAATCACAAGAGGAAATGACTGAAACCGCTGAAGAAACACTGGAAACAGAGACAGAGAAAGAAGAGGAAACTCCGGCGGAAGCTGAAGCCGAGGCAAAAGAGGAAGAGACTAAGGCACCTGCCGAGGAGAAGGAAGAAGCTAAGAAGCCAACAAGGAAAAAAGAGGCTGAGGAAGAAGAGATAGTTTTAGAGAGAATCTACACGGTTCCCCTGGGCAAGGCGTGGATTATGCCGCCGAGAAAAAGAACCCCCAGAGCGATGCGCATGCTTAGAGCGTTTGTAACGAAACACATGAAGCTTGAAGCTAAGAAAGAGGAAGAGGAGGGAGAAGAGGAGCCTGCAACTCTGGTTATTACTAACGAAGTGAACGAGAAACTTTGGGAAAGAGGCGTGGAGAAGCCTCCGAGAAAAATCAGGATAAGAGTCACAAAAGACAAGGAAGGCAATATTACGGTCTATCTGGCCGAAGGAGATTAGTCCTTGGCCGTCTACCTGTCAAGCCTTATGGGGAGCGCGAGCATAGGCGTCTACTCGTTGGCAACAGACAGGATGCTTATAGTTCCAAAATCAGTTCCTGCTGTAAAGGCTGAGAGACTCAGCCGATGGTTAAGAGTCAGTCTTGTGCAAACATCAATTGGAGGTACAGTCCTTGCTGGAGCACTTGCGTGTGCGAATTCAAACGGAATCCTCCTTCCCAGTTTTGTTCGAGAAGAGGAGCTTGAAAGCATAAGGCGCTGTTTCAAGGGAAACATAACGATAATGGAAACAAAGAAGACTGCGTATGGAAACTTGGTTCTGGCAAATGATTACGGAGCAATAGTCGATCCACTATTGAAGAGTTCCGAGATGCAATGCATATCTGACACATTGGGCGTTGAGACTGTTCCCAGCGAAATAGCAGGATTGCCGTACGTGGGCTCGCTCTCTGTGGCCACGAACAGAGGTGTTTTGGCGCATCCTCTGCTGAAGAACTCGGAAAGAAAGATATTGGAAGATGTGTTGAGAGTCCCGGTCGACGTTGGAACCATAAACTGTGGAATACCTTACGTTGGGACAGGCCTGATTGCAAACAGTCACGCCGCCGTTGCCGGTTTGTTAACGACTGGACCCGAGGTGTTTATAATTGGGAATGCCTTGGATGTTGTAAAAGAGGATGAAGAGATTGAAAGTTTTCAAAGTAACAGGTGAGATACTCAAGCCGAACTTGAAAACTCCTTTCGGAAAGGAGATTGTGGCAGATAAGGCTGAACACGCTGTAGAAAAGGTGTATGCCGAGTTAGGGAGCAAACACCGCGTTAAGCGTCACCACATAAAGATCGCAAGTGTTGAAGAGATCCCTTCTGACCAGATAGAGAACCCTTTGTTGAAGAAACTCGTCACCGGTGAGGAAGAGGTTGGCTACCAAGAACGAGGAAGAAATCAGAAAAATAAGCGTTGAACTGCGTCTTCTCGAGCAAACGGCAGAAACGCTGCAGTCCAGACTCAGCATGTTAAACGCTGTTGCTACAGACCTGACATACGCGAACATGGCGCTGGACAGTCTGGAAAAGGAGAAGGAAAACTCTGAGCTTCTTGTCCCAATCGGCGGCACCTCATATATCAAGGCGAAACTTGACAATCCAGACAAGATAGTTGTTGGAATAGGCGCTGGAGTCTCGGTTGAAAAAACGCGTCAGGAAGCGAAGGACGTCATCAAAAAGCGTCGGGAAGATTTGGAGAAAGCAAGAACTGCAACGCAACAACAGTTCACCCAAGTAGCAGACACAATAGGCCGAGACCGAGAAAGATTCGAGGCGTTGGCTGCCCAACTGAGAGGAGAGAAAACTCCCTAAAATGTTCGAGAAGCTGAAATCCGGGTTAAAAGGGCTCGTAACCAAAGTCACCACAACAGAGCTCAAACCCGAGAATCTTCGCCCAATACTCACCGACTTCAAGATGAACCTCGTCGAGAACGACGTCGCGTTCCCAGTCGCAGAACTCGTTTGTTCCGAAATGGAAAAGCGTCTTGACCAAGTTCAAGTCAAACGGCTCGAAGACCGCAAAAAAATCGTCGAGAAAAACCTGCGAGAAGTGCTTTTGGAAACCATGCAGACGAACGAAAAAGTAGATTTACTGAAAGCGCTTCAAGAGAAACGAAAAACCAGCGCACCTTACGTCATGGTCTTTGTCGGAATAAACGGCACCGGAAAAACCACAACCATCGCCAAGGTCTGCCGGTTCCTGAACAAGAAAGGATACTCGGCAGTGATCGCGTGCAGCGACACGTACCGAGCCGGCTCCATCGAGCAACTCGAAGAGCATGCTAAAAGACTGGGGACCAAGATGATAAAACACGCCTACGGCGCTGATCCAGCCGCGGTGGCGTATGACACGATAAGCCACGCCAAAGCCCATGGGATAAACGTTGTTCTAATAGACACTGCCGGACGGATGCAGACAAACCAGAACTTGATGAATGAACTGGCAAAAATCAAACGCGTCGTGAACCCCGACCTGACGATTTTGACCCTGGATTCCCTTATTGGAAACGACGCCGTAACACAAGCTGAGGAGTTCAACAAGTGCGTAGGAATTGACGCCACGATACTAACCAAAGTTGATGCTGACGTGAAAGGCGGCTCAGCCCTAAGCGTGACTCACGTCACACATAAACCAATCCTGTTCATCGGAACAGGACAAGGATACGATGATCTTGAAGAGTTCAATCCCGAAAGATTTGTCCAAATGATCCTCAAATAAGAAACGCAGAATAATGTTTTGATTGAACGTCTAGTACTTTTCGAGCAGTTTCAGGAGTATGGTTTTTGCGGAGTACAGTCTGTTCTCGCTCTGCTCGTAAATCACTGATTCTGGGCTTCCAATGACTTCTACCGTTATTTCGTATCCTCTGTGGATCGGCATGTCGTGCATCACGTAAGCGCTGCTGTTCTTCAGAAGTTTCTTGTTTAACTGGTAGGGCATCATCAGCTTGACACGTTTCTCCTTTTCCGCGGCAAATCTTGCGTCGGTGAAGAATTCCATGTCAACCCACGTGTCGGTATAGACAAAGTCGGCATCCTTGAGAGCCGCCTCCACGTCGAGCGTAGTTTCCCAAAGCCCTGTCTTCCGCGCGTCTTCGAGAAGCTTGTCGTCGCGTGCGGGCTCATTGAATATCGGCGTCACGGTGGCTATCTTAACCCCCACTTTGGTGCAACCTTCCACAAGCGAGTTGCAGACATTGTTGTGGATACCTATATACACAAGCTTGGCACCCTTCAATTTTCCCTTCTTCTCTTTGACCGTTATCAAATCGGCTATTGCCTGGCTCGGATGATACTTCTCATCGCAGCCGTTGATTACGGGTACGCGTGAATTCTTGACCATAGTCTGCAAATCAGCGTTTTTCAACAGTCTGGCCATTATGCAGTCAACGTTGCGGCTGAGATACTGAGTCTCGTCGCCCACATCTGCAAGAGCGAAGTTTGTGGTCCTCCAGTCGATGAAGAGCCCGTGACCGCCGAGTTGGGTCATGGCAACCTCAAAAGAAACTCTTGTTCTAGTCGAAGTCTTCTGAAAAATCAAGGCCAGAGATTCGCCTTCCAATGCTTTTCGGTATTTTCCAGGGTTACTCTTGATTGCGACACCCTTGTCGATCATTTCCGCAAGCTGTTGTCCAGTCAATTCTCTGAAGTTGATAAGATGCGTTCTTCCATCTCCAACTGAGCCCAACGCTTCAACCACCCTCAAGAATAATAAGCTTTATGCAAACCTTTTCCCCAGGATACCACACCTTACATGCAGAAGAGTAGACAGATGATTCTGATCGTAGCTTCAAACAAGGATTTGGCAAGTTTGAACATCAAAGAGCAAATTCTAAGCCATTACCGTTTCAACGAAACGAGGACAATATTCCAAGAAAACGCAGTCTACGCCACCCGCATCAATGGCAAAGATGCCCAACTCATAACCCTGAACCAAGAGTCAATACACGCGCAAGACTTGACCAGATCCTTCAAAGAAGCAAAGCTTGTGGTTTTCATATCAAGACACAGCAGCGCCAGCGGTACACCGACTTTATCGGTTCACACGCCAGGCAACTTGGGCCAAGCAGAGCTAGGAGGCAATTCGGAGGAAGTGTCGGTTTCTCCAGCTAATGCCATGCGAGATGCCCTAAGAGTAATGGCTAAGCTCAGAGAAGAAATGCAACTCAAGTACGAGGTGTCCTACGAAGGCACTCATCATGGTCCATCATTGAACGTGCCCACTATGTTTGCTGAACTTGGAAGCTCACAGGAACAGTGGAACGACTTGGCCGCAGCTGAAACCGTTGCACATGCTTCGATGGAAGCGGTCTCAAAATTCGGCAGTCTCCGAGCGGAAGCGGTGTTAGGCATAGGCGGACCTCATTACAACCCCAAGTTTACTAGAATGGCACTGGAAAATGAGGTTGCCTTCGGACACATAATCCCGAAGCATTCAATACCGGGGCTAGGCTTGGAAATAGTTCAACAGTGCATCAGAAAGACGTTGGAAGAAGTGGACCGCGTAGTCTTGGATTGGAAGGGAATAAAGGGAGACGACAAGCCGAAACTCATCGAAATGCTCAAGGAAACAGGCCTTTCCATCCAAAAAGTTTAACCTTGCCTTTAGACACCTTCCCGTTTGAAAGAGAAGACTGAGATGAAAACTGTCCAAGCAAGCGTCATGATTGTGGCATTGCTTTTTGCACTTTCGCTATCGGGAGTTTCGGCCTCCACTAACCTTGGCTTCGGAGGAAAGAGCGGAGACTGGACGGAATATAGTTTGGAGAATGGACTCGTTCCAAGCGGGGAAATGTTGAGGATGGAGTTTCTGAACGTTGCAGGAACAAACGTGACGGTCAATGCGACAGCTTACACGACGACTTTTACGGAGATAAGCGAAATCAAAAGCATCGACTTGGCGTCCAACGACTCCCAAAACGATTTTCCCTTAGAACCGTGGTTCAACGCGCGTGTGTATTTCATTCCTGCAGGGTTGAACGTGAGTGATTCTGTCTACCTGGGCCAAGGGTTCGGCGCCATAAACATCACGGGTGACACGACGAGATCCTACGCAGGCGCAGATAGGGAAGTAATCTACGCGAACTTCTCACAACAGGAATACAACTATGTTTTTTACTGGGACAAACAGACGGGCGTTCTAACAGAAGGAATTAGGAGCCTTGGCGCCGGGGTTACAGACGTTCTCATAAGCGAGACAAGCATGTGGGGTTGGATAGTGATCTGGTGGATCTGGATTCTAGTGGCAATAGCGATTGCACTCGGCATTTTAACCTCGAGAAAAAGCGTCATGAAAAAGCTTCGCAGAAAACCCGACGCCCCGCCCACCAAGACAAAGCCAACCGCCTCCTTCCACTTTTCAAAGGGGAAAAGTTAATAGAAACGCTCTGCTTTATGTAGAAGAAATCAATACGACATCGTTATCAGATTGGAATGTTGAGAGAGCGATAAAACATGGGATTAAGAGATTTCCTGGCTCAGTGCGGAAGAACGTTAAGACTTGCGACTAAACCTGGAAGAAGCGAGGTTTGGCTCTCGATAAAGATATGCTTCCTAGGCATCTCTGCAGTCGGGTTGATAGGGTTCGTCGTCAAAGTGTTATCAGCCGTTCTGAACCCTGGGGTTGGCGGTACCACTGGAGCCTAGAAGGAAGAAGCTTTCATGGAAAGGCACGAGGAAATCCCGACTAAGATCTTCGCTGTGAAAACAACAACAGGCCAAGAGAGGAACGTCGCGAGACTCGTTGCCGCGAAAGTTGAAATGAACAAGATACCAGTGAAGGCCATTCTCGTTCCTGAAGCACTGAGAGGATACGTCTTCATAGAGGCTCAAGGCCCGCATCTTGTGGAAGAAGCGATAACGGGCGTAAAGCACGTGCGGTCAAGGATACCGGGCATCGTGAGCTTCGCGGAGATTGAGAGATACATAGTTAAAAAACCAATCATTGAGGAGTTAAACGAGAACGACATAGTCGAAGTGACAGGTGGACCCTTTAAAGGAATGCGAGCAAAAATAACTCGAATCGACAAGACCAAGGCGGAGGTCACCCTCGAACTGCTCGAAGCAACCTTCACACTGCCGATAACCGTTAACTCCGACTATGTGAAACTAGTTCAGAAGTCAAAAGTTACAAGTGGTAGTGAAACATAAGATGGCTGATAAGAAAACTGTGGAACTTCTTGTAAGCGGGGGACAAGCGAACGCTGGACCCCCCCTAGGTCCTGCACTAGGCCCGCTGGGCGTAAACGTCATGGCGATTGTGAACAGAATAAACGAGTTAACAAAAGACTATGCTGGAATGAAGGTTCCAGTGAAAGTACTCGTGGATCCGGAGACCAAACAGTTTGAAGTAACCGTTGGAACACCCACCTCGTCCGCCCTGATTGTCAGTGAACTCAAAATCGAGAAGGGTTCAGGCACTCCAAGCACGGCGAAAGTTGGCAACCTCACCATCGACCAAGTTGTACGGATAGCGAAGATGAAACGTGCAGAGCTTCTAGCAAGAAACCTCAAGACCGCGACAAAGGAGATTCTTGGAGTCTGCGTAAGCATGGGAGTGACCGCCGAAGGTAAAGACCCCCGTGAAGTGCAACGGGAAATCGACGAGGGCAAGTACGACGAGATATTTAGCAAGAGCTAGAATCAAGCGAATATTTTTATAACCCCGTCCCATTCCCTCATTGGCACGAGGACTCCAAAATGCCCTTAGACCAAAAGACGATATTGAATGCAGTCAAAGAAGCAAGGGAGAAGTCTGAAAAACGCAAGTTCAACCAGTCAATAGAGCTTATACTTAAACTGCAGGATATCGATATGAAGTCACCAGAAGCTAAAATTCAAGAAGTCGTCGAGCTGCCACATGCTCTTGAGAAACCGAACAAGATATGTGTCATCGGTTCAGGAGAACTTGCAATGAAAGCAAAAAGAGCAAACGCTGATCATGTCATCGAAAGATCAGAGCTTGAAGGCTTGGCCGGCAAGAAACAGGAAATGCGCAAGATGGCCAACAACTACGACTTCTTCATCGCCGAAGCCCCGTTGATGCCCTTAATCGGTAAGACGCTGGGCTCCGTCTTGGGTCCGAGAGGAAAAATGCCCGTACCAGTACCACCGTCAGCCGACATAGCCAGCTTGATAGCGAAACACCGAAAAACAGTCACCATAAGATTACGCAACCAGCCGACTCTGCAGTCTCGCATCGGAATGGAAAACATGAAAGATGAAGAAATAACGGAAAACATCATGGTGGTTCTGAGGGTCTTGGAGGGAAAACTCAAGAGAGGAATGAAAAACATAAAGTTCGCCTATATCAAGACAGCCATGGGCGCCCCCGTCAAGATTAAACCGTAAAAGAGGAAAACAAAATGCCATCCGAACAAGTTCTTCAAGAAAAGATCCAAGAAGTCGAACAAATAACCGACCTGATAAAGAAGTACAAGGTCGTCGGCATCGCCAGTCTGCAGAAGGTCAGGGCAGCTCAGATGCAGGAATTCAAAAAGAACTTGGCGGACAAGGTGTACATGCGAGTCATGAAAAACAGGCTGATGAAACTCGCCATAGAAAACTGTAAGGAAAAACCAGACCTGAAGAAACTTGAAGAGCACCTTCAGGGCTCGAACGTATACATATTTACAGACGAAGACCCCTTCAGACTGGCCCTAATCCTGGAAAGAGGAAAGGTCAAAACAACTGCCAAATCAGGGGACATAGCAGCCTTCGACGTTATAATCCCGGCTGGAAACACAGGCCAACCTCCGGGACCGGTAATCAGCCAATTGAACGCAGTGGGTTTGCCCACAAGAATCGAGTCGGGAAGCGTCTGGATAACCAAAGACACGTTGGTGGTAAACAAGGGCGAAGCAATCAACGAAAGACTCGCCAGCATGCTCTCAAAACTCGGAGTAAAACCTGTCGAGTCTGGCCTTGCAATGACTTACGTGTTCGAAGAAGGCCTAATCATAAACCAGGAACAGCTCAGACTGGACTTGGAAGCGATAAAGCACGATATTGAAAGAGCCTACGCTGATTCTTTGGCACTCTCTCTGAGCGCCGCCTATCCGACCGAAGAGAACATGACCATGCTAATACAGATAGCCCACAGAGAAGCGTACGTACTTTCAGTCAACGCTGCTATACCTACGAAGGAGACGATAGAAGACCTGATAAGAAAAGCCCATGCAGAAATGTTAAGTTTAAGTAGTAGGTTGCCCACCTTAGAGCAAAAGGTTGCGCCAACCGAAAAAGGTTAAAATACCTGAGTTGAGAGGTGAAAAAGTATGGAATACATTTACGCTGCAATGCTCCTCCACAAGGCAGGAAAAGACGTAAACGAAGCAAACCTGACGCAGGTCCTGACGGCAGCAGGCGTAAACGCAGACACAGTACGCGTCAAAGCACTCGTAGCCTCCCTCGCTGAGGTCAAGATTGACGAAGCAATCAAGTCAGCTTCAACGATGATGGCCGCACCAGCAGCAGCCCCAGCAGCCGCACCAGCAGCAGAAGCCAAACCGAAAGAAGAAAAGAAGGAAAAGAAAGAAGACGAAAAACAGAAAGAAGAAGCAGCACTCGAAGGCCTAGGCGCATTATTCGGCTAGCACTCTTCGACAAACACTATTTTTCACTCAATTAACGATAAGAACCAGCAGATACTATTCCCACAGTTCAAGGGCGATGATTATTGAAGGCCACTGCAGTGGCGCACCCAATTCAAGGACTGGTAAAATACCACGGACTGAAAGATCCAGAACACAGAATCCCATACCACGACAGCATATCCGTATGCGCTCAAGCCCTATCCACCGTGACCACAGTCGAAGCATTAGGCGACTCAAGAAAAAGCGAGATAACGATAAATGGAAAAAAACCCGCCTCTCCCGAAAGGAAAAGGGTTGAAACAGTCATTGACAAACTAAAGGATTTGGCGGGCTTCTCAGGCGGATTTAGGATAGTTTCTGAAAACAGTCTCAGCTCAGGCAAAGGTCTAGGCTTTTCAGCTTCAGCATTCGCAGCCCTAGGCTTGGCCACGTCTGAGACGCTGGGGCTGGATATTCCTGAGAACGTGCTTTCAGAAGTCGTTAGGCTGGGAGCCGGCTCCTCAACGAGAAGCCTTGCAGGCGGCTTTTCAATATGGTACGCGAATAGGGGCGGAAGATCATACGCTGAACAGCTGAGTTCGCCCGAGAACATGGATTTCTCGATGGTAATAGTGCCTATCCAGTCCAACGTGAAAACCGACGAAGCCCACGCGGAAGTGCTGAGCTCCTGTCTGTTTCAAGCGAGATTGAAAAGCATCCGCAGCCTCCTAGATAAAATGAAGAAAGCTATCAAGAAAGGAGACACGACGACTATAGGCGCTCTTGCAGAGGAAGACACTCTGAACCTTCACGCCATAACCATGACGGGTAGGGCTCACATGGTGCTGTGGGAGCCAGACACGGTACGCATAATAAAAGAAATCATCCGAATGAGGGAAGAAGGAACGCCAGCCTGGTATTCGATGGACACCGGCCCATCAGTCTTCATCAACACGCACAAGAAAAACATTTCGAGAATAGCCGTAAGATTCCAAGAAATGGGCTTCAAGAATGTAATCGCAAGCACAGTCGGCCAGAAGCCGTTCCTAACTGGGAAGCACCTTTTCTGACCTTGCGCCTGGGGTATTTCTCCATTCTCTCACGGTTTGGAAGAGTGCGAAGGGTATCCATCCGCAGATAATCATCAAGGTGCCCGGAAACGCTCCTATCCTGTAGGTTAGAATGAACGCTTCAAAAATGGAAAATGACACTGTCATTCCTATCACCGAGACGATTGCCAAGCGCCTTCCATACCTCTTGTATGTCTGAACGGCCAGCAAACCCGCGAAAAAGAAGTCTCCCAAGCCCAAGCTCAGCATTAACACGCCAGTTCCCGTTGTGATTAACGGAAAGAGCGGTAGAGAAACCAGCACTGGAAGACTCAGACTCGCTGCGGCGTTTGCAGCTTGCACCATCGTCTTCGTCACCAAGACAAGGACTATGTCCATGCCCGTCAACAGGCAGCCGAAGACCGCGGTCGTCTTCCAGTTGAACAAGCTTGCTAAGTAAAGGGTTATCATAACGGCGAAAACAAGGCCATAGATGTTAGACAGGTAATACGTCCACACAAACGAGTCTCTCAGAAACGCGTACAGCAGAATGAAAACCGCAGGCGCCAGAACACCTATGTACCAGCGATTCTTCGAGAGCAGATACCCGAACGTGAACAAGAGCAGCGAGTAGGAAAACAGAAAGAGCACCATCAGAATCGTACTCAGTTGCCTAACAACCACCACGACCGTGATCATTACTACCATCAGACCCACAAGCATGACGGCGTCCCGAACACGAAACTCCCTTTCCTCCAACACTCCCTTCAGCCTATGCTCAATCTTCGGATTCAACAACATGGACGTAAAAGTGACTGCGAGAAGAGTCAAGGGCATCGTGATGTCAAAGTTAAATTTGTTGTTGAAATACCCGTCATAAGCCGTGTATTGCAAGTACGTTCCTGAAGAATTATACAGAAAAACATCGTAAATGTGAAGACTTGTCTCACCTGCGCCCTTCACCTGAAACATCAACGTGACCAAAGTCCCATTGTTGTCAACTGTGAAGCCTGATGAAGTGAAATTCCACGAAGCGTAAACGTTGCCTCCACTGTTGTTTTGGTCGAAATATCCTGCCGCATTGGCTTGGAACAGATCACCACCAGAAACAGCGGTACACTGGACCAACGCTGGATCGTAGCTTAATCTCATCGTGAAGCCATGAAGATCCATTGTCCCCAGTACGGTGATGTTGACGTTGACAATGAAATTCTCTCCGAGAACAGCCGAGATGTTGATAATGACTAACGGTCTCACAATAACTGCGATTTCGTTGGTCTCAGCGTTTGTTTCATTTGCTGCAAAAGCTGGTTTGGTGGCCCGCACAGCAAAAAACAAGGCGGCCATCACAAAGACAAGTGCGAAGACTGCAAGTTTCTTATCCTTCAACATTACTGTGGCCTCTACCGTCGCGAAAGCTTACCATACCATAATTGACAGCTGATGTCAAATGCATATAGGCACTTACATACAACGCAGATTTATCTCTTTATCCGCAAAAGCATCTTTTCCGACCGCCAACAATGGACCTTGAAGACCCGTGGTTCCCGTCCTAGAGTAAAAAACAATAAGACGCTTTATTTCGACGAACCGACCTTCAGTTGTTCCTGCGAGCACATATGCTTTCTTTGCGGAAAGACCATTTTATGTCTTTGACGTGTGAAGGATGTTGAACACTGCCAGAGAAGCGATAACCGCCTCTTCTGTCCTAACGGTCTCGGTTCCCTGCATCGGAACCATGTTGACCACAAAGTCCACAAGCTCGTTCAACTGGCGTCCTTCACGGCCGACGATCTCTCGTAACCCCTGAGTTGGAGCGCCAAAAGCCACCAGAACACTGCTTGCCTCCTTCCATTTTTCGAAGATTTCTCTATCCACATCAGCAAGAGGCGAACCATACTTAGAAGTAGCAATGGTCAGATCAAAATCTCTGTTTTTCACGAAGCTTCCGAAAGGACGCTTTTCCACAGTAACAGTGTAACCCCAGTAGGATGGTGCTTCATCCCTGCCTGTCAGCTCCACTTCCAGAGCCTTCCCAGCCTTGATGACCTTCACAGTGACCCGTTTGCCAACTGCTACACTTCTGGCCCGTATTAGCGCCGGCTGTTCGACGCCAATGTCCACGAGAGCCTGCTTGTCTAATGTAGACAGCACGACAGCCTCACGAAATTCGCCAAGTCTCAATTCTTTAGTTCGACGGCTCAGAGGATGGTGTGGTGTCCGCAGAGGCGGAAGAATGCCCGCGTACTGCAAATCAGGGTTCAGCTTGAACAGTCTCTTCCGCAGGTACTGGGGAGTTTCCAAGTAGCGCAAGAGAATGCAAACCAAATCCGTTTCACTTTTCTGAACGTTGTGAGGGTTATCCTGGAAAATCACGATTTCGCCAACTCGGAAAATGGCAGCCGCTCTACCAATCAGACCCAGTCTGGAAGTCTTTTCGCGCAGGTGTGGCACGTCGGAAACGACAGAGGCAGGTATTGCAATGCAGAGTCTTTTCTTCACCAACTTATTGTTCCGCCCTTCCAGCCGGGATTATTATTGCGGCAATCTGCTTAAAAACTCAGAGCAACACATTGAGTTCAGAAACAAAAGAGAAGGACTAGCATTGAAAATTGTTGATGACCCTGAAAGCATTAGTAGAATCGACAAGAACGACATGCTTTCCTTCTGCGTTGGAGCCCCCCAACAGTATAGACAAGCCGCAAGACTTGCCAAGAACCTTACAGTCAACTATCCGAAGCCCGGCACGATTGTCATTGCGGGCATGGGCGGCTCAGGCATTGGTGGTGAACTCCTTAAAGATTGGGCAAGAGACAGGATCATGGTTCCCATCGACGTTTGTAAGGAATATTCGCTGCCTGCCTATGCACAGAAGAACACACTTGTTTTTGTTGTCAGTTACTCGGGAGAGACCGAGGAAACTCTAAGCGTCCTCCGTGATGCTGTTAAAAGAAAGTGCATGATCGCCTGCATAAGTTCAGGTGGAAAACTCCACGAGTTTTCTGAAAAATTCGGTTTCCCCCATCTGCTCGTCCCCTCAGGAATGACGCCCCGCGCAACCCTTCCCTACCTTTTCGTCCCCTTGATAACCGCAATGGAAAGACTCAGACTGGTCTCAGGCGTTGATGAAGAGATTTCGGAAACGGTGAAAGTTTTGGAACGAGTCAGCGCAGACAACTCTCCTGGAAAACCATCAAGCAGCAACTTCTCAAAGAAACTAGCCGTGAACATCAAGGGAACCGTCCCTGCAGTCTATGGTTTCGGACCCTACCGGACTGTCGCTCAGCGGCTGAAGACCCAGTTTAACGAGAACAGCAAGAACCCTGCAAAGTGGGAAACCTTCCCCGAACTCGACCACAATGAGATCGTGGGCTGGGAAGAAGCAGGAGAATTTGCTGAGTGCTTCTCTACAATCTTTGTTCGCGACGATGAGGAGCCGGCTGAAATACGTCAGAGAATCAAAGTGACAAAAGAACTGATGGGCCGGCATATCAAGAAAACCTTTGAGATTCACAGCCTCGGAGAGAGTCGCCTAGCGAGGATGGCATCAGTCATCTGCACAGGAGACTTCACAAGCGTGTACTTGGCCATCCTTCGCCGCGTGGACCCGACACCGGTGAAGACGATAACGCTGCTGAAGAGTAAGCTGGAACAGACAGGCCTGAAAGAAAAAGTCCTGCGGGAACTGCAAAGGCTGGCTGTGAAGTAGAAGAGGGGCAGTTCAGTCTTCTTCGGTGACAAATTTAGAGAACATTTTCTCGGCCGTCTCGAGTGTCACTAACTTGGGCGGATGCTTGAAGCCGTAGGCGCATACCGGTGTTACGGGGCCCTTTAGTTTTCTGTCTAAGGCTATCTTCACGGCTCGCAGTACGTCAAGCAGAACTGAACCAGCGTTGGGTGCGTCGACTGTTGAGAGTTTCAGATCCATCTGCATCGGAACGTTGCAGAAGTGCACTCCCTTAATCCAGAAGTAGCTGTCACGTCGGTTCTGTAGGAAATCCACGTAGTCCGTGGAGCCAGCGACGACAGCGGCCGCATAGGGCAGTGCCGCTTCAACAGATTCAGTCTTGACAGCGCGTTTAACGTCCTTCGTCCGATCCAGCGTATCCAATGACTCTGTGCCCCCACCAACATCCAACTGATAAGTTTCAGTAACATGGACACCGTTCATCGATAGAAGATGCAGCAACGTCTTGTGCAACGTAGTCGCACCCACCTGGTCAATCAAGTCGTCTCCGACAACCGGCAACTCGGCTGTCTCGAATCTCTGAGCCCAAGTCGCGTCGCTTGCAATGAAACTGGGAGTTGTATTCACGAAGGCACAACCCGAAATCAAGGCCTGTTCAGCATACCATCGTGAAGCCTTCACTGCTCCGCTCGGAAGCAAATCAACGACAATCTCTGCATTGCTCTCCTTCAGAACCATCGCAACGTTCGCTTCGGGGTGAGTGCTTATCCGGACAACGTGTTTGGTGTATTCGCCAACTCCGTCCAAAACAGGCCCCTTGTACACAACGACATTTGACAACGGCACATCGGCCAGCCTTGCAACATTGTTGGGCTCAGCGAAGATAGCTTCAGACAAGTCTGTGCGCACTTTTCGGCCGTCTATGTCGAACGCCGCGACGACTTCGATGTCCTTCGGTCGGAACCCTCCTAGCACGGGGTTCCGAAGGCCGACAGATTCTCGTTCGTTTCGATTGCCGTAGTATTGTAAGCCTTGAACGAGGGCAGACGCACAGTTTCCAACGCCCACCAACGCAACCTTGATTTTCGACAAATCGTAACACCCTATTTTGCAATTCATATTTAGCGAGTGAGTTAAAAAATGCTACGCTGTCACATAGGCGGATTAGAAGCTGCTAGCCGCCGGCGTCTGGGGGCCGAGAGAGGATAACGGAGTGCTAGTAAGCTTAAAGTCTTCGAGACGTCTAGTCTAGAAGAGGCTGAACAAAAATGACGGATGAAGACAGCACTGCAGACAAGTTTACGGCCATAAACGAGCTGGCACGCAGAAGAGGTTTTTTCTGGCAATCCTATGAGATTTACGGTGGCGCAAGCGGCTTCGCAACCTACGGCTATCTGGGCACAAGAGTCAAACAGAACATCGAGAGAAAACTCAGAGAGTTGTTCGTTTACAAGCTCGGAATCATGGAAATAGAGTCTCCCATAATCACCCCGGAAAAGGTTTTCGAGGCTTCAGGCCACGTTGAACATTTCAAGGAATCCATGGTTGAATGTTCAAACTGCAAGAAGAGGTTTCGAGCCGACCATTTGCTCCGTGATGTCGCAGGAATAAGCGGGGCAGAAGCCGAAAAACTTAGTCTGGCCGAACTGAAAGAGACGATTGAGAAGCAGAACATTCGCTGTCCAGAGTGCGGCGGAACCTTCAACGAACCCAAACTGTTTCTAACCATGTTCAAAACCACCATAGGACCCTATTCGGACGCAGTGGGCTACGGAAGACCCGAAGCCGCCCAAGGCATATTCGTAGAATTCAAGCGGCTCTATGAAATGGCACGCGAAAAACTGCCCTTCGGCGCGATGCAGATAGGAAGAGCCTTGAGGAACGAGATTTCCCCACGCCAAGGCCTGGTGCGACTGAGAGAATTCACCATCGGAGACCTGGAATTCTTCTTCGACCCCGAAGAGCCAGACTGTTACCTCCTCAAAGACGTAGAAAATGAACGATTGCGCCTGCTCCTGACAAAGGACAGAGCGAAAGACTCTGACGAAATCACCGAGGTAACCGTGAAAGAAGCACTGGAAAAAAAGTACATCAAGTCTGAATGGCAGGCAGCCTTCATGGTACTCCAAGAAAGATTACTCGTCGACATAGGCGTTCCAGCTGAAAAACAGCGTTTCATCGAAAAATATCCGTGGGAAAGAGCTCACTACTCATCAGAAACCTTCGATCAAGAGGTTCTCGTTGAAAGATGGGGTTGGCTCGAAGTCAACGCCTGCGCATGCCGAACAGACTACGATTTGAAGCGGCACACAGAATTCAGCGGCCAAGACATGTACGTCTTCAAAGAATATGAAAAACCCGACGAAAAAGAACGGACAACCATCAAACCAATCATGGCCAAGCTGGGACCTGCCTTCAAGAAAGAGGCTGCAAAAGTCGCCGAAATGCTTTCCAAGGCAAGCCCGGAAGAACTGGAAATGGGTCTGAAGAAGAACGGGTACTTCTCGATCGACAAGTACAAGGTTCTGCCTGAACACGTTGACATCAAACGTGAGAAGACCCTTGAACGTGGAAGGCGTTTCATACCCTACGTTATCGAACCGACCTTCGGCTTAGACAGACTTTTCTACGTCGCCTTTGAGTACGCTTACCGCGTTAAAGATGACAGAACACTGCTGAGCTTCCCAAGAGACGTTGTTCCTGTACAAATCGGCGTCTACCCTCTAATGAGCAGGGACGGATTGCCCGAAAAAGCGTCAGAACTGGACAAAATGCTGCTCAACGAGGGTTTCGTAGTGGAGTATGATGATGCCGGATCCATCGGCAGACGATACGCGCGCGCAGACGAAGCCGGCATCCCGCTGGGAATAACGGTCGACTATGACACTCTCAAGAATGGGACAGTGACAATCCGCGACCGAGACACGTGGAAGCAGGTTAGAAGTCGAATTGAGGAATTGCCTGACCTTCTGCGCAAGTATTTCAGATGGAAGATCAACTTCGAACAGCTAGGAACCCTAATTTGAAGGCCTGAGCTTTCGTTACCTTTTTTAACACTCAAGCATATCTAAGGGAAGAGAAAAACAGCCCTTTTTGCGGGCGGGAAAACCCTTGGTGCTTCCAGCAGAAACTGAAGAACGCGTTAAACGACGGGCTTTGAACGTCTGTCAAGACCATCTACGAAAGGTCTTGGACCTGACGAGAAAAGTCCCTCAGATGATAGATTACTTCATGAAGAACGATAGAGACCGGGCAACGCAGCTTTTCAACGAAGTCACAGGCAGCGAGGCTGAAGTTGACCAAGCTAGACGACTGGTTTCACAGGAACTGGCCGAAATAGGGGCAATCCTGCTGAGCAGGGAGGACTTTCTAAGGTTCACTAACTTGACGAGTGAAATCGCAGATTTTTCCGAGGGCATTGCTTTCAGACTTGTCGAAATCATGCAGCACAACTGGAACGTGCCCATGGACATAAAGAAGGATCTGCTGAAACTCTCAGAAGCTGTTTTCGAAACAGTTCTAAAGCTCAGAGAAATGGCGATGGCCCTTAACTACGGCTCGACCAAGGTCATGGAAAAGGCCAAAGAAGTCGAGATTGCTGAACACAATGTTGACGGCTTATACCGTGATCTCGAGATAAAAATCCTAGGCAGCAAAATTGACTTTCCTGCTATGATACTGCTGAGGGATGTGCTCCAACTGTTGGAGGATTCAGCCGACAAGGCTGAGGACGCTTCTGATGCCGCGCGAATCCTTTCGTTTATGATGTAAAAGGCGAAAAGAAAGGTGCACAAGAAGATCTGCGTGGAACTGATTGAAAACTTCCTGGTAGTCTGGAACCCGGAAGAAGGCTCGGAGCTCTACAAGAAAGGTTTCTACGGAAAACCCCTCGGAATCGCCAAACCCAAGATCCCGGAGTTCAACGTTCCACTGGTTCTGGACCTCATGGAAGGCTTGTACCTTGCTGAAAAAGAAAACATAACTGTCTACGAAGGCCCTTCAAAGAAGAAGGTAAGTCTAAGAAAACTCCGTCAAATGGCCAAACAACTGTACGAGAAGTTTGAGGAAAAATACTCGGTCTACCGTGACCTTCGCAACAACGAACTTGTCGTAACCCCCGGAATCAAGTTCGGATGCGACTTCGCGGTTTACAGACACGGACCAGGAGTAGAACACGCGCCATACATGGTCTCCGTAAAACTGGCCACCTCTGAGATGACGGCAACAGAAATCGTCAAGGCTGGAAGATTGGCAACCACCGTCAGAAAAAGGTTCATCATAGCCGTGCCCAACCTGGAGAAGAAAAGGGTAAAATACCTTATCTTCAAATGGTTCAAGGCGTAGACAAACGATCGCTGCAAGGGAGCACCAGCTCACAGGCAGGGGGAATCGAAAGCAGCCCCTAAAGTCAGGGACCACACGATTGGAGCAAGATGAAAAACTTTGACTAGTGCGCGGTTATTGTTTAGGCTTGATGATCTCGCAGAGTTCTTGTTCCAGAGTGGGTTGATGCGCCGGGTTTTCAACTATTCTGCCTATTTCCCTCCCTTCTCTGTCGGCTACTATGATTAGCGGAATTCTAACGACGTTCAACGTTTCCACTTCCGGCGGCGAAGGTGGTATTCGCCACTTGTGTTCTTGACTCAGCGGATCTTTCTTTAATCCTCCGAAAACCTGACCTCTAGCCCTGAGGTTTCGTTTATAATCGCCAAAACAGGAATGTTGACTGCGCAGTCTTTGCACCACGCTGCTGAAAAGGCGATAATCATATATTCGCCCGCGAAGGCCCCAAGTTTGTTAATCGCTTCTTGGTTAGGTTGATATGCTTGTTTGCGACTCAGGAATTCTTCTTTGAAAGGTTCTTCCAGACTCTTCATGTACTCGACTATTGAAACTGTTTTCATCCTGATTTCTAACAAGTCAAGCACCATTTCTGGACTCCCCTACGTAGGCGCCATCTACGCGTGAAATGCTGTCACTCTGCTCAAGGTCGCCACTGCGCGCACGCCAACCCTAGCCGGGCATGAGCGTTTGCTTCATGAATTCTCCTCTCACGTATTGATGCGGATAGACTTTTGTCCCTTCGAGTATACAGCCCTCAGCCACTACCACGTCGTCAGCTATGACTGAGGCATCACCTATTTTTGTGCGCTTCTTCCCGGTTGAGCGGACGGTTACGTGTCTTCCTACTATGCTCTCTCTTATCTCAGCTTTTTCGCCGATTATGACTCTGTCCATGACTGCGGAGTTTTCTATTTCAGCGCCCTCGCCGACTTCTGTGTAGTTGTCTATGCACGAGTCGATTATTCTCGCCCCATCTCCGATTTTGCAGTGTCTTCCGATGAGGACTGACCCTTCAATCGCGATCTTTTTCTGCTCGATTTTCCGAAGGATCTCTTTTCTTCTCTTCATCGACTCTGTGCTTTCTCCTTGGACCCATATCCTTTTTTTCTCGTCTATTCTACCACCGAAATCAGTCAGCGACGAAAAACGTCCGTTGAGCATGTCATGCATAGCTTCCAAGTAACGCTGAGGAGTGCCCACGTCGTACCAGCTCCCCTCCAAAGCGAAGCCGAAGACCGGCCTGCCGGTGCTTATCAGGTAAGGGATAAAGTCGAAGCCGAAGTCCAGACGATGTCTCTCTTGGATTATCTGTTTGACTCCCCTTTCCTTGAACACTTTCCTTATTTCTGGAGAAAACATGTAGAGACCAGTGTTGGCAAGATCCGACGGTGCTTCCTTAGGCGTGGGCTTTTCAACAAACCTGGAAATCTGCATTTCCTTGTTTATGTCGGCTATGCCGTAACCTTCGACGTTGTCGACTCTCCTCAAGGCGATCGTCATCATAGCCCCCTTCTGTTCATGAAACTTGACCAGCTCCTTCACGTTCACGTCGAAAATGTTGTCGCCCTGAACCGCAAAAACGGGATCTCTAACGTTGTAGTACTCCATGTTTATCATCGCAGAACTCGCACTGCCAAAATCGTCCACGTTAGGCTGGTACTTTATGTGAACCCGAGGAGTTATGTCATACCTAGCAGAAAACCCGTAACCTGACTCAAAATAGTCATGCAAATCCCTGTAGTTCGTGTAACCTTTAACACCGAAAATGAAGTTCCTGATGCCTTGACGTGCAAGGGGCAACAACGAAAAATCTATCATAGGCCTGTTCAGCAGGCGCAAGCATGCCTTGCTCGTCTCCGCCGTGAGCGGCAGCAGCCGAGTGGCTTTCCCGCCAACCGGGATTATCACCCTCAATCTGTCCAGCGCATAATTGTTTCGCAAGACACGATCACCAACGAAGTTCAATGGATTATTGGCGTGAAACGTATTAAACTTTCGAATATCGACGCCAGTTTTATAACTCACTCTGCTGAAAACCTTAAGAAACAAGGCAAGGTCTAAAAGGTCATGAGCAAACTCGGCGGCTACACGCGCTTGATCCGCCCAGTGAACTGCGTGATGATGGGCATCGCCGTCATCGTGGGCACAGTCCTCGCTACCCCGGAAAACTGGTACAATATTTGGCAAAACCTTATCGAGGGCTTCGTCACGGGCTTCTCGTTGACAGCTGCCTCGATGGCCATAAACGATTACTACGACATGCAGATCGATGCTGTAAATGAGCCCAATCGCCCGATCCCAAGTGGTTTAGTCAAACCTAGACATGCCTTAGTGTTTGCTGCGATCCTCTCAGTTCTCGGTTTTGCTGCTTCGTACCTGACGAACGCATATTGCCTCGTGACGGCCATAGTCGCTTGGATGGTCTTCGTCGCTTACACAACCACGGGCAAGAGAAGCGGTTTGCCCGGAAACTTGCTTGTCAGCATATGCGTGGCCATACCGTTTGTCTACGGAATGGCGATCGTCAAACAAATCGAATTCAACGTTGCGCTCTTCGCCTCCATGGCTTTCCTTTCTAACACTGGAAGAGAGATAACCAAAGGCATCGTGGACGTGAAGGGAGATGCAGAAGCAAGCGTAAAAACTGTAGCCGTACGCTTTGGAGAAAGGAAGGCGGCAATAGCGACCGCAGGTTTCTACATTTCCGCGATCCTACTGAGCCCAATACCTTGGTTCTTGAACTTGGTATCTTTCTGGTTCATTCCTCCAGTATTCGTAACCGATATGGGACTTGCAGCATCATCGTTGATGCTCATCAGGGACTATTCAAGAGAAAACGCCAGAAAGATTAAGAAAAACGTGCTACTATGGTTCGTCATCGGGCTGCTGGCCTTTGTCATTGGCACGATAAGATGAAGCATTGCCTTTAGAAGGGTTCTTTTCGAACGTTTTTCCAATGGTTCCGTTACGATAGGTAAATGGAGGGTGACAAATCGATCAAGGACATCGAAAAGGAAATCGCACATATTTCAACTACCGTTCTAATAATTGGAATTATAAGCGTCTCTTGCCAAGTATTACATTGGAGAGGCATGATCCTTCCTTGAACTCTGAAGATGAGGCTGTTTTTGAGTATGCTCTTCGCGGCAAGGATTGGAATGTGTACTGGCTTCTCCTGAAATATGGCCGTTCAATGAGCGTTCGCGAAGTTCAGAAGACACTGCGGTTTAGTAGCCCAAGTGTGGCGCAACATCATCTTGAGCAACTACGACAGTTGGGATTGGTCAAGAAGGAAGAGGTTGGAGGCAACTACTCATTAACGAGCGAAGTTAAGATCGGTGTACTGCGACATTTTGTCAAATTGGGGAAACTGTTGTTTCCGAGGTACTTCTTCTATGCACTTTTCTCAACCACCTTCTACTTGTTTTATGTATTTGTGTTGATGCAGGGATTCACGCGGGAGAACCTGTTCATCCTCATGTTCGGAGGCATCGTTTCAGCAATATTCTGGTTTGAGGCCGTTCGAATATGGTTGCTAAGACCGTACTAGCTTCTGGAACAGCATGTACCAAAGCTTAGGATAAAATTCAACAAAGACATAGTATAACAGCGGCGACTTAAAGTGGAGAATGAAATCAAAAGCAAGATAAGAACTTACACTATCGTTGCTATTCTTCTATCCGTGATCCTTGGAGTATTCTGTTACAGCTTTGGAGTCATACCGCAGACATCAATACTGCAGAATACGTCAATTCTGAAACCATTCTCTTCAGAAACGGAACTCAAAAGCTTCTTGACAACAAGATCCCAAAACCAAGGCAGCAATTCTCTGTACAAAATGGTACCAGGCATCATGAGCCTTGACACCCTAGGTGAAACCCCTAGCTTTTCAACCACGAACATTCAGGTCTCTGGTGTCGACGAGGCAGACACGGTTAAGACTGATGGTGAATACATTTATACGGTAACCGGAAGCAACATTTCCATTCTGAAAGCTTACCCACCTCAAGAGGTTCAACTGATTTCAACCCTTGCCTTGGGCGACATCTATCCTTCGGGAATCTTTGCGACAGGCGACCGACTAGTCGTGTTAGGCAATAACTACAGCAGCATAATTGCAGGCTCAGCCCCCTTGATTGTGCCTTACTATTTCAGCTACTACTACGGCGATTCGAAGGCGTACGCACAAGTTTATGATGCATCAAACAAGTCTGACCTGCGGCTGCTCAGGACATTCGCAATGACGGGCAACTATGTCAACTCAAGGATGATAGGCAAATACGTCTATTTTGTCATAAGTCAACCCGCTTACGTGGTCAACGACACCGTGTTCCTTCCAAGCATTTACTCGGGAGGCAAAGCCACAGAGCTGCCGCCCACAGAAGTTTACTACTCTAACTTCTCTGACAGCTACCTCTACTACACGACGTTCGTTGCAATGAACATCCAAGACACTGCAGAAGAACCCACTTCCATGACAGTCACAACGGGTGTTACAAGCAACATGTACGTCTCATTAAACAACATTTATGTCACTTTCCCTGAAACGCCAGAAGGAACTTCAATCTACCGCGTGCACATGGAAGAGAACAATCTCACATGCGAAGCGCAGGGCACTGTCCCAGGCCATGAACTCGATCAGTTCTCAATGGACGAATACGGTAGCTACTTCCGAATAGTCACAACAGATTGGAGAAGCGGACTTTCAGCGATAAACGTGACAGTCGGGGCTCAACACACGAACCTGTACGTCTTGAACATGAACATGAGTGTGATAGGAAAGCTGGAAAACATCGCGGTCGGAGAGAGCATGCATTCTTCGAGATTCTTGGGTGACAGATGCTACCTCGTCACCTTCCAGAAGACTGACCCACTGTTTGTGATTGACCTGCGTGACCCCACAAACCCGGCCATTCTTGGCGAACTCAAGATTCCGGGATACTCGGATTACTTACATCCGTACGACGAAACCCATATAATCGGCGTCGGCAAAGAAACAGTCGAAGCGGAAGGGGGAACCTTCTCTTGGTATCAGGGCATAAAAGTATCCGTCTTCGACGTTAGCAACGTCAGCAACCCCATACAGCTCTCCAAGTACGTGATTGGTGACAGAGGATCAGACTCTCCTGTTTTGACAGACCACAGAGCATTCCTTTTTGACAAGACAAAGAACCTTCTCGTAATACCTGTCACAGTTGCAAAGATAGACGCGCGCCAATATCCAGGAGGAGTCCCGTCGTGGGAAGGTGGAACGGCTGTTTCGCAAGGAGCCTACGTGTTCAACATCTCCCTGACTGAAGGACTTGTCTTCCGCGGAAACATTACACATGCTGAAGGACCAGGCCTGCCTCCGACCAACTACTTCGTAACAAGAAGTCTTTATATCGGCAACGTTCTCTACACCGTCTCGGATGCTAAAGTCATGCTCAATAATTTAGAAGACTTGGCGTTCATCAAAGAAATCAAGCTCAACTAACCTCTTATTTCTCCATTTTTTCGAGCAAAACCTGACCACTAGTGTTTGCTGTAGATTAGCTTGATTCGATGTTGACCGTGACTGATGTTTCGACGAAGTGTTCCTTCAGTTTCTCTTCTATTTGGGATGCTACTCTGTGCGCTTCATCGAGCGAGATTTGCTTGGTGAAACTGCAGTCAATGTTGATGTAGCGTTTCTTTCGGGCGACGTAAGTCACTATTCCTTTGACATGAAAGCTCTGCCGATAGTTCTCGGCTATGCTGTGAACTATGTTTCTGATTTCTTCTTCGTTAACCATCGAGCCTTTTCGTCTCTTTGGACTGAAAGGCTCTATGTGGACTGCCACGTCTTCAATTTCTGGTATTCTTTCTTCAATTCTATTCTCAATCGTCTGGGCTATTCTATGGGCGGCTTCAACCGAAATCTTCGGATCCACGTTAGCGTGTAAAATGACGTACAATCTTCCATCTGAGTGTACTGTGCTGATTTCATGCACTTCTCTTACGCCTTGAACCTCGGTCGCAATTTTCTCCACAAGCTTTTCTGTGGGCATTTCCGGCTTGCATGGTTCAGTGTGTATTGCCACGTCACAGTTGCCCAGAACGTTTTTGATGTTTGATTCTATCTTGGAAGCCAGTTCATGCGCTTCTTCTATATTCAGATAGTCTGGCACTTGGACTGTAGCTCTGACAAAAGCTTTTTCTCCCGCTTTCCTGATTTTCAAGGCCTCAAGTTTGTACACTCCTTCTGTTCCAACTATTTCATGGCGAACCTTGTCTGCTAAGTCTTTTGATATAGTGTCGGTCAGTTCCATTCCGCTACTCCAAACTAGCCTCACACTGAGGTAAGTCAGCAAGCAGCCCAAAACTATTGACGCCAAAGAGTCGCCATATGGAAAATGCAGGGTTGCCAGTCCAAACCCAAGGAAGGCTATCATTGTTGAGCTCATATCTGCAAGTGCATGGTAGAACCCTGCCTTCATCGTGGTGCTTTCGCTGTTGCGAGCTCTTAGAAGCGATCCGACTCTGAAGATATCTATGCAGAACGTGTATCCTACTGCTATAAACCCGGCATACTCTAACCCAAAATTGATGCTTTGGTTACTCAATATGTTCAGAACAGCCTCGTACAATATCAGCAACCCGATACCTACTAGCGCAATTCCTCCCACCAACCCGCCAACTGACTCAAACTTCTCATGGCCATACATGTGTTCTTCGTCTGGAGGTTTGATTGACTCGCGAGTCACAACAAAAAGCATCAGTGTTGTTACCGCATCAAGCAATGCGTGCAAACCATCGCTTACAATTGCCAAGCTGTTAACTGCCAAGCCTATGGTTACTTCCACCAAAACAACGCTTGCTATGGCGACTGTTGAACGTTTAAGCGTCGTTAGTTTGTAGCCACTTTCCAATATCTTTAGCACTGCTCGCCCTATACTTCCCAATAATCGGGATTTAAGAATTATGGGAGGTAACAGATGTAAGTGGCATAACACGCGCGTATTCTTTTTTATTCGTGCAAAATTCGAAGTCAGACGAAAATAGCTCAGAAACAAGATAGATATTTACGTCTGTGAACATTATTGGAAGGAAAGGTTGACCACAATGGGCTTTGTCCCGATTCAGGAGATTCTTACCGGAAGATTCGAAGATAAGAAAGTGGCGATCAGAGGGTGGATCTATCGCAAAAGAGAGGGAAAACAAACAATATTCTTGCTCATACGTGACGCAACCGGAATCATTCAATGCCCGGTTAGGAAGGAAAGCGGGGCGTGGGACGAAGCTGAAAGAGTCACGATTGAATCTTCGCTTACGCTTGAAGGTACAGTGAAGAAAGACACGCGGGCTCCTTCCGGGTTTGAAGTCGTAGCAGAGAAAATATTGGTAATAGGATTGGCCGAACTTTTCCCGATAACAAAAGACAAAAGCGAAGAGTTTCTGCGGGATGTTCGTCACTTGTGGCTCCGAAGTCGCAAAATGAACCTAGTGATGAAAGTGCGAAGCGAAGTGCAAGGGTTCACGCATGAATTCTTTAAGGAACAGAAATTCACCGAAGTCTCCCCACCAATGTTTATAACGAGCGCCTGCGAAGGAGGCTCAACGCTTTTTGGCTTGAAGTATTTCGACCAGAACATGTACTTGACCCAAAGCGCCCAACTGTACCTTGAGATTCTCATATACTCGTTGGAGAGGGTCTATTGTATAGCTCCATCTTTCAGAGCTGAAAAAAGCCGAACCATACGGCATTTGACTGAATACTGGCACATTGAAGCGGAACAAGCATTCGCAGACATAAACGACCTGATGCGGCTGGAAGAGGAACTCCTGGTCTATATTTGTCGGCGAACATCCGAGTCCTGTAAACCAGAGTTTGAAGAGCTAAATGCCGACCTTTCAAAGATCGTTTCAGTGAAGACCCCCTTCCCCAGAATCACCTACACAGAAGCCATCGAAAGGCTGAACAAGAAAGACTTCAAGACGAAATGGGGTGACGACCTCGGCTACGAGGAAGAGAAGGCGTTAGCAGATGACTTCGGCAAACCATTCTTCATATACGATTATCCTAAGCAGATCAAGGCCTTCTACTGCAAAACCTACAGCGACAAGCCAGATTTGGCAATGTCGACCGATATGCTTGTTCCAAGAATCGGAGAAATATCAACCGGTGGCGCAAGAGAAGACGATAAGGAAAAGCTTGTTTCTAGACTGAAAGAACTCGGATTGAAGGAGGAAGACTATGATTGGTATATCGACCTTCGGCGTTATGGAACTGTTCCGCACGTAGGCTTCGGAATGGGCCTGGAAAGACTGCTAACATGGATGCTCGACCTAGACAACATAATAGATGCTATACCGTTCCCAAGAACGACAAGAAGATTCTACCCATAAACAGACAGTTCAAGCCCGCCTTTTGGGAAGTTTCATTTTAGGCAGCACAGCTGCCACCATCCTTTCGGGACAAAAAGCAGGAAATTAAAAGAAGGTTACTTCTTTTCGAGTTGTCTCCTAAGTTCTTCGTACGTTGCTTTAATCTCGTCGACAGAACCTTCGTCTTCCAAAGTTGAGACATCGCCCAAAGCTGCACCAGCCAGCACTGCTTTCAAGAGTCTTCTCATTATCTTTCCACTACGCGTCTTTGGAAGTTTGTTGACGATTACGATTGCATCAGGTGTTGCGATGGGTCCTATCGTGTTTCTTATGTGTTTCACAAGGTCAGCGCGCAGCTCATCTGATGGCATGAAGCCACTTCTCAAAGTGACGAAGGCTACTGGAACCTCGCCCTTAAGGGCGTCCTCCTTACCCATGACAGCGGCCTCCGATACAGCTGGGTGAGAAACAAGTGCACTCTCAAGCTCCACCGTGCCTATTCTATGACCCGCAACCTTCAATACTTCATCAGCTCTTCCTAGCAGCCAGAAGTAGCCATCTGGATCCTTCACCGCATAGTCTCCAGTGTAGTAAATGTTTGGCCATCTTCCGAAGTAGGTTTGCTTATACCTGTCAGGGTCTTTCCATATCGTTTCAAGCATGCCGGGCCAAGGCGTCCTTATCACCAAAAAGCCTTTGTTACCCGCCGACGTAGACTGGCCTTTTTCATCGTAGACATCAGCATAAATGCTTGGCAACGGGTTTGTAGCAGACCCTGGTTTCAAAGGCACAAGCTCAATGCCAGACAGCGGAGCAATCATGAAACCACCTGTTTCGGTTTGCCACCAAGTGTCTATAATTGCCAGCTTATCCTTGCCAATTACGCGGTAGTACCATCTCCAAGCCTCAGGGTTTATGGGTTCACCGACCGTCCCCAACAGTCTGAGCGTGCTTAAATCGTGCTTGTTTATCCATTGCTCTCCAAACTTCATGAACATCCTAATCGCAGTAGGGGTAGTGTACAGTATCGTTACTCCATGCCTCTCAATAATGCTCCACCAACGGTCTTGGGCAGGATAATCTGGTGTTCCTTCAAAAATCAGTGAAGTCACTCCCAATGACAGGGGTGCATAAACATTGTACGTGTGGCCCGTGATCCAGCCTATGTCCGCAGTGCACCACCATATATCCTCTTCACTTGGGTTGAAACCCCATTTAAGAGTCCAATAGGCCCAAACCAAAAAACCTCCAGTACCGTGTTGAATTCCTTTTGGCTTTCCTGTTGTTCCAGAAGTGTAGAGTATGAACAAGGGATCAGTGGATTCCATAGGTTCAGGCGCAACATATGCATTAGGTTCAACCTTGCTCATCGCTTCGTGATACCAGACATCGCGCCCCTCTTTCATCGGAACTTCTTGTTTCGTGCGTCTGACAACTATTACGTGTTGAACATTTGGAGTGATCTGCAATGCACGATCTGCGGTGTCTTTCAACGCAACAGTCTTTCCACGTCTGTAAGCGCCGTCAGCGGTAACTACAACTTTCGCGCCTGAGTCGTTTATCCTGTCGGCCAGAGCTTCTGCGCTGAAGCCTGAGAAGACAACGGTGTGAACTGCACCTATTCTGGAACACGCCAGTAATGTTATCGGGAGTTCAGGAATCATTGGCAGATAAACAGAGACTCTATCGCCTTTCTTGAGACCTAGGTCTTTGAAGACTTTTGCGAGTTTGTTGACTTCGCGGTAAAGTTGATAGTAACTGTAAGTTCTGACCTCGCCGTCTTCGCCTTCCCAAATGTAAGCGAGCATGTTTTTCTTAGGAGTGTTCAAGTGTCTATCCAGTGCGTTGTAGCTGATGTTCAATACTCCGCCGGCAAACCACTTGTAGAATGGTCTGTTGGAGTCATCCAAAACTCTGTCCCAGGTCCTAAACCAGTCAATTGCTTTCGCCTTCTCTGCCCAGAACTCTTGGGGATTTTTTATAGATTTCTCCCATTCAGCCTTAAGCAGCGCGCGCTGCGCGTTCTTATCCATTTTTCCTGGGTACACCCTATCGTCGAACGGTAAGCTGCTCTCTGACATGCTATAACCTTCATTGAATTTTGTGGAAAGACAACCTTTCGCAAATATAAACTTTTTCAAGATAAAAAACAGAAAGGATAAGAAATGCTTAGAGTATTATCGGCCCTATTGGCAGCACAGTCTTTCCGTGAACTTCGTTCAGCACGTGAGCGATCGCCAAGTAGAACGCGCTCAATCCGCAGATTATGCCCTCGTAGCCAGCAATTCTGAGGAGATCAGCGTTAAGGGTCAATCTGTAGGCTGTTAGAAGGAAGAACAGAACCGTCAGCGAGCCAAAAACCATCTGGAGCGCTCTATTTGCTTTCAGTGTCCCGAAGAACATCGCAAAGGTGAATAGACCCCACATAAAGAAATACGCTGCCAGCGCGGTGTTTGATGCTGCTGTCAATGCTGACGTTGAAGATGTGTTCCAGATATTGACTTGTGGAAAGACCAGCAACATCACTAGTGACCACCAGAACAGGCCGTACGACGAGAAGGCCACTGTTCCGAAGGTATTGCCCTTCTTAAATTCCATGTAACCCGCTATCACCTGAGCGAGCCCACCGTATGCGAGCCCCATTGCAAGAATCATACTGTTCAATTCGAAGTATCCAGCATTGTGCAGATTGAGAAGCACTGTCGTCATCCCGAAGCCGAGTAGTCCGAGTGGTGCCGGATTTGCAAGTTTGCTTTCAGTCATTTCTTCACGAACCTTCCCGATTTGACTTTGAGAAGTGATGTTCCCGACGTTTGTCATATAAGTCTTTCTAGGCCCTTGCGGCATGTCTCTTGCTCATTATGTACTTTTGAGCGCGACATAATAGCGAGCGCTAAGTCCGAGTGTGTGTCTGGTAGAATCCGATTGTCCATCAGGTTTCTGTCTGTCAAAAGTCCTCCAGTGAATGCTGTGACACATGGAGTGAACCAGTGCAACGGTCGTATAGATTATTGACGATTAAGGCGGAAATCATGGAATGTTGCGGAATAACCTAGTCGTGAAGGACATTCAAGGGAGATTTCGAAGCAAGGTAGCTCGCGCTGAGTTAATGCTTTACGAGTGCCTAACGGGATTTCTGGTGGCGCGCGCGAAACGCGCCAATTTGTGAAGGCATCATCCTTTCCATTTTAGAACAAGGACAAGTGATATCAGAAGAACTGAGGAAGCTATTGCTGCTGACAAAATGGCTGCTGCCAACCCGATCGTTTCAACATGACTTGGGTCGAATTCTCTAAATCCTTCGAATATTATTCCCCAGAGTATACTAATTTCGGCGCCTAGAGCGATGAACATTCCTATTTTAAATATTCTATTTTCATGCTTCAACTGACTGTTACCCCTTGCGCATTAGTTTGGAGTTTTCTACGAGAAAGCGCGCACGCAACAGCCGGAATCCATGTGGGTTTCACCATTGAGACGTCAGCTCCATCTCCACAGTTTTCTACCCATCAGAGTTTCCGGCAATAGGAACAGCCCCCACGAAGCAACCGCAACGACATAAAGGAGGTCAGTGGGTGCCAGTCCTACTAGGTGGAATAATTGCTGTGTGATGGGCAAATAGGTTATTCCAACCGTCAATGCCACCGACGCTAGGTCCGCTATGACAAAGAATTTGTTCTTTAACGCATCCTTCCCCATTTTCCAGACGCTTCGTTTTTCTGATCGACAGTTCCATACGACGAAAAGCTCAAACAAGGCTGCTTGTACAAATGCGGTGGTAGTTGCTTCATGATACGTCAGAGCTCTTGCTGTTTCATCAATCCCCCCTGGGAGGTTCCAAGGGTGTGCTGGCCACACATAGTATTCTAAGCAGAAAACCAGTATCGTACCAGTCGCCTGCAATAGGAATGAGGTTAGGATGAACCTGCCCATTCCGTGAAGTATTCCTTCTCCTGGCTTGCGTGGGGGTCTATCCATGACGTCCACATCAGGCGGATCAGTTGCCAGTGCTATAGCTGGAGCTCCATCGGTGACTAAGTTTATCCAAAGTATCATCGCAGGAAGCAAAGGCAGCGGGAAGAATACTTCTCCATAGATCCCACCTAAAATGGCGAATAAACCTATGACCAAAAGCTCATCGAAGTTGCATGAAATTAGGAACCGAGCATATTTACGCACGTTATCATAGATAGCCCTCCCCTGCTTGATCGCGCCAACAATTGTGGCAAAGTTGTCATCAGTCAAGACGATGTCGGAAGCTTCTCGCGTAACATCAGTTCCACTTATTCCCATCGAAACGCCTACGTCTGCAGCTTTTACCGCTGGAGCATCGTTAACGCCGTCCCCTGTCATCGCGACAACATGTCCTTTCTTCTTGAGCGCATTGATGATTTTGAGTTTGTGCTCGGGCGAAACCCGGGCGTAGACTGTGACTTTCTCAACGATTTCTTCAAACTCCTTTGCATTGAGTTTGTCCAAGTCTTCGCCTGCGAGCAACATGTTGCCTTCCTTGAAGATACCAACTTCTTTGGCCACTGCCCTAGCCGTTAGTTTATGGTCTCCAGTGATCATGACGGCTTTTATGCCAGCTTTCTGGCACAACTTGTTTGCCTCTACTACCTCTTCTCTTGGCGGATCAATCATACCTTCCAAACCAACAAAAACCAAATTAGCCTCTGCGGTTTCCTCTCTGTATTCTTTCAACGTTGAAGGCAGTCTCCTGTATGCCATTGCAAGAACGCGAAGTGCCTTATTGGCCAATGTTTCGTTGGTTCTCAGGATCTTCTCTCTAACCTCTTCAGTAAGTTGCTTCTCTTTTCCATTTTCAATGATTTTTGTGCATCTACCTAGAACGATTTCCGGAGCACCTTTCACGTAAGCGTGGATTTCTCCTTCAGGAGTTTTGTGGATGGTTGTCATTCGTTTTCTTTCAGACGTAAAAGGAACCTCGCCTACACGCGGATAGATTTTCTCCAACTCTTCTTTCCGCAATCCGGCCTTTGCTGCGGCGACTATGAGAGCCCCTTCGGTTGGGTCTCCGATGATTCCCCAAGAATCCTTGCCTTCCTTGGGTTGTAGAGAAGCATTGTTGCATAGAGCTCCAGCGATTAGCAAGAGTTCGAGATCGGTGTCAGGTTTGATCGCGTCAGAACCAACTCGGAACTCGCCCTTTGGCTCGTATCCGACGCCCGTGACCTCGTAAAGTTGGTTTCCTGTGTAACCTTGTCTAACGGTCATTTCGCCCTTTGTTATTGTTCCAGTTTTATCTGAGCAGATTACAGTGACCGCGCCTAGTCCTTCTGCCGCTGAAAGACGCCTTACAATCGCGTTTTTCTTGACAAATTCTCTTGCGCCGAGAGCCAATGCAATCGTCACTATTGCCGGAAGTCCTTCTGGAACAGCAGATATGGCGAGGGATATGGAAGACATAAAAGCCTGAATGAATCCGTCAATTTTCACCTGCCCAAGCAGCAAAACATCGACAGCTTCCATGGCAAATATGACGGCACAGACTGCAACAACAACCTTGCCTATCTTACTTGCAAACCTGTCCAACTTCTTCTGCAGTGGTGTTTCTTCCTCTTCTGCTGTCTGAACCATTTCGGCTATTTTGCCGAATTCAGTGTTCATCCCAGTTGAAACCACAACTGCTCTTCCTCTGCCATAAACGACATGAGTCGCAGTGAAAACCATGTTTTGCCTTTCAGAAATCGACGTATTTTCCTTGAGGGTCTTCAACCCTTTGTTTACCGAGTTTGATTCGCCCGTCAGGACGGCTTCATTTGTCTTAAGTTCAACTACCTCCATGAGACGAGCATCTGCAGGAATGTGGTCACCTTCCTCCAGAACTAGTATGTCACCAGGAACGAGCTCTTTTGCAGGTATGATTGTTTCCTTTCCATCGCGCAGGACACGCGCCTTTGGGGCAGTGAGTTTCTTCAGAGCATCCATTGCCTTTTCTGCACGGTACTCCTGAATGAAACCAGTTATCCCAACCAGAATAACAATTGCACCTATCGTTATAGTGTCGGCAAAGGACTCCAAGAAGTTCTCCGACTGTCCGCTCGCCAATTCGTAGTATCCGATGATACCCGAGAATATGGTTGCAACTATTAGCAGCAGTATGAAAACATCTTTGAATTCACCGATAAACATGTGAAGTGCTGTTCTTTTCTTCTTTTCTTGAAGTTCATTGTATCCATATTTCCTGAGCCTTTCCTGGGCTTCCTGAGAAGTTAGCCCGCCTTGAACAACACTCAAATCGCGCGTGACTTCGTCGATTTCTTCAGAATGCCATGATTTCGACATTGTCTCTCCTTCTGCGCCCGCTTAACAGTCTAAGCAAATAGATATATTCTTTTCGAAGGAAGACTGAGGTTCAGCGAATAAGCTTATAAGACTTAATCAGTCACATAACAGCTTCTTAAATTTAGAAATATAGGAAATGGAGAAGGAGAACATGGCGTTTGAAGCGTGGTTATTAGCACCAATATCAGCAGCAGTCTCAATGATAGTCGGACTCTATTTCTACATGTTCGTGAACAAGCAAAACAGCGGAACTGAACGAATGAAAGAGATTTCTGAGGCAATAGCAGAAGGAGCTGCAGCCTTCATCAAAAGAGAATACACAACACTGGGAATCTTCGTAACCGTTGTAGGAGTCTTAATCGGCATATTTCTGCCACAACCGATATGGCAATCCCAGAACCTATTGCTGAACCTCCAGCTACCCATCGCCTACGCGTTCGGATCATTCTGTTCAGCACTGGCAGGTTACTTGGGAATGAACGTGGCAACAAAGGCCAACGCAAAAGTGGCAAACGCCGCCCAAAGTGGATTGAACAAAGCATTTCCAATCGGTTTCCGAGGCGGCGCTGTAATGGGACTATCAGTTGTGGGCATAGGCCTGCTTGGCCTCAGCTTAGTCTATTACCTCACAGGAATGGAAGAAACCCTACCAGGAATCTTGGCTTTCAGCTTTGGAGCGAGCTCCCTTTCGCTCTTTGCAAAAGCTGGCGGCGGCATATACACAAAAACAGCGGATATCAGCGCCGACTTGGTGGGAAAAGTGGAGCTTGGAATACCTGAAGACGACCCGCGAAACCCTGCCGTCATAGCTGACAACGTTGGAGACAACGTAGGCGATGTCGCAGGAATGGGAGCAGATCTCTTCGACTCTTACATGGCAAGTATAGTATCCGTAATGATACTGGGCGTCGGACTCGACCTTGCGGCGAACACTAACACTTTCGTACAAATCCCACTCGTTTTTGCCGCACTTGGAATCTTCGCAGCAATAATCGGCTCCCTGATCGTGAGAGTTGGAAAAGAGGGGAATCCCGGGAGAGCACTCAACACGGGCACCTATCTGACATGCGTGATTTTCGGCACTATAACAGCCATAGCAACTTGGTACCTTGGCTATCAATGGCAACTGTGGGGAGCAGCTGTGGTAGGTCTTGCAGCTGGAATAACGATAGGAGTGACAAGTGATTACTTCACGTCAGAAGATAAAGCGCCAGTCCTTAAAACTGCAGAAGCGTCCGAGACAGGACCCGCACTGAACATTTTGACTGGTTTCTCATATGGTCTACGCAGCGTTATCGTACCCTTAATAGGAATAGCAGCCGCCGCATTCTTAGCGTACAAAATATGTGAACCTCTGGGCGCAGGTTACGGCGTCTACGGAATAGCTATGGCTTCTGTCGGTATGCTCTCAATTGTTGGACTAACCGTTGCAAATGACGCTTTTGGTCCGATTGTTGATAACGCCCGAGGAATAGCTGAACAGGCGGGGCTGAGCGAGGACACAATTGCGATAACTGACAAGCTGGATGCAGCTGGAAACACAGCAAAAGCCATAACCAAAGGATTTGCCATAGGCGCCGCCGGGTTAACCGTGATCGCACTACTCGCAGCATTCCAAGAAATAGCCTCAAGAGCAGGAAGACCCGTCGTATTTGACTTTATGGATCCGATGGTCTTGATGGGCGCAATAATCGGCATATCGATTCCCGCGGTGTTTTCAGCAATGCTGATACTGGGAGTCGTCAGAAATGCCACAAGAATGATTGCAGAAATAAGAAGACAGTTTAGAGAAATCCCTGGTCTGAAGGAAGGAAAGGCCGGAGTTAAACCTGACTACGCAAAATGTGTTGACATCGCAACCGTTGGAGCCTTACGCGAACTTGTCCCAGCCAGTGTCATGGCAATAGTGGCAACCCTGATCGTTGGTTTTGTCGGCGGAATAAAGTCGCTTGGGGGCTTCCTAGCTGGCGCAATACTGTCAAGCTTGCTGCTCGCGCTGTTGATGGCCAATGCTGGCGGTTTGTGGGATAATGCTAAGAAATTGATTGAGACAGGAAAATTCGGTGGAAAAGGATCTGAAGCACATAAAGCAGCCGTCGTAGGTGACACAGTCGGAGATCCTTTCAAAGACACTGCTGGACCCTCTCTGAACACAATGATCACAGTAATGTCACTTGTCGCATCGCTACTCGCGGTACTGATAATAAAGTACAATCTGCTAGAACTGCTGGGAATTCATTAGGTCAGTTGACCTAATCCAACATTATTTTTTGTCAATTCCAACTTTTCCATACAGATTCAGACATGGTTCAGATTGCAAAATCGGCTTCAAACGCGCAGCAAAGTCAAACACTCGCAGCGCGTACCATTGTTTCCTACGGATTCTTGTGTGGAGATCTTGACGTTTGGTCTCTTTCTAGCATATTCTGGAAACAGGGTCTCCCACAGGTATGGAGACTATTCTCTTGCCGCCAACAACTGTGCGTATCGCCACTCCTCGAGACTCTTCTGTTGTTTCGCCAATGATGTCCGCGTCCTTTCCTTCACTAGTTGTTCTCAGAAGATTCAAAACATCGTTTGCCTTCTCCTTTACAACGCCCATGATCACCTTCCCTTCGTTGCCAACTTCAAATGGGTCTAGACCGAGCATTTCGCAAGCTATTCGAACACTTTCTTTGCCCGCGCGCTAGGTAGACCGCGGGGCATATTTTTTTGATTCTTTCTGCCGCATGATCTTTATGAGCACTATTGTTTCGAAGAAAGGCAGACTTCGGCGTGCAATTACTTGTGGGTTCAACCCCTGAGCTACATATCTCCGCAACGTCTGATCGATGCCTGATAAAGAAGATTGCATCAAAAGAATCTGGCCATTAGGGCTCAGACGTTCTGACACCTCACTGATAAAACGATCAATAATGCCTCTTCCTGTTTCTCCTCCCGCCCAAGAGCGCTCAAGCCAAGAGGTGTTTTCTCTCTCTGTTGGAAGATACGGTGCATTGAAGAGTATCAAATCGAACTTCACGTTCTGATTAATGGGACTGAGAAGGTCTCCTTGAATGAAAACGATCTTATCGATCATACCGTTTAGCTTTGCGTTTTGTCGCGCACAACGAACAGCATAAGGATTGAGGTCAATAGCAACGATCTCTCTAGCCCTTTTGGCCGCAACAATACTCAGAATACCGCACCCTGTGCCTACGTCAGCGACTCTGCAGAAACCTTTAGCAGGCAAGTTTTCGGCAAACAGAAAAGAATCCTCAGCTGGTTCATAGACGTTCTCATCTACGAGAAAAGTGAAATCATCAAAGAACGCTTTCTTGTTGACTGAGAGCATTTGCCAGCACTCCGAGATCTTCTGGTGCCAATTCTCTGACGCGCTTGTCCGAATAGGGAACTCTTTCAGCTACTTCAACCGCGTCCAGCTTAGTCGTTCCTCGAAGGCCTCTCAGATACGGCAAGATAGCCCCTCTGACTTTTCTGTTGCGATGAGTAAAGAGTATTTGTAGTAGTCTTCTGAACGCAATATCACCTACTTGCTCGCCCAGTGGTTGTCGTTTTGGAATCAAGCGGGTGATTACTGAATCCACTTTTGGTTCCGGATAAAACACAGACTTGCTAAGAGCGTCTAAAAGCTCGACTTGCGCATTATAGTACGTGAAAACCGTCAACCATCCGTAGTCTTCGCTCCCCGGAGTAGCCACGAGTCGATCAGCAAATTCCTTCTGAAACACTAAAACAGCACAGTCGAAGCCCTTGCTGAAAAGCCAGACAAGTAGACGTGAGGAGATTTGATATGGCGGAACTGAGACGGTCTTGTTGAATGAGGGAACACTGACCTTAAGGATATTGCCTTCGATTATTCTCACATTGGTTGCGTCCTCCAGCTGTTCACGCAAAACATTAACGAGTTTTTTGTCAAACTCGACAGCAAGAACGGTTTTGCATTTTTCCTTCAGGATGTTGGTTAGAAAGCCCGTTCCAGCACCGATCTCCAGCACCGTGTCGTTATTATTCAAGGAGGCATAGCAAATCAGTTTCTGAAAATACCGTGGATCAACCAAGAAGTTTTGGCCAATAGTCTTCTTCGGTTTAATTCGATGGCTTCGAAGTAAAGACTTCGTTTCTTCAAGAAGACTCATGTTACCCTCTTTGTGCAATGGATTGAGCTATTGTGCTCTTGTAAACAAACGGTACTTGCTGTCACTGCTCAGTTCTTCCATCACTCTCTTGGTAATCAGCTTGACCGGGTTGGGCAATTCTGTACGTTTCTGTAAATCTTCGAAATTTGCGAAGGTTTTTTTCTCTCGTTCATTTATGACTTGCCACATGTATTTTTTGCCAATTCCGGGAACCAGCTCCAACGCGTGCATTCTCGGCGTAACAGCCCTTGCAGTGTTGAAGAAGCTGACGAACCATCCTTCACGGCTGAGCACAATCTTGTTGATGACTGTTGGAAGCTCCGTTTTTGCAGCAGCGGTCAGCTCGTCATAGCTTATTCGGCCGATAATGTATGTTATCTGGTCACGGGCTTCTTTGCCAACGAAAACGCGATCATAAGGCTTCAGTATCACGCCTTCTTTGGCCAATGCTTCCAAAAGGGTGAAAAATCCCTCACCTACCAATTGAACTAGAGCTCCCGCTCTGTAGCCAGCTCGCCCTGACACATGAACCCCAGGGCGACCATGTGGCAGAAAATCCAAGATGTAAGCGTACTCTTCGTATCGCTTCTCCATCATTGTCATAATTTCCTCTATTTAGTCTCTTGGTGCTTAAAATAGTTGGTATTTGCAGGTCTATTTCAATGTTCGATGTTCATCCAATAGTCTAACTATGGCTTCCAGTTTTGACGTTTCAATGATTTTTCGTCCCCCTGCGAGAAACACTCTCAATTCTTCGACGCTCTTCGGCATGCAATTGACTATCTGCACGGCCTCCACCTCGTCTAGACCGTAATCCGCTACGAGTTTTGCGACGATTCTTTCAGCTGACTCAACATCAGTCTTCGAGAACTTGGATACATAGTCAAACGTACGGCGTTGCAGTTGATCAAGGTTTTCTTCGCCTGCCGACTCTAACAGTTTCTTGACCTGCGGGAGGGTCAGTTTTTTTTCTGTAGTGTTTTTTTCTGACATTCTAACCACTCTTCCAAGGTTCCAAATGTTCAGGTCTAACGATTATTTCTCTGATAGCGTCCCCCTGTGAAACACTCACCACATAACTCCGTCCCCGTTTGTTGAGTACCGTGCCGATTTTGCCGTGGTAGCGCCTGTGAGGCATCCCCTTGTGAACACTCGAGTCTATCTTGATTACCACGCTAGTTCCAGGCTGATATTCATAGAGAAGCTTACTGAGTCTCAGTTTGCCGTGCTCTCTAGGTTTTTTTGTCAAAAGACGGCGTGCACTTGAACGGTAACCCTTTGATTTCCTCATTCTAACAACTTCCTAATCGTCCATAATTATGTTCAGAACATCGAGCTCGAGAGGCTTCGCTCGGTTCTTGAGAAGTTCCGAAACGCTGGGCACTGTCCTTCCTTCATCCCCAGTGACAAGTTCCTTAACGTAGAGCCCTCCTTGACACCTTAATGTCATTTCAGCCTTTTGGAGTGACAGTTTCTTAACGCCCACCTCGTATATGTACTTTTCCCGCATCATATCAGCGCGTCTGTGCAAGACGCGGATGGGAGTCTTCTGCTTAATCATGACGTTCGTCAGATTTTTTTCCAAAAAGTGCATATCCTCTTTCGTGATTCTCTTTTCAAATTCTATGGACACTCGATATTCCTTCTGCTTGGACTCGTCACCCTTCAACTTCCTGACGACGTCTCTGTTGGCAAACTTCAAGCCTGAAACCATAACCTTGTCCGTCCCAAAAACGTTTACCGCCTCCTCAATCTTCTCAAGATCTAGGAAACGTTTCTTGGGAGACGCAATTTCAATCACAAAAGGTCTGCCGGAACCTAGCATCCTAGCATCTATGTCTTCTCTTCCAGATGCGTGAAAAGAGGCACCTGCACCATTTGTTGCTTCCAACAGGGGCTTTTCAACTATCTCCTGCACAGACTCGGAATACATCTTTCCTGTCCAATTACACTTAGCGCAGCCTTTTCCCCGGCATTCCGAACAATACCATTTTGACTGCGGAATGCTTCTGACAAGCTTCTTGTATCTGCCTGCTATAAAAAGAGGGTTTACTTGGAGCCTCACGTTAGATGAGAACGGTTCAATGAGCACGACCACATCCGGCCTCTTAAAGTCTACATCCTTTCCGCTTTGCTCTGCAATTCTTTTGCCGACCGTTCTCGTGAACTCTTTGCGAAGACTCTCACCGTAGCTTACACCAAACTCGGCCCTAAACTCATCTTCTCGTTCAGCGATTTTCAAGGGAAAATCCATGCCAGCCAAGAAACTGCTGTACTCGTACTCCTGAAGAATATCGAGAGCCTTTTCTGCCAAATCATCACGGAGACCAAGTTTGCCCTCACACAGAAAGCACTCCTTTGGAACATCTTCAGCATCAATGTGTTCGCCCAATCTGCTCGCTATTTCCCTTGCGATATCGGAAAAACCGTTCGTTGCCAATACCTTGAGGACCTTCATGCCTTGTTTGCCTTTTGAAAGCGCCAAGGCATGGGCCTCGAACGCCAAAGCCAGTTTTATCGTCCTTCCCCTATCCTCGTTCTGAACGCCGTGCCCTAGGAGAGCAAATTGTCTTCCTAAACAATTGTCACACAAGGGATATTTCTCAAGCATTCTCTGAGCTACTTGCAAAACGTTCATTCAAATCGCCCCCCAGAACAGTGACAGCATCTACTTAAGATCCAGCGGCAGCCCCTTTCCAAAGAAGGGAAGTTTCTTTTGCCTACGCATCGTCTTCAACATGCGCCTCATCATCACGTACTGTTTGAGAAGCTCCTTCACTTCTTTTTCGTTTGTGCCTGAACCTCGGGCGACGCGCCTCATTCTTGAGGAGTTGAAGATTTTCGGGTTTTCTTTCTCTTGTTTCGTCATAGACTGAATCATCACGCGCCACTTTCCCAAGCGTCCTTCGGCAGTGTTTAGCATCTCATCTGGGATTTTGTAGGACATCCCAGGAATAAGGTTCATGAGTTTCTTGAAGGACCCCATTCCCTTCATAGCTTCAAACTGTTCGTACATATCTGTCAAGGTAAACTTGCCGCTTAAGATAGCTTTAGCCTTCTTGGTTGGAACTGATACCTCTGCCTCGCGCACTTTGTCAAGTAGGGTTTCCAAGTCACCCATTCCGAGCAGACGCCCCACAAAACGTGAAGGCATGAAGGCCTCAACATCCTCTGTTTTTTCTCCGGTACCGATGAACTTGATGGGCGCGCCCGTAGCAGCCACTGCGGAGAGGGCACCGCCTCCCCTTGCAGACCCATCGAGTTTCGTGACGAGTATTGAACCGATGGGTGTCGCCTCGTTGAAGGCTCTGGCTTGAACCAACGCTTGCTGACCTATGGTTCCGTCGATGACGAGCATCACCTCGTCAGGCTTGATGCTTTTTTCAAGCATCTTCATTTCCTTGATGAGCTCCTGCTCTTCTTTGTGACGGCCGGAAGTGTCGACGATGACCACGTCTCTCTCGCCAAATTGCTTCAAGCCTTGAACGACTATTTTGACGGTATCCTTCGCCTTCGGGTCACCATAAAGAGGGACATTGATTCTCGCTGCGAGCTGCTGAAGCTGAGCATAAGCACCCGGTCGAAAAGTGTCTGCACATATCACAGCCGGCTTCAAACCCTTTTTCTGAAAGTATCTTGCCAGCTTGGCTGCAGTGGTTGTTTTTCCGGAACCTTGGATTCCGACAAGCATTATTATTTTTCTCTTTCCTGCTTCCATCTTTATCGGGACTGGCTTGTCTCCAAGGAACCGAGTCAACTCCTCGTAAACTACTTTAATGACGTGTTCACGTCTTGAGATTCCAGGAGGTGGTTTCTCTTTCAGAACCCTCTCTTCTATTCTCTTGGAAATGTCGAGCACTAGTTTGACGTTAACGTCCGCTTGAAGCAGAGCCTTCTGCACATCATGCACAAGCTCCCTGACTGTGGCCTCGTCCACAACGGAAGCCCTGAAAACCTTTCTTATTGCTTCGTAAAGTGACGAACCTAGGTGATCGAGAGACATTTTTTCTCCAGATTTACATCGCTTCATGCCATTAATAGCTATTCCGTTCTTCAGAGCTTGCTTCCGTAAGCTTTTTAGATTTCGCATTTCTTCTAGAGGGGTTCGAGGGGTAAATTTGAGTGAAGAAGTCAAGATTATCGAGACAAAGAAGGTGCCGACAGGAGCCACGTTGCTTTTTGCTTTTCCAGACGTTGGACTGGTAGGAGTGATAGCTGCTTCACACTTAATCGACGAACTGGGACTGACTGAAGTAGCCTACTTGGATTCGAATCTACTTCCACCGCTCATCGTTCTACACGAAGGCCTACCGCACTCCTCGATAAGGGTCTTCGCAGGCCATGACACTCTCTTGGCGGTCTCAGAAGTACCGATACCCACAGACGTAATTTATCCGATAATGGACGCGTTGATTAACTGGGGAAAAAGCAAAGATGTCAAAATGATGATTTCACTCAGCGGAATGCCCATCCAAGACAGACAAGATGTTACAGAACTGAAATCGTTCGCTGCCGCATCAAACGCTGAGGCATTAAAGACAGCTCAAGAAAAGGGCCTGGAGATTCTAACAGAAGGATACATGGTTGGCCCTCAAGCAGTTGTGCTTCAACGCGCTGCCGAAGCTGGAACACCTGCCCTAACACTGCTTGCTCAGTGTTTCTACAACTATCCAGACCCGGAGGCGGCGGCAGAAGTTCTGAAGGAGCTGGTTAAGATAACGGGGTTGAAAGTGAACGTTGCAAAATTGTTGGAGAAGGGCGAGGAGATCCGATTAAGAGCAAGAGACGTGATGAAGCGAACCCAGCAGGAGATGTCAAAGATGAAGAAGGGCCAAGAATACGACATTCCAATGTACGTGTCATAAGGAGGAGATGAACGGTGTCCATTAGGAAGAGGCAGTCAATCTCTGACATGATAGACGAATACTTTGAAGACATGGAAAAATGGGCTGATCAGGTCAGAGAAACTCTGAGTGAAAAACCATGCTGGGACCTGAAGACCTGCGCAATAGAACCTCTACGTGAAGTAACGGTAACGCCTACAGAGGTGATAGTTACAGTTGACTTGCCTTACGCAAAGGAAGAGACCGTTCAAATCAAAGTTGTTGACGAATTTTCTGTTGAAATATTCGCTGAAATGAGGAAGAAAATACGTCTAAATGAACTCGGCGTAACGCACAGAGAGGGTGTTATTCAGAGATTCCACGGCTGGATTCGCATTCCGGTAAGGGTGGACATGGGCAAGATGAAGATTCAACATAAGAAGGGAATCCTGGAAATCAAGTTACCTCGCAAGCGCTAACGCGTGATTCACAGCAATTAGGCAGAAGCCTCAGCACCTAAAGTATCGTCACAAATCAGACGGCTCTTCACGCATCATCGGCTCCATAACCATCCTACGTCACGCAGTGAAATAAACTTTGACGAAAGTCTTTTAACAACAAAGCACGATACGACTTGAAACAGTTGGCAGGTGCAAAGAGTGACCGGTGAAAGAGCAATTCACGTCGCGATTTTCCTTCTTTTCCTGATAGGCTTATGCGGAATGAGTGGCTACATAATCGGCACATACTCAGGAAACGGCCTGTTGACAATTGCAGGAATTGCTTTGAGTTGGGGACTAATCCTATTAGCCCTCTATGCAACATTCAAAGCGCTTGAATGGAAATGGTGGGATTAAGCTCCTTCATAAAGAAGCAGAGCGATTGCACGTAATTTAGGAGAGTTCTACCACGTTTATTTCGTTCTCATAATCTTCATTTTTCCGAGAATGCGCCAATATTCGATTTCTACGCCAGGCGCAAGCTTAGCCTTCAACTCCTCATCTTGCGGGTAAGGAGCATCAAAGTACTCGTAAGTCTCTAGGTCCATGATTTGAACGCCCGTAGGGTTAACTGCAAACACCTGTCCCATACGCTTGTCAATGATGGGAACTTCTGCACCAAGATCAACAGGCTTCACAAAGCTTCTCTTAACTCCGTCGAAAACGCCTACAGCCGTTATTCTAGCTTTGGCTGAACCGTGCTTTCCTGGCTTCGACTTGTCTATATCAACTATATGACATGGTTCGCCTTCGATTATCATGTATCCGCCGACTCTCAACTCGCCAACGTGAACTGGTTTGGTCATGTGCAAGCCAACCTGCAGCTGATTACTTACAGAGCCATTTTTGAGCTACATGCATATATAGATTAAGGTGTCGGTAGTAGCTGAAGGTGAGCGACCGTGTTCAAAAGCGTAGGCCTGGTCGTGCGTTTCGATAGAAAGAACGCCTTGAAACTCGCCGACGAACTAGCCAAGCATCTGCAAGCGAAGGGGCTAGCAGTTTACGTGGAGGACACCTTAACAGAGAAAATGAAAACCAAACAAGAGACTGTTCCGATAGAAAACATGAAGACAGATTTCATAATCACCATCGGCGGCGACGGAACCATCCTGAGAACGTGTCTTTCAATTCCGAAGCCGGAGCCGCCCATTTTTGCAATAAACATGGGCGTTCGAGGCTTTCTAACAGAAGTCGATCCCAAACATGCTCTTGAGGCCGTGGACAGGTGCCTAGCGGGCGAATTTCAGATAGAAAAATGTATGAAACTCGCCATAACTGCAGACGGAGCCAAGTTTCCAGAAGCCCTGAATGAAGTTGTAATTTCAGCAGATGAACCAGCAAAACTGCTCTACACAAGCATCTTCAGAGACGAAAAGCCAATCATAAACTGTCAATCAGATGGGTTAATGGTGGCGACACAGACCGGTTCTACAGGCTATTCTCTTTCAGCAGGAGGACCTGTCCTAGATCCAGACATTAAGGCCTTCGTCCTTACTCCCATTTGTCCCCTAAGCGTTTTTCGTCCAATCGTTTTTCCAGCAGACATGGTCCTCACGATCGAGGTCAACAAGCCGGGGAGAACCCACATTTTGATTGACGGACACAGTCGACAGCTCGTAAGCTGCAGGCACCCAGGCTTGACCGTCACACGGTCCAAGAACGAGACATCATTCATACGATTTGATGATAACTTCTATCATCGCTTAAGAAGCAGGTTGCTCTTTAGAGGGATGATTTGAGAAGTTCGTTGGGCAAAACGGGCAAAAGAGCAATAGTAATAGACACGTCTGCTCTTGTCGCTGGTTTTGACCCATTTTCCATCAACGAAGAACAGTACACTGTCCCTATGGTTGGAAATGAGATAACAGAAGATACGATATCCTCTCTCAGATTCAAGACAGCTGTGGAAAGTGGAAAAGTCAAAAGCAAGAGGCCGGAAGAAACCTTCGTAGAGAAGATGAGAGCCTCCGCTTCCGCTGTTGGAGACTCCTTTTTTCTATCGGAAACAGACCTGCAAGTGTTGGCATTGGCTTTGGAACTCAAGACAAATGGCTATTCCCCGCTGATTGCCACAGATGATTATTCAATACAGAATGTTGCAAGCGAGATGAGTATTGAGTTTGCTCCTTTGTCCACTTTCGGAATTCGTCGCCGACTGCAATGGATACGATACTGTCCAGCCTGCCACAAGAAATATCCAGCAAACTACAAGTCACAAAAATGCGAAGTCTGCGGAACACGATTGAAAAGAAAACCAGTGAAAGGGAGCAGTGCGAACCATTAGAACACACGAAACTATAGGCGGAAGCGGGAATTATACTAGCGCACAGGAGTCCAGTTCATGAGCTCTTTTGAGAAGAAGACGCTCTATTTTGAAAAAGCGGGTGAACAAAACACTGATACCCTGCTAAGATATGCAAAAGAGTACGTGGAAAAGGAAAACATAAGAGACATCGTTGTTGCTTCAACGACCGGCAAGACAGGGGTCAAGGTAGCCAAAACCTTCAGAGGCCGGAATGTTGTGGTCGTCACCCATAATTTTGGCTTCCAAGAACCCGGAAAGTCCGAGCTGCAGGAAGAACATAAGAAAGAGATGTTAACTGAGGGCGCAAAAATATTTACAGGTGTCCACGCGCTAAGCAGTGCCGAACGCGCGGTACGCAAGGATTTTGGTACCATCCAGCCTTTGGAGCTCATGGCCAACGTTCTCAGACGCTTGGGAGAAGGAACCAAAGTGTGCATCGAAATCACTATGATGGCCGCAGACGCTGGACTAATTCAGAGTGACAAAGACATCGTCGCAATCGCTGGAACTGGAAGAGGTGCAGACACGGCGCTTCGCATAGGCCCTGCAAACGCTGCAAGATTCTTTGACATAAAAATAAGGGAAGTCATAGCGAAGCCTGCTGACTTCTAAGAGATGCTTGAAAAACTAAAGATATCATCTTCAACGAGGAAAGAGTCAAACCGCGTCGCTACCGCGTTTGCTGAAGTAAGAAATGTCCCTGTGTTCCGTGTGCCCGCACTTCTTGAATAATGCTTTTGAAGCCTTGTTGGAGGCTCCGATTAAACTGCAGAAGATTTTGATGGTGTGGCCTCTGAGGGTTTTCTCAGATTTTTCAACCAAGCCCTTTGCCACGCCGCGATGCCTGTGGTCTGGGTCAACTGTCAAGCGGTTTATCCAGCATTTTGCATGTCACTACTGAGCATCGCCGTCCCAACAAGATGGCGATCTTCGAATGCGCCGAGTAAGAAATCGGGATTTGTGTTTATCTGAGCTGCAATTGCTCGTCTGCGGTCTTTTCCTTTAGGTTTGAACGGCAGGTTTGCCTGAGACCAGAGATGGATGATTTCTTTGTAGTCGGCTATTGTAAGCCTTCGAATTTCCATTCAAACACTGGGCTACTTTTCTTTTCCAACTTCTCTAACAGAGTCTTCAATTATGTCGAGTGCGGAGTCTACAAGGTCTCTTGTTATGATTAATGGAGGAGCAACTCTTATGGTTGAGGCTCCACAGGAGATTACGTTGATGCCGCGCTTCCATGAGCGCATCATTATGTCAGTTACTTTTTGAGGGGCTGGCTTCTTGCTCTCTTTGTCTTCGACGATTTCCATCCCTATCATCAAACCCTTGCCTCTTACGTCGCCGACGATTTCGCTCTGCTCTTTCAGTTCCCCGAGCCTCTTCATGATGTAGGCACCCTGCTTGGCTGCGTTCTCGAGAAGCTTCTCTTCCTTTACAATCTCTATAACTGCACTAGCGGCCACGCATGATAGAGGATTGCCGCCGAATGTGCTGGCGTGTGAACCTGCAACCCAGTCCATGATTTTCGCCTTGGCAATTGTGGCTCCCAAGGGTAGGCCTGAGGCTAACGCTTTCGCTGTGCACAGGATGTCTGGTTCGACTCCCCAGTGTTCGATGGCAAACCACTTTCCGGTTCTGCCCATGCCAGATTGCACCTCATCGTCGATGAGCAGCAACCCATACTTGTCGGCGAGCTTCTTTATCCGCTGGAAGTATTCGGGTGGAGGCACGACATACCCGCCTTCACCCTGAATCGACTCGAAGAGTATTGCGGCAGTGTCTTCTGGAGGAACGTACTTCTGAAGGACATATTCATCTATGAAGTCCACGCACCAGTAGTGGCATTCAGGATAAGTCAGCTTGTATGGGCACCGGTAGCAGTACGCGTATGGCACGTGCGTTACGCCGGGCATAAGTGGGAAGAAGTAGCGTTTCTGCGTGGGCTTGCTCGCCGTGATGGACAACGCTCCGATAGTCCGTCCGTGGAACGCGCCCGTGAATCCTATGAACAGCTGCCTTCGGGTGTGCCACTTTGCAAGTTTGATTGCCGCTTCAATCGCTTCGGCGCCGCTGTTGCCGAAGTAAACTTTTTTCTCAGGATTCCCAGGTGCAATCTGGGCGAGTTTTTCTGCGAGGTCAACGACTTCTCGATAGTAGAAGTCCGTGTTAGAGTAGTGTAGGAAATGGTCACATTGGTTCTTTATGGCTGCAACGACTTTGGGATGATTGTGACCCACGCCCATGCACACGAGACCTGAGTTGAAGTCTATGTACTCGTTTCCGTCCACATCCTTCACGATGCAACCTTTACCGGATTCAACAACAAGAGGATAGAACCGCCCGTACGAAGGAGAAATGAACTTCTCGTCTTTCTTAACAAGTTCCCTCGCCTTAGGACCGGGAGGAGTAACAACTATCTTGGGGTAGTCGGCCATAATGAGTCACCAGTGGGAGCTTAAGGGTTGGAAAAAAGGTTTTATATAGCTATCGATGCTTCTGCCCCGAAAAGAAACGTCAAGGGTTAACAGTCAGCACTAACTACTCAGACAGCCGATCAGTATCTGCTGGACAATAAGAGCAGGCTGTTGCTTGGTCACCGATATCCTTCAAAGGCCGAGACCATTGATCTCCGGCCCTTGTCAATTAAATTCTCAGTTGACTATCGCTGGTTCGCATCGTAAGGCAGCGTATGTCATGAACTTTGCTTTATGTTTTTCCGTATATGACCGGATCAGACGCACAGTTTGACGCAAGCTTACGGTAATTCTCCCAGTCTTCGTCAACCCATCCCTCGATCCTGTGAACATCTACCTCGGATAAGCCTCGAAAACGGCCCTGCGAGGCAAAGTATTCCCTGATAGGTTTGCGCTTGGACTTGTCGACCAAGCGGTCGCTTGGAGAACAGAGCCTGAACTTCCCATCTTCAATCTCGAACAGAGCCCATATGCCAGTCTGCACTGCAAGGCGGCCCATTTCTATTGTCTTGCTTGTGTCGTACCGCCATCCCGTTGGACATGGGGTCAGGAGGTGTATGTACTTTGTACCTCTTATCTCCCTTGCCTTTCTCAGCTTGGCCACGAAATCCATCGGGTAAGACGTGCATGCTGTGGCAACGTAGGGTATTCTGTGAGCGGCCATGATGAAGGGCATGTCCTTCTTGCGTTCACTCTTGCCAGAAGGTGTAGTGGTAGTCCATGCACCGTAGGGTGTTGCTCCGCTACGTTGCATTCCAGTGTTGCCGTAGGCTTCGTTGTCGTAGCACACGTATATGAAGTTGGTTCCTCTTTCAGCCGCTCCGGATAATGCTTGAATTCCTATGTCAGCTGTGCCGCCGTCTCCCGCCCAGCCGACGACGGTTATGTCCTCGAGTTTTCTCTGCTTGAGTGCCGCAGAGATTCCTGAAGCCGCTGCGCCCGTGGATTCGAAGAGAATGTTCTGAAGTGGAACGGCGGAAGACGTGTAGGGGTATGGTCCCTGGATTACGGTTGTGCAGCAGGCGGGGACGACTAGGATTATTTTTTTCCCCAATGCTTTGAGTAGCAGTCGGAGGGAAATGGCTGGACCGCAGCCTGCGCAAGCAGCGTGTCCTTTGAGCAAGTATTCTTCTTTGGGGAGATCTTTCACTGTGACCATCTTGTTCACTCTCTCAGGTCGATCCATTCAGTTTCTTTTTCCACTTTGCCGTCTTTCATATATTTCAGTGATTTCTTTGCTATCTTTTCAACGGTTTCGGAGGTTACGTCTCTTCCTCCTAAGCCTGCGATGAAACCTGCGACGTGAGGATGGTCTTTCTGGTTGAACAGTGATGCCTTAGTTTCTGCGGCTAGAAAACCTTCCATACCAAAGGAGATGTGGCGATCTATGGTTGCAAGCATGCACACGTTTTCTGCGAGTTTCACTATCTCTTCGGTGGGGAACGGGCGGTAAACGCGTATCCTTGCAGACCCAACTTTCTGTCCTTCTTTGCGCAGCTTGTCTACTGCAAGCTTGGCGTCGCTTCCGATTGTTCCCATTGTGAGCATTATCAATTCTGCGTCCTCGCACTTGTACTTCTCTACAAGTCCTCCGCATTCGGTGCCGAAGCGTTTCCCGTACTCTTTGTCGATTTGGGGGATGAGCCTCTTGGCGTTTTCCATTGCTTCCTGAATCATGTAGCGGAACTCCATGTACCATTCAGGCGAGACCAGATTTGCGTGCGAATAGGGACGATCAACGTCTAAGATCCAGCCTGACTTGTAGTTCGGTAGGTAAGCATCGATTTTCTCCTGATCCGGAATGTTTGCTGGGCTGTAGGTGTGTGATAGGATAAAGCCTTCGAGACACACCATGGCGGGGAGGAACACTCGCTCATCCTCACAGAGCTTGTAGGCCTGAATTATCGTGTCGAAAACCTCTTGGCTCTCGGCGCAGTAGAACTGAATCCACCCAGTGTCCCGTTGAGAGAGGGAGTCGCTTAGGTCGGGCCATATGCTCCACGGTGCTCCCATGGCGCGGTTGACAACGGCCATGACGATGGGTAGTCGCGAACCTGAAGCCCAGTGGAGAGCTTCATGCATGAGAGCAAGACCGTGGGCAGAAGTCGCTGTGAATGTTCTGACGCCGGTGGCGGCGGCGCCTATACATGCCACCATCGCGCTGTGTTCTGATTCGACGCGAATGTATTCTGCGTCCATCTCTTTGTTTTCAACGAAGTCCGCGATTTTTTCGACTATGGTTGTCTGGGGGGTAATGGGGTACGCTGCGACGACTTTGACCCGCGCTGCTCTTGCGGCGTAGCCGGCAATATGGTTGGCTGTGTCGATAACGGTTTGAACCATCTACTCTTCCTCTCTTTTCATCTTTATCGCTTTGGTCGGACACTCGTTAGCGCACACTCCACAGCCCTTGCAGTAGTCATAGTCTATTTTCGGGGAATCGTCCTTTTGCCTTGTTATGGCTGCGTCTGGGCAATAGACCCAGCATAGAGTGCAGCGTGTACACTTGGAATAGTCAATTTCAGGCCGGAAGGTTCGCCAAGATCCTGTCTTCCCCATGCTTCCAACTGTAGGGCAAGACAGCGGCGTGACCGGAAGCTGCTTACGGCTCTTTGGCGCTACGGTCACTAGGCTGCACCATCCCACCATTTGGTCAGCCGTTCATACGCCAGTTCAGTTGCTCGCGAGTTCTTTTCTCCAGCGGCACCCGCCCATGTTTCTCTCACAGCTTTGAGAACGCTTTCAAGCTTTACTTCGCCTGTTGCTTTGGCGAAAGCTCCAAGGATCGAGGTGTTGACGACGGGGAGGCCAGCTACGAGCAGGTTTAGCTCCAAAGCTATTCCGGTTGCGTCTACCGTTGCAACGCGCCAGCCTTTCAAGCCGATTTCTTCAGGCTTTTTGGTCGTGTTGATGACGATTACGCCCCCTTTCTTCATGCCTTCTGTAACGTCCACCACCCTGTAGATGTAAGGGTCGAGCACTATGACATAGTCGGGAGCGTAAACTTGGCTGTGAATCAGCATGGGCTCATTGCTTATGCGCGCGAAAGCTTTAACCGGAGCTCCACGCCGCTCTGCCCCGAAATATGGAAAAGCTTGAACACACTTGCCTTCGAAGAAGGCAGCGTGTGCCAAAACCTCAGCTGCAGTGACGCTTCCTTGTCCACCGCGGCCGTGGATCCTTATCTCTTTAATCACTGCTTCAACCCTTCCAGTCAGAAATTAAGCATGGGCGACTTCAAACATATTAGTGTTAGCTCAAACAAACATCAAAAGCAACATCAGAAGCAGACCGCTAACGCCGAAGACAGGAACAATCGCTCTTTTCGATCTCTGAATAGCCCCTTCTATCAGAGCAGATAAGGCTTCAAGCTTTTTTGCCCCGATGACTTTGACGTTGGGTACCGTTATGCTGCGGCATGAGAAGCCCGTTTTTTCCAGCTTGGCCAATGCATTGATTGTTGCTTCTTTGACGTAGTTTATCAGTTTCTCGTTTTCCATAGCCTCGCCGACCGGATGGTAGCCGCCCTTGGTCAATATCAGAGCGGTTACTGCATGTGTGTCGGTTGTGAAGACCTCCCCGTCGTCGATACCTATCGACCGCAATGATGAGAGGATGCGTTCACGCAGCCCGGAAACCATGTTATTGCCGTCGATGACAACGTAGGCAGCCTTCTGCTGACCGCTTTTGACCACGAGTGTTGTGATGCCGCCAGAGCCCATCCCATCTTCAAGACTGAACTCCTTCGGGAACACGGAGGCAACTCCTATCTCATACGGCGACTGTTTGAACGACAAGACCTTGTCGAAGCATTTGGCTGCAACATCTCTTAGAGAGGCCAGTGACTCCTGCATCTCCGCTGTTCCGTCGATGCTGTTATGTGCATTAACGACTGCGCAGAGACGCAGAGCACGCTTCTCTGCTTCTTCGCGAACAAACTGGCCTAGTTCCTGCGGCAAATCCTCGATAGTCTTTGGCGCAAGTGTGAAAGAGATGAATGCGAACCTACCGAATATCTGGCAGCAAGCCGTTGCTAGACCGTTCGTAACCGTGACGAACGGAGAAGCATTTTCATCGTGAACTTCCAAGTCTCTGACGCTGGTGACGACATCGGCAATGACCTTCTTGTTCTGAAACTGGGAAGCCAAATCGTACTCGTGCCCGAGCATGCCGTGAGGAACGCACGCTACGCAATTTAGCTCCTTCTCAAGGTCAGCCTTGAGCAGTGCGGGCAAAAGGCTGCTTCCAATGTTCTTGAAAGGCCCAGGGTGGACGGAAGGAACAACGATGACTGCCTTTGCTCCGGAACTGCCGAACTTCATCAAAGAAACTTCAACATCCTGCTGTTCGCCCAGCTTCTCAAGAAGCTCTTCAAACGGAGCGTTCAAATTCGACACCCAGCTAAGCATGAAGGCTCTGAAAAGCGGCACAGATTGAAACCCAACCACTTTCTTGCCCACTTGATTCAAGAGATAAAGGAAAATGAAACTTGCAGCATAGCAGATTATGACAGCGGAAAAAAAGAAGACAAGCATGTTAAACGTGACGTGAGGAGAACCTAGCACGACCCAGAAAAGCAAGAAGGGAACGACGCTTAGAAAAGGTTGAAGAAGAGAGGCTGCAAACAAGTTCTTCTGATTCCTTGAAGATGCTGCATAAAAAACTATGAAACGAAGAATCAGTGTCGCCGAGAACCCTAAGAGGCTGAGCCTTATCCACCATATAAAACCAGACGCTTCCGTGCCCACGATTGCGCTTACGACCGCGCCTGTGAGTATGAAAAACAGCCACACTGCCCAGCAGAAAATCGAAAGTGCCATGGTCCTCCTCATATCGAAGACCGCGTCCTTCCTCAGGACGAGCGCGCTTATGACATAATCAGCAGCTAGGCTTGTTAAGAAAAGGCCGACACCTAGGAGCAGACCCCTCCCCAGTCCTTCAAAAGTGGGGAAAAGAATCAATGTTGAGAGCGCACCACCTCCAACGCAAAAGAGCAGGAGCAATAGTGGCACTTTACGTGCGGAGGGTAACCTGAACAATGACGAATAGCGTTTAACTGCAACGTCCATCGACTGTTTGAGCGAATCGTCAGATGCCACGCAGGTTCCTCCGGTAAGACCTTCCTATGAGAAGAATTCAAACATATTAAACTGTCGCGAAACCAAGTTTGCTAACGATGAAAGGTCAACGCCCTCCAGAAACCCTTACACATGCATCTTTCGAGGCTTAACGTCAATTCGACTGAAAGAATGTAGAGCATAGGGACAATGTCTGGTTGCACTCGAACGGCGCCTATTTATAGAAGAACTGTTTAATGTTTGAGTGTCTACTGTAGGGTTTTGCGAAAACTATGCCAGAGCAAGGCTTGCCCCTCACGATATTTCACATGCTTGAGAAGAACGTGGGAAACCAGATACGTGTGATACTGGATCCATCCTACGGTTTCGAGGGGACGTTGGCCGCTGTCACCCGTGAACCTGCTGGCATATGGCTTTCAGACGCGGAAGCCATCATCCTACGAGCAACTATTGCTCAGCCTATACCGCAGGTTGCAAGCCGAGAGGAAAGAAGCGAGATATTCGTGCATCTTAATTCTGTGCAACGAATAGAAGTTGTACATACGCCTTCTCATCGCTGAACGAAGCTACTTGAACAGATGAGCCAAGGCTACGATGACTATCAACGCGATTGCCATGATGACGAGGAGTTCTGGTCTGACTTTGACGCCCTCGGTTTCCTCTTCAAAGAACCTGAGCAACCCTGCGCTGGCAGCGGGCATCGGTGACTTCTTGTCTTTTTTCTTCTTGCCGCTCATGAGCAGACCTTCGTTGCGATATGGTTTAACTTCTGTGGTTTCTCCATTATTAATGTTGCGTCAGTTCAAAGAGTTTTTATTTCTGAAAATAGGATAAAGAAGTGCAATGAAAGGTGTTAGGATGTCATCTCCTAGGGATGAGTACAATCACGTTTTTGACCTTCTGCAGCAGCATCACAAGTGGTTTCAAGAGAGCATTCCGCTGATAGCCAGCGAGAATGTCCCAAGCCCAGCCGTGCGCGAGGCCATAATAACGGATTTCGGGAATCGTTACGCAGAGGGCTGGCCTGGAGAAAGAGTTTACGCTGGTTGCCGCTTCATCGATCAGGTAGAGTTCAAGTGCATCGAGCTTATGAAGAAGCTTTACACCGCCGAGTTTGTCGACGTCAGGCCCATCTCGGGCGTTGTGGCAAACTTGGCTGTCTACACAGCCTTCACAGAACCCGGGGACACACTGCTTGCCCTGTCCATCCCGAGCGGCGGTCACATAACATCCGGCAAGAAAGAACTGGGAGGCACAGCGGGGGCCGTTAAAGGCCTAGTCGTCGAGTACCTGCCCCTGGATTACAAGGAGCTTAACATAGATGTGGACAAGGCCAAAAAGAAAGTTAAGGAACTTTCTTCAAAGGGCAAGCCGCCGAAGTTCGTCATGTTTGGGGCGAGCGTCTTTCCGTTTCCGCACCCTGTCAAGGAGCTGGTCGAAACAATTCACTCCGTCGGCGCCACCGTCGGCTACGACGCGGCTCATGTAGCAGGACTCATTGCAGGCGGCAGATTCCAAGATCCTCTCAGAGAAGGTGCAGATGTGGTAAGTCTAAGCACACACAAGACGTTCTTCGGCCCTCAGCACGGGGGAATTCTGTCCTGGGAGAAGAACGCAGAGAAGATAAAGAAGGCAACGTTTCCAGGAATGGTCAGCAACCATCATCTTCACGAAGTCGCAGGGTTGACTATAGCGTGTGCAGAGATGCTTGAGTTCGGAAAGGAGTACGCCACTCAAGTGGTCAAGAACGCCAAAGCCTTGGCACAGGCACTTTACGAAAGAGGCTTCAACGTTCTAGCCGAGCATAAAGGGTTCACGGAGTCACACGTGATTCTGATAGACATAGTGAAACACGGCGACGGAGGCACGATTGAAGAGACCCTTGAGAAGGCCAACATCATCATAAACAGAAACCTGTTGCCGTGGGACATCAAAGAAGGAAGACACTTCATCCATCCGGGCGGCATCAGAATGGGTGTTTCAGAGGTCACAAGGTTGGGAATGAAAGAGACCGAGATGAAGGAAATAGCAGCATTCGTCAAGCGTGTAGTAATCGACAAGCAACCGTTGGACAAAGTGCGCGCTGACGTTGCCGCCTTCAGAAAAGCCTACCAAAAAGTACACTATTGCTTCGAGAACACCACGGAAGCCTACACGTACATCAAAGTCCGCTAGACACACGCTGTCTTCTCGAAGGGAACAACGCAGTTCCCTCGTTTCCCACAGGACATTCGACTAATCCTTATTTCTATCCGCTACTTTCTTGGTCAGTCTGAGAAGGAGGTCGAACTTTACACATCAGGGAATTTCAGGAGATGATGAGACGTCTCTATTTTCACAGAGACTCAGACCGCGGCGTGAAGGGGACATACGATTGGCTTGTGGATGAGGTCGAGGAGCTCGGGGACGCGTTGAATGGGGCGAGCAAAGAGGAGTTGGAGCAAGAATTTGCAGACGTTATCGCTTGGCTGGCTTCCCTGGCAAACATCACCGGGGTCGATCTTGAAAGGGCGGCTGTCGCAAAATACAGCAATAAATGCCCCAAGTGTGGGCGAATGCCATGCGAGTGTAAGTTTTAGCCCGTGCTTACGAGCCGTTTTTGTCCCGCACCAGTAAGCGTCCAAATGGATGGTTTACCGCTTGCACGTCGAACGATTCCTTCCGACTGTAGAAGCTTCAGATGATGCATGACGGCGTTATAGTGCACCGCTGCTTCGCCTGCAATTGTTTTTGCATCCTTCGAGCCTTTTTCTAGCGCGTTCAGTATCTTTGTTCGAGTTCTGAGCCCCGGACGCACGTTCCTCAGATTGGCCAAGTAGGCGTTCGGATGGTAGATTTCCTTCAACATGACTTCTCACAAACTATGTGCTTCTCTGTGTAGAAAAGTCTTGTCAGGCGAAGTCCGTTAGACAAATCTGTTTTGCTTTCTTGCTTTCGAACAGTGCTATGATCTCTTCTTTCACGAGAGCGATTCTCTGCGTGTAGTACCTAGGCAGATGGTATCTTTCGATGAGACTCTGAGCTACGTCCAAGTACTTCTCGATTCCGCCTCGGTAAACAGTCAAGGTCAGCTGTCCTCCGCAAGAGGGACATTTGCCTCGCAGGGGTAAGCGACGGAAGTGCCTGTTGCACGCTTTACACCTAAAACCCTGTGTCGAAAAAGCGCGCAGGTTTCCAGCTATGTCTCGCATGAAGTGTTTGGTGAGGACTTTTAAAGCAACTCTCTTGGGATCCACAGCCTCGATTTTGTCGGCCAGTTCGAGTTGGCTGTTCATCTTTTCAACCATTGTTTTTAACCGTTTGTAAGCGCTCGTGGAGTTCCCCATGTTAATGTCTGAAACGGGAGTCGTGTAGTTGAACCCCTCAAACTGTGCTTCCGTCCCGAGACGATGGCCCACGAGGTCTACGATAGAACCCGCCTGTTTAGCCTCAACTCTCTCCCATGTCTTCTCGTAAAACTCTAGCGGGTAAGCGCCGGCAACGTCAAAGTCATGCGCCTGTCTCTGCACCTCTTTCGGGTTGACGACCGGAATCAACAGCAACGGAGCATCCATTATGCCGCCTATCTGGGCGGGAAGGTATTCGCGTGAAAAGTTGAGCAGCGTGTCCAGAGCAAGCATCACCGTGTCTTCGTCGCCGTCGCAGTCTCGGCGTTTGGCAGAATGCCAAATCGGATGGGCGTAGCAGACACTCAAGCTCGTGAATCCCACGATGCGTCCCAGAATGCCAACGCACGTGTGAGGAGCGAGGCCGACGATTATGTGTCCCACAAGATCCTCCTCACGCTTGACCCTGTAATGAGCCGCAAGCCCGTACACCTTCGTCAACAACTCGTCCGTGAAGTTTGCCACTTCAATGAAGTATTCTGCGCATTTCCCCGGAACGACCACGTCTTGGAGTTTCAATTCACAAACCTGTTTCTCATCCGCCAAGTTTGCGCCAAAAATGTCGTGTTCGTAACCCATCTGTCTGAGTCTTTCGACTGAAACGCCGATTTCGCATGGTTTGAAATGCGTTAGCGGCGCGTTAGTAGCATCGAACCTAATGGTGCCGTCCTTGTAAACCGATAGACCGTGCCTCGCGCGCAGAATTCCCTTCTCGATTATTTCAGGTGTCTTAGTTTCATTCATCAGGCCTTTGACGCCTTTCAGTACTTTCGGCATGGAAACGCCCAGACAGCTACAAGTGCTTTCAAGCGTTTCTTTGAAGTTGACGACCTGCCTCTGAAACTGTCTTGCGGGCACTCTGCACGTTGGACAATCATTTCCCTTGAGGTTCTTTCCACACCTTGGACATGTTTTTTCGAGAATTGTCTCGCAACTGCAGGCGGGACACTTGACCCGAAACGTGAAAGTCTTGCAATTCGGGCACTTGCGCCTGACCACCTCAACGAAGGTGGGCTCTCGTTTCGCGGCGTCGACCATGTCTCTTTGTGAACCCCCAGCCAAGCCGACGGGAAAGAGAACGTGAACCAGCGGTCTCATCTCTCGTCTCTTCGCCTTCTCTGGTCTTCCCATCCTTGCCCCTACGAATGTCGGAGCCTTATCCCTTATTTTGACGTTTGACAGCGTGCAAATCGCTTCCAAAACGGATTCAGAAGACGAGATGTCCACGTTGCATGAAGATGTGTAACCTAGAGAAAGAGCAAACGCCCGCGCATCGTCGTCCGCAATTATGATCTTCCCATCAGACATTTTGTGGGGCAAATATATTAGGTCCAGGGCACGTTTGACAATTGGGTCTGCTTCTCCCATTATGTCATTGGCAAAGCCGGCTTCAACCTGAACTGCAGAGTTGAGAAGCCACTTTCTCAGCAACGTGATGTCTTCAACCAACTGGAGGTTCGACCAGAAAAAGGTAAAAGCTGGATGCAGGGGGACGCCAAGCGTTACTGCGAGTGCCAGGGCTTCTGCGAAGCTGGGCTTAATGACAAACGGGTTCTCCAGAAAGAGCTTCAGTTTCTCCGAAGCCATTTTCGTGAGCTCTGCTGCTTCTTCTATGTTCCCGCCGCATTTGTCCACAATCGCTTTCTGTACGTCTTCGACCCACCATTCCTCCACGTATCCAGAGGGTTCCAGCAGCTTACTACTGTACAGAAAGTCTCCTACGCTGATGAGGATATCGCCAAGAAAAAGTATCTTCGCAATGTTGTCCTTTAACCCGCGAAAGTTTTCGTTCGTCACTCGAGAGACGGATCCGTCTTTCAACCGAACCACCGGACCTTCCACCACGTCGACTGGCATGCTGATTCCCCCCTTTCCCGGAAGCTCCATCCGCAATTGGGTTCCAGCAGCCAGGAACCCTTGAAGCACAAGCATCGTGGCCGGATGGATACCGACGGCAGTGAGCCCCGTGTTACGCGATCTGCCATACCTTAACCGGAAACCACCCCGCCTAGAAGGGAAGGAAAAGACCGGTCGGCCAGCAATTACATCATCCATGAAGCCGGCAGATTTCTTCTCGGACTTCACATGAAGCTCCTCAAGCCAGTCCCACCCTTGGAAGCCAAGTTTCCCGATGATGTTCAGAACCTTCGGAGCCCTCCCTACAACACCGTCGTTCACAACCCTGAGGGCCCCGCCTCTGACGCGGTTGGTTTCTATTCGCGGAAGATTTCTGAACGAAGAAACCTCGACAGGATCAGACTCGGTGCCGGTCACCTCCACTGGAATCCACTGCAGCGCCTTTCGCAACTCATCGTCCGGAATGTGGTACTGGAAGCCTGTTACTGAGCGCTCGTAGACTCGCAGTTCCTCTATAAATCTGGATATCTCTTCAGGAGTCGGCTTGTAACGGTCAAGCCCCAGCAGCTTCCGAACGAAGTCTCCTACGACCAACGTGAGGGCCTGATCCGTTCCTCCGGCTGACCGTATGGGCCCAGCGAAGTATATAGCAAGGTAGCGAGTGTGATCGCTGTTCAATTTTATGCTTACTCTTGCCACTCCTTGAATCGGAGCGGCGGTCAACCCTTCCGTGAACACTGCCAACGCCGTTCGTATGGCTTGTTCAGCCGCGGCTTCAGGTTCGAGGTGCCCGAACTTGCCGTAGATGATCTCTTCGGTAACCTTGAAGGCCAATTCTTCTCGGGGAAGCTTGGAGCTCAACTCCCGAATGCTCTGGGCGACCCCTTTTGGCCCCACGAGTCCCTCTACAAGATCTGCTAAGTCCTTGGCAATTATGCACTCGGTTTTCAACGAGGGATCGAGGCCCTTCTGTCTAGCTTCTTCACTGATTACATACAGTTGTTCAAGCATTTTCTCCAGAGATTCAACGTACTGCCTGTAGGCTTCGCTCATCTGTCCGTCCAATATCGCCCCTCGCAGACCCTCTTGTTTGAATGAAGCTTATTTCTGTTTTCTGACATGAAGAAGTCAAAAAGCAGCGGTTCAGAGAGATCTATTCCGTGTGAATTCTACACAAAAACAGAGTGGACCATTTGTCCTTCGGATGGCCTGTGGCTTCTTGATACGCCTCCTTTGCCAGCTTGCCTCTTTTCTCGGCGCACTCTTTGCAAAGAGCATGCCTTGGATCAGATGGGCCATCGCATACTCCGCAGTTGAGCATCAAAACTTCGCCTAGGCTTCGCAGGGTTGTCCAAGCGTATTCACGCTCGTCGAACTGTGGTTCAAAATCGGGCCAAACTTCGTAGACAGAGTCACCGCATATCTTCTTTAAAGCATTGAAGTAGTTTTCAAAGGCAGTCAAAGGGTTTCTCACGGTCTGCCGCGTTTAATACCTTCGATGATCTCAGAAACCCGACGCCTCATGCCAGAGTCTTCTACGACGTTTCCCGTGACGATGATGTCTGCGCCTGCCGAGGCTGCTGCCAGCGCCTGTTCTCTTGATCTGATCCCTCCTCCCACAATCAGCGGGGAGTCCACGTAGTGCCTGACAGCGCGAATCATGTCAGGCGGAACAGGGTTCTTTGCACCTGACCCAGCCTCTAAGTAGACGAAGCGCATTCCAAGATACTTGCCTGCCAAAGCGTGTGCCGCGGCGAGTTCAGGTTTATTGTAAGGTACTGGAATTGCCTTTCCCACGACGCCTGCGGTGCCGCCTTCGCCCACGATTAGGTACCCCATTGGAATAGGTTCAATACCGTATTTTTTGACGAGTGGTGCGCCGAGAATCTGGGCTCCCATCAAGAAATACGGATCAACAGAGTTTAGGAGGGACATGAACCATATGGCATCGGCGTATCGGCTTATGCCCGTCACGTTGTTAGGGAAGAGAATGACTGGTATCTTCACCGTGCGTTTGACGGCCTTTACAACATCATCCAAGTGTGCTGCGGACACAAACGTGGATCCGCCAATCATTATCGCTGAAGTTTCACTTAATTTCGCTTTGTTCACGATTCTAGAAGCCTGAGGGGGAGTGACCTCTTCGGGGTCAATGAGGGTTATGTGGATTGAACCATCCGACTCGATTTTGTCAAGGAGGTATTTCTCAACATTTCCGACCATTCATAACGACCTCGCTAAGCACCTTTGATCGGCGGGGGAGAGGGTTTTCTGGAACCTCCGTAAACCTTGTCAGTGAACATGCAGTAAACGTCAATCTCGCCCTGCGCAGGCTTGACTGGGAACTCGTCCTTGAGCCCACAGCTGCCGCAAGCTACGAGTGCACGTCCTTGGTCCCGGGCTATCTCGACTCTGATTGATTCTTTTCCGCATCTTGGACAGGAAAAGAGTTTCGGGAGATGCTTCTTAGGGATGCGGACAACTTTCTTCCTTCTTCTTCCCATCGCCACGTCCTTCTAGTCTGACAAATGTTGGCCATTTCATATTTATGTTTGTCCTTAAATAGTTGCCTACAACCATAGACCTGAAGGTACATCAAGTTGAACTTGACTCCCGACGTTTTGAATATGGACTGGGCGGAAGTGGACACGAGAGTTTGCCGCTTCATCAAAGACTATGTTGAACGATCGAACACCAAGGGCATCGTGTTGGGATTGTCCGGCGGCATCGACAGCTGCACCATAGCAGCCCTCTCGGCACGGGCCCTAGGCGGGCGCAAAGTTCTTGGGTTGATGCTGTTCGAGAAAGAGACACGCAGAAGCGAGGATGTTAAACACGCGAACCTCTTGGCGAAAGAGTTTAGATTGAAGACTGAGACTGTTGACATCACACCCACGTTGGAAGCCTTTCACCGTTCAACACGCATCTCTGACCCAACGGACAGGCTCAACAACGGCAACGTGAAAGCGAGAACGCGCATGGTCTACGTTTACTACTATGCCAACAGACTGCATCTAATCGCCTGCGGAAGCTCTGACAAGTCGGAAACGATGATGGGCTACTTCACCAAGTGGGGTGACGTCGCGGCAGATATATCGCCGATAATGGATTTGTACAAAACGCAAGTCCGACAACTGGCCCGGTACATCGGAGTGCCAGAGGAGATAGTTGAGAAACCCTCATCCCCGGCCCTGTGGCCTGGCCAGTTTGCAGAGGACGAACTCGGCATAAGATACGAGCAGCTCGACCTCATTCTTTTCGGCCTTGAGCGTTTCATGAAGCCGGAGGAGATAGCAGCCCAGTTGCATATCCAGAAACGTTTGGTCGGCGAGATTAAGCGCAGATGGCTTTCTGCGGAGCATAAGAGGCGAATGTTATTAACGGCGAAGCTTGAATATCGGACAGTGGGGGCCGATTTTAGGCTCCAACGAAACCCGCTTTGAGCGAGGAGTTGACATATGAAGAAAGCGTTCAAGATAGCGCTCGCACAACTGAGCTGTAGACAAGGGGACAAAGCAGAAAACTTGAAGAAAATCAAGAAAGCCGTTGCAAGAGCGAAGAAGCAAGGAGCAGAACTCGTTGTCTTTCCAGAGCTTTCACTGACGGGCTATGTTGTTAGGGACGAGATTTACGAATTAGCAGAGAGAATACCAGGACCCTCAACAAGAATCATGGAGGACATCGCTAAGACAAACGACATCCACATTGTCTTCGGCATGCCGGAAATAAGCCAAAACACAGAAGCCACACTTCACAACAGCGCAGTCCTCATCGGTCCAAGAGGCTTCATCGGGAAATATCACAAGATGTACTTACCGACCCACAGCATCTTCGAGGAGAAGAGATATTTTAGGCCAGGCTACCAAGTCGAAGTGTTCGACACTGAGCTTGGAAAACTAGGGTTCATCATTTGCTACGACATCTTTTTTCCAGAGGTTGCACGTCTTGCCCGTGTCAAGGGAGCGCAACTGATTGTTTGCATTTCCGCTTCACCCGGCGTGAGACGCTCCTTCTTCGAAGTGCTTACGATCGCCAGAGCCATTGAGAACACGGCTTTCCTGGCCTTCGTGAATTTGGCAGGGATCGAGGATGGATTGCAGTTCTGGGGAGGAAGCAGACTGGTTGGACCTAGTGGCAGAGTCCTTGTTCAAGCCAAATACGACGAAGACGACTTCGTGTTGGGCGAGGTTAACTATGCTGACATAAGGCCCATCGAAGCTTTCGTCCCCACTCTTAGAGACCTCAGACCTGAGTTGTTTGACCAGTTAAAGCAGGGCGCAGAACAGCTCTGAGGAAGGACTATGCGAGTTTTCTAAGGACTCTTTCCATCCTGTCCATCGCTTCTTCCAAATCGCTGTAGGCAGCTGCGTAGGACAGCCTAAGATAACCTTCGCCGTAGGCGCCGAAAGAAGAACCTGGAACCGCGAGTACGTTCGCTTCGTTGAGGAGCAGTCCTGCAAGCTGTTCTGAAGAGAGCCCAGAACCCTTTATGTTTGGGAAAGCGTAAAAGGCGCCCTTGGGAAGCTGGCACTTGAACCCTTCAATTTCATTCAGCTTCTTGTGGACGAAATGGCGCCGTCTGTCGAATTCTCTCACCATTTCCTCGACACACGTCTGAGGTCCCTTCAAGGCAGCCAGCGCTACGTACTGTGAGAAAGTGTCTACACATGCGACTGTATACTGGTGGACCAGCCAAAGGGAGGAGATAAGATCTTCAGGGCCGTAAGCGCATCCGACCCTGAGCCCGGTCATAGCATATGTTTTGGAGAAGGAGTTGATAACCAATGTACGTTCGCGCATACCCGGAAACGTTGCGAGGCAGTAGTGTTTAACGCCGTCGTACACCATTTTTTCGTAGACTTCATCGGATATCACAGTGAGGTCACGCTCAACAACGATCCTCGAGAGTTGAGCGACTTCATCATATGAAAGCACTGAGCCTGTTGGATTGTTCGGGTAATTTAGTATCATCACACGTGACTTGTCCGTGATGAGTGATGTCACATCAGCAATTGAAGGCCTGAAATCATTGTCTTCGCGCAATGGAACGTGAACAGGGATGCCTCCCGCTAACAACACACAGGGCTCGTAAACAATAAACCCAGGATCAGGGATTAACACTTCATCGCCTTGGTTCAGTAACCCCATCAGAGCTATCGAAATCGCTTGTGTCCCTCCGACTGTGACCAGAATCTCGTTATTTGGGTCATAGTGAAGCCCGTAATCGCGGTATGCTTTCTGGGCCAAACCTTCGCGTAATTCGGGAATCCCATTGGTCGGTGCATAATGTGTTTTGCCATCCTTAACAGCCTCCCAGCCTCCGCTTAAAGCGTGCAACGGGGGGCAAAAATCAGGCTCCCCAACGCTCAAAGTGATACACGTCGGCATTTCCTGCGCCGAAACAAAAAAGCGCCGTATTCCAGACGGCCTTATCGATTTCAGGCGCTCTGTGGGCTCGCGGTGAGAAACCAATTCCCATTCCTCACTCTCGATTGCGCCGACCAAAATAAATACCTTGCATCCGCGAAAAGGGCATTCAAAACCAAGGATAGCGGCAGTCTTAAGAGCGCAGCCAGTATACAAAAGGGTATCCACCCAGCAATACTCCAGAGGAAACACTTTGAAGCTAAAAGACAGCGTTCAAGCGTGGCTAACAAGCTCCAAAAACGACCCAATTGTCAAAATCATCGCACAACAAAGTCACTTGACCACAACCCAACTTGAAACACTCTTAATAGACATTTTGTCCGAGAATATTGCTGGGAAACCGCTGAAATACGATGAAAAGGCGAGCCTCAGGCTAACAAAGGCTAAAATAAGTCGCGGCGCCTTTAATAGGACTCTAAGACAGGCCAAAGAGAATGTCATAAAATCTATCTATACAGTGCTACTCTTAGGGTACTTGGGGGTCTTTGAGAGCACAACTCTTGACCCCTACCTCGAAATCGCGAACAAACTCCACGAGTACCTCGAAGCCTACAAGGACATCCCGAACAGAGGGGCAGACCTGAATGACCATCTGAAAGTCATAGAAATGATAAGAGAACAGCTGGAAACAAGCCTAAAGCAACTCTCAAGCCCATCGGAAAGCCTCCTGTGACGTCACAAATCACATTACTAGCCAAGGTCCTAAAGGTCACTTAATGCTCTAATAGCGAAGGCCACGATTCAAAGCTGCAAAACAAGAAAGCACCAAGAATCGGGCTTCTCACACGAAGGCAAAATTCCACTCGTCTGTCTTCCTTTGTTAGTAAAACTGTGATGTGTGACGTCATGGAATCTGCAGCTAATGGTAACTACCATAAATCTTAAATGCTCCATGGTAACCTTGTGATGTGTGATGCAACGTGAGGAAATCACAGCCAATCACAAATGAATCACAGAGGCGGCTGAATTGCCAGACTTCTTGTTCGTTCTCTTAAGCATACTGCTCGGTGTGACTATCGTCGCTGCCGTCGAGTATTACAGGCAGCTTCGCAAGGCACAAAGAGAGTATGAGAGGGCGAGGAGCGCAGTTGACGACATAGTACTGAGTTTCAATAGGCAGTTCAAGAGTGAAGCCGCCAAGCTGGAAGCCCTCGGATACAAGGTTGAGGCATCAGCTTCAAGAACTGACGGGGCCCTGAAGAAGGCAGATGAACTTAACGGAATGATGAGAGCCCTCGAAGGAAAGATTGCCGGAGAGCTGGACAGCAATAAGGTCATTTCCACCCGCGTAGTTGACCTTGAGAAAAGAGCGGCTGACCTTGTTGCATCACAAGAGGCGGCCATGTCTAAGATTGCTAGTCTCGAAGAGCAGGCCAGCCAGCTAAAGTCCGCCCCTGAAATACATCTTGAGGGTGTAATACCGTTAAGGAGAGAGAAAGCAATGGCTCAGCTAACCGATACCGAAGTCGCCGTCTTAGAATTCCTCGTATCTGAGGGCGGCCAAACTGCGCCTGAAATAAAGGAAAGGGTCAAGCTTAGCCGAGAGCACACTGCCAGGCTCATGAAGAAGCTGTACGAAGGGGGATACTTAGAAAGGGAAACTTCAAAAATTCCGTTTAAGTACAGTGTCAAGAAGGAAATGGAGAAGCTCCTCAAGAAGACCGAGGGCCAAACAGCGTGATCGGATGTTGCCCACTCATGCACCTAGCATGTAACGCTTGCTGTGTGTTAGGTAATCTTTTGTTTTATGGTTGCTTGCGGAGCACTCTGCGTTGCCTTATACCTCAGATTATTGGGAGGCCCCGTTCTTAACACAACTCCTTTTGTTGCCATTCTGGAAAGGTAAGTGGCAACCGTGCTCAGGTTTATGGGCTCTTTGAGTTCCTGCTCGTACACGGACTGAACTTCTCGCGAGGAGAACCAGACCACTGGAAAGTGTTTTTGAACCACATTGCGAACCTTGTCACATTTAGAAAGCTCATTTCCGATGCCTGTGGATCCAGGCCCAGGGTTGCTGCCGCTCGGCATTCCACCCAAGAGCTCCACAAGGTCCAGAAGGCGCAGAGCCTTATCTCTAGTCACTTGCCCCTCGAAACTTATCGAGTAGCGGTTTCCTTCAGTGTCGAACAGATCCACACGTATTTTTCTCGCCGGCATGAATAGTCTGCGCCCTAGGGTGGTGTTCACAAGTTTACAGTTCACAAGTTATAGGTGTTATGGTGAAGAGCCCTTCGAGACAACTGGAGAATACAGCTGCAAAATCGAAATAGAGCCAGATTTGCAGCCTCTTGCGCCTCACAGCCATCACAATATCTTAGACAAGGCGGAAGCGGCCAGGCCTAGCTCGGATGTGTTTCTCCAGTAGAAAGCAAGGGGTGACCTCTTCACAGCAATAAGCCTTAAACAAGTCAATAAACCGTGTGAAAAGGCTGAAGAAGAGACATCACCGATACAAGTTCACAAGGTCTTCACATATAAGTGAAGTGAGCTCATGTTAATGAAATACTTGTGAACATTTGTGTATGCTTGTAGGCGCAAATGCAGTTAGTAAATTGCTTTGAAACTATATGTTGGGTTCTAAACTGTGCATATTTTTCTGCCAATTAACACAGACCGCCACCCCTAGGTTTCCATTGGAGTCTATTCCGACCTGTTAGGGTATTTCTGCAGAGATTTTTCTAGTATGTATCTAAAATCTTTAACAATGATCATTATAACTGTTTAACCGTAGTTACCATTCAGAGTATAGTCATCTGAAAGAAGGAATCAGCATCATTTTGAAAATTGAAGAAAAGTTCCAGCGGAAACGCTGGGGCGTGTGTGATTCAAAACGCTGATCAAATAGCAAGGCCGCTTTCTTTTAGGATTATGATGTTGACCATTTAGTTTTCTGTACGATACAGCTTATTCCTCTGCAACGGAAAGAGGGGTGTTGCCTTAGGACTTCGGAGGGGTTAAGACGGGTAATGTTGACGCTCTAGATGATGTCTTTGAAAGATTTGTGAGTAATGCTAGAATTTTCAAGGACCGGGAAGTAATGCGCCACGATTATATTCCTGACAGACTGCCCCACCGAGAGGAGCAGATAAAAAGGCTTGGTGAAACAGTGGCTCCCGTGCTAAAGGGTGCGAGGTGCTCCAACCTTTTCATTTACGGAAAGACGGGGACAGGAAAAACAGCCGTAACGAGGCATGTTCTCAGCCACCTTGAGTTCAGGGCGAAGGAGTTCAACGCGCCAATTAAATTTTGCTACGTCAACTGTCGTATGGCTGGATCTGATTATCGAGTCTTTGCAAGCTTATGCCAGAGTATGGGCGTTTCGATCCCTTTCACTGGGTTGTCCGTAGGTGAAGTGTTTGACAGGTTCAGAGTAGGTGTTGACGCGGCAAAAGTAATCTTCATCGTCGTGTTGGACGAGGCTGATGCGCTTGTCAAGAACCCTGGTGATAGACTCCTTTATGAGTTGACCAGAATCAACGAAACCTTGGGTAAGAGCAAAGTTAGCATTATCGGCATTTCGAACGATCTCCGTTTTAAGGAGTTTCTTGACCCACGAGTCGTCAGCTCACTCAGCGAAGAGGAAATCATGTTCAGACCTTATGATGCTGGCGAGTTGAGGAATATTCTGTCAGAACGTGCAAAAGCGGCTTTCTGCGACAGCGCGCTATCTGACGCTGCTATCGGCCTTTGTGCTGCATTAGCCGCGGCTGAACACGGGGATGCAAGGCGAGCCCTGGACCTGCTCAGAGTGGCTGGCGAAGTTGCCGAACGGAAGGGAGCTGGCGTTGTGGTTGAAGAACACGTGCGCGACGCTGAGAAACACATTGAACACAACAGAGTGTTCGAGGGGCTGCAAAGTCTGACTCTACATTCCAAGCTCGTAGTGTTGAGCGTCTACCATTTAAGCAAGGCAAACTCTGGCGGAGTCATCACAGGTGAAATCTCCGAAATCTACAACGAACTCTGCGCTGAGCTCGGCGTCACACCGCTCACACAACGTCGTTTGAGCACACTGGTCAACGAGCTTGACGCCATGGGCCTCGTAAATGCAAAGGTTGTAAGCATGGGAAGATATGGCCGCACAAAGAAAATAAGGCTGGAAATACAACGCAGCATCATCAAAGACGTGTTTGCTAGCGATAACAGACTCGGGCGCCTAACCGACTATTCTCCAAAACGCTTCCCGAAGCCCGCCAACTGATGCATGAAATCTTGGCGCGCGCGCTTAAAACATGACGACCGTGATTCTGCATCAGAATGGACTAGGGTTGCGCTGTGAAACGTACCGCGTTATGCGAAGGGGACAATGGTGACTTCCAAGGACTGAAGGTTTACAACTGGGACTCTTGCAGGCGTTGGCATGAAACCGTTTCTTCGCATGAAGTCTGTTTGTTCTTGCCAGCATCCTGAGTTCACGATTAGAACGCCCCGGTAATTGGCGTGCTCCACCGCGTGCACGTGGCCGGCGTGAAAGATGTCTGGGACTCGTTGAATGACTAGGAGATCGCTGTTTTCAGGGGACAAGGGCGTTTTCCCACCATACAATGGCGCCAAGTGGCGGCTCTGCAACAGCAACCTCATAGCTTTTTCAGGGTGGCTGTGGGTCATGTCTGGAACAGTTGAAATCACATCGTCCAAGCTTCGCCCGTGGAAAACCAGTATCTCTACCCCATGCAGGCTGACAGTGCATGGATCACCCAATGAATGGACCTTTCTTGAATCCTGCAAAGTTTCAAGGAAAGCATCTGCGATTGCGGGTTGGGGCAAGGCTTTTCTCGGAGCGTCGTGGTTTCCTGGTGTCACTATTACTTCGACGTAGTCTGGGATTTGCTCAAGATATTTCGAGGCCAGTCTGTACTGCTTGTGCACGTCTTTAACGGCTAGCTCTCTTACCTGATTGGGGTAGATTCCCACCCCGTCGACTATGTCACCTGCTATCAGGATATATTTGATGTGGCCAGCGATTTCTCTCATCCTTTCATCGCCATATTTGCCGTTGAGCCAGAGGATGAAACGGTCGAAGGCCTCTCTAGTGAATTTCGTGCTGCCGACGTGCATGTCTGAAGTGAGCACTGCGTAGACTGGTTCTTGAGCTTTGTGCGGTGTTCTTTGGGGAACATCCGGTAGAATGATGTCTTCGGCGATTAGCAGGTTAGTTCTTGTTTTTACTACGCTTAGACAGATTATCTGGTCGAGCAGAAGGTTTCGAGCTTTCTTCTGGAGGTCTGATGGGGCGTTCTGAGGAACGAGCACCGTCATGTTCGCCGAGAGATCCTCAACATTGAGAACTATTTTCTGTTTTGACTCTCTTTTGTCGGTTATCATGCCGATTATTTTGAGCCGTGTGCCTGATTGAGCCCTCAGCGCTTCCAATACTGATGTTGCGCTCTTGACATCCATCCTTTGTCTGAGCAGTTTCTCTGTCTGCTTGAACCTGTCTTGAAAATACTTCAGGTAGTCTTCGATAGTCCCGCTTGAGCTGAGTTTAGTGCTTGGGTCATCGATTATGTTAATGCTTGCTTCAACATCTTTTGCGTATGGATGGAAGGATACTTTGCCCTCTGTTATCCGTGGAGTTTGCACCTCTATAAGTGGCTGATGTTCCTTCTCCAAGGGTTCGCTGGCTATTTCAATCGCAGGGTTGCTTGCTTCGATGACCTGTTCCAATAAGCTCCTTTCGATGAAGAAGGGTCTTTCGGCCAGTGCTTCCAATTGCTTTATTGCCTTGCTCATGACTTCAGCAGGGTCTTCCGTTACCACAATGACGTTCAGGAATTCGAAGGCTTCCTTGTTTAGTTGGTATCCTGCTGCAAGGGTTAAGTCCACTGCTTTTTGCAGTTTTTCTGTTTCGCTCATCATCTGACAGCTCTCCTTTCTTGCTTGTCGGCAGCAGTTACGAAGCCTTCGACCTTTTCAACCTCTCTCGGGTCGTTAAGCCCAGAAAACCCTGCCAAGTGGGAGTTTGTCCCTCTCCCATGGGAGAAAGCGCCGTTGACGGTTCGGGCACGATTGCACTAGCTGTATCTTCTTTCTTCTATTAACGTGTTTAGCTTGATGCCGAACATTGCAACCTTTGCAATTACAGATGACCCAAATCATGAACAGAGGGAGGTTGACTGCGAGTTTCTGCTTCTCTACATTGCTACGCCGGTGAATCTTGGTTTCGCACGCGTTGCCGATTATACTCGGGCTCCTCGATCGAAACGTCAATACATTAATTTATACGGAGGGATTCTTGTTTAAACATTCAATGGTTGCTACAGAGAATATCGCAAAATGGGTGATCTAATGGGCGAAATGCGTAAGGTTCAACAGACTCCAGGTGGCACGTTCTTTGTGTGTTTACCCAAGTCTTGGGCTGAGCAGAACGGCTTAAAGAAAGGAGCGGTTCTTGCTCTGAGTGAAACGGGCGATGGCAAGCTGGTTGTGGACGCGAAACATGGAGCCGAGCCTTTACCTAGGGTTGTCACCCTAAAACCTGGGCCGTACTTGGGCCGTGAAATCATTGGAACTTACCTGCTGGGTTTTGACGTTATCAAGGTTGAGGGCAAGGAGCGCATTAGTTTAGAGATGCGAGACGTCGTCAAGAACATCGTTAGCCATTTGGTCGGCCTGGAAATAGTTGAGGAGGATTATGCCGGCATCGTTCTCCAGTGCCTTTTGGAGCCTTCAGGCTTCCCTCCCGAAAAGATCCTGCGCCGCGGGTACACGATTGCTGCCAGTATGCACCGAGACGTTGCCAAAGCTTTCGTGGACGGCGATATACCTTTGGCGAAGAGTGTGATGGCAAGGGACTACGAAGGCAACAGGCTCTACTTCCTTCTGGTTCGAATTCTTCGGACCATAATCCAGAACCCTGGCCTAAGCGAAAAACTCGGCGTCAGTCCCATTGAGTGCCTGGATTACCGCTTGGCCGCAAGCCTCGTGGAAGCAATAGGCGACGAGTGCGTCCGGGTTTCTATGAAAACGGTTGAATTAGGTGGTGGAAAACTGGATGAAAACCTGAGAAAACAGTTCTTGGTTTTCCATGCACTTTGTTTTGGGGCCCATGAAGACGCTTTGACGGCTTTCTTGACGAGCTCCATAGACCTCGCAGAGAAGGTTCGAGGAATGCGAGACAAGATCGAAAAGGAGTTCGCAAAGATCGAAGAAGTTGCTAGGGCACAGTCACTTGATATTGTGACTCAAATACTGTCAGCAATCTCGTTCCTGAGACAAATCTACGAACACAGCGTAGACATTGCTGACCTAGCCGTCCCGAAAGAACCTTGAAGGCTATCTTCTTAGAAAGGAAGCTTTTCCACTTTCTGTGGCTGCTTCGAAAGTGAAGCATGTTCACCTAGTCTTAACTCATCAGTGTACAGAACTTCCCCGTGTACGTCGCAGTCAGATTCGATTATGATTTTTTGTCCGTAGATGTTGTTTGCGCTAGCACCTGTTCGCAGGAGGATTTCTCTTCCGTACAAGTTCTCTGCGTGTGCGTCTCTGCCTATTGTGATATCGTCTGCTCTTATGGGGCCGTGTACTTGGCCTCTTCTGCCTATCTCGACAGTTCGCGCAGTCACGCCCTCGCCTGTGTCGATTGAGCCGCCCACTTCTACGCGTTCTTCCGCCACGATTTTGCGTGCGCGAACCTCCCCACCGACCTCTACTTCTCTCGCTGCGATTTCCTCGCTCACGTTCACTGTTCCTCCAACATCCAGCCCTCCAGAAAGCTTCAAGGAACCCTCAACGTTAACTCTGCCTCCAACATCCATACGTTGACCCTGCGTCAACCCTGTTACCTCAACGGTGCCGCCCACATCGATGTCCTCGAACTCCAAGTCCCCTTCAACCCTGAAAGTACCTCCGACATCTATCTTTCCTCCCTTGTTCTTCCCGGCGAGCCTCACCGTACCCCCCACGTCGATTTCTCCAAATTCCAGAGGGCCGACTGACTCGAAGGTTCCGCCTACGTCTATTCGATGGATTTTTCCTCCTGCAACGCTTGCAGTGCCGCCTACTTCCAAGTTCTTGATGTCCGCCTTAGATCTTATCGTGAGGCTTCCTCCTACATCGATGTTCTCTGCAGTAACCTCGCTCTTGGCCTCAAAACTGCCGCCGACATCCACGTCATCAATCTTCACAGATCCATCAGCCTTCAAGCTTCCTCCCACTTCAACTTCCTCGGCACACAGACTCTTGCTTACGTACAAAGTGCGGTCAACGTCAACGTCCTTTGCAGTCATATTTCCATAGACTTCCAAGCTGCCATCCTCAACTTCAACCTCATTCCTTATCTCAAGGTCTCCTCGAACGGTCACTCTGCCTTCAGCCTCAAGATTCTCTGCTTGTAGACTGCACTCAAACGTGGCGTCACCCTCACAATGAACGGTGCCAGAGACCGTCACCTTGGATTGCGATGTAGAGCCTTTCACGATTGCATGCCGACCGACCTCCAAGTCTCCGCCGACATTATCAACCGTCAGCGTGCTTCGCGAAGGAACCGACACTCTGTTACCCATTTGGTTTCACCCTCCTTTCTGAATCTTGATATACTGTCTTAAAAGGGGCACTCACATTTAGTGACTAGTACCACTTCACTGAAGCATCCTTGCCCTTCTTAGCAACACTTCTGCTCCGCCAACTGCAGTAAGCTCTTCGCAAAGCTGAGAATCCTTGCCACATGTTTTGACGGTAGACATGGATGCGCCTGCCCGGTAACCGTGCCCTAAGATGCTTCGGAAGAAGTTCGCCAGTCTTGTTCCGTGAACCCCTCCGTCTTTCCTGCATTTCTTCTTTCCTAAACCTATCGTGCTAACCATTTCTTACCACCTCTTTTCATGGAAAATGAATAACCCAAAAGAACCCTTAAAAGGCGACGCACATGAGGAGAACACGTTCTGTAGTCACAAATTGTACCTCCCCTTTAGCGCGCGCTTGTGCTCACTTTTCCAATGCTGCAAAAAACTTGCGCATGCGCTTGAATGTTTCGAGGTATTCCAGTCCCCATTTTGTCGCTCTGTACTTTTTTGAGTTCTCGATGTTTACCTCGTTTATGAAACCATGTGCCACTAGGAAGTTCAGTTCTTTCTTTGTCCGGTCTACGGGCATGTTGGCACCATAAGAGACTCTTGTAAGGGAACAGAGTCCTTTTCTTGCGATCATTTCTATTATGTCTGCATAAATGTCGTATTTCGTTCTTCTCTGTTCGCTGGGCAAGAAGCGATCTCCGAATTCCACTATTATTAAATGCTCAACATTTAATCTTAATTGCTGTGAGACGAAGTGCACTCAACAGGTTCGAGTCGCAAGCAGTACCACATCGCATGCAAACTGGGAGACTTGGCTGAATATTTGCTCGTACCGGGTGACCCTGAACGCGTTCCAAAAATAGCAAAATTCTGGGATTCAGCCAAGGAAGTGTCCAGCCACCGCGAATTCTGCAGTTTCAGGGGCAAGTACAAAGGCGTGCCCATTTCAGCCCTGTCAACAGGTATCGGCCCAGCCTGCATGGCTATCGCCGTCAACGAAGCCTCAGCCATAGGGGTAAACACCTTCATCCGCGTCGGAAGCACCGGAGCAATTCAGAAAAATATCACCTGCGGAGACCTCATTATTTCCAGTGCCGCCGTGCGTCTTGACGGGACAAGCAATTGCTACGTTATGCCCGAATACCCTGCTGCGGCCAACTACGAAGTCTTGCTGGCTCTGATTGAAGCTGCTGAAAGCCTAGGCGTCCGCAACTATCACGTGGGCGTAGCAGCAACGACTGCAGACTTCTACGCAGGACAAAACAGGCCGATGACACATCACTATTTGCATGGAATGGAAAATCTGCTTCCCACACTGCAAGCGGCGGGAGTCCTCAATTTCGACATGGAAACAGCAACACTTTACACCTTGACAGCATTGTATGGGCTAAGATCGGGGTCAATCTGTGCGGTATACGCCAACCGCTGTACAGACGAGTTCACACCCGACAAAGGGGAGGAAGAGGCAATAAGAGTCGCGAATGAGGCTGTAAAGATACTCAGTGAATGGGACGCGTTGAAATCTAAGAAAAAGAAGCGTTGGTTGTTTCCATCACTCATAAATACTTCAAAATCCAGATAGAACAAACTCCATTTACGCAATGCGTTCGCGCAAGTGTTGAGTATAAACATCCACACAATGTCAAGTTCAGCATCGTATTCTCTGTTGGATAAAGCTAAAAGCCACTTTCCAGAATGTCTAAGCAGTGCCGGGGTGGCGGAGTGGTTATCGCGCTGGCCTCGAGATCTTACTGTAAAGAATAGGGCCTAGATTGAGAGACAAGCAAGCCAGTGGGCCTTTGGCTCGCAGGGGTTCGAGTCCCTTCCCCGGCGCTTTTTGCCAGTCTTGCCTTTTCCATTCCCTGCAACATGTCTAAAGTGGTCAACGTGGAAACGTTCCGTTAGACAAACCTAAGAAACTCATCTATGGGCTCGTTCGGCCGCATATTCTCCTGGCTACACAGAATCCGATAGTCCTCCCAAACCTCTGCATCAACCTTTTGCCTGTCTGCTTCTTCATGTTTTGCCCCTAAACAATGTTGCATCTGATGTTGCGGAGACGAGCGAGAAGGGGCGCAACATCGATGTTGCCGCAGATTACATTTACAGATTACATCTGATGTAAATCAATAGAGGTAGGCGGGCATCTTTAAAGGACCGCCAGTTGGTAACGATGCTCCTAGTTTTTGAGCTTCAAAAACACGAATTGGGCACTCAGGAACGAAGATTCAAACCTTAATCGTCTTTCTTCTGAAGAGCGTGCACGAAAGATTTGAACTCTTGCCACGTATAGACGCGTGCTTAACTTGTTCTAATCTTGGCTCTGATTGAGTTAAAGCGAGGACCCTTGCCCAGAGTCTGCGGACTGCTCGACGCTAAACTGTTTAATGGAACCCCGTTCTTCCCTATCAAAGGTCTTGGCGACCACAAAACTCGCTTGGAAACTTTTTCGGTTACAATCGCTTCAACAGTCAGTGTCCCTAGCTCGTTGAAAAGTGTAACAACGTCTCCATTCTTTATGCAAAGATTGTCTGCATCAACGTGGTTTATCCATACGATTTCAGGGATTGGACCATAAACGTCTCTGAACTGGCTATGAGTCCAATATGGGAGAGAGCTGTTCAACAGAATAAACGATCCTTCATCCTCGTTCAATGGCAGCTGCACTGGCAGGGGGTTCAAACGCATTTCAAGGGCTCTTGAAGAGTACAACTCTATCTTCCTCGAAGGCGTCTGATACTCGTTAATGGGCCGCTGCCGCAGTTTCAACACCGCCCCCTCGAGTAGATCATTGAAACTTCCGTTTTCAAATGCTCCTCTCGTAGCCTTTTCAAGGGCTTTCCAAGGGTCCTCAAATATCCACGGCTCCGCGCGGCCCAATCTCCTTGCCAGCTGCTGCATTACCCAGATTTCATGCTTACACTCTTCAAGAGGCTCAATCGCTTTAGCAGACAATCTGGTGTATGGGTGATGATCAGAGAAGTTCAGGTCTGACTTCTCCAGATACGTGGCTGCAGGTAGAACAACATCGGCAAGTTTCGCAGTCTCGGTCCAATGTGTCTCGTGAACGACTACAAACACATCTTCTCTTGAAAGCCCTGCTCTAACAGCGTTCTGGTCGGGAAGCGTCAAAGCGGGGTTGGAACCTTTGATGAAAACGAACTTGAACTCGCCAGAATTCAAATCAGAACCCACAGAAACCTGTTCAACAACCTTTGACTCTTCATTGCTCATCTTGTTTCCGTTGATGTAGTCCCAGTCGACAAATCGGCCTTTAGAGTCACTGTAATGGAAGCCACGATGTTGCCCGAGTAACGCCGGCAGTAAACTCACTGCTCTTGCAGCCTCTCCTCCTTGGCTCGACTTGTTTAACCCCAAACCTATCATGAAGCCTACGGGAATCTTCTCAACTAATAATCCACCTAGCTCCTCAACCTTCCCCCAAGTCAGGTTCGTTACTCTTTCAATGCGCTTCGGTGTCCATTTCTCTACCTCTTCCCTGAATTCTTTGTATCCAGCAGTCCATTCTTCGATGAAGTTTCCAGCTAGCTTATCGTGTTCGATGAGGTATCGTGCTATTCCGTAAAACAGTGCTACGTCGCTACCTGGGCGAGGATTGACCCAGAGGTCGCAGCTTTCGGAGGTCTCGCTCTTTCTAGGATCAACAGACACTAATGTGGCACCTTTCTCTCTTCTTGCCCTCAACGAAAGCGCCCAAAGGTGGGGAGAACTCACTCTTGCGTTGTTTCCCCAGAACACGATGGCCCTGCAGTTCAGAACCTCCTCTAACCCGAGGCCGTATGTGAGCCCGTAGTGAAGTCCGATTCCAACATGCCCCGATGTGCTGCACAGAGCCCCATCCGTGACCGTCGCACCCAGCGCACGCCACAGTCTTTGAGAGTACAGCCAGCTAAGACATCCTTGGTTGCCGGGATAATCATACAGCAAAACGGATTTGTTGCCATACTTCTCCAGGGCGCTGTTCAGTCTGTTGGCAACCAAATCTATGGCTTCGGACCAAGAAACTCTTCTAAACTTGGTTCCGCTACTAACGTGTGGATAAAGGACACGTTGTTTACTATATACACGCCTGGGATCTCCTACTCCTCGTGGACATAGGAATCCTTGAGTTATCGGACTATCTTTACTGCCTCTGGTGGATGCTATTCGATCATTCTCAACAATGACGTCAACAAAACATGTATCTGGACAATCTCGGTGGCATACAGTTTTTACAACGTTGGTTGTTTTTTTGTGCTTATTTGACAAATCCATCCTCCTTCTTGAGAGGTCACGCTTTCATAAGCAGATGATGGAGATTCATATTAAGCCTTGGCGGCTGAAGTTTGCGCCTTGATACAGGGTGAGTTTCGCAGAAGTGCATGCAAAGTTAGCGCCAATTAGTCTTCTCAATTCATAATCCATAATAACTCCAAAACGAAAAAAGGTCGTTGAGGGTTTAACTTTGACTGAAACGGTACATGATGCAAACATAGTTATATCGACTGAAACGGCCTCTTCGAATGAAAGAATATCCGAGAAGAAAACTATTGTTTACGAAACTCGTGTTGACCCAACCGTGATGAAGGTGGCTGGGGAGAAAATCAAGGATCAGCTGTTTACTCGATTTGGGTTCTTGAAGCCCAAGCCGGATGAGGTTCAATTCGTTTCCATCGAAAAGTACTACGAACCCTATTCGATGATTAGCGGGAGGTATCTCATCGATTACTATCGCAAGTGCATCTACTTGGTTGACATTGACGATGAAGTTTTTGAGGTTGTTCTTCTTGACAACAAGCTTGAGCCTGAACAGTCTGCTGGTTCCTCTGTGAAGCATCACAAAGTGGTTAAACTCGAGGGAGAGGAACGGTTAAAGAACGACGTTAAAGCCTCACTTGTTCTGGACGGGTCTGGAAAAGACGTTACGCTTGAAAAACTTCCATCCGCCCCTTCCGAGAGACACCCTGAGAAGATACTGAAAGAATTTGGCGTGCAGGAAATCGCGGGAAACGCGGACTTGGATGTCATCCGATCCAGAATAGTTCAGCGTCCAAAAGACATAAGCCGACTTGTTAGCGAGCTGTTCGAAGTTGATGAGCGAACTGTAATCTATACTCCAAGATTCAGAGTTCGATACAGAAACTTTAAGACAGGCGAGGAGAAAGCTGTTGAATTTGATGGCGTGACAGCTGAAAGAATTCAGCAAAGCAAACATGAAAGCTCGCGCCGAGGCACTCCTCTTCCACCTCCACCTCCTCCACCACCCTAGACTCGTGCTCCTTTTCTTCAAGGAGACTTGGCAGACTGTTCAAAATGCATAGGCCGGACGCTTTGATTTACAAGTTAGATTCTTCTCTCGCGTTAGGTAAATTAGATTGAAGCGTGCCTACCGATGACAGAGGCTAATGAACAGTTCAGGAAGGCTCCAAAACATACTCTTCGACCGTTCGACAACCGACGCGTGCCTAGATTACTTAAAAAACAGGACGGACATGAATCTTAAGCTTCTCACATCCACAGCCGGTGGGAGACTTGCGTACAATCACTATGTATGGTCCTCTATGAGTTCAAAATCCACTATAAAACGGTTCTGGAGGCAAACTCTGGAACAGATTGCATGGAGCAGACAGCTTGAAGACTCTGTAAACTCCATAATAGAATACTTTAGTGGCAAAAGACAAAATGAGTGGCTTGGTCCAGTCCTCGAGTATCTCCCTGAAGGGCACGTCTTCAGAACGACAGTGTGCTTCATCGTTGGTTACGACAATATCGTGTATGATGAAAACGTTGCATTAAACTTGAATTCCAGACAGTTTCACATCGACGCTCGTGAAGCCATTTACTACTTGATTCACGAGTTGGCACATGCAGGCTATTTCAGGTATCGACGAATGCCAGACTTAGCAGGGATGAGGACTGTTAGTGATCTCTTGGATGCCGTTAAGTTATTGACGCATCTGGAAGGCATGGGCGTCATCAGTCCCATGAAGCTGAGACTCGAACAAGGTGGACTGCTGGACAATGACTACAAGGTTCTCTTAGCCGAGGTGGAAAGGAACAGAAGAGTTCATGATTACTTCGGCATCCTGTCCAAACTTGAGAAGAGTCGAAGTCAAGAGTTGCGCAAAGAGTTTTCAGGTTTTGGAACAAATGAGCGGAAGGACAACGCGACTGTGGTACATCACGGGGTGTCACATGGCACAAAGAATTGAGGAAGAACGCGGAGTAGAGACGCTACGACAACTCGTGAAGAGGGGCCCCCAAGAATTCTTCGAAACATACAGAACCTTGAGAGATTCATTGATGCTCTAGCTGAGCTGGTTTTCGGATTTCCAAGCGTACTGGCTCTAAGTCATATGGAGAAGGCGTCCCTGCAAGTCATCGTCATGGCAGAAATGGGGACTCTTGGGGCAACAGAGGAACGGGTTAGACACTGCTTGGGAACTCACTGTGGCATGTCGGATGTGGGGTTCTCTGTTTACGCCTTCGTTTCTTTTTGTGTATGCAGAAGTCTTTCAAGCATTTCTGTGGCTGCTCCGTAGCTGAAATTCCATGCTCCATCTTTGAACATCTGGTGTATTTCGACGTTGTCCCATGTTCCGTGGGTCAGGTCTCCTAGGAGCATGTGAGCCTTCTTGATGTGTCCTTTCTCTGCTAATTCTCTGAAGGACTTACGCATTCCTGCGTATTCAAACGCTGGGACTACGAGGCGGACAAACAAGGAGTTCTGGTCAAGTATTCTTTCGTAGCTCGTGTTGTACGGAAGATGCTTCAATGCCCCTGCGAACTTCCTAAGGCTCATGCTGTTCGGGAAGTCGAAGTAGAACAGGAAGAATAACGCTGTTTGTTCTTGGTTGGGAAACAAGTACACTCTGTAGCCGCTGATGAGTCCCTGTGGGGTGAGGCTGTTCTTGATTCTGCGAGAAACCAGCGGAATGAATTTCTTGCTGTTCTTCTCTCCAAGAGTTTGCGCTATTTTTCCAACAATCCTTCGTTGAGTCGTTCGCACATTCAGTTCTAAACATCGAAGGATGATAAGGTCGATCAAGTCAAACTCTGCTCTTTCGTAATTCTTGGGTTCATCAGGTTTTTCTGGTATGTATGAGTCGAAGGCCGCTACCCATTTCTTCCAGTCGAACATCTGAACCTCCTTTTTTCCAGTGTAGAAGTCCATATTCAACAATGGATATTTGGGGCTGGTGGTTGCGTGGATTTCATAGTCAGAGATCAGCTCTCTCTTTGAAAGTTCGTTGAGAAAGGCCCTTAGATCCCTCTCCTTGTCTGGGGGGACAGCGTAGCGAACATAGTTGCCGAGTTTCCATCCGTCCACAACAGAAAGGTATCTCCACAAGGGGAAACTTGTGAGGGCGCAGCCAGAAACATCTTCCTTTCCAACATGCGTGGAGGCCAAAACCGAGTAACTCTTCAGTCCCAGCTTGGGTTCATTAACGAGCGCCCTGAAGCGGACAATGTCTCCCCTGTCGAATCTTCGGACGCGGTAGCTTACGGTCTGTTCTGGTGCTCCAACGGTTTCAGCCAACCTTCGGACGTTGCAAGCACCGTGCGAAAGTATTGCCCTGATGATCTTAAAGTCTAAAGAGTCAAGTCGTTTGAACTTCTCAGAATACTCAGTTATCGAAGGAATCAAACGTTCATAACTCATAATCTCGCACCAGGAGTCGAGTTGTCGAAGAATATGCAAGCAACTATTCTTAAACATTGCGCAATGGAATGGCCTTCTGTATCGTCAATGCGATTTTGACTAAAGACTTATATGTCTTGTTAGCAGAAGTATCATGGGGGGAAAATGAAGCCCATAGTCCTTGCTGCAATCCTGATGCTTTCCCTTCTCCTTGTGCCGACGGCACTTGTCTTAGAACAGTCGATTCAAACTGCGAAGACAGCATTATCTAAGCTCAGCGTCAATTCCAGTTGCTTGGCAAGAGAAGCGATAATTGTGCCCAATGACCCTGGAAGCGGCGGTGGAGGGCAAGGCGTCATCCGTGGCATAGGGCAGCAGCAAGAGTGACTTTTTTATCCACGTTGGGTGAGTGGTAATGATTGAGGCAACTGGAAGCTCCTCTCCTTTCTCCCAATAAAGCTTGTAGCCCCTCATGAACCCTAGAATCCCCTCGTGTCAGTAACGGATCGTCAGCAAATTGGCATTGTTTCTGGTGCCTGCACCCACATGCACCAGAGTGGCTTGCGGCTAGAGCTGGTGTGGTTTGATAGTCGAGACTTTAACTTTCAGGCCACGGGGCTTGCCATTCTTCCTTGAAAAAGATTTCTGAAAGCTCTTTCCTTGGTCTGGGAGCTGACGTTTCGTTAGGTATGCCGATTGGTAACAGTGCGACAACTCGAATTTTCATAGGAATCTTCAAGAGACGTTTCACCGCGTCCTCGTCGAAGGCACCAATCCAACAGGTGCCGTAGCCTAGGGCCGTGGCTGCTAGGGCCATGTGTTCAAGGGCTATCATGGTGTCTTTTTCGTGCCACTTTGAAGACACCTCAGGATCACTCATTGCAGCCACGATTGCGGCAGCGTCGCTTAGGAATGTCTGTTTATTGGCAGCTTCTGCCAGAGCCTTCTTTCGCTCCGCATCCTGAACCACTATAAAGCGCCAAGGCTGGCGGTTGGCTGCTGAAGGAGCAACGCGGGCAGCCTCGAAAATCATCTCAAGCTTCTCATCAGGAATTGGGTCCGGACGATATTTTCTTGTGCTTCTTCGTGTTCTAATGGCTTCAAAAACGTCCATTCTTACCGACCTTCTCAGATGGAATTACTCTGCTTCAGAACTTGGTATCGTTCTCGCGTCATGCTTATATGGGTTCCTCAAGCAGCTGCAAGGTTGGATATTCATGTCCTAAGGGAGCTGCATATTTTCTGTTTCACTGGCGACGTTTGCCTTGATGGAAGCATGAAAAACGGCGAGATAACCGTCTGCATGTGAAATCGTGACTCTGGAAACCTCGATTACGAAGCCGACGCTGAAGATTGGCATTACGACATGATTCTTACCGTCTTATAGCCGCTATTAGTTTAAGCTGCTTATCCTTTTCCGGTATTGCGACGATCTTTATCTGGGTTCTGTGTAAGCAATTGTCTGCAGCTTCCTTTGCGTCCTTCCGAGTTTCGTAGGTTCCCTTAAGCTCTATCCACGGTAGCGTTTCGTCGACTCTTATCCATATGGTGTGCAAGTTTTCCACCGCTTCTTAGGGGAGAAAGCATTAGATTTCAGGGAATTAAAACGGTTATGAATCTTGAATAATTATCCGTGTTAAGCTTGGTCTGGAAACTTATTTAAGGAGTGCTATCTCACCTCTTAGAGTCTAAGGAAAGCTAGCAATTACAACGTTGCTCAGTTGAAGCGGTGCCTATGGATGGACTGGGGAAAGGGGCTTCTGGAAAGTGTTCAACGAGGGGCGAAGACTGGACAGTTTACACGGTTTCGCCAGCAATGCTTCCCCGCCACATGGGTTTCCTTGGGAACATTGTGAGCCCGCTGGCACCTTCCTTGGCTTCTGCATTCGCTGTGCCCATTTTTGCTAGGGAGGTTGGGGTCTGATGTCGCAGGCAGATCCCAGGGAGTTTCTTGCGGCTTTCAAGGAAACGCTAGGTGGACACTTCGCCGGCGTCGGGGGAATAATTGCGGGTCTCGTCGTCGCTTGGCAGCTCGGCGTTTTTCAAGCGCATGCAACGTGGGCTGTCGCTGTTTACCCGACCGTGTTGATCGCTGAAACAGTCATAAACGGTGTATTCAGCGGGCGCCTGAACACTGCATTGTACGTTGGAACAATCTCCCCGAGATTCGCTGGAAACATGAAAACGCTGGGCCGACTGCTTCAACACGTACTGGCCCTCACCTTGGCCACGAGTGTTGTGATGAGCATCGCTTCGACGGCTTTTGGAATCCTGCTCTGGGGGTTGAACCCTGGAAGCTCCACGGACATTCTGATAGTGGTTGTGGCAACGATGAGTATGGGGTTGGCCCATTACTTGCTCATGTTACCAGTCACGTTCGCTATTTTCAAGAAAGGTTTGGACTTGGACAGTGTCGCCTATCCGATTATGGCTGCGATTGCAGACGTTTTCATAACGCTGTGCTACGCTTTGGCGTTCAATCTCCGTTTCAGTTTCGGCTACCCGGGAGGCTACGCGGTCGTCTTGGTAGCTGTTGTTCCCGCGGCCCTATTGGTCCTCTCTCTGCCTCGGAGCCTCGGTGAGGAAGGGTTTTCCAAGACCATCAAGACATCTATCGTGGGTTTGATGTTTGCAGCGGTAATTGCCAGTGTCACAGGGGCTATCCTGCAGGAGATTAACGTTGGCGCAAGCGTCTGGGACAAGACGGGAACCATTTATCCTGCTGGACTTTTTGTCGCCTACCCAGCCCTCATCGAGTTGGTGGGCGATGCTGCCCTCGTTATCGGCTCCACTGCCACGACGAGGCTTGTGCTTGGACTGTTGGAACCCTACTTTTCCGCCATGAAGAATCATGCGTTCCAAATTCTTGGTGCCTGGGCAGCCTCAGCGATAGCTTTCATTCCACTCTCGGCGGCGTCGCTGTTCTTCACCGGCACATTAGGGCTGCCCGCGTTCTACCTTCTGACTTCCGTGTTGCTTGCCACAAATGCGTTCGCCCTCATCGCAATGACCCTGATATCCTACGCTTTTGCAATCCTAACCTTCAAGAAAGGCCTGGACCCTGACCACTTCGTAATTCCCTTGGAGACTGCACTTGCCGCCACAATAACCTCCACCGCTGTGCTTGCAGCCCTGTTTCTGCTTCTCAACCTGAGGGGATAGGATTAAAATATCCCCTGCGCTTTAGATTCACCGTCGGAGCGACCTTAATTACATGCCATCGTTGGAAAAGGTGAAGTATAAGTCCGTACCTGTCCGTGATCTCTTCTTAGAAATGAAGAACCTGTCCGAGCTGATGATAGACCTAGCCTATTCAGCGGCATTGTTCAACGATCGGGAACTCGCCGAAGAGATCCTCGAACTCGAGAACCGTGTTGACACATTGGACTACCTGCTTGAGATGACGATAATGATCGCTGCAAGAGACGCGCATGATGCAGAGGCGTTGACGAGCGTGTCCACAGCTGCCTCGGCTGCTGACAAGATTTCGGACGCTGCGGGAGACATAGCGGCCATAGTCACGCAGAACATAGGCGTGCACCCCCTAGTGGCCCAAGTCTTCGAGAAGGTCGAGGAGCGACTCATGCAGGCGAAAGTGGCCGCTGACTCGTCACTCGTGGGCAAACGAGTGGGAGAGCTTGATTTGGCTGCAAAGATGGGTGTTGACATAATCGCCGTCCGACGGGACAAGGATTGGATAATAAATCCGGAGAAGACTGAACACATCAAAGGCGGCGATGTCCTAATTGTCCGCGGCGTTCACTCAGGCATCAAGGAATTCAAAGTGCTTGCAGAACAAAAATCCAAGAGGAGCTCGGACTGAAGTGTCACAGCAGAACCGAACGGTTTTCGAGGAAATCGTCGAGCGCTTGGTTGAGCTTAAGGACACTTCTGAGCTTATGATAGACCTCGCTTACTCTTCGTTGCTTCTGAACAACACGGAGCTGGCTGAGGAAGTGCAGAGGCTTGAAGAACACGTGGACAAGCTGCATACAGATTTTGAGCTGCTCGTGCTGCAGAGCGAGTTCAAGAAGGAGGATGCGAAGGGCTTTCTAGGCCTCATACGACTCGGCGTGGCAACGGAGAAGATAGCTGACGCCGCGGCTCAAATATCTGAGGTTGTGCTGAGAGGCATCGAACCGCACCCTGTGCTGCAGCTCAGTATAAAAGAGGCTGAAGAAACCGTGGCCTACGTGCCCGTTACGCGAGGCTCTCAACTCGTGGGTAAGACTCTTGTGGAAGCGCATATCCCCGAGGAAACCGGCATGTGGATACTGGCTATAAGAAGAAGCAACAAGTTAATCAGGCCCAAACTGGACACGCGAATCGAGGCGGGTGACATTCTGATCGCATCAGGCTACTCTGAAGGAGTGGGCGACCTCAGAAGAATGGCAACCCACTGATTAACGTTTCTTCCTGTGAACCCGTAGCCAGACTACTTATTCTGGATGCACTAACACTATAAACACGGTCAACCCACATGTTTAACGAGGGATTCACCATCACCAAAAAGAAAGAAACCATAGTCGCCAGCCTAAGTTTTAGGTGTCCAAACCCGTCATGCAGCAGAACCTTCGCAAAACCGTTGAAAGCCATAAACCTCTCCCAAGAAGACCCCGAACCCTACCAAGCATGCCCCCACTGCCTCACCGAAATAGTCAGTCAAGAAAACAAGTCCATCACGCAGACAAGCACAGAAACGCCCGAAACCCCTGAAATCGCCGAAACCCAGCCCGCGGTCACAACAGAAAAACCCGTGCCGACAGCAGCGCACTGCAGCCGCCACTTCGGATACCTAAGCGAGCGCTCATCCAAAGAAAAAATACCCGAAGAGTGCATCACCTGCACAGAAATCGTCAACTGCATGCTCAAAGGCGTAAAGAAACAAACAGACTAAAATCACCACAAAAGCCACGGTTTGGACCTCAAAAGCAGAGGCTTCAACATTAGGACGTATGTATTGGCTGCAAACCAAGGGTCCACACTAAAAAAAGGAGCGAAACAATTGCCCTTGGAAAACCGCCAGCCAACCGCGCTAGGTCGCGCACTTAAAACAGTTTCTTGGTAAAAACGGAAAGGGTTGAGAAGCAGCTTTAGGTTCTGCGTTTTCTGTCGGGTTTCTTCTCCTCTTCCATCTTCGGAGGTTCCGGAGGCTTCTCGTCGGCGGTGGGTTTCTCCTCAGCCGCGGGTTTCTCTTCAACGGTCGTCTTCTGCTCCGTCTCCATCTCGCTCGTGATTTCTTCAATCGGCTTCGGAGGCGGTGTTGTGGCCATCGTCCAGCCTATCCACGCGCCTATCGCTAGTATCGCTATGAACGCTATGAATACTGGAAGTGCGATGAGCCAAGTTTCGATGTGCCAATATGCGGTGTCCAATGCGTATCCCCAGTAGAACAGTCCGAGAGTGTAGAGGATGCCTACAATGACGCAGACGAGGCAGATTACTCCGCCGATGGCTTGATCTTTGCTGACCATCGTATCTCACCACAATATTAGCCCTTTCTACGTGGTTAGACCTTTTAAGGTTTACCGTGTCCGTCGGCCCTTGCTAGGTTGTTCCTGTTTCCCAGGTTGACAGGTACCGTTTCTGCTCGGCTGTGAGTTGGTCTATCTTGATTCCCATGGCTTCCAGCTTCAGTTTGGCCACGTTTTCGTCGATTTCGCGGGGCACGGAGTAAACGCGTGGCTGCAGGCGTTCGGTTTTGGCGAGGTGCTCGGTGCAGAGGGCTTGATCAGCGAACGACATGTCCATGACCTCGGACGGATGGCCTTCCGCCGCTGCGAGGTTGACGAGTCTGCCCTCAGCCAGGAGGTAGAGTCTCCGTCCGTTTTTCAGGGTGTACTCTTCAAGGTTGGGTCTTATGGTGCGCTTGGACGTTGCGAGGTTTTCGAGGTGTTTGGGGTTGACTTCAACGTTGAAGTGTCCGCTGTTGGCCAGCAGGGCGCCGTCCTTCATGCGTTGCATATGCTCGGGCCTTATGACGTCGGTGTCTCCGGTGGCTGTGACGAACAGGTCGCCGATGGCTGCAGCTTCATTTATGGGCATGACGCGGTAGCCGTCCATGGCTGCTTCCAGTGCTCGTGTGGGGTTGACCTCTGTGACGGTGACGTTTGCGCCCATTCCGCTGGCTCTTGTGGCTATGCCTCTTCCGCACCAGCCGTAGCCGCAGACGACGAAGTTTTTGCCGGCAAGCAAGATGTTCGTGGCTCTAAGTATGCCGTCGAGGGTGCTCTGGCCTGTGCCGTAGCGGTTGTCGAATAAGTGTTTGGTGTAGGCGTCGTTGACGGCGATGATGGGGTATTTGAGGGCTCCGTCTTTTTCCATGGCTCGTAGGCGTATGACGCCTGTTGTGGTTTCTTCTGTGCCGCCCTTCACGGTTTTTAGAAGTTCGGGGCGTTTGTTGTGGAGTGTGCCGACGAGGTCGGCGCCGTCGTCGAGGGTAATGTTGGGCTTGTGGTCGAGGGTTTTTTGAACGCACCAGTAATACTCTTCAGTTGTTTGAATGCGCCAAGCGTAGACGTTGGCTCCTTGTTCGACAAGGGCGGCGGCGACGTTGTCTTGGGTTGAGAGGGGGTTGGAGCCGCAGACGGCGACGTTTGCGCCTGCTGCGAGGAAGGTTTCTATGAGGAAGCCTGTTTCCTTCGTGACATGGAGGCAGGCAGCGAGTGTGAGGCCTTTGAGGGGCTTCTCTCTGGTGAACCTGCATTTGATTTGGGCGAGGACGGGCATGTGCTTTGAGGCCCACTCAATCTGCAAGCGGCCTTCCGGCGCTAGGCTTGCGTCTTTAATCTTGGAGTCTTGCATAAGGTTTCTATCTCCTCTTTTTGGATGGGTTGTTTGCTATATAAGACCATGCATCGCCACGGGGAGCTTGAGTTGTCTGTGCTGTGTTTCTGGGGTCTTATGTTTGGGCACTCACTGCGTGATTTATTTTAGACTAAACATTTATGTTGTGTTTCGAGGTTTTGCTTTGAATGCTCGATTCTTCTGTTGGGTTTGGAGGAAGGTGGGTGTCGTTTCTGTTTTTGCAGCTGTGGCGTCGTGTGTTTTAGGGGGTTTTGCCTTTGGAGATGGTTGAATAATGGCTTTTTCGCGTGGGTTGTTGCTAGTGGTCGTTATGTTTTTAACCTGTGTTTGATACCCTTTTCTGTTCTGGTGGGGTTTCTTGCTGGAGTTGAAGGTTGCGCGAGTGCAGCAGTACCTTTCAGAAGTCTACAAAGTACCTGTTAAGGTTTCGAGTGTCGCGCCTTTGTGTGAGGTGAAAGGTGCGGTGGATTTGAAGGGCTTCGGTTACGGCGTTCCGTACGTCATCGAGTTCAAGGTCAAAGGTGAGAGTCGGCGTGTGGTTTTGGAGACGTTGCGGCCTGAGGGTTTTGGGCATGATTATTTCGCTGACCGTGCGGCGGTTCTGTTGATGCAGCATTCGGTGTTTAACCGGTTGCCTCGGCACGTGCGTTCGGTTGACGTGGGCTCTTTCACGAGTGATGGCGACGTTTTGAAGTCGCTGGGCGACTGCTGCGAATTCTTCATAGTGACCCAGTTTGTCGACGGGGTGTTGTACCATTCTGACTTGGACAGGATCAGGGCGGTTCAGACTGTTGCTAGATTGGATGAGGAGCGCTGTCTGGCCCTGTCTGATTACCTTGTCGAGATTCATTCAGTGAAGAATAGGGATGCGCTTGGGTTCTATATCAGGTGCGTGCGTGACTTGCTGGGGCACGGTGAGGAGATTTTCGGGCTGACGGACAGCTATCCTACCGGACTAGCGTATGCTGATGAGAAGTTCTTTGTGGATTTCGAGAAGATGTGCGTGGAGTGGCGGTGGCGGCTGAAGCGAAAGGCGCACAGGCTGTCGCGTGTGCATGGAGACTTTCACCCTTGGAACGTATTGTTCAGACAGGCTTGCGACTTCACGGTTTTGGATCGCAGCAGGGGCGAATGGGGTGAACCCGCTGACGACGTGAGCACGATGACCATAAACTACCTGTTCTATTCGTTGCAGACCTTCGGCGAGTTGACCGGACCATTCGAGAAGCTGTTCCTGCTGTTCTGGCGGAACTATCTGGACAAGACCGGCGACGAAGAAATCCTGAGCGTGGTTCAGCCCTTCTACGCTTGGCGTAGTCTTGTTCTGGCGTCGCCCATATGGTACCCGCATTTGCCGATAGAAGTGCGCAGGCAGATTCTGCGGTTCGCGACGAAGGCTCTTAGCGTCGAACGTTTTGACTTTGAACGCGTGGGTTCCTATTTGGAGTAGGCCAGCCATCAATGCTGTGCCTGTCTGCGGGGATATATCGGCGGCAGTATTAAAGGATAAATACCTTGTGGGGTCTAACGTTTTCATGAGGTAGTGCCAGTTTGAAGGTTGAAACTCCTGATGATCTTAGAAGAATGCTGAGAGAGGTTGGCTACTCAGACAGTGTTGTTAAGGAAATTCTGAAATGGTACAATCAGAATAACACTGATAGAAAAACATGAAAGGAATTTACGTCCTACTGCTTTCTGTTTTTGAGAACATCAGCGTAAGCGTCGGCTCGTTGGGAGTCAGGAGTTTTCCGAAAGGCTTCTACGCCTACGTCGGTTCAGCTCAGAACAGTTTAGAAAAAAGGGTCAAGCGGCACCTCAGAAGGGTTAAGCCGAAATTCTGGCACATTGACTATTTGCTGAGTAATCGCCATGTGGAAATTTTGGGAATATTCTACGAGCAAGCTGGAAGGGCTGAAGAGTGCAGTGTTGCGGAGAGGCTGGCGAAGACGGCGACTTCAGTGGCCGGTTTCGGTTCGTCAGATTGCTCCTGCATTGCTCATCTTTTCAGGGTTGAAGCCTGCGATTATTTAAGTGAATTCGTGCGTGAATTGGGGTTGAAACCCTTTCGCGAGGTGGTGTCGGCGGTGAAGACTGGTTGGTGTGTTTGGATTACTGGACTACCCGGCAGCGGCAAATCCACTGTCGCAGCAGCCTTGCTTGAGCTTCTAGAGAAGGAGGGCTTGGAGGCTCAGCTTCTGTCTTCTGATGCTCTTCGTAAGGTTTTGACTCCTAAGCCGTCGTATTCGCTTGAAGAACGCAACATTGTCTATGAGACACTAGTCTATATTGCGGAGCTATTGACGCGGAACGGTGTCAATGTGGTTATCGACGCTACAGGCAATCTGAAACGTTACCGTGACAACGCCAGAGAGAAAATCGAGGCATTCATTGAAGTCTATTTGGAGTGTCCTTTGGAGGTTTGTAGGCAACGCGAAGCCGTGAGGACTGAAAGGTATCATTCGCCGAAACAGATTTACAAGAGGGCAGAAAAAGGGGAGGCACCCACCGTGCCTGGAATGGGACAACCATATGAGGCGTCACCAGATCCTGAAGTGACTGTGGACACGAGAAAGTGTTCGCCCGCCGAATGTGCGCGGAAAGTGCTCAAAACGGTGTTGCGCGCCAAGGAAACGGAAAGGTGAGGCTTGATTAAGGTTTTTTGATGTAGTCTCTGACGGCGTCTGCCTGTTCCTTTGAAATGTGTTTGTTCTGAAGGAGGGATTGGACGATTTCGGATACTTTTGCGAGGGCGTGAACCTTGTAGCCTGCGTTCTTGAGGTTCTCCTTGCCTTCCTGTTCTCTGTCAACAACAACCATGATGTTTTCAACCTTGGCGCCCATTTGCTCGAGAGGTTTGATACTTTCCAGTTTGGACAGTCCTTCGCTGACAACGTCATCGAAGAACAGTATTTTCTCTCCTCTGGTGGCGTTTGCGCCTGCAATCCTCCCCGTTGCGCCGTAGGTTTTGTCCTCTTTCCTGACTACGGTGCAGGGCAGGCCTGTGCGGTAGCCGATGTTGGCCAATAATAGGGCGCCTTTTAGCTCGATTGAGGCCAGTTGTCTATTTTCGTTGAAGCTGTAATTCGCCTTATGCTGTCAGCGGCGATGTCTGTGACGCTGCATAGATCTTTTGGGGAAGAAAGTAAGCATGCTAAGTCCATGTAGTATGGACTGAGAGCGCCGGATTTGATGCGAAAACTCCCGAACTTGAGGCATCCAGAATTGTAAAGAGCGTTTCCAACTTCAAACGCAACGTCAGTCATTGTTAGACCCAACGAAGGTTGGGGAAGCTGAAGTTTAACACTTGTCCGTCGTTAGTGACGGTGATACTGCATTAAGGACGCCATAGTTGGATAGCTTGCCGAGGATGGCGCGAAAACCGAAAAAGACATAAATACTTTCCCGCCTTCTGTGTTAGAGCGCATTAAAACGGATGGAACATCAGGTTGAATGTTGCCTTTTGAGGCGGCGTCAATGGCTTGTTGTTCATATCGTAGAAGATGTGGAGTGGGAAAGCAATGGGTCACAGGAAAACGCATGCTCCTAGACATGGTTCGCTTGCTTATTTGCCTAGGAAACGTGCTGAGCATTTGTTGGCTAGAACCAATTTTTGGCCGATAATTGAAGCGGAGGCGCCGCGGCTTCTGGGTTTTGTTGGTTACAAGGCTGGGATGACTCATGTGTTTGCCGTGGAAGATAAGAAGCGTTCGCCCGAGTTTGGGAAGGAAGTTATTCACGCGGCTACGGTTTTGGAAACGCCGCCAATCGTCATATGTGCTGTAAGAGCTTACACACGTGACATTGATGGTTTGCGCACTCTTACCGAAGCGTGGGTTAAAGATCCGCCTGAGGAACTTGAGCGGGTGTTCACGTTGCCGGAGAGCTTCAAGGCTGAGGAAGGGTTGAAGAAGATTGAACAGGATTTGGCTAAAGTGGTGAAGCTGCGCGTTGTGGCGGTGACCCAGCCGAAGGAGACTAATCTTTCAAGGAAGAAGCCTGATGTGGCAGAGATAGAGTTGGGCGGGGGAACAGTTCAGCAGCAGTTTGAGTTTGCGAAGAGTCTGATGGGCAAGACTGTTACTCCAGCAGAGATTTTCAGGGAAGGCCAGTACGTGGATGCGGCTTCGGTGTCCACTGGAAAAGGCTGGCAAGGTCCGGTGAAGCGTTGGGGTGTGACGATACTTCAGGCGAAGGGAAGAAAAACCAAGAGGGGTGTTGCAACGCTGGGACCATGGAACCCGCACCACGTTATGTACAGTGTCGCGAGAGCTGGACAGATGGGTTATCATCAGAGAACAGAGTACAATAAGCGTATTCTTAAGATTGGCAAGGATGGGAAGGAAGTGACGCCGAAGGGCGGTTTTCTCAGGTACGGGCTCGTGCGTGGACCCTACATGATACTTGCTGGAAGCATAGCGGGTACTGAAAAACGTCCGATACGACTGCGTTTTCCTGCTCGTCCGCCGAGAAGCGTTCCTGAAGAACCACCGCAAATAACTCACGTTTCACTAGAGTCGCCACAAGGAAGATGAGGGGTGAAAGTAGATGGTCAAGAAAGTGGCGAAGGTTCTTAACCTCGAAGGAAAACCGTCTGGAAAGGTGGATCTTCCACCGGTTTTTGCAACTCCATTGAGAGTTGATGTCATAAAGCGGGCAGTTCTGGCCATGCAGTCGAACAGGTTTCAGCCGCAGGGAAGAGACCCGATGGCTGGGAAGAGAACCTCTGCAGAATCACGAGGCACAGGCGGAGGCATTGCCCGTATTCCAAGACGCAAAGGCGGGGACGCGAGGGCAGCTTTTGCTCCGGGAACGGTGAGCGGAAGACAAGGGCATCCGCCAGTCTCAGAGAAGAACATCGTTAAGAAGATACCGAGAAAAGAAAAACGGTTGGCCTTGTTTTCGGCAGTGGCTGCTACCGCGTCGAAGGAGGTTGTAGCTTCGAGGGGTCACCGCATTGAGGATGTTTTGGAGATTCCGCTGGTGGTGACTGATGACTTTGAAGGTCTTACAAAAACAAAGGAAGCGGAGGAAGCTCTGATACGCTTGGGGCTTCTGGCTGACATTTATAGGGCTCGTGAAGGCGTGAAGGTTCGTGCTGGAAGGGGCAAGAGCAGAGGGAGGAAGATGAAGCGGACTGCAGGGCCCCTCATAGTGGTGGCTGTGAACAGGGGGATAGTTGAGGCGGCAAGAAACGTGCCTGGAGTGGATGTCGTAACGGTGGCTGATCTTAACGTTGAAATGCTTGCTCCGGGCGCTCGTCCTGGAAGGTTGACCGTGTGGACGAGCAGTGCGATTGAGAGGTTGGGAGAAATTTATGGTAAAGGAGTGCATGAATGATGGATCCGTATGAAGTTGTGCTTTACCCTTTAATGACCGAGTCGGCGAGTCTGATGGTTGAAAAGGAGAACAAGCTTGTTTTCGCGGTCAACTTGAAGGCGAATAAACTTGATGTTAAACGGGCGGTTGAGCAGCTTTACGAAGTGAAGGTTGAAAGTGTCAACACTGAAGTGACGTCGAAGGGAGGAAAGAAGGCGTTCGTGAAACTTCATCCAGACTTTCGAGCGTCTGACTTGGCAATAAAGCTTGGGCTTCTGTAGTCTTGCTTGGCGGGTTGAGTTATGGGAAAGAGAATTCGTGTTCAGAGACGCGGGCGCGGCGGTTCCACGTTCCGCGCTTCAACACATAAGCGAGTGGCTCCTGCTAGGTATCCTTCAACAATCGGGCCGAAGGAAAACTTTGAGACAGCAATCAAGGGTGTTATTGAAGAGCTCGTGCATGATCCAGGACGGGGCGCGCCTCTTGCTCTGATAAGGTTTGAGAACGGGGACTCATGTTACACCGTGGTTCCTGAGGGCGTTTACACTGGCCTGCAAATCCAGATTGGCGGGAAAGCCCCTGTCGACGTTGGCAACATCCTTCCCGTCGGAAAAGTGCCTGAGGGTACCATGGTATGCAACATAGAGCTGCGTCCGGGAGACGGCGGCAAACTGTCAAAATCATCAGGATCATACGCAACTGTGGTGTCGCACACTCCGCAGGGAACGATGGTGAAACTTCCGTCGGGAAGAGCAAAATACATAGCTGACCACTGCAGAGCGACAATCGGCATAGTTTCAGCGTCTGGAAGGACAGATAAACCCTTTCTGAAGGCTGGTGCAAAATTCCATTTAATGAGGGCAAGAGGACGCAAGTATCCGAGGACGAGCGGGCGAAAAATGGTTGCAGCTGTGCATCCCTATGGCAGTAGCAAAAGAAGCGCGCGGAAAGTAACGACCACTTCTCATGGTGCTCCGCCGGGACAGAAGGTTGGGCTGATTGCGGCTAGAGGAACGGGAAGGAAAGCAAAGAGTGCACGTGACAAAGAAAAGAGCAGTAGACAAATGGAAGGTTTATAACACTAGGAACTACGGATCAGGTGAAGAAGAATGCCGAAAGAATTCATGTACCGCGGGTTGAACCTAAATCAGTTGCAGAGCATGTCCATGGATGAGTTCATCAATTTGCTTCCTTCAAGGCAGAGAAGAAGCCTGCACCGCGGCCTGCAGCCCGAACAGAGGATACTTCTCGAGAAAGTGAGAAGATCGATGGAAACACTCAGAAAAGGTGGCAGCCCGACTGTGAAAACACATGTGCGAAACATGATAATCATCCCTGAAATGGTGGGCATAGCAGTGCATGTGCACAATGGCAAAGAATTCGTTAAAGTGGAGATAAAACCCGAGATGATTGGGCACTACTTGGGAGAGTTCGCGGTAACGAACAAGCCAGTTAGACATGGAACCCCGGGCATCGGAGCCTCGCGTTCCTCAATGTACGTGCCACTCAAATAGCTGCTTCTCTTATCTTTCCTTTTGTCTAGGCGCTGTAGTCTCTTCCCGACGGCTTTTCAAGCGGTTTAGTTTCAGGTATCTGTGGCAGCGGAATAGGCGGCGGAATGTTGAGGGTTCTGGAAATCAACACGGATTCTATGAACGCAACGTTCGAGACTGACTGCACTATCACCGGCGGAGGAGGTTTCTTTTCCTCGTATTCCTTGTAAATCTTGTCAACTTCGCCTTTGTCGCCTATCACGTAGGCCTTTCCTTTCAAACTTATCTGGGCCACTGAAGGATTATAGTTGATTGTCAGGATGAAAGGAACTTCAACGGAATTGTCTGGTTTCTTCTCCATGCTTGTCAGGTTGAGGTTCGTGTTTATCTGCACGGCAGGCATGGGGTTTCTAAAATCCAGAAATCTTTCGGCAGAAACGTTGGATATGGAAACGTTAACGCGGATCATCGTAATCATCGAAGAATATTCAAGCCGTCGGTTGATTTAAGGATGTTCATTCCTTTGCGGGCTTGTACTTTGTGAATCCGCAGTGTCCGCACGTGTATCTGTTGCCGTGGTCAGCCATGAAGTAGCCGGGGCCGCAGCGTTCACAAGTCGGACGCAGTCTCGTGACTTTGTCACTTTCAACCTTGTACAGTTTGAAAACGCCTTTTTCTTCCTTTTTCTTTTTCTCTGGCTTCGCCGCCTTTTCAACTTTTGCTGGCTTTGCTTCTTCTTTCGGTGCTTCCGCGGGCGCTTCTGGCGCGCCCTTCTTCACTTCCTTCTTGGGTGTCTCTCCCTTCTTAGGTTCTTCTCCCTTCTTGGGCTCCTCTTTCTTTGGTGCTTCTTTCTTGTCAGCTCTCTTGGACATTTCTACTTCTGCTCCTTTGTTTCTCCTTCCTTAGGCTTTTCGGGTGGCACGTTTCTCTTCACGATGTACTCGGGTTCAATACGTCTTGCTTGTTCGATTGAATCGTAGAGGTTTGCGGTTCCCACGGCCATGTGGGTGCCTGTTTTGGTTTCGAACTTCTTTATGAAAACCAGATCCACGTTTGATTTCAGGGCAGCAGCCACTCCTCTTCTCACTTGTTGTCTGGGCGGGGTGCTTCCCGTTTCATGTTCCACGTTGAACTGAACTTCTTTCCTTTTCAGCAGAGGGTTTTCCTTCTGTGAGACTATTTTGATTTCCATGATGTTTCCCCGTGCGGTGTTGACTTGATGGCATGCCTTCCTATTTAGTTTTTCGAACCGTTTCCCATCGCTTTGAGAATTTCGGAAACCTGTGCCTTTTTGTCTGGCGTTACTTTAACGACGACGATTCCCTCGCGCGGTTGTCCGTACAAAACAAGCGAGTTCTGTGCTGCTTGCATGATGACGATAAGAGTCAATAGGTCTTCTTCACCTTCCACGATTATCTTCGCGTTCTGGCTGCCTTGCAATGCTTCTTGGATAGCAGTGACCGCTTCTTCCGTGATTGTTCCCTGTGGGTTCTTGACGTAGAAGGTCTTTTCAGCGGCAAGCAAGACTGGCTGTACGTTCTTTCGCATGCATTTATTGTCGATTATCGACAATTTTGTTGCAATGTGGCTTTTGGCCAGGTTTCTTGAAACAGTGTCTCCGACAGAAATTACGCTCGGTGGTCTTTCCTTATACGCCATTTCGCTGAATCTTTTTGTCGTTTCGATGAATGAGCCTCGAATGAGTGTGCCCAACGGCTGCTTCAGAGTAATTCGGAGTTCCGGCGTCAGGTTGTATTTAACGGGCATCTTATCTGACCTTTAGCGCGTAACGTCCTTTCTCTTTGATGCCCATAGTTTTAGCGATTGCCGAGTTCTCAGGGTCGAAAATTATGACGAGCCCGCCGAAATCGTCGCTTAGGGACGCTGTTTTACATTTTGGACACTTGTTACTTTTCGTAAGGGAGTGGCAGGTGGCACAGGCCTTTTCGCTCATTTAGTCTCACCTTTCTTCTGCGGGGCTTCTTGCTTTTGCGCGGGCTTCTTCTCAGCCTCTTCCTTGGTCTTATGCAGATCGTATTCTATCCAATCTAATCTTCCGAGGAAGGGCTGTCTGGCCGTTACGCCTATTTTCCCGCTGCTGCCCGCTTTGCCGAGTGAGACTGCTGTTATTCGGACTCGAACTTGGTCGCCGCTGCTGAGTTTTCGCCGCGTCTCTTTGCCCAATAGGACGCCTTGTTTTTCGTCGTATGAGATGAAGTCGTCCATGAGCTGGGAGACGTGAAGTAAAGCGTCGATTGGTCCGATTCGGACGAAAGCGCCGAAATCTGCAATTTCCACGATTTCGCCTTCCACTACTTCTTGAATTTTAGGGTAGAATGTTAGTAATGAAAAGTTGACTTTGTGGTAGGTGGCGCCGTCGCCTGGAATTATCTTTCCTATGGGACTGACTTTTACGTCTATCACGGCTATGACGTAGCCCAGTTCTTCGTCAACGTTTCCCTCATACTTCGCCTTGACTTGCTGATGTCCAACCGCTTCTAGGGGGTTGCCGAACGTTTCAGGCGGGATTCGAATAGTATCTTCTAATGTTACAAGTTTAAACAGGGGTTATAGCCTCCCGTCAATTTCTAGACGTGACTTTTGCCTCACATAAATGACTGGCACATTTATATTTCTTAGCTTTCTTCTGAGGTCTCTGTCGTTTGTGAAAACTGGCCAGTTCCATCTGACCGCAGTTTGCAGGATTACATCGTCAGGCGGAGACGCATCTTCTTCGACGCTGACTATCCGGCATTGTTCAGAGAGTTTCAAAGCATAGGACGCCTTTTTCCTCATCTGTGGAGAACCTTCATTTGCGAGTCTCTCAAGCTCTCGCTGAACCGGCTTCAGGAGCACAAGCTCAAAACTTCTTTTTAGCAGTGTTTTCAGCTCTTGGAAAATGTCTATCTTGAACTGGGTTGGAACGAAAAGCGCGTTTGAGTCCAGTATCACCCTCACGGTTTTGCTGGTGGGTTTAGATTTCACTATCATGTCTGTATATCATTCCATTATGATGGAAAGCATTTGCTATTGCACATTCTTATGGGTTTGGCTACATTGTGAATAGCGTACCCTGTGATCCTTTCCTTCGTTGAGGCCAAAGAAATGAAGCTCTTTCCCGCCCGAACAGGGATGACAGCACACATTTCACTGAGACATGTTCGTCTAACGGTTTTTGGCCCGTGTTTCAGAAACCGCTGGAACTCAAGGCTCTTTAGCGATGAAATTAACCGTCTGTTCGTTTCGGCATTTCTTCTCTTTCGCTATCTTTTCAAACCGTTTCATATTGTAGCACATTTCATGAAACCTCCTGAGGCTTCACTCTTTTGGTGATGGCTGGAGCAAATGGTCAAGTCGCTTGTTATTTCGGAATATGGTTTCAAAATCCTAGAAGATATCGTGGTTCATGACCTGCGATGAGCTGTTTATTTTATCGTTCCGTAGCCTATGAGTCTCCATCTGCCTGCGATTTTTCTGCTTATGGCGACTCTTGAGGAGGTTTGCGCGCAGACTGGGCGGGTGAGTTTGATTAGAACGCTGTCTTTTCTTATGGAGGCTACTTTTCCCACAGTTATCGCCGCGCCCACGTGCAGGAGTAGGCTTTCGTTCATGGTTATTTCATCTATTTTCATGAGTTCTTTTGTTCCGACGGCGCGGTCGAGGATCTGGGTTTCTAGGGTCAGCTCTGTGAGTGTGGGTGGGAGCATGCCTGTTTTTCCCGCGATGTTTCCTGTCAGGCCGTCTGCTTTTGTGTATGAGGGGTCTAAGAGTGTGCCTACGCCTATGAGGCCTCCGCAGTGGGCTTCTTCTGCTTTTTTGCCTCCGGCTTGGAGGCTGACGATTTCGCTGTGGAGTGGCGTGTAAGTGGTTTTTTCTTCAGCTGGTATGCCAGGGCGTATTTCGAGCTCGTCTCCGACGTTTAGCTTGCCTTCGAGTATCGTTCCTCCGACGATTCCGCCCTCGAGGTTGTCGATTGTGGTGCCCGGCTTGTTGGTGTCGAATGATCGGACCACGTACATGAAAGGCGGTTTTGTTTCGTCCCTTTTTGGAGTGGGCATTAGTTCTTCCATGGCTTGGAGGAGGATGTCTATGTTTATTCCTCTTTGCGCAGAGATTGGTATTACTGGGGCGTCTTCGGCGATTGTTCCTTTCACGAAGTTTTTGATTTCAACATAGCTCTGGCGTGCTCTTTTCTCGTCTACGATGTCAATTTTGTTTTGGACAATGACGATGTTTCTTATGCCGATGACGTTTGCTGCGGCCAAGTGTTCTCTTGTTTGCGGTTGCGGGCACGGTTCATCCGCTGCTATGACGAGTATGGCTCCGTCCATGATTGCCGCGCCTGAAAGCATGGTTGCCATTAGAGCTTCGTGTCCCGGAGCGTCGACGAAGCTGACTGCTCTGACGAAAACAGCTTTGGAACCGCAGGTTGGACAGACCGGTCTTGTCGTGTAGTTCTTGGGTGGCTCACACTTTGGGCACTTATATACGGACATGTCAGCGTAGCCCAACTTGATTGTTATGCCTCTTTTAAGTTCTTCACTGTGTCTTGAGGCCCAAACGCCCGTTAGGGCTTGCACGAGCGTTGTCTTGCCGTGGTCAACATGGCCCATGGTTCCTATGTTGATTTCCGGTTGTTGGGGTAAAGTAACACTTTTTTCTGAGTTAAGTTTGCTCATACAAAGTTTTCCTCTAAGAGTCTGAGGCCTTTTTAATGTAGGACTTTTCACTGAGGTAAGCAATAAGAATGTTTCGGATTCGTTCCGCGTCTTTTGTTCCGAAGCCTTTCAGGTTCCGGAGTATTTCGATTTGTTCCTGGTCAAGTGTGACGAGGACTAGGCGCGCGCTAAGCGCGCGCTTATTTTCACGCGCGCTTTCTTTTAGCGTCTGCAGTTCTCTATGTTGTGCAGTCATTGTTGTGTTCTTTTGTTTTGCATTGAGGGCAGAGGTGTGACCTTGGTCGCCGTAGCGGTCTCGATATCCTTACGTAGATGTAACTGGGGTATTGAGTGCAGTTTTTGCACCAGTGCCAGTTGTCATAATCACTTCCCTTTACATAATCCACCATTTACATCATCGCAGAACTATTCTGTATCAACCAGCTATTTCTGCATGTCGCCAGTAGCGCGCGCCACGCAATAGAGTACGCGTTGTATCAACTGCGAGAAAACGACAAAAAACCGTAGGGCCTCGGCTAACAGATGCCGTCTTGGTCGAGAAGTTCAAATTGGAGTGATGGATCGGCGGCTTTGGAGCCAATCATGCGCGCGCTGTTACGTCACGCTAAGACGTCACGCTAAGCACTAAAAATTACTATGTTTATTTCGGGTTGACGCGGTAAGACTGTGGTTTTTTCGGTGCTCATCGTTTGTTTTTCCTGTAAATGTTTACGAATTATTGAAGGAATAAAATGTGCGAGTTAATAAATGTTGGCTGCAGAAAAAAGCACGTGTAGAAGCTTAGAGGATTTCCATATCTAAAGTGAGAAGCCCTTGCACTTTTCACGAGAATGAGACCAAGAGCGTAGAGGAGAAAGGAAAATGATAGGAAATCTCTACGCTCTTGGCGCCATTCACGTTATCGTTAAGTGCAAACTTGCTTTTTAATCTTGACCTCAAACTCTGTTTTTCTTTGCATCAGAAATACGGGAAGATCCGAGGCACAGTTTGTGAATGATACTTATTGTCAGCTCTAGCGAGATTGACCAAGTCTGAGCCCTCCTGACGGGCATCTGTGCTTGAAATTGTGTAGATGCATTCGCCCCAAGTGCGTGCTACAGCAAAGTCGAAACGACATTGCCTAACAAAAGTGGAACATGAAGTTAGCTCTTGAGCGCTTTCAACTACATGAACGTTGGTCAATACCGCTGGGTTTGATGATTTTCTGGCGACTTGTTGGAAAGGTGAAACCTGCCTGCGCCTGCTTGGCATAGCGAACGTGGTCACTGCAGAATGATAACAAATGTCATACGACAGGATTGTTTTCCAATGAAGAACGATTGTGCCTATTTTCAAATGCTGCTAAAGGGTTTCAGTTACACTGATTAACACGGGCATATGTTTCGGACAGCTTGGCACTGTTCGTGCGTTAAGTCGCAACTCCCCGTTAGGCGGGGAAAGGTGAAGGGGCTTTGATGACCTTTGAAGTCAAATGTTCAGTGACAATAGAGCATAAATCTATAGGAGTATTCCTTCTGGGTTAATATTCACGAGTACCTATGATTTTTCTGAATGCTATCGAAAGGAATAGGAGCAGAAAGGGGGGAGGTGATTCAAATTATGAAGAGTTTTAGGAGAAATCTCAAAGCTGTTAGCCCAGTCATCGCAACAATCATCATAGTAGCAATAGCCATAGTCATGTCAATAGCCGTAGCCTACTGGGTGCTCGGGCTAGGCGCAACATTCACAAAATACGAAAAAGTAGAATTCGTAAGCGCATATGCGACAGGAACACAAGCGACTGGGTACACGATAACAATGAGCCTCAAGAATACGGGGACAGCAACTGCCACGTTTGACACGACCACCGTGTTCTACAACGGGAAACCCGCTAGTGCATATCTTGTTACAGATCAGCCAGTGGCATCTTTTACCCCACTGACATTGAATCCTGGCCAAGCAACGACAGCTGCAAGCATTACGATGAATTCTGGCACTGATTGGACTTCCGGAATGACTGTCGAAGTAACGATTCAGACCACGAGTGGCGATCAGTATCCAAAGGCGATTGTACTACCATGAGCCCCCAAGTGACTGTAAACTATCCAGCAACTCCTTTCTTTTTCAACTCTAAGTGATTGAAGGGAGGAAAGAAATATTGAGTGACAAGAAGACAGAGAAATTCAGCATAAGAGTGAAAGCGGCATTCGGTAAACTGAAGAGACTGAAGGTGCGTCTAGGCAGACCTGACGAACGGTCTAACTTCATGAAAGTAGGTGCACGTCAATCCGCAAAGCCGACGTTCATGCAGTCTTTGCGAGAGATATTTGCAAAGAAGCTGCAATCGGAGACTTCCACGGTTATTTTTAGGGAAGCCCCGTCAAACGGCCAGATGATCGAAACCTACGTCATTCATCCTTCTTATTCACAAGTTTCTATTTTGTCTCTGCCTGAGCTTGGTGGAGGCAAAGCCTATTTTATCGGCGAGATCAAACTTGCTGAAGAAGATCAGCAGATTCTTCGAAAGCTTTCGGATATAATCAGTAAAGAGCTTGAACCTCCCAAAAATGGTATCGACCCGGTGACTCACATTGACAATGAAGCTGAAAGGCTAGCTAAGAAGTATGGGTTGGCCAAAAAAGTCACATCCGACTCTTGGTCCAAGATTCTGTACTACTTGCATAGAGATTTTCTCGGTTTCGGCCATATTCATGTAGTCATGAATGATCCAATGATTGAAGACATATCCATGAACGGTCTTGGAATCCCCGTGTATGTGTGGCATCGCAAGTATGAAAGCATGCCCACTAATCTGACGTTCACTGACGAAACCGCCCTCGACAACCTCATAGTAAAACTCACTCACCTTAGCAGCAAACACATTTCCACGGCTTTCCCGATTTTGGACGCGATGCTACCTGGCAAAGACAGATTAGCAGCCACGTTCAAGCGAGAAGTTTCGCCCAAGGGTGGCTCCTTCACGATTAGGCGATTCAGAGCAGAACCCTTCTCAATAATCGATCTCATAGAATTGGGCACGATAAACGAAGAGCTCGCCGCCTATTTCTGGCTACTCATAGAAAACCGTATGACAATAGCCGTCATAGGTGGAACAGGAGCTGGCAAAACCAGTACGTTAAACGCGTTGGCCAGTCTTGTCAAGCCCCAAATGAAGATTGTCACGGTTGAGGAAATCCCTGAAATGAACCTTCCCCACGAAAACTGGGTTCAACTGGTCAGCCGTGAAAGCTACGGTCTAGGCGCAGCAAAAACAGGCGAAGTCACACTCTTCGACCTAGTAAAAACCTCCCTAAGATACAGGCCAGACTACATAGTAGTAGGCGAAATCAGAGGCGAAGAAGCCTTCGTACTTTTCCAAGCCTTGGCAACCGGCCACGGAGGCCTAACCACACTACACGCTGATAGCTTGGACTATGCAGTTAAACGTTTGACCAGCCCGCCTATGAACGTGTCCAAAATCTATGTGCCACTGATCAATGTTGCCAGCATGGTTGAACGGGTGCAACTTCCAAGTGTAAGCGGTAACGCCACTTTTGGTCGAAGACTAAAATCGGTATCAGAAGTTGTAGACTATGAAGAGTATAGGTCCATAGCCACATGGAATCCGCTAAATGACACCTTCCAAGTCACGTTTGACAATAGCGAGCAGTTGAGAAGAATAGCTGTCAGATATGGCTTGACTTTGAATGACGTTCTTAGCGAAATAGATAACCGCATTCGTCTTCTTCGTGATCTAAAGCAGAGAGGCATAAGGAAGAATGTTGATTTAGCAAAGTTCATCACGAACTACTATGTTGAAGCTCAGTTTCCAAGAATCCAGGAACCAAAAAGGACAAAGGTGCAGGATTAGCTTGGCAAAACAGAAAAGTACGCTGGCAGGGTTCAGCTATCAATATTTCAGTTGGTTAGGTAACGCGTTTGGCCGACTCTTCTATTCCAACAGTCGCTTCAGACTTGAGCAAACACTCGAAGTCGCAGGGTTCAAAATGTATCCTGAAGCCTATTTCTCGCTTGTCGGTTTCATGTTCATCATAGTCCTAATCGCCATGGTTCCTGTGGCGTTACTCACAGGGCTTCTGCCATTACTACTGGCTCCTCTGTTGGTCATACCTATAGGTTACGTTGTGCCAAAAATAATGGCTCATGATCGCGCCTCAAAGCTGGACGATGAAGTGCCTTTCGCGGGCACATACATCAGCGTCATGGCGACCGGTGGCCTATCACCTTACGCCAGCCTGCGTAAACTGACCCACTCTGAGTTACTCCCCAACCTTGCCAAGGCAGTGAGAGATATTGAGGTGGACGTTGAAATAAAGGGGTTAGACCCAGTCACGGCCATGGAGAAATCAGCTCAGCATATGCCCTCAAGAGATTACAAGGATCTTCTGCTGGGTTATGCTTCAACTCTGAGAACTGGCGGCGATGTAGTTCATTATTTAAGGATACGCACGGAAACCATGTTCGACGACTTGGCTACCAAGGTCAAAGCCTTTGGCGACCGGGCTGCGGTATTGATGGAGTCATATATTGCCATGAGCATACTCGTCACGCTCAGCTTAACGATCATTTATATGGTTTCCATCGCCTTCGCCTCCTATTGGCAAGGCGCTTTCACTCCTTCCACCTTCCTGCTTTACTCTTACTTCTTGGTGCCTGGAATGTCCATCGCTTTCATTTACCTCGCGGATTCGCAGCAGATCCATGAACCTGTTAACGAGTGGGGACCCTACAAGGTTTTCTTTGCAACCTTGCCAATCACGGTATTCATGTTTTTGACGATGTTTATTCCGTTTGCCGCTCCAGGACTAAGCTTGCCTTTCTCTCAACCATTCGCCAACTTCGTGGTTTGGTTCAGGCAGACGCTTGGGCTTGAACGTGGTTACGAAGCGGCGCTAGGCATGTGGCTTGCATTATTGGTGGGAACTGTACCAGCGGCGTACGCACATAGCTACTATGCTAAGAAAGGTAAGGGCGTCGAGCACGACGTAGCGATTTTCTTGCGGGATTTGACTGAAGCTCGTAAGACTGGCGCTTCACCAGAGAAGTGTTTCGAAAACTTGGCAGGAAGAAACTACGGCGCGTTCACGAAGGATTTGACTGTGGCTTCGCGACAGATCCGGTGGGGCTTGCCTTTCAAAGTTATTTATGACACGTTCAGAACCAAAATCAAGTCTTGGATAGCACTCGTTAACATCTACATCTTGGTCGATGCCATAGAAGTCGGAGGCGGAACGCCAGAAACATTGGAGACATTAACACGCTTCAGCGAAAAACTTTCTTCTCTGGAGAAAGAGAAAAAGTCTTTGCTGCGACCTCTAGTCATAATGCCCTATGTAGGCGCAGGCATACTGCTATTTTCCTCAATAATATTCCTAGGCTTCATGCGGACTATTCTAACTTCATTCGCCCACACAGGCTTGCCTTTCTCGTCTTTCGCAACACTGATACTGCCACCCTTGGTACTGCAGGTGTGGCTAACCGGACTAGTAACGGGCAAAATCGGATCAGGCGTCGCATCTTCGGGCTTCAAACACGCCGCAATACTGGTAATAGTGGCTCTAGTGCTGATGGTTTTCACTGGATACTTCACCAACGCGTTTACATTCGGATGAAACGGAGTGCTCGCAATGAAAAAACACAAGAAGCAACGCCCTCTCAAACAAGCCACTACGAGTGTAAGAGCTATCTCAACGGTCATAACGACCATAATCGTCACTGCTGTCTTACTAGTAATTCTCGTTGTCGCCGCGTTTGTCTCAGAGAATATTCTTTCTTTGCAATTGGCAAGCACAGAGTTTGACCAAGCTACGACGAACATGGGCCTTCTCGACCAAGTGATACAAGACGCAGCACTTAGACAAGGCGCTGGCGGCTACGTTCAATTTAACCAGAGAACAGGCGGAATCGGAATGAACCAAACGGCAAATACCCTTTCCATAGTGGCGGTCGCTAAATACGGCAATAGTACAACTTGGCAGTGGTCGTCATTGTTGAGTCTTCTCTATCATGGAGGAAGCGAAGTGTCAGGCGCAGCAAAAGACATCAGTGGAACGCCCGACCTTAATGTCAGTATCTCAGACCCGCTGAGTTTCTTGAGAGTGGAAGTGGGTCAAGGAATTTGGGTAAAACTTGACTACAACAGAATCAGGACCATATCGATGGGGACACTCATTGCAAACAACTCGGCCTACGACTTCTACGACATCACATTCATTCACCTCATAAAAGGCACCATTTCCGGCGGTTCCGGCACGGTTAACGTCAAAGTTCAAAACCTCAACATCAACACAACATCGATTTCGTGCCCAAATGGAGTCACGGTAACCGCTCGATTAAACGCCGGACAACCCATAAGCGTTGTTTCCGACCCTAACAGTACGGTTGTTATGATTACGGAAATCGCAACCCGCGTTTCAATAGGTTGAAGGTGTGAAATTTGCATGTTCCAATCCAACACATCATAGGAACCGTCGCCATCATCGGACTCATGATCTCTGTAGGTCTAGCCTACACTATTGAAACCTCCTTCGTCCAGCAAGATATTTCTCAGCAACAACTCGCACAAGTGTCCGAAATGGTGGCGCTGAACATTGCCGATACTGTGAATCTCGCGAACTTTGCAAACTTTGGAAATTTCACACGTAACAACACTATGATGATATCCCTTAACTTGCCATTAGACTTGGCAGGCCGAGCGTATGCAGTGCAACTGCTAAATGAAACAGGTGACAACCAAGGATACAACGTCAACTCATATCTACTCGACCAACGCACCACTAACGCCAACGCGACCGTGCCGTTCAACTCTGCCCAAGATTCAGTGCAACTTACCACAGACGTCACAAGCGCGGGAAACCTCTATTGGATAGAAACAGGGGTAGAAGCAGTAACTTCCACAATTGTTGTCTATGGTGGAAATAGCCATGCTGTCGTGTGGGCATGGAAAGGAGAAGGCAACGTGACCCTCGCTGGCCTAGGCGTCATTTCCGTAGGGCAGGCGGGAAAGTAGCGGAGGTCATCGAATGCACATCTATGAGTACCTCTTTGCGGCCGCCATCATGATAACCATGCTGCTGGCTTCGTCGAGCATGATAGAAACCCTCTCTGCACCTCACACACAAACCTCCGAAAGAGAACAGCTAAAGATGACATCCGAAAAAATAATGAACCAGATCCTCTTCAATCCAGGAAACCCTCCAAACTGGGGCAGCGACCCAAGTGTACCGATCCAAGGTCTTCAAACGTTTGGACTGGCACAGTATAACGAAACCACGCGTGGCGCATATGTGCTTGATCCAGACAAAATTCTTCGCCTCTCGAACGACATAAACACAAACGTCACACTCCGCCCCATCATACCAGAATTGCTCAACCTAGGCAACGAATACGGTATCGCCCTAGAGCTCGCCACTCCACTAGAAGTGAATGTGACTGCGACTCCTGATAGCGGAATATATGCGATCAGTGTTACATCACAAGAGGATGGACTGCCAGTCTACAAGGCCACTATAACTGCCAGCGTATACTATGTAGATAATGGGCAGATAGTCAACCAAAAGGCTCAACCCAATTGGACAGACCCAAGCGGCACGTGCACAATTGACTTCAGCAACCTTCCTGCACAGACAAAAGCATTGATCGTTGTTGTTGACTATGCGAACATCTGCGTCGTAAAAGTCTTGTCAGACAAACAAGCCAGAATATTCGGCAACCAGATTCTCTCCAACCAAACTCTTGGGGGAACAGCCTGTCAGGTGCTCATAACAGAAGGAAATGGAGCACGTGTTATTGAAAACGTCACTTCTGGCTTGACTTCATCCGCAAATGGCTGGTACCAACTTACCGACCCTGAACCCTCAACTATAGCAACCCTGGCCGTGTCAAACAACGATGTAATATGCGCTTCAAGGGATGTGAGCAACGTCACATACAGTTCAATTTCGGTAGATTTTTCTAAGTTGATTAATCCTGTCTCATACTCGATTGAACGAACAGTCACGATAAACCAACTTGCTTACTCTATCACGTTGTATGTCTGGAGGATGTCGTACTAATGACCTCACGCTGCTTTTTGAAGAACCATGCGGGTCAAGCCAGAATTCTGGAAGCCATTATAGCCGCCGTAATAATCTTCATAGTTTTTTCAGTCGCAACTTTTCTAGTCCAAACCTCGGATGTGAGAGTGCTTCAGGAGAGAAGCGATTTGGACAGATTAGGCTACAATGTCCTGAACAACTTAATGGAATCTGGAACAGTCGAGACTATTGAAACAAGCTCGGCATATCAAATTGCCACTCAAAGAGACCTGTATTTGAGAACCGCCGTGCAAAGCCTCTTACCCGTCAACATCTACTTCAACCTGACGCTTTTCAACTGCACAGACATGACAACGTACGTTCAGTTGCGAACAGTTACCAACAACGTCGCCAACGCTCTGCCCATCTTATTCGCCAATTCAACCGAGGTATCTTCAACTAACATGATATACACATCAAAAAACGGCAATGTTTACCATGTAATATTGCTTTTGGCCAGAGCCGGGGGAGGCAGCTGATGAAAGAAAACCAAAAAGAAGCAGAGGCTTTGGCTAATACGGCTGGTGCCTCCAATGATTTGGGCTCGGCCCACGTTCGAAAGGGAAAGGAGAGTCCAAAACTATGAGAAACTTCCGATCAAACACTAGCGGGCAGTTTGTGATAATCGCGGCCCTTCTGATAGCCATACTCACTTTGTCGGTGGCAGCATCCATACACCAGATGAGTTCCAACAGAATTCAGTTGGAATACAAACCTCTGGACGAGCTCGTCTTGGGCATAACCAGCGATCTAGAACGCGCCTTAACATACGCATTGAGCAACGCAAGCAAACAATATTACGCAACAGGCGATATCCGAGTTGCACAGAACGCAGGCAACTTGAGCTTGCTGAGATGGCAACGCTCTGTCCTCGCTGCGTACCCTCAGCTCGGCATTGACCTAAACTTCCCCGAGGCTGCCTCATTCACTTTCCAATGGAGCAATCCCGCGGATAACTCGGGTTTAAGCCACGCTGACTTGCCAAACTATGAATTGGACGTTAGTGCCTATGGTTTCAGAGGCTGGACAGGACACTCAGAGAAATACGTCCGCCTTAGGATCAATGAATTTACTTACAATAACGCAGACTATTCAACCGTTAACTTCCAGATAACGCAATTCGTGAACCCAGGCAGCATGGCTGTACCAATACCAAACTTGACAGCTGATGATGTAACGGTCTGGACAAACGTGAGCGGGTCGGCTTTGCTTAAGGGAATACCTAACGACCCGCAATATGTGGGCGAAGGAAATTACACTTTGGTTTTCAAAAATCCCTTGCCGGGGCTTCATCCGCGGGCAGTGACACTTGTTGTCTCAACACCGGGAGATCAAATTCTGGTTTCTGCAACAGCAACTAGTAGTGTATCTGTTGTTTTGCAGTCACAGATGAAGAATGCGGCTGCGCCGGACCAGAACAATTCTCACATACAAATCAAACTTGGTAGCGTAACCTATCCGCTGCCTCAAAATATCACAGACTGGGGAAGTCTGCAACCATATTTGTGCTGTATTTCAGACGACATGAGCTACGTCTTCCTCAATTGGACAGCAACGGGCGACATCAACATCGCAAATCCCTATGAAAACGAGACGAACGTGATGGCGAATGGGAATGGCACCATTACTGTGTTCTACGACATCCTTCGCAGCATCTCTTCCGCATTCAATCTTACCGTAACAAGCAAACTAGATGGGACTGGCACGTATACTAACATCGGCTACATAGTTTTTGACTCTGATTCCTATAATCTCGCGTTTAATCGGTTAATGACAACTGCAACTCACTCCATCACCTACTACCCGGCAGCGGGTTACACTTTTGCTCGTTGGGAATTTTCTCCAACTTCTCCTCAATGGATATCACTATCGAACGACCACAGCAGTTCTACAGGGATGATGCTTTTTGGGAATGGAACCTTGACTGCCATATATCAATCACGCAAGATCCTGCTGGACAGTGACGAATTCAACGGTACAACGGCTCATTTAGGAAACATTAACCTAGGCGGATATACTTATGATTTACCCGCAACTTTAGACGTCACCAATACAACAGTGTCAAACGGAGTGTATGCTCTCAGCTTCACACCCAGTAATTCGAGCTACAAGTTTCTGTGGTGGAACATCTCGGGGGACGTTATCCTTAGTGGAGGTAACCAGAGCATAACGAGCATAGAAATTCTGGGGAATGGAGACATAACGGCTATTTACCAATTGACAGGGAACGGCCCGCCCCCCTCTAGCGGAGGCGTGCTCTGGGTGGACGCGCACGGGTCGAAAGATTTTTGGCTCGTGCCCACGATCCCTACCAAAGATGGTCACCTCGCCTCTAAAGCCAGCACGGGCAGCGGCAAAGCTAACCTCACAATTACTTCTGATCCAATCGTTTCTCAAATACACGTGGCATCAATTGTGAGCGTTACTGCATACATTGGCATCCAGCCCGCTAATAGTCCGCTTAGAATACTTGAGTTCGAATTGGGATTCAACTACAACGGAAGTTACTACAGACTTGGGTATGACAAGTTTGTTATCAGCGGTACTCCCAACGCAGTGTATAATATGTACATGGATACGACTAGTGACGTCTTTCCAGGGGATCATGGCATAATTCCTCAGGGAAGCACCATCACCTTAAGCGTAACCGCAACATTCACCACTCCGCCGGGAGGAACAATTTTCCTATTCTACGGACCGAGCCAACCCAGCAGTGTAACCTTATTCACTTGATTACCGCCGCGCGCGCTAATGCAAAACCTCTGCCACAAACAAGAATATGTCAGAACTTTAGTTTCTACTTTTTGAACGCGCGCTAGAAGGGAGCGATCGTGCACTGTGGCTTTCATCCCCCAGGGTCCAAACCTACATATTGGACAAGGAAAAAGAAAATGGGAGGTTGCCTTTAACCTTCTTTCCTACTTCTCCTTTGCCGTGTTCATTATCAGCGAAACCATGTAAATTAAGAGTCCCAGAAAAGCAAGGGCGCCAAAAGCTATGCTCACGTAGACTCCGTTCATGTACGCGTCTCTGTCCTGACCGATAACCAATGAGGGCAACGAGAGCAGCAAGGAACTCAGCAGTCCCACTAGGCAGATGAAGCATAAAACAGCCCCAGCAATACCAACGTTGGACAAACGCACCATAGACTCATCCCTGAAAGCATGATATTGAACAAGAACAACTTATAACATTTTCCGTGCAACATCAAGAAGCAGTGGCACACGAGCTTGACTTGATTCATGTTTCACGTAGGGGAGGCGGGGAGCCTCGGATGGAAACGCGCGCGCTATGTTAAAGTAACTTCTACTTGTCCGTTCATGCTATTGTAAGAAAAGAAGAATTTGCCCACTGGTTTGGAGAAGGTGCTTTTCGACTTTAATCTATAACTAAGACTAATACGCGCTCTTGCATTATTTCTTTCTGATTTTTACGTAATTTCGCGCTTTCTCACGTTGCGGTAGTGCGCTTACTGTGACTGTTTCTTCCTGAGTGGACACCTTTTGAGCGCGTCGTGGACCATTATCTGAGTAGTCAGGTTTGTGAATGAATAGTGGAGCGGTTTCGAACGCGCTCTGGTAGTTACGCCAATCTTCTTGTGTTAGCAGGTATTCCCATATTTTTCCCCTGTCATCTTTTTCGACTAGTACTACGAGTTTTGGCACTTTTTTCGACCTCCAGGCAGCATGTTCGGTTACGTTCGCTAACTTCTGGAATAATGTTTGTTAACATGCAGAAATATCGCTCAATGTTAGAAGGTGCAGTTTCAAACCTTTTTGATGAAGAACTATGTTTACAAACAATTAGCACTCGAGACCCGAAATGTAGTTAAATATGGATATATTGAAGCGGATAAGCTTAATGGCTTATGTTGCCGATTTGTCTGTGTTCGGCGCGTGGGGGCTTCCGCGTTTTCGGATAAGAGGGAACCGGCTATCACTACGTTTTCTTATCGCGTGTGTGATCTGGCTAGTCTCGCGTTTCTGGAGCGAGTTGAGACCCGAGCTCTTTGAGCTACTGTCCTGTCCCTGCGATCGTGACGTCGAAGCTGAAGCTTGCAATGTCGGTTGCGTCGGCGGTGGCGGTCAGCGTGAGCGTGGCAGTCTTGGTGCTTGCGGAGTTAATGGTTTGGCCTTGGAGATCCCACGTTAGACTCAGGCAGTTGGAGGCGTTGCTCGGGTTCCAGTTCAGGATGGTTATGCTCAGCACTAGGGGCATGTTTCCTTCATTTCGGACATAGAACGTTTTGCTGTTGGCAGTTCCCGGCGTGAGGGTGCCCCAGTCTATGCTCGTCGTGGCATTAGTGCAGGCGCTGTCCCAGTAGACTGAGACTTTGACTTTTTTCATTTGGCCTTGGTTTAGAATGTTCTTACTGGATAACCCCGCCAACGTCGTCATGGCGAAAACTGCCACCACTGCAGTCGCTGCAAGAGCTATGGTTGCGAGGAGTTTGGAGCTGGGTTGATATGTCATGGTTAAGATTCAAAATCGTGAATCGTAATAAACCTTATTGTTCACATGTTGAACAAAGCTACGGACTCGCGTGCACTCGTTTTTTTCGATGAGTAGCGGAGATTCGATTTATACTCGTAATCTGACCAATGCAGCTTTCTCAAAGTCTGTCGTAGGCCAGAAACATTATCGAGTAGAACAGAACGATTGTCGAAATCGTCCACGAAGGCACATGGAAGCCTGCGGTAAACCACAGGAAATAGTCAATAGACGCATTGAACAACTGAACAACGCAAGAGATCTTTATCAATCGTCTAATCACGTTCTTACTGACCATCGCCGACACCTGACCCCCTCTTCCAAGTCGAGAAGATAATTAGATTATGAATTCACAGAACGTATTCGAGATCAGCAAATGCGCGCGTGCTGGAACTGGAAGCTCTATCGCTGAATGCAATATATTGACGAATCTCCTAGAAGTAAGTTCCATAGGACTTTATTAGGTTTCAACTGTTAGTGGTATTTGCATTAAAGAAAGGAGAATAGAAAAATGAAAAGAAAATCAGCGAATTTGCTAATGGTTTTGATTCTGGCAATCTCAATAACGATGATCGCATACTCGATAACAAGAGCAAACGCGGAAGGAACAGCAACTATCTGGACGAACAAGGCGGACTACATGCCCGAAGAGGCCGTCACAATATATGGATCGGGCTTCCTTCCAGACACCGAGATTACAGGAACGGTGATAAGGCCCACTATGCCTGAAGCCACAGTTGACTCTTGGGCTACTTTGTCAGACTCCGCTGGAAACTTCATATACGAATATCAACTCGACGGAATAACAGGAACGTACACGGTAACAGCGACAGACGGAACAAACACGGCACCAACGATAACGTTCACTGATGCTCCACCAATTGCTACGACTACAGCGTTGGACTCTATCTCTAGTCCTCTGCTAATCGGCCTGACATACTCGTTTAGCGGAACCGTTTCAGCCACCCCATCAGTGCCCGACGGCGCAACTGTAACGCTTCAGTGCAGTGACGACGGCACTCATTGGAGTGGGACCCATCTTCTGTTCACGGCAACTTCATCCACTTCAAGTGGTTCTTTCAGCGGCACATTTACCGCTACTTTGACAGCTGGCACCTACTATTTCCGAGCTGACTTTCCTATGTATCATGGCGGCGGTGGAGATAATTGGGGCGCCTCTGATTCAGCCATCCAGACAAGAACGGTATCACAAGGATACGTTCTGACTGTCACTACGAATCCGTCCAGTATCGATTCTCCAACTGGATCTGGTACCTACGCTTCTGGTGACGTCGTTTCGATCTCTGTGTCTCCGAACGTTGACATTGTTCTTGGCTCGTCTCGGTATCACTTCACTAGCTGGTCTGGAACGGGCATTGCCGATTCTTCTGCCGCTTCTACAACGGTGACGATGGGTGCAGCGGCCAAGACCGTGACAGCCAACTACGTTGAGCAGTTCTGGATCTCTGTTACCAGTGCTCATGGTTCGCCTACTGAGGCTTCGCAGTGGGTGAATGACGGCGCTGCTTTCAGTGTTTCAGTGACTAACCCGGACGTTGTCGTTGCTTTGCAGCACCAGTGGAACTTGACTGGCTTGACGGTTGATGGTTCACCTGAGACTCTGAGTGACACAGTGAGCTACGTTGCTGTGCATGCTTCTCACACGATACTCTTCAGTTGGACTGAGCAGTGGTACATCACCTTCGCTCAGTCTGGCGTTAACACGGACTTCACTGGAACCGTTGTTACCATAGACGGAACAAACTACATTGTCACAGACCTGTCCAAGTCGTTCTGGTGGAATGACGGGTCAACTCACGGCTTTAAGTTCTACTCGCCTTTGACAGTCAGCATCAGCAAGCAATACCTATATAGTAGCACGAGCGGGCTTTCAAGTGCTCAGAGCGACGCCCTATTCAAAGTGACTCAGCCTGGCAGCATAACGGGCAACTACCACGGTATTGTGCTGACCTACACGGGAGACACTTCAGGCCAATACTCTGATCCGGTAACGGTAAATGCAACGCTCATAGACAGCATATCGGGTCCCATGGCGGGCAAAGCAATAACTTTCACCCTCGGAACCCAGAGCGTTACAGCGACAACAGACAGCAAAGGCGTAGCCTCAGCTCCACTCATCCTGACTCAGCCCGCTGGCACCTATACCGTCAAAGCAATATACCCAGGCCCCTCGGTTCTAACCACCCTCTATGACAAAAAAGGCTTCACCATAAGTCAGGAAAACGTGGCGATCACTTACACTGGAGATACACTGGTCTTCACGGCTGGGCAAACGATTACAACCGCTTCGGTGAAGCTGGCTGCACACCTGGTTCAAGAAGCCGATGGCTATCCTGGCGACATCACTCTCGCGACTGTAACATTTGCGCTCTTCAAGAGTTCCAATACAGGCACTACACCTGACCTGGATTATAGCAACGTTCCCGTCAATGCTTCAGGCGATGCTCAGTTCACTGCAACGATTTCTGCGGATGTGTGGACCGTCAGGGTCACGATCACGCCAGGCAATCTATACTGGACACAATCTTCGGAAGGTCTCGGAATTCTGGTTGTATCTCTGCCTGGTCTCAGTGCTACAGGTGGCGGGTGGATACCCGATTCTAACAGTGCCAACGGAAAGGTTAACTTCGGCTTCATGGTGAGCTACCAGAAGAATGCAGCTCCAAAGGGCAACTTTGTCTGCGTCTTCCGCGGAAGTGACGGCTATGACTACGTCGTCAAGAGTAACAGCTGGCAAGGCGGAGGCATATCTTTCACAGGCACCAACCAGGCATACTTCACGGGCAAGTGTAACGTTCAGAAAATCGACAGAACTACCGGCCAAGTAGTAGCCTCTTGGGGAAACTACAAGTTCGCAGTAGACATCACTGACGGTGACTCTGGCAGCCCACAGAACACGCGCACGACTGACACGATCGCCATCACCATCTTTGACTCAACCAATGCCATCTGGAGACAGATCGGAACATCCGCAGCTCAGATTCCGCTCGGCGGCGGAAACATCGTCGTCCACAGCAAGTAACGCACAGAACAAATCAAAGCAACCTCTTCTCCCTTTTTGTTCTAAATCTTAAATTGGAGCGCGCGCTCTAGGAAAACAACTACTCTGAACTTGCGATGCGTTAGCTTTTGGGTGTGGCTTCGGGTTCCTGCTGAGTGCTGGCCGGTTTTGCGGCTTGTGCTTCTTTTTGGGGTGCAGGTTTTTCCTCTTTCTTCTCTTTCGTTTTCTTGGCTTCTTTAGCTTGTTTTGGTTTTTCCGTGATTTTCATGTTTACCTGAACGATTTCATCCGTTATAACGTTGCCGCGAATCGTCTTTCGCTTTCTTGCACCTTCGTGATGCGGGGTGAATCCGACTCCTCCGCTCAGGACGATTCTTCGACGAACGCCGCCATGCACGCTTGGTCTCATCGGAAAGCCGTCTTTGTCTGAACCCCCAGTGATCTGGGCTTTGTGGCCAGGCTGATCGATTATCGAACCGTCAATAATCTCGCTTATTCTCCTTCCCAGGAGCGGCGCCGCACGTGCCTCTTCAAGCTCCACCGCTTTTGAGGTTCCCGTTTCAGGGTCCGAAACGATTACTTTGAACTTTGCCATCGTCGCTGAACTCTCCGGCATTGTGATGAAAGTTGGGTATCTCTCTATTAAGAATTGCTGGTCTTACTGACTTATCTTCGTTTGAGATTTTGCTATGAAACTGTAGCGCGTGCCCCTACCGTTTGCACCCTAGCGAATGCTCGAAGCAAATCAGCCCTCATGTTTGCAGTATAGGGGAATCTAATGGATGTTAGGTGATTTCAAGGCTGGTCCCTATTGGTTATCTCTCTTCCTCTTCTCTCTCTTCTCTTTTCGTCAGTTGTAAACCCCTGTCTTTTTCTTGATGTTGTACAGATATGATTTCTTGAGAGGCAAACCCAGAGTGCTTCATTAGGTAAACCTATTTATGAACGCCTGAATCATCAAGTCTATGGAGAGGCTCAAAACTGAGCAATAATAACCTAGATGTTATGATTGTGATTGGGCGAATCATGGCGTTTATCGTAGGATTCTTCATACTTCTATCGGGAATTAGTGACGCAAGTGCATTAAGCGGAGTTGGTGGCATAAGTGATGCTTTGTCTGTAAGCGGAACCGCAATTGTGAAAATGATTTTTGGAGTTTTTTGGATGGTACTTGCAATAAATCCACGTGCAGTAGAAAGATTCATAGATAGAATAATTCATAAAGAATAGCGCGCATGCTTGTTCCTAAATTAGTTTGCGAAGTACCTTATGCTTCTTGCTTTGCTTGGTTTATGCGTGTTTACTGCGGCTTGAGCTGTGAATAGCATGGACAGCAGGGAGAGTTGAGCGTGGAATGTGATCCTGGCCAGTCCTCTCATGTTGTGCTGGGTTAAGCCTGCGGGGTTCTTGAGTCTGCTGAACACTCGTTCGACTGTCACGCGCCTTCTGTAGGCTCGTCTGAGCTGTTGAGGTCCGTGGCTCTTGAATTTTCTGTCGATTTTGAGGAGGCTTTTGACGTCCTTGCTCGGGGCTTTCGCCTATCTGGATGTATGGTGCCATCCATATTCTTCATAAATCTTCTTGCCTTTTTCGGATACTAGAAAGTCAATGAATTTCTTGGCTAATTCTTTGTTCTTGGAGAAGGCTATTACACCTATTGCTGTGCTTCTCTGCACTTGAAGGTCTTTCGGTAGTTCTATGATATCCATGGTTTGCATGTTCAAGTTCTTGAAGGCATCCCATCCCAGAATTGCGTCCACTTTTTTCTTGTTGATAAGAGACATTAATTCCCCGCACCCATCGGCATAAGCAACGGTATTCTTTCTGATTTGCTCGGCAAATCCCGCTTTAGTTGCTAAATCATCCCAGACTCCCGTCAAGCAACCACTCACAGAAACACCAAGACGCATTCCTTCCTTCGCCAAATCAGACATTGACTTTATCTTTTTAGGGTTTCCAGTCTGCACAAGAATAGCAGCGGTTCTTGAACCAAGGCTTCTTCTCGTTTCTTTGAGAACTAATCCCTTCAACTGTGCATGGTCAAGTATATACTCTGAACCACAAGTCAACAAGTCGCCTTCTTTAGTTTCTGCGATTTCTTCTATAAGGTCTTCAGCTTTTCCAACCGTAAACTCAAATTCTGTTCCGAATTCTACTTTGAACTCTTCCGCACATTTCTTTATGGGGGGTGCTACTGCACCAGCCGAAAAAACATGGAGATTGTTTTGTTTCGACATATTCTTTCCCACACCAATTACTTGTATGGACATTTAACTTTGCATTTCTTTGATTTTCTCTTCGACTGCCTTAAGCTCCTTCTTCAGTTCTTCTGCGTAATTCTTTAGCTTCTCAGTCTTCTCAGCTTTGGTAAGGAAGCGTCGTCTGTAACCTTGCTCATGTCTGTGTATGCCGCACCCACAATAGTTAACATGTCCTCCATTGTGCATAGCACAACCGCATTCATCATTCATGTGTTTGTTTCACCTCATTTCTTGTTTAACTATAAAAAGTAAAGTATTTAAACTATCAAGTTTATAGTGTGATAGTTGCTATTGACAGCGAAAGTGGCGGGTATGCAGAACAAAAATGAAGCGGTTTGTTATTGTCCGCTTGAAGGAGTCATAGATGTGATTAGCAAGAAATGGGCACTTCTTATTATAAATGCAATCGGGAATTATGGTAGCCTCAGATTCAACAGGCTCATGGAAGAACTGCATGGCATAAGCCCCAAAACTCTTGCAGACACGCTGAAACAGCTTCAAAATGAACGGTTGCTCAAAAGAAAGTCATTTGCTGAAATCCCACCTCGTGTTGAATACTCTTTGACAGAGGACGGACACGGGCTAAGAGAAGCGGTTGTTCCTATCCTCAAATGGGCGGCAACGAGGCAAGGCTCAAAAAGGAAAAAGTGTTCCGTAGCCTATGGGAAAATGCCCGCTCACAGAATAAGGGATAGAGCCATTCAAGAAAGATGCCACGGTGACTCATGATAATCAGCTTCACTTCTTCTGAAAACACTCCATGCAGATGGCAACTATTTTGACGTTTTGAATAGGTTGCTGAAATGATGCTAGACCTTTTGCTAACACAGTCACATAGCCTAAAGGTTTTCCGCATTTTTGGCATCTTACTGGTTTGGCACTCATTTCGTCACCATAGAACAATTCTCCATCACTCTTTTTAAGGCAGTTTGACGCTTCCTTTATTTTTGGAAAAGCGAGAAATCAGATGTAAGATGTCCGTTGTCGGGAGATATCTGTCATAGGATTTGGTTTAGATTCGCGATTCTAGGAATCCATATTTTCTTTTCATTTCTCAAGCATTGAGCAAATAGCAAAGCCTCGTCGTTTATCAATGTCTAGCGCGCGCGCTTTGGGTGCACCCTACGCTTATGCTCCACATTGTGGGCATTTGCTTCTGATCGTTGCAGTCCACTTCTCTACAAGTTGTTGTCGGTTGGCCTTATCATTTTCAGTTTTGGCCAACATTCCTACCCGGAGGGCGCCCGTTCGCACTTTCTGCAATGCTTCAATGTTCTTGCAGCTTTTTACATCGCCGCATTCCATGCAGTCAGATATTCTTCTGTTGGAAACGCAGGGTCTGATTCTGCATTCAGTGTTGCCACCGCCTTTCAGGCATCCTATACATACGGGAATGCTCTGTATTGATGCCAGCCCCTTCATGAATTCCTTTCCGTCGAAGTCCTTGGCGCCCCATTCGTCCACGCCATAGCCTCCGATTATGTGTTCAGATCTCTTCGCCAAGTCCTTCAAAGTTCCATTGCCTACCACACAGCTGCCGCACCAAATGCCACAGCGACCGATTTGATTCTTGACGTTATCAAAATGTTTAGAGTCCAAGGTTGATGGCTCCTTGCAGACCTGATTATTGTGGAAAGAATGATATGAACATTTCCAGCGTGCCTTCACTGTCTCGCGGTTGCAGTAACTGTGTAGATAGGTACCGCAAGAAAAAGGTCGGTTATATGGACAGTGCGTGCCTGGAAGGATGAGAGAATAGGTTTTTTAGTTCTAGGCGGCTTCTTATTTCGGAGATTACTTGAAACTCCAAGTTGACATGAATTGTGATTTAGGCGAAGGGTACGGGGCCTTCAGAGTTGGAAATGACGCGGAAATAATGCCGCACATAACCTCCGCAAACGTGGCCTGCGGGTTTCACGCTGGCGACCCCATGATAATGGCGCAAACAGTCAGCCTTGCGAAAAAATACAAGGTTGCCGTCGGTGTCCATCCAGGCTACCCGGATCTTCTGGGTTTCGGCAGACGAGAAATGCAGCTGGCCTCAGAAGAAGTCAAGAACTACACCATCTATCAAATAGGTTCTCTTCAAGCGTTTGTAAAAGCAGCCGGCGTCGATCTGCAACACGTAAAACCTCACGGTGCACTCTACAACCTAGCCGCAAAGGATAAAGAAACTTCTGAAGGGATTGTCGAAGCTGTCCGAGCATTTGATGACAGGCTGATAATTCTTGCTCCACCCGGGTCTGTGTTGGCCAAAGTTGCGGTTGCAGCTGGATTGCGTGTTGCACTTGAATTCTTCGCTGACAGAGCCTACAACGCAGATGGCAGTCTCGTGTCGAGAAAACAGCCGAACTCGATTATCAAAGAACCACAGAAGCTCGTTGAAAGAGCTGTTAGGGCACTGGAAGAAAAATCGGTCTTGGCCGTTGATGGCAAAGTTGTCACTCTGGGTGAGGTGCACACGATTTGCGTGCACGGTGATACACCCGCTGCCGTAGGGCTCGTGGAAGCATTGAAGAAGGGACTGATTAACGCAGGCGTTGAAGTCAAACCTGTGAGTAGCTTCATCTAGCTAGGTTAGGGCAATCAGCCATGGAAATCGAATACGTATCTGCCCGATTCTTGCCTTTCGGCGACACTGCTCTGCTCGTGGAATTCGGCGAAACCATAAGTCTGGAGGCAAATCGGAAAGTCGTTGCATTAAACGAGGCCATTCTGAAGACTGGACTCCACGAAGTCGAGGAGCTTGTTCCGACGTATCGATCACTGCTCGTGCGCTACAACCCGTTGAAAACGACTTATGAGCAGCTTGTTTTTCGCGTCAGAGAAATCGAGAAACAGCTGAAAGATACAACGGAGGAAGTGAAGGGTCGAAACGTGACAGTTCCCGTTGTCTACGGGGGCGAATACGGGCCTGATATCGACCTCGTTGCGCAAAGCCACGGGCTAACTGAAGAGCAGGTTGTAAAACTGCACTCAGGAAGAGACTACAGGGTCTATATGCTTGGGTTTGTGGCTGGTTTTCCCTACCTAGGAGAAGTCTCTGATGAAATCGCCACGCCACGGCTCGAGACGCCGCGGCTCAGAGTGCCAGCTGGCTCAGTGGGCATAGCAGAAAAACAAACGGGCATATACCCCGTCGAGGCGCCTGGCGGATGGCGAATAATAGGCAGAACACCCCTCAGACTGTTCGATCCGCTGCAGCAACCACCAGCAATTCTAGAGTCAGGAGACATCGTCAGGTTCAAACCGATCTCAGAAGCAGAATTCAAGACACTCAAAGAACCTCGTCCGAAAGACGCACGCATGCACGTGTCGCAGGAGTAGGAAAAAGATTGGAAGTTTTTCGAGCGTTAAAACCCGGAATGTTCACTACAGTTCAAGACTTGGGAAGACATGGATTTCTCAAGTATGGGGTTCCAATTTCTGGAGCGATGGACGAATTTTCTCTGGTCGCGGCCAACCGGCTCGTGGGAAACGATGCTGAAGACGCGTGTCTTGAGACCACACTCATAGGCCCGGAACTGCAGGCTCTAGCAAGGACACAAATCGCGATCACAGGAGGAGAAGCTTCCCCCAGAATCAACGACAACATCGTTCCCACGTGGCAGACCCTGCAGATACGAGAAGGCGACGTTATCTCTTTTGGAAAAATGGAAAGCGGATGCAGATCTTGCCTTTCCGTAAGAGGGGGAATAAACCTTCCCATGGTCCTTGGGAGCAGATCCACGTTTGTGCGCGGCGGGTTCGGAGGAATGGAAGGCAGACAACTGAAAACGGGGGATATTGTCAGTGGGTTCGATGTGCCGCCACTCGCAACTGAACGTTCAACGCTTGAGGAATTGCGGCCACAGTACACAGGACATTACAGAGTGCACGTGGTGCTTGGACCGCAGGCGGACATGTTCACCGAGGAGGGAATCCACACTTTTCTGTCAAACCCGTACAAGGTTACCTCAGAATCCGACCGCATGGGATACAGGCTTGAAGGCCCCGCCATAGAGCACAAAGGAAGAGCAGATATAGTTTCAGACGCACTGTTACCCGGCGCAGTTCAAGTTCCAAAGGATGGAAAGCCCATAATAATAATGCAGGACGCTCAGACGACAGGTGGTTACCCCAAGATTGCAGTGGCAACTACTCCTGACATTTCATTGCTTGGACAAGCCAAACCAAACGACACGATAGAGTTTTCGAAGATTACCCTGCAGCAAGCTCAGGAGAAAACACGCGAATACTGCAAGTTGCTCAACAACCCAGATGCGTTGCTGAGAAAACCATGACTCGGACCTGATTGGCCCGCTATTTTTGGAGACCGGTTGGCTACATTATCTCTTCTGGCTGGTCTATCCAACTGTAGTTTTCTACTCGTAACAATGCAATCGTGTCATTCCAAAGCTGGCCGAGGTTGTCAGCATCAGGCTTCTCAAGGATGCTTCTGATTTGGGCTTCAAGGTCTCTTGGCTTTTTCTCAAGCGAAGGCAATTCCTTGAAAGCCCACTGAAGTCTGGGAGACCATCGGCAGTTGAAGTTAAACAATAGTCGGATCAACTCTTGAATCGCAAGTGCAGCGTAGATTTTTGCGCCCCAATCATTCTTATGCTTCAGGCAGCTGAACGAACCTAGAGTGTTATTCCAGTAACCAAGATAGTACCGCTTCAACCGTGCCACTCTTGAACCTGCGTTGTACCTTATGATGTCTTTCAATATCTTCTCGACTCTGTTGGTCTTGTCAAACCGTACGACGGCGTCCTGATAGTTCCAGTGATCCTCGTCTCTCTCCGAATTTGCTGTATTCTGAAGTCTGGCAACCGTCGTGAAAATCAAGTCATACTTGTCGGTGTGTATGAACTTCTGAAAGCTCTTCTCAATGGCGGCCCATTTTCCTTCAGTAACGATTACTTCAAGATCAACATCTGACGAGTCATCATCATAACCCTTTACAGTTGATCCTAACTGAATAGCCGCTAAAACAGAGTCTCCAGCACAATAGTCCTGCAACAGCTTTTTGAGTAATTCTTCTCGAGATTCCATTCATATCCCCCGCTGCTCAGCTCGACAATCACTCTTGTTCTCAGAATTTCCTATTAAACTGCATCGCGAAGCAACAAAAAAGGCCAAAGTCCCTATCTTTCCAAATCGGCTTTTCCCAGACAATGATGCGACACATTAAACTTGACATGCCATTCCAGAGCAAAATGGCTTTGAAGGAGTAAAAGTTTTAATCTTGCTTTGAAGACGTTTTCTGGCTATGTGGCGGCTAGGGTTCTTCTTCCACGAAATGGCCTTCTCGCTCCTCTCAATTTTCCTGCCACTGTACCTGCTTATAATCGAACACGATCAAGCGCGCGCATTATTCTATGTCGGAGTCATCACCGCCATCGCCCTTTTCGCTGCTATCCCCGCCTCGTTTCTCTGGGGTTACTTGTGCGACAAAACACGGCACTACAAGCGTTACATTCTCCTTGCACTGCTTGGATCCACTGTCATGATCTATCTCTTCACGTTCACAGCGGACATGGCTTTGCTGATTGTACTCTACGCGGTAATGTCGATTTTTCATGTCGCTCATGAAGCTCCGAAGAATGTTCTCATCTCTGAGCTGTATTCACATCAGGATTGGGGAAGGAACTTCGCCTTTTATGAAGGACTCACGGAAGTCGGGTCGTTGATCGGCCTAGTGTTAGGCTTCTTCGCTTCATACTACGTACTCAGTCCGACGAACACGCTTTATCTGGTTGCAGGACTGAACTTCGTAGCATTCGTTCTTTCCGCTATATTCGTCGTGGATCCGCCCCTGATTTTTGAGAGAAGCCTGGTGAGCATCGAGAAGACCGTGGACTTCGCGTCTCACGGTGTTTTCGTAGCTTCTAGAATGATGGATGGCCTGGGTCTGAATGAAAAGTTGAAGAGAGAAAACGTCACCGCCTTCGGCTGCGGGCTCGTTCTCTTCTCGCTTGCGACGAGCATACTGTTCACTCCCATGCCCGTGTTTGTGAGAAGCATTGCACCAGCCGAAATTGTTTTCGCGATTTTTGTGGTGAATTCTGGAGGCGCCCTAGTGGGTTATACTTTGGCTGGCAAGGCGTCGCAGGAGTCAACTGGAAAAGCCCATGTGGCTGCCGTAGTGTTGGCTCGGAGTGTATTTGCCTTCGTATTGCTTGCCGCCTTGAATATATCATCGCTTAACGTGCTGCTGGCAACGGGGGTTCTCACGATTATGGGATTTCTCTTTGCAGTGTTTATGGTGCACATTCTTTCGCTGTCCATGGAGCTTATACCTGCAGGCAAAGCAGGTCTGATTAATGTTCTGATAGGTGTGGGCGGAGCGTTCGGCTCGTTTGTTGGTCCTCTTATCGCTTCTCTGGCCGTGGGGTTCGCTGGAGTGTTTGTCGTAGCCGGCGTAATCTTTTTTGTTGCTTTCGTTTTCTTCAAAATCTTTGCTTAGGAAAAAAAAGGGGCTGGCAGATGCTTATTCAACGTGGACTCTGAACAGGTCGATGTCTTCCCGCATTTCAGGTGTTGCTTCGAGGAAGTCTCTGACTGCGCGTTCAATGTCTTTTGACTGGGTTATGTACCGTCCTACGATGATTATGTCTGCTCCTTTCTGCAAGGCGTCTTTTGCTGTTTCTGGCACTATTCCGCCTGCTACGGCGATGAGGAATTTCTTGTCCTTGAAGGTCTGACGTATCTCAGGGATGATTTCCAACCCGTGGGTTCTGCCCGTTTCTTGGTCAATTCCTCTGTGCAGAATTACGATGTCAGGAAACTCTTTGAGTGACTTAAGCTTCTTAAGAGGGTCTTCAACGTTCAGCATGTCCACTACTCCGTACACTGCCAGCCTCTTTGCCTCGTGAACGAAGGCGTCAAGCGTCTCTGCAGGCGCAAGTCCAGCAGCCACCACAGCATCGGCGGTCTCATCGTAGGCAATGTCAACCTCGACTTTTCCAACGTCCAACGTCTTCAAATCGGCAACGAAGAACATTCCCTTGGCAACTTCTCTGAGATCGTTTATCACTTTCGTTCCGTATCTCTTGATGAGCGGTGTGCCTACTTCGATTATTATCCTGTCGCTTCCAGGCAGCTCTGACATGATCTTCTTCGCCTTGTCCAAATCGGGGTTGTCGAGTGAAATCTGCAGGTACGGCGGTCTCCATAGACGCGGCACCTTGAACCCCATAATCGGATGCTTGGCCCTGTCCTTGTCGTAGAGGATTTTCTCCAGCGACGGATATTTTGCTATCGCCCGCTTCAAAGCCATCTTCGTGGCTCCATAATTGTACTGGTAAATCTTCCGAAAATCGCTCGCTGCCGGATGCACGAAGACGCTGCACACGATAACCCAATCATCAAGCTTGTCCCTTGGAATTATTCCGTCCTCAACGGCGTCCGCAACCGCTTTCGCAACTGCGGCCTGAGCAGGACCGAAAATCTTGTTCACATCTTCAATGTTCTTCGTCGTGACTTTGGGCACGAGAAGCGTGTGAGGTTTCGGCGGAAGGTTAGGCCGTATTACCGCGAGAAGCGGCGTGTGTCCTGCTGAAAGATTGCACATTCCTTGGGCAAATGCATTCCCAACAGGGCCGCTCTTGTCGCCTATTAGAAGATCAATGTGCGCAACCTCATTGCCCTCTCCGAGAAGAGCTTCCCCAATCAGGTAGGTTTTTTCAGTCTCACCGCCATATGCCGACACGTTATCTGTCGGAAGACTGTCTGATATCTCTTTGAAGTCGACGTTGAACTCTTTGAGCCAAGCGTAAAGAGTGTCTCTATGTATATTCAGAGCCTCAGCCGTTCCAAGAACTGTAGGTTTTGTCGGTTTTACCTTCGGAGCGCCTCGGTCTCCGACAGCCTTCTTCGCGGCTTCCGTAAGTATGTCGATAAACTCTTCCTTTGTTTCCGGCTTCTTCACGTTGTGTTCCGACATTTAACAATCACACCTCTTTCTGTGTGCATTGCCTATATATAAGACTGTCGGACACCGTCGGTCAAAAAGGTATAACAAAAAGCAGATATACATTGTGGTGTCGGTTCTAGGATGCGCATTGAGAGCCTTTCGACAGGTCTAGGGCGACGCCTGTAGGCAAGTCATTAAGCCAATCGCGTTAACCATCCCAAAGCTTCTTTTGGACAAATCATGCGTTGCTGTATAGCATCGTTCTGGCTTAGGACTTGTCGTTGTCAATCGTTAAGTCTATATACTTTGAATTATTGTAAGACGGTAAAAACCTGTTCTGGGAGCTGGTCTCGTGGACTGGAAAAACCTTAGATTTCTGCTCGTAGTCATTCTAGGAATCTTCTTGTTCTTGTATGGGGCTAACTATTACGATAATATCATCGGTTGGGCTGGCGTGTACTTGTTTGTCGGAGGGATTCTCGCGTACGCGATTCTGTGGATATTCCGACGCCTAAAGAAAGGTGTGGTTGATCAGAAGCCGTAGAGTGCTGCGTACTTCTTGTTCAAGTAGCCCATGTACGGTTTGACGTCTATTCCTGTGCCGGCGATTCTTTTGATGAGGTCAGCTGGATCGTAGAGGTTTCCTTGGCTGTGCACGTTCTTGACAAGCCACTGTTTTATGTCGCCGAAGTCACCTTTCGCCAGTCGTTGGTGCCAGTCTGGCAACGTTTTCTCCATTGCCATCAGTATTTGTCCACTGTAAATGTTGCCCAGTGCGTAGCTTGGGAAATAACCGTAGTAACCGCTGGCCCAGTGAGTGTCCTGCATCACGCCTTCAGAATCATTTTCGATTTTTAGGCCCAGATACTCTTTGTAGCTCTGGTTCCATATTTCAGGCAACTCTTTGACCGTTATTTTATCGGCGAAGAGGTCGCGTTCAATGTTGAACCTTACGATTATGTGCAGTCCATAAGTGACTTCGTCCGCTTCCACTCGAATCTTTGACGGTGTCACATGGTTTATGGCGTGAACAAACTTGTCCAGTTCTAAGTCTGAAAGCGTTTTGCCGCTGACTTCTTTCAGTTTCGGCAGAAAGTGTGTCCAGAACGCGTGTGATCGGCCAATTATGTTTTCAATCATGCGAGATTGAGACTCGTGGAAACCGCTTGAAACGCCTGTGCCGACGGGCTGGTACATCCACTCCTGTTTGAGGTCCTGTTCATACATGGCGTGACCCGCCTCGTGGAGGACTGAGAAGACTGAAGACTCGAAACTGTCCTCGTAATAGTGCGTGGTTATCCTCACATCGTCATAGTAGCCAGTCGTAAAAGGATGCTCAGTAGTGTCGATCCTGCCTCCCGCCCGTTTCGAAGTCACATCGTATCCGACAGCCTCGGCAAGCGCCACGGCTATGTTGCGTTGCACGTCTACCGGGACCTTGCGTTTCAGGACTTTTGGATCTGGCTGGTTCGGGCCAGTCTCGCATTTCTTCAGTAGTTTGACCAAGCCTTCTCTGAGTTCGTCGAAGACTTTCGTGATTTCTTTAGCGGTCATCTTGGGTTCAAAAATGTCTATCATCGCATCGTAGGGCGTTGAGGTTTCTTTTACCTTCATCAAAATCTCTGCGGCTCTCTTCTGTAGGTCAACCATTTTCTGGAGTTCAGGCCTGAACATGGCGTAGTTTTTCGCTGCCTTAGCCTTCTTCCACGTGTCAATTGACAACGCTTGCTGTTTCGCAATCGCTGCGACGAGTTCCTCTGGAAGTTTCGTCTGCTCGTCGTAACGTTTCTGCACGAGGTAAACGTTTCTCTTCTGCACCTCGTCAAGCCTGCTATAGTCTTGGCTTCGTTTAATATTCTGCAGGAGGGCTCCAATTTCTGGGTCGGTGCTCATTTTGTGTTCAATCACGCTGAGCAGGGCAAGCTGTTGACTACGGAGGTTGATGCCCTTTGGCGGCATCATCGTCTCCATGTCCCAGCTGATCATACCCTCCGTTGACATTAAAATTGCAAGTTCCTTGACTTTCTCCATCAGCTTATTGTAGTCTGACACAACATTTCCAACCATTAATTTCCACCCTTGGTCTTGGAGACTAATCGATAGGTCGAGCTTGTATTTGAGCGTTGAGTTTGATAAAGTGCAGTTTTAGAACTACTCCAGTTATCCAGAGCCCAAACTTGGTAAACAGGCAATCGATGAGCGTGAGACAGGGTTTCAGGCTAAGGGCGGCGGTCTTGTTGAAAGGTCCTTTGGGCCTGGGTTAGGCACGGGGTTCTTTCAAATACGCGGGAGGAAGGTCGAATTAGCGGGTGCGGTAGTTTTCTTTTCCTTGCTCAGTAGTTCTGGGGATGGTAATGACGAACTGTGCTCCTTTGCCCTGCATGCCTATTTCCTGTATGGTCCATCCGTAGACTTCCATCATCTTCTTAATCAGGTAGAGTCCGTAGCCTGATCCTTTGCCTGTGGTGTAGCCTTCTTGGAATAGCTTGAGTTTTGCTTCCTGGGAGATGCCTACGCCGTCGTCTTCGTAAATTAGTCTTAGTTGGCCTTCAGACTCTTCATAGCGGATTTTTATCATCGTGACCTGGCTGCCATACTTCAATGAATTGTCTATGAGATTATAGTAGAGTTGTGTCATCAATGAGTCTGCAAGGACGGTCAATCCATGGCAATCGTTCACTATCTTTGTCCCGTTGATGTTTGTGAAAAGCGATGCTGCCTTCTGAACGGAGTCTTCCACGTCAATGTAGGTTAATTCCTCAACACCCAGCCTCTCGTAGTCTCTGGCAAAATCGAAGATTCGCACTATCAATTCGCAGGCCGACTCTATGTCTTTGAAACTCTCGATTATTTCGGGATGATCCTGCAGCTTTTTCTTGTTTAGGTACGTGTTCCCAGTGATGACTGAAAGCTTGTTCCGAACATCGTGTCTCGTCAGGCCGCCGATAACCCTTAACTTTTCATTCATCATAGCCAACTTCGTTTCTGCACTCTTCTGTCGCGAAGTGTCCTTGTAAACCCCGATATAGCCTACCAACTGGCCTTGAATGGAAATTGGCGCCGCGGACACTGAAACAGGAATTAGAGATCCGTCCTTTCTCATTCTCACGGTGTCATGGTAGACATATCCTTCCCCAGCCTTCTTGTCCAACATCTTCCCTTCTTTAATCAGATTTTGCGGCACCACCGTGTCAGCAAGCTGTTTGCCTCTGACTTCCTTTAGCGAGTATCCAAACAAGCTCGTGAAACGAGAATTGACATCCAAAATGTTCATACTCGTATCTGTGTAGACTGTAGCTTCGGGGTTGCCAGAGAACAAAGCTGCAAACTTCTCTTGACTTTCAGCAAACCCCAGTTCAGCTCTCTTGCGTTCGGTCACATCTTTTGTCGCAATTACAACGTATAGGGGCTTTCCATTGGTATCTCTTACGACGTTTGCAGACATCTCGGTGAAAAGCTCACGACCATCAACAGTCAGGAGAGTGAGTTCGGCACTCCTAGCACCGCCCTCTTTGATCGTGCTATCCAAAAGCTCTCTTGCTTTAGATCGATATTTAGGAATCACATAGTCGAAGTTACTCTTTCCCAAGATTTCTCCCTTGTCAGAGAATCCGTGGAGTCTCATAGCAGCCTCGTTAAGCTCAATCACATTCCCATTCAAGTCAATAACCGAAATGGCATTAGGAGATGAGGCAACTGTCGCTCTAAGCTTTTCCTCGCTTCTGCGGAGTGCTTCTTCTGCCTTCTTACGTTCTGTAACGTCACAGAACACCGTTGCGAACATTCCTTTGGCCAATGAAAAAACAGAGATACTGAAGTGCTTCTTCATCGGTGAGAAATATGTTTCGAACGAAGTTGGTTCTCCAGACTCGGCTACTTTTGCGTAGACTTCTAGGTAGGGAGGCTCACTTGTTCCATAGAGTTCTGAAGCTTTGCGTCCCACAGCTTCTTCTTTTCTAATACCAGTAATCGATTCAAAGGCTGAATTGACATCCGTTATAATGTAATCAACCGCTTTGGCCGATTCATTGTAGACGATTTCGTGAAAACAAACCCCTTCACTCATTGCGGAAAACAAGGAACGATATTTCCTCTCACTCTTTTCTGCTATTTTTTCTGTTTCTTTCCGCTCAGCTAAAACTTGAGCACTCCGCACCGCTTCCCTTAAGCAGTGGGCGAGTCCTGCGTATACAGTCTCAGGGTCGCCTGCTTTGTTCAAGTATTGATTCGCGCCCAAATTCAATGCTCTAACTGCGACTTCTTCTCTGCCCTTGCCAGTAAACATTATGAAGGGGATAGTGTTCCCTTCCTGTCTAAGCTCTTTCAAAAACCCTAAACCGTCTTTGCCGGGCATTTGATAGTCGGAGATTATGACATCATATGTCTTGCTTTTCATTTTTTCGAGTGCTTCACCGACGGAAAAAGCAGTGTCTATTTGAAATGATCCTTCGACTTCCAGACATTGCTTTGCAACGTCCAAGAAGGAAGAATCATCATCCACATGGAGGACTCGAATCTGCTCCTTCTCATTCAAATCTGCAAATATCTCCGCCGATGACTCAACGGCCCGTTCGGTCATGCTATCACTCTCTACGCCCATAAGCGCCAATAACGTTTAATACGATTCAGAATCGCCATGTGTGACATAACGCTTATGAAACGTCAATCAATATCAGAAACATGCCAAATGCGCCCTCTTCTTTTGGGACGCATAGTCCTATTCTACGAGAGCACGACCTTCCGCTGAGCACAAAAACTTCTCTGGAAAGTGCATTTTTCATTAATCCATAGACTTCTCAACACCTCACGAAGCGGCCATTGACCCCGCGAGTCACAAGCCTGCCCTACATATTCATCAGAACCCACCTCTTCCTCCATTCTAACCAAAAAGCAGTGTCATACGGGTCACACACGCCCGCATCCAACCAGGCCTCCTAGACCCAAGCATTCGTCTGCACAATCCATTTGCTTCTTCAAAGTGTGCCACGCTGCAACACTAGGATGTGAGCAAAAAGAGGAGGAGGATCAACATTGAATCATTACAACTGACGTACAAAGCAACATTACGTCTGACGTAAAAACATAGACCGGTAGAGGGTCATCGTTGAAAGGTTTCAGCAGATCAACGATGGCAAGCTACAACGCATGCAAGGGCATAGGAAGCGACTGACATCTGACTTGAAAAAGCAACATCATAACAGTCACAAAATCACAGACCGAGGGGGTCATCGTTGAAGCGTTGCGACAGATCAACGATGGCAGACTACATTTGAAGCATTGACAAAGATGAGCGGGTCAGCTCTCAACTTCAATCGCATACTAAAGAGTCTATGGCTTTATTCGCGCACGCTGCAAGAAACCGCAACATAAACGGAACAACAATGTTCTGCTATTCGACGACTTTTCTTAGGCAGAAGGATGCGAACCAAACCTGAAACTAAACTTGGAAAATTGGTGCTCCGGCCGGGATTCGGACCCGGGTCTCCGGCTCGAAAGGCCGGAATACTTAACCGAGCTATACTACCGGAGCCTTGCCGCCCGGAGGCATCAAGCTGAGTATGCCTTCGTTCGAATAAACCTTATCCTTGGAACGCTGCTTTCAAACAGTCCTTTAGCGGTGCAAGCAAAGCTTCAGCCTTGTTCAATGTTGGCGCGTAATAAGCTGTTTTCGCCGAGTTCGTCATAATCGTTCCTATCCCAAGGTTTTCAGTCCACGAAACAACAGTGCACACACCATCCAGCACATGCCCCCCAGCTCTTTCAATCTTTTTCACGGATTCGCCTGCTGCTTCTTTAACATGGCAGGAAGTGCAAACCCAAAACTCTGTTCCCGCTTTCACCCTCTTGCCTTCAACAAGCCGACCTATGCGATCCACCTCGTGGAGCGAACAATGCGGGCAACCAAGAAACACAAGATCAGGCCTCCGGCCCGAGCCTGTGCAAAGCTCTTCTATCGTCTGCTTAATCTGCTGCGGCTCTACACTTATCCTATCGCCACCCTTCGTTCCTGACCCGTCAAGGCAGAACATGTTCGCCATTCCCGTGGTAGCCAAAGCAGCACAGAGCGGCTTCAACCCGTCTCCTGACCTTGCAGACAGGCCCTGGATCGATGGAATTCTGTCTCCCAACGTCTTGCCCAACAAGATTCCAACTGCTCCAAGCTCCGTTTCATTCTCCAGTTTAGCTTCCAGTTTCACTGTGACGTTTGACCGTCGATTTTCGACCCTGTGAATTCCATAATCCGGTGTTTTCCCGATTATCGCAGCTGCAAGAGCACTGGGTCCGCCTTCACGGTTCGTCCAAGCACCCAACACCGAGTTGGCATAAACCACCGCTGAAGATTCTGCCCAAGCGTTGTGTGAACCGCGCTTCGGCCTTTTCAAGTAGTACGGCGTGCACGTCAAAGACTTCGTCAGACCCATTCTTTCAAACTGCTCCAGAATGTCCAATTGGCGTTCCTGCAGACGCTTCGGCAGTTTCCTTTCAAGGTAGCATGAGTCGAGACTCTGCGGGTTCAGCGTAGCCCTGACCTTCACTCGCGCGCCAGCGTCTGCCAAAGCTTTCAGAAACTGGATTGGAGCGTCGCCAAGCGTCTTGTACGACACTCCCGAAACGTGCGCCGAATCTATCAGTATGAGTTTTTCCGCGTTAAACAGCTCACCGAGACGCACGAGTATTCTCATGCAGGTCTGGTCTGCCCAGCCCTCCTCGCCGTCGTAGATGCGCTCCTCTTCTTTCGTCAAGTACACGCGTCTCAAGTCTCCCTGCGCTTCAGGATTCTAGCAGTGCCCTTGAACCCGTCAACTTCAACCGTGTCGCCCGTCTTGATTTTCTTAACGTCGACCTGATCTATCATGGGAATGTCTGCGATTATAGCGCCGACGACAACCACCGGGTCAGCAGTTTGGTTAATGATAGCTGCGGGTGCCAAGCCTTTCTTGGCCAACGAATACATCACGTAGCTGCCCACCGTGGAACCGTGGCCGTGTGGAAAGACTAGAACCTTTCCTCTTACACATGCACCGCAGAGTTCATGGTTCTTCTCGATTATCCTCCCGTCAGCCGGGTCGACTCCGCCCAAAAAGCTGATGGGCTTCACGCTGACAAGAGCCTCGGCAGTGCAGTTTCCTTCAACGATTCTTCTACCTTTCAATGTTAAGGCTTGCATTTTCCCACTTTCAGTAGGATATTCTTGCTGACGAGGGGATTCTGCCCAAAATCTTTGAGGCTGCAGCGGTGACTCTTTCACGGTTCTCCTCCTCGGTGTAGACGCGCAATATGTTCATGAAGCCCTTGAGGGTTTCAAAAATCTTTGAAATCTCACTTAGCCGTTGCGGACGCTTTTCGCCCTTCGGCGTCCTGTAGAACACCGGGATCTCCATGTTTTCCATCAGGATCGAGTGATGGTTTGGAACAGATGGAACTGTGGGCACATCGATGAACACGTTTTCCGTTTCAACCTTCGCTTCTCTAGCGATTTCAGATTGCAACTGACTCCTGTTTGCTTCGCGGCTGAAAATGCTTGAAACCATTGCGTCTTTTTCATAGAATGTTCTTTCATAGGCGCATTTCAGCATCTTCCGCCTCTCGAGGTCTCTTATGACGGCGGCTGATTTCTTGCAGTTCTTCAACTTCGTCCAAACGGTGTAATCGTCCATAGCCAAGTAATCTTCTGGGGTCTTGAAACTCGTCAACCCGAGTTCATCGTTCGCCTTTTCCATCGCCAATGCAAGCATGATCTGTGCCGCCCTCCCCACGCGGTGGAAGTAGATGCTTCTGAAGGATTCGATTCGGGCTATCATCAAGGATTCGAGGGCTGACAAAGCGCCGAGGTCAACGGCCAAGTCGCCTTCCCACACGTCCAGCGTGTGGATCAGCCTGGAAATGTCAATGTAGCCGTACTCAGCGCCCGTGTGGTACGTGTCCCGCACGATGAAGTCTTGTTTGTCCACGTCGACCGCACTGCTTATTATCTGATCCATGAACGCTTTTCCGGGCCTGTGAAGCCTTCCGACGGCGAGTTTTCCAACATCCTCTGGTCGGCAACCCATCCTTTTCAACGCGTCTTTCAGTTCGCTGTTCTCAACCAGCCACAATGTGATGTCCTCGTGCGTCTGGTTCAGCTCCTTGTCAAGCAGCTGTTCGAAAACGTGTGAGAACGGACCGTGTCCAATGTCATGAAGCAGACCGGCAACTCTCACCATTTCCCCCTCTTCTTCGCTGATACACTGTGAGATGTTGGGGTTTTCAGCCACTCTGCTGGCCAGGTGCATCACGCCGACTGAGTGTTCAAAACGCGTGTGGTTCGCCCCAGGATACACGTACTCCGCGCCTGCGAGTTGTCGCAGTCTATGAAGCCTCTGAACTGGATAGGAGTCGATCAGAGCCTTCTCCTCCTCGGTTATGTATACGTAGCCGTGTACTGGATCTTTTATTTCGCCCCAATAGTTCCTGACCATCAGGTTTTTCCTCGGTTTCTGAATAGCTATTAACTGCATCTTCACTCTTATAATGCCTAATCGTCAGCACGATGGGATGGAGAAGCATGGGTTCTCGGGGAGTTTTCATCTGCATCGAAGGGTTGGACGGAAGTGGCAAGACTACTCAAGCGAAGCTACTCGTGAGAGTGCTGAGGAAGAACTACGATGCGGTTTATACGGCTGAGCCGAGCAAAGGAAAGATAGGAAAATTCATCAAACAACACTGTCTGCACAGCGACAAGCGCAATTCAGGTGTAGTTGAGGCGTTGCTGTTCGCGGCAGACCGTTCTGAACACGTCGAGAACACTGTTCTGCCCGCGCTTAAGAAGGGGCAGATAGTTGTTTCCGACCGCTACGTTTACTCTTCCCTAGCCTATCAGGGCGCAACTGGGCTTGACCTGGGATGGATTGAGAAGATAAACATGCATGCTATACGTCCGGACTTAGCTATCTTTCTCGACGTGGAACCCGAAACTGTGGTTCAAAGGCTGAAACCCAGAAAATCGGTCATGGAGAACCTAGAGACACAGGAAAAAGTGCGCAAGGTCTACGCTGAATTCGTTGGAAAGGGCGAACTGGTCCGGGTGGACGGAAACAAGCCCAAGAATGAGGTTGCAGGAGACGTCGCTGCGGTCGTCGAGGGCTTTCTGAAGAGGATTTGACATCTTCAATGGGGCCTTAGCACCTTCTTTGAAAAGGATGTGTTGATTCTGTTAACGACGAGTTTGACTATGTCGTCGGGCGAAGTGTGTCTTATCCCTTTTTCGTGGGACACTCGTATTTCTGCGAGTTTCTCGCCGAACAGCAGGCGCAGCATATAATAGTCGAATCTCATGCGCGTCTTTCTTTTGTTTTGCATGCGTTGATAGCGGATGATGCAGAGAAAATCCATGATTTGAAAGGGTTTCTTCTTCAAGGCTTTCATTAGCCTTTCTTTTTCCTCGGCGTCCAAGTAGTTGAAGTCGTTGCCTTCAGCCGCTCCGAACTCGAAAACAATCTTGCAGCCTGGGATTGACGGCGCGGCAACCTCTTCCAGACTGAGGTTTTCACTGTTCAGTCTGTACAGCGTTTCCACAAGTACCTGCTGCAGCTTCTTGTTTGAGATTGAACTTGAGAAAGTCTCTGCCTTGTGAATGTTCTGCGGAAAATTCGCGTAGAACCCGAGCATCGTTGGGCGACGCCTACGTCTTTGTCTTTTTTATTCTCTCTAGGTTTTCCAAGAGTCCAGAAAGCGCCGTGGTCAGTTTCTGCAGTTCTTCAGGGTCTTCCTCGCTTTCTATCCTTTTCTGTATCGCTTGAACTTTGGTCATAAGAGTGGCCTCCAAGTTTTCCATCGCCATGGAGCTCGTTGCCTTGGCCTCTTCCCCCTCCTTGACGACTATGACTTTTTTCTCGTCCTTTGCGCACCACAAGTCTCCGTTCTTTAGTCTGAACAGCGGAGAACCACATGCGGGACACGCCAACTCCGTCAGCGTTGAGCCCTGGCGCAGCAGATCAGCCATCCGTTTGATGTGCGGCTCTTCGCGCGGTTTCTGCGACAAGCTTTAAAACCCCAAAGTAAATAGGTATCCCAGCTTATATAACAGGGTTATCCCGAACTGCGTGAGGTGGCAATAATGGTTAGAAAGAAGAAGATGGAGGAATACGAAGACCGGATAAAACAGGCGCTAGCCGTGCTGGGTGCAGTCTCCGAGGACAACACCACACCAAGAAACATCAGAAGAGCCGCCAAAGACTCTATGGACGCTCTTCAAACGAAAGAGTTCACACCCGCCGTCAGAGCTTCGAACGCCATATCACTCATGGACGAAATCCTGCAGGACCCAAATATGCCACCCTACACTCGAGTCAAACTCTGGAACGTAATGAGCCTGCTCGAAGCAATAAAAGACTAAGGTGCATTTCTACATAGATCGATACAGCGCATGCTCCCAAAAACGGTCATGTCTGACCTGTTATCTGCTTTTCCTTTCGATAGGCACCATGCACAGGAACTTCAACATAACTTTACCCTCATTCCTAAACTGGTGCTTCTCGTTGGGCGGGACAAACACGACATCGCCCTGTTTAAACCTCCTCGGTCCCTTTTCGCTCATCACGGAGCCCTCGCCTTCAAGAATGAAAACCTCATGTTCCCAAGCATGATCGTGGAACGGGCTGCATCCTCCCTTCCCGACTTCGAACAGCCTCATCGCGAAGTTCGGAGCACCCGTTTCCTTCGTGATGAGCCATCGCACCTTCACCTTTTCCGCTCCTGAATCAGCGTCTTCTGCCTTAACATCTGTGTACGGGAATACCTTCAAACTGTAACCGCCTTCTCAACACTCATGTCAACGCCTGTCCTATATCGTTTTTTCGCTCGGAAAGTCAATTGACCACGTACGAATTCAATCCTTCTCTGCCGTTTGCCACGTCTGCTCTTTACCTCTGATTCTTCTGTACCCCCTCTTGATGTGGCGTAGCAGGTGGGCGAGGAATCTGTCCTCCTGTCTGTAAGCTTTTTCCAGAACTACTTCTCTGGCAATCAGTGCGTTCTTGATAACGGTGAGTTCTTTCTTCGGGGAATACCTGATATATATCGGAATTCCAACGAGAAGCATCAAAAGCCCTGCGGCGATCTGGACGAAGCCACATTGAGAGATTAGGAAAACTGAGAAGATGATTCCCAAGATAGGTATTAGAGAGCTGGTTTCCCAGCGAGACTGGGGCGTTGGAAACTTTCTTCGCAGCCAGAAGACTGATAGGCACGTGCCAACGTACGCTACTGCTAAGAGAAAAACAGAGGTTGCCATAAGTATCTGCAATTGACCGACCACGGCGGCTATCAGCGCCGTGACCGCTTGGATTATTATTGCTAAATATGGCGTCTTATATTTTGGGTGAATCTTGGCGAATATCCGTGGGAACAAGCCGTCAGCGGCCAGCGCGTATCCGAGTCTTGAGGTTCCTATCATCCCCGATTCATCGGAACCCGCCACGGAGATGAGTGCGCCTCCTCCCACGATTGTTTTGCCTACGAGAGCTAGTGCAAGGCTCCAGCTCAGTACGTTGGCCGTTGCGAAAGCAATAGGAGCGTTTGCGGCGGCAGGGTTGGAAGCTAGAGTTGTCGAGGGCACAACGGCAAAAAGCACGATATTCGTCACTAGATAGAAAACTGTCACTATTCCGATTCCGACAATTATGGCCCTTGGGATAGTTCTCTTTGCATCCTTTATCTCTTCAGCTGGTATCGTTGAAACTTCGAAACCTGCGTAGGCCCAGAAAATCAGGACAAGAGCCAACCCGAAATTCTCGAACCCTGCAGGCAGGAAAGGGGAGAAATTGGAGGCCGCAGCAGACGGGTTAACGAACACGAACGACAAACCGACCACCGCGAAGAGTATCAGAGGAGCAAGTTTGACAATGGTCAGAATATCGTTCGTTCTCCCGGCCGCTCTGACTCCGAAAATGTTCGTAGCTATCAGGAACAACACGAAGAGCCCTTTGAAGGCAGTCTGGGATATTAAGTCAAGACCGGGCAGGAAAAAAGTCAGGTAGCGGACGAAGGCAACGGGAAAAACAGCAAGTGACACCCATTCAGCAAGCCAGAGTGACCAGCCGACGATGAAGCCTGCGAAGGGTCCCCACGCTTCTCTCGCGTACGCGTAGGGCCCGCCGACTCTGGGAAGCAGCGATGCACACTGAGCGAAGCTTAAGGCAATCATGATGGCCATCAGTCCCGCGATGACCCAAACAACCAGCGAGAATGGGCCGAGGTATTGCGCTCCATACGTTGACGCCACGTAGATGTCTGCGCCTATGATTGCGCCGACGACCAAGTTTGTAACGTCGAATAGCGTTAGCTGAGATTGCAGCTTTATCTTGGATACGTAGCTCACCAGTCTGGAAGATGAATTGTTAACAGAACGATAGTGAAAGTCTAAAATGCTTTTTGGTTTCCGCGCAAAATGACTTCCTGTCTCAGCCTTGCTCGCTAGAAATATATCCTAGTTGCTGCATGTAGGTTTGGGTTTCAGGGGATAAGCCCGTTGAAGTATGATGTGATAATCGTTGGAGCTGGCCCTGCAGGGATATTCTCAGCTCTAGAGCTCGCCGAGAAAAGTGACATGCGCGTTATGATGCTTGACAGAGGGCAGGACATAAACCAGCGCAAGTGTCCCGCGAGCCGTGGCTTCGAATGCGTTAACTGTGATCCTTGCACGGTTCTGTCGGGTTGGGGTGGCGCGGGAGCTTTCAGTGACGGGAAGCTCACTTTGTCTACTGAAGTGGGCGGATGGCTCAACCAGTACGTTTCGCCTAAAGAGCTCGATGAACTCGTGAACTACGTGGACTCTGTTTACCTGAAGTTTGGAGCGACTGAACACACGTATGGAGGAGAGGATGAAAGAGTCGAGGAGTTCGAGCGCAAAGCGTCGTTGGCAGGCTTGAAGCTCATTCGCCAGAAGATTCGGCACATGGGCACCGAACGGTGTGCTGAAACTCTTCGAAAGATGCGGCAAGAATTGAACGGAAAGGTTGATTTCAAGTCGAGGAGCGACGTGAAAGGGCTAATCGTGAAGAACGGGACGGTTGAAGGCGTTGAAACCGTGGACGGAGAGAGATACATTGGCAAATACGTCATCGTGGCACCTGGAAGAATCGGTGCTGAGTGGCTTCAAACAGAAGCTCAGGCTTTGGGCCTGAAAACCTTCAACAACCCAGTCGACGTGGGAATAAGAGTCGAAACCTTGGCTTCGGTCATGGAGGAGCTGACGAGCGTTCTCTACGAGCCGAAGCTCATTTTCTACTCAAAGTCTTTCGACGATCAAGTCCGCACGTTCTGCGTTGCACCGTACGGCGAGGTCATCACAGAATCATACAATGGCGTTTTGACAGTCAACGGCCAAAGCTACGCTGAAAGGAAGACCGAGAACACAAACTTCGCTATACTGGTCAGCACCTCGTTCACAGAGCCCTTCAAAGAACCCATAGCCTACGGAAAATACGTTGCAAGACTCGGCAACCTTCTCAGCGGAGGCGTCATCGTACAACGTCTGGGCGACCTAGAATCTGGAAGAAGATCAACCCCTGAACGGATAGCCCGTAGCGTGGTGACTCCAACATTGAAGAACGCCACGCCAGGGGACCTGAGCTTCGTGATGCCGTACCGCTACCTAGCGGACATCCGCGAGATGCTTCAAGCGTTGGACAAGATGGTTCCAGGTTTGCACTCAAGGGACACGCTCCTTTACGGCGTTGAAGTGAAGTTCTACTCTTCCCGACTGCATCTGAGCCACTGTCTGGAAACCAAGATACACAACATGTTCACCATCGGCGACGGCGCCGGCGTCACAAGAGGGCTCATTCAAGCCTCAGCGTCAGGCGTAATCGTGTCCAAAGAGATTTTGAAGAGGGAGAAGGAGAAGGTGTAGAAGAAGTGAGTGTCGTAGACGAGATTAAATGCTCTCACTGCGGGGCGCCGATACCTTTCCAACCTGGCGAAATAATAGCAACGTGCAAGTACTGCGGCTACACGGTTGCCATCGAAACTGGGCAAGTCTTCACTTTTGAGCACTCGATGCTGCTGAACAAGTATGACCCGGCACAGATAGAAGAACCAATAAGAGAATGGATGCGTGAAGGCTTTCTGAAACCGTCAGACCTCGCGAAAAAATCAAAGATTGAGGAAAAGAACCTGATCTACCTGCCCTTCTGGGTAGTGTCCGCAAAGGCCGAAAGCGCTTACAAGGGCATTTTCGAACGTATCGCGCCCGCGGTCACCAAGGAGGGCAAGATGGAGAAGGAATATGATTGGCTTGTGTTGGCACGGAAAGCAACCGAGTTTCCGACAAGGGAATACGAGGTTCCATTGGCGGGGAAAATCCCGTTTGACTTCAGAAAGGTCGAGGCGTTCGCCAAAGTTTTGAACAGCGAAATCGACAGGGACGACGCTGTTGCGATTGCAAAACAGCAAATTGAAGAGAGCCATCGCTATTTGATCCAGCAGGACGTTGACAAAATCATAGACATAAAGACCGACATGGAAGTGCGCCAGGTTGTATACCTGCACTCGCCGATATGGTTTATCCAGTACGAGTACAAGGGCAAGAACTATCAGCTGCTGATTGACGGATCTGCCGGGACCGAGATAAAGGGAGATATTCCCTCTGGAAGATTCTGATAACTTGTGGAGCGGTAAAGAAACTTTAAAAGCAACACTTATTCATGTATAGAAACGGCACGAAATTTGTGAGGAATTAAACTTTGAGTGAGAAAAAAGATGTTTACTCAACAGCGAAGAAGCAGATGCGCATCTCTGAGCGGATCCTTGCAGAAATTCCGGGATTTCGCGGTTACAAAGAGAAAGAGCTTCGAAGAGAATCCGACAAGCTCATTCGAAACCATTTGTCGCTGAAACTTGCTCAGGCCAGAGCCAACTTCAAAACTATTTTTCAGAAGATGTCCGATAATCGGCAATTGGACTTTTTTGCAGAAATGGACAGGATTTCCGCCAAATTTGATCGTGTGACCGAGAGGGTGAACCATGCTTCCTACGGGTACTCAGGTTTCTTTGACGTTGTCAAGGTACAAGAGGAAGCTCTTGACAGGATGGCCGACTTCGATAATCAGCTGGTCGATCAAGTTAATAGCATAGTTACCGAGGTAGACGCTTGGAAAGGTGAAGTTTCCAAACAGAAGTTCGACAACGCAAAAGACCGCGTGCAGAACCTGACGGACTCGTTGGAAACTTTTGATGAAACTCTTGACAATAGGGAAGAGGTAGTAATGGGAGTGAGTTGAGGTGCCACAAGTCATAGAATGGACAAACCCCGGACCAGACGACATATTGTGGAAATACCCAAGTGAAGACATAACATGGGGCGCTCAGCTGGTCGTCCACGAATACGAGGTTGCAGTGTTTTTCAGAGACGGCAAGGCATACGATGTCTTCAACGCAGGAAGACACACGTTGACAACTTTGAACCTTCCACTCTTGACAAGATTGCTCACTCGCATCGCAGGATTCAAGGATAAGCCGTTCAAGGCAGCAGTAATCATAATCTCCACAAAAGTCTTCGCCGGCAAGTATGGCACACAGGCCCAAACCACCGAGCTTGCGCCATTGCAAGTACACGGCACATTCTATTTCAAGGTCAACGACACGCAACTGTTTGTGAACGAAGTCGTGGGTGGACAACAGGCATATTCCACAGAAGGCGTGAACAACTACCTGAGAGGATTCCTGAACGAGAAGATAATCAACGAACTCTCACACTACGACCTGCTAACCGTGTTCACAAAGCTTGACGAAACAGCGGTTATCGTGAAGAACGCCATCACGGATTACTTCAAACGGGTAGGCCTGGATCTCACTGACCTGCGTTTTGAAGGAATAGACACGACTCCCGAGTACCGTGAGAGGCTTTTCTGGCTTAGAACAGGCGGAACTGGCGCCAGTGAAGTGCTACGGATGGAAACTGTCAAAAGCGCTGCAGAATCCCTTGGGAAGTCTTCGGGAGCAGGCTTAGGAGCAGGCATGGTGCTCATTCCACAAGTCATGACGCCTACAGGCTTAACGCAAGCCCCAGCAGCGGCACTAGTGATATGTCCAAAGTGCGGAACTCACATTCCTGCAACGTCGAAGTTCTGTCCAGAATGTGGAACAACAATAACTCCGCCATCAAGCCAGACGATGAACTGTCCGAAGTGCGGAAAGTCTATTCCTTCTAATTCAAAGTTCTGTCCGGAGTGCGGTGCGAAAATCTAGTGCGACAAAGGAGGTCAAAGCATGGCTAAAATGGCAGACCGGAATTTGCTAACGATTGGGGCCCTGTTCGTCATCATAGTCGTTTCTGTTTTGCTTTACACGCCCCTAAACCTGTTGACTGCATGGTGGATGGTTTTTGCAGCCATAATAGTATTGTTCGGGGTCTGGGTGATAGCGTTGGCTGGGATGCAGCAGTCAAATCCGGAAAAGTACGGGCGCGGTGCATTCAGTTATTTCGGTTGGGGCCTACTGCTTATCGCCGTGGGCGGTGCGTGGTTCCTGTATTATGCCCCATACGGCTGGGTCTACAGTCTAGCTTTGGTTCTGCTGGTGCTCGGCGCGTTGGCGATAGCTGCTGCTTTTCGAAGAAAGTAGACCACCCTTTTTTTCTAAACGTTTTTTATTTCCCTTTTACTACTGCGTGTGGAGGCTAGGCTTGGTATGAGCGTGGAAATGATCGGCCACGGCACATGGTACGACAAGATGGCCGCCAAGGTGGTTGGTAGGGAGCGGAAGCTGGGCAGAGGCTTGGGTCTAGTCAGGACTGAAATGGGCGTAGCGGCATCGGGTCTGCCACACATAGGCAATCTTAGTGATGCAGCTAGGTCTTTCGCTGTAACTATGGCCCTGAGAGAGCAGGGCTATAACTCTGAGCTCATCGCTTTTGCAGACGACAAGGACGGGCTGAGGAAGGTTCCCGCTGGGATGCCCGAGTCTCTGGAGAGGTATTTGGGGCAGCCTGTGACGGACATTCCGGATGTGGAAAAATGTCACAGAAGCTATGGGGAGCACATGGTCAGCCTGCTTATGGAAGCGTTGGACAAGTGCGGGATAGAGTATAAGTTCATGTCAGGGACTGAGGCCTATCGGACGGGTCTTTTCAACGAGGAAATCAGGGCTATACTGTTGAACGCCAAGAAGATCGGTGAAATAGTCAAAGAAGAGAGCGGACAAGAAAAGTTTCTGGAAACCTTGCCGTACTTCGCCGTCTGCGAAAACTGCGGCCGCATCTACACGACGAAAGCGTACGATTTTCTAGAGAAGGAGAACAAGATCCTTTACAGCTGTGAAGGAATGGAGGTCAAGGGGCGGTGGCTTGAAGGTTGTGGACACAAGGGCGAAGTGGATTACAGGAAAGGCATGGGCAAGCTCAGCTGGAAGGCCGAGTTCGCCGTCCGCTGGAAAGCATTGGACATAAGGTTCGAAGCCTTCGGCAAGGACCTTGCTGATTCGGTTCGAGTGAACGATCGAATATGCAGGGAGATACTTAACTGGGAGCCTCCCGTCCACGCAAAATATGAGCTGTTCCTTGCTAAGAGCGGCAAGAAACTCTCTAAAAGCGCTGGAATTCTGCTGACTCCACAGACGTGGTTCAGGTATGGTTCTCCACAATCACTAATGCTGCTACTTCTAAAAAGGTTCGTAGGAGCTCGTGCTTTGGACGTGGTTGACATTCCTGTCTATATGGACGAGCTGGACTACTTAGAGGAGGTCTACTTCGGAAAGAAAGAGGTCGAGGACAAAAGGGAGCTGGCCAAGCTGCGTGGTCTGTACGAATATTCCTACACTATGAAACACCCCAAACGACCGGGCTTTCACGCGCCATACAACCTCTTAACCTATTTGACGAAGGTTGCACCCAAGGGCAGCGAAGAGCTGTATATGACGGAAAAGCTTCGAAGCTACGGTTATCTGCAGCGAGATCAGATGCTTGATGACGAGGCGAGAAAACGAATTCGATACGCGTCCAACTGGGCGGAGGATTTTCAGGAAATAAGAGAAGTCTCAGCCAGTCTGAGCAATGAAGAGAGAGACGCTGTGAGGAAATTGATTGACGTGCTGAGAAGCGAGGACGACCCCGAGAAAATTCAGAATGCGGTCTTCAACACGGCCAAACAATGCGGCTTTCAACCTGCAAGATTCTTCAAGGCAATTTACCTGATACTGCTGGGTGTTCCGCAGGGTCCCAGACTGGGCCCGTACATTCTTGCCATGGGAAAACAGAACGTCATAGATGCGTTGGAACGCGTATTAAAGAGCCGAAGCTGAACGCGAAAGCAAGTGCTCCGTGCCATTGCACGTGCATGAAAAGCTTTTATGCAGTACATTAGCAAATTATGCTTCGAGGTTTAGGCAGGATGGACAAGGAAATCGTCGATTTTGCGCTCGATTGTGCGCGGGAAAAGAAGGTTGAATACGCTGAAGTGAGAGGGCAGAGTCAAGTTCAAGACGGGCTTATGCTGCGCAACGGAGTAATGGAAGCCTACGTTTCGGCTGTTGACAGCGGCTTCTGCGTGCGAGTCATAGCAAACGGCGGCATTGGTTTTGCATCCACGAACAAGTGGACAAAAGAGGAAGCCAGAAGAGTCGTGAACATGGCTCACAAGTACGCCGAGGCCGCGAGGCGGAAGGAGAAGCTTGTTTTCTCCAAGGAAAAGGGCGTCAAGACGAAGTGGATTGTTGACCAGAAGAAGAAAATAGAGAATGTCTCACCTGAAGAAAAGATATCTACCCTTACAGAGGTTAACAAGGACTTAGCGTCTTCAAAAGTGAAGATCCCAGCGACAATGACATCCTGCTCAACAAACCTGATAGCCAAGTACTTTGTTAACTCGGAAGGGTCTAGGATAACCTCGTACGTTCCTAGAATAGGCGTCTTCATTTTTATCACTGTCGCCGAGCAGGGAAAGACTGAACAGGCGTACGAACAGTTCGGTTACAGCGGCGGGTGGGAAGCCTTCAGCAAATGGAAAGTGTCTGAAAAAATCGTCCACGACGCGAAGGTTCTCAAAGACGTTATCACAAAAGCAAAAACAGTGAAACCCGGAAACATGGATTTGGTGTGTGGACCAGAAGTTGCTGGGATAGCCGCGCATGAATCCTGTGGTCATCCAATGGAAGCTGACAGAATCTTGGGGCGGGAAATGAGTCAAGCTGGAAGATCTTTCATCTACAAGGGTGGTCCGTACTGGATTGGCAAGAGGATAGGCAGCAAAGCAGTTACGGTCGTTGACGACCCGACAGTGGACCACAGTTACGGATATTATGAGTACGATGATGAAGGTGTCAAGGCCAAGCGTAGGTTCTTGTATAAGGAGGGCTTGATAAACGAGTTCTTGCAGAACAGGGAGTCTGCGGCGAAGTTAGGCGTCAAGAGTAACGGTTCTTCTAGATCAATCAACTATGATAGAGAGGCCATAGTTCGCATGGCGAACACGTTTGTTCTGCCAGGTGAATTGACCGAGAAAGAGCTGATCGAAGACGTCAAGAATGGTGTTTACATGAAGTCTTTCACTGAATGGAACATTGATGACAAACGCTTCAACCAGCGTTACGTTGGCAGAGAGGCATACATGATAGAGAACGGTGAACTAACATATCCGGTTGCAAGACCTGTCATTGAAACAACCACTCAAAAGTTTTGGACGGCTGTCGACGCAGTTTCAAAGAAAGTTGAGTATGCAGCGGCTACATGCGGGAAGGGCGACCCCGCGCAAGGAGTTCCGGTCTACACGGGTGGTCCTTGCCTGAGACTCAGGGAGGTGTTTGTCAAATGACAGACATGCTGAGCAAGACCGAAGAGATCATGAAAAAAGCGAAGACCCTCGGAGCAGATCATGTAATTACTAGGACGACTGTTGGCAAGTACCGTCAGGTTCGTTTCAGCAACAGTCAAGTTGACATCACCGTCGCGTGGAATGACTATACAACCGACGTGGCATTAGCTTGGAAAAAACGCCTAGTGGCAACACAGATACATGGCTTCAAAAACGTTGACACAAAAATCAAACAACTGTTGAAACTGGCAAAGATTTCTCAGGAGAATCCGATGTTCGGAGGTTTTGCACAGGGCAGTTTCCGTTATCCAAAGAGCAAGGCTGACAGGAAGCTTGAGAGTCTGGAAAGACCAGCAGATCATGTTTTTGAAGCCATAGAAGCAGCTGAGAAGGAAGCTGGGCGTAAGGTCGATAGTGGAGGCATACTCTTCACAAAGTTCGAAGACGTTTACATCGCGTCTTCAGAAGGACCCGTTGGCGTCGATAGCAGGTCGGCCATTGAGCTTTCAATCAGGGCTTTCTCAGAAAGAGAAGCCTCTGGTCACGGAGTCGAGTGCTGTTCAAACCTGAAAGACTTCAAACCCGCCCGTGCGGGTGCAAAGGCTGGTGAGATAGCCAAGATGGCACGAAGCCCGAAACTGGGTGATGAGGGTGTATACGACATTATTTTCGACCCTCTGATTCACGGTTCGCTACTAGGAGTGTGGGGGGGGATGGCTTCAGCCTATTCCGTGCTCCTGCAAATGTCTGTGTTCGTTGACAGGATTGGCAAGAAAGTAGCGCCCGAGACAGTCTCATTGAGAGACAATCCCGCAGCGTATTCCATGTCCAATAGGGTTTTCGATGACGAGGGTGTTCCTGCCAAAGAAAACACTTTCGTCGACTGCGGAGTACTCAAAACGTATCTCCACAATGCTTCCACCGCAAAAATGTTCAAAACCAAGACGACGGGGAACGCAGGCTTGGTCGCTCCGACGCCTTGGAGCATCGAAATGGATGCAGGAGAAATGAGCAAAGATGAGCTTTTCGAAGATGTGAAGGAAGGACTCTACTTGACCAACACTTGGTATACCCGCTTCCAGAATTCCGCAAAAGGCGATTTCTCGACGATACCTAGGGACGGTATCTTTCTGATTAGGAACGGCGAAATCAAGCAGTCTCTGAAGGACTTGCGCATAAGCGACAATGTACTGACCATGCTGGGCAACATTGCAGCCGTCTCAAAGGAGAGACAGCACGTGCATTGGTGGGGCGAAGCAGATCCGCCTTCATTGGCTCCATTCATTCTGATCAAGAACGTGCACATAACCAAGTCGAGGTAAACTCTCAGATTTGGTTCCCAACCTTTATTAACAGAATCAGTCTTCTGCCTCTGGCTGCTTCAGCGAAGCAGCTTGTGTGGCACGGTTGACTTCGAAGGTTGCCATCGTTAAGGGCGAAAGAGGCCACGAACCCGTTTTCAAGGCGTTGGACTTGATAGATTACGAGAGCGCACTGTCGGGTTGGGACACTGTGCTCATAAAAGTCAATTTCATAGCGGTGAAAAAATGGGACACTGGAGCAACTACAGATCCGATGGTCGTTGAAGCAATAATAAGGAAGCTCAAGGATCTGCCGGTCAAGCTCTATGTTGTCGAATCGGACGCTACAATCACCAGTGCTGACAAGGCTTTCGAAGTGACAGGCATGAAGGATATGGCTGAACGCAACGGCGTTGAGTGCATCAACCTGAGGCACGTTAAAGATAGGGTCAAGATAGAGATTCCTCACGGCGAAACACTGGGTAGTATCACGGTTCCACGTATTGTCAAGGAGTCAGCGATTGTGAGTGCAGCCAAGCTCAAGACTCACATGTCAACAAAAGTCACGCTGGGCATGAAGAACATGTTTGGTCTTCTGCCTGACAAGCTGAAAGGAAAATACCATATGAAGGGCATAAACAAAGTCATAGTAGACATTAACACAGTGCCTAAACCAGCGTTGACGGTGATCGACGGTTTTGTTGGGATGGAGGGTCGCGGCCTTTCGGACAGTATTCCCGTCAAGATGGACCTGATAATAGCTGGAAAGGATGTAGTGGCGACGGACGCGACAGCGAGCAGGGTCATGGGGTTTGACCCGCATGAAATAAGCCATATCCGCAAGGCTCAAGAGAAAGGGTTAGGCACTATCGATGATGTGCAAGTTGTAGGTGAGAAACTGGAAGATGTTACTCGGCCGTTCCTGAGAAACTAGCATTCATCTGCTCGCAAAGGATTCAGACAGTTGGGCTCTTGGTCACTTTGAGGAGTTTCCATTTTCCCAGCAGATCCTTCTTGTAGTGATGGACCAAACTGCAACGTTGGCACTTCATGATTTTAATGTCCTTCTGGAGGTCGAACTCGACAAGTTCCAATGTGCCTTCGCAATCGAAACATTTTCCCGTGTGCTTTCTTCCCGTTTCGTTATCCACCGTCAGTCTAGTCTGTCTATGTCCCATTGCTGATAAATCGCTTTCCCCTAAGAATAGAGGTCGCCGTAGGCCTTAGGTCGAAGTTTCTTTACTGGGCTCACTTCTCTGCTGCGACGTTTTGCCCTTCTATTCTGACGATTGGTCTCGCCATAACTTCCCTTATCTGGTCAGCTACTCTTGACGCGTTTCTAACTCTCTCCATTCTTATGTTCGTTTCACCTTGAGTTCGAATGAGAATGCTTCCTGAATTCACGATTCTTGCGGAAACTGATCTTACAACTTCTAGATCTGAAAAACCAGCGGGAGCGACCACGAACGATTTTGAGGAAAAGACTCCAGTTCTCACTTCCAGACCATCACTTCTGAGAATATAAGTACTGGAAACTCGCAACGACAACAGATGGATCAAACTGAGAACCCATATCAGGAAAATCACCAAACCAGTCCATAACGCCAAAGGCATGATGAACAAACTCTTGGCAGCTACGTCAAATTGAAGTTCTAACCAAGAAACAATGACAGCAAAGGCGACGACAAGTATACTCCTCGCCATCAAACCAGGAAGTATCCACGGTTTGCCTCTCCAAAGCACAGAACTGGAATTTCTAGACATTTCTTTTGACATGTAGCAAAACCCAGATCATCCTTATACTGAATAGGCTATTTAAATAATTAAGAATCTTCATGTTCTGAAAGAGAACACTTTTCAATCGCGCGCACCGGCCATTCTCGAATTCGAGGCTTTCGAAAGTGGGCGCACGCTAATGAGTGGATGGAAGGAACAATGATAGAACCGTCAATGGAGGAAGGCGAGCTTTGCCTTCTTGCTGCCTACAATATTGTTCCATAATTTTCATAATCATCTGTACTCTAACTATTCATCATGGTACTCTGACAGTAGTTATGGCATATGAAATGTTGGCGCGTGATGGCTCTTTAGCTGCCGCGGGCGCATTACAGCAAACAGCGGAAATATTGGGAAAAGGTAACAATTTTGTGGTAGCAATAGGCGACAATTCAGTTTTTTTCTCTATTTCCAAAAAGACAATGGACGCAACATCAATTTTCCGTGTTCTGTGACCTTTTCAGACTTAGACCTGTTCTCAAGGAAATGAGCTTCTTTTCTCAATTTGGCATGGACTATTTCCTGAAACTGCGTAACCATTGCGTAACGAAGTTTTGTGCACAAGGCTTTTAACATTCTATCGGAAAAAGCGCAAGCGCGCATGCGTGTTCCTAAATTCGATTTTTAGTTGTAATAGGTGAGTCGCGTATCTCTCTCGTGAGGTGAATCATGAGGAGATACGAGACTCTTGAGACCTTGTTTGGGAAGGTCGATTTATCCTTTGCTGAGAAAGTGTTTAATGAAGCTTACCACGCGAAAGACTCTGTGGGCAGGCCGCCGAGGAAACCGTTGGGCGTCTTCAAGGCTCATTTGCTCAGGAGGTTGAGGCATGTTCCGAGCGACAGGATGCTTGTTAGGCAACTGTGGAAGGATCTGCGTTTGAGGAGAATATGCGACATAGAAAAGAATGAGCAGCCCTATGGGATAGCAGTCTTGTCCAGGTTCAGGAGCAAAGTCGGTCCTGAAAGGTTGATGCGAATCGTTGATCACGCTGTGAAAGTGCTTGTCAAGAAAGGAAAGATCAATGGAGAAACTTTGGCCATGGACTCAACCTTCATTAAGGCTTACAGCCGCAGAAACCTTGACAATCGCACTGGCTACAGCGACCCTGAATCACGGGTTGGAAGAGCAGTCAAAACGAGAGATCTAGGCTATAGACTTCACCTAGCCGTGGACGTTAAGAGCGAGATGCCAGTAGCTGTGACGGTTGCGTCTGCAAACGAGAACGAGAAGAAACACTCTGTTGCGCTGTTTGAGAAGGCTTCACTTCACGTTAAGCCCAAGAGGCTGCTGGCTGATCCGCAGTACAGTTCACAGAGCCTAAGAGATGCAGCCCTCAAACGAGGGACGGTGCCTGTCATTCCGTACCCGAGAAACCAGCAGAAAGGCGTCAAGAGGATCCTCAGAATTGACAGGAAATTCAAGAGCCACGGACCGCAAGAGCTGAGACGAGCCTACAGGAAACGCGTCGCGGTCGAACGAGTCTTCAGCAGACTCAAGAACCTCGCAGGCTTAACCCAGCACAATCTGAAAGGACTGGCCAAGATAGCGTTCCACGCTCAACTCTGCCTCCTCATCATGCTATTCACAGCTCAAGCTGCCATAAACACTCACAAACCAAACAGAATCAGAAGCATAAGATACTTCGCAAACTAATTTCGGAACAAGCATGCGCGCTGACATTTCAGATACTCTTTTATTGTGTGCACGTACAGAGTTACATAGTTATAGCAACAGACACTGGTATTTGCGGTTGGGTGGATTATGGTTGGCGATTTCTTTCTGGGGTTTACAGGTCATGCACATACAAGGAACGATTTGGAAGCCGATCCGGTCAAGGATGTGCAACTGAGAAAAGAAAATAGCATTGAGGAAGTTCAAAGATTGACCGAAGCGGTTCTGGATAAGCTTGGAAAGGACATTTCTGATGCTGGGCACCGCTTGGAAGATGTGAAGTTGCTGGTTCTCTACCTGAGTTATAGGGGCGAAACAGAAGAGAAGGACAGACTCATCAGTGAGAGCGTTCTGAGAGTCATAGAGAAAAGATTCAGAGGAAAGACTGTGGCCGAACAGCTTCGCCTGATTGGCCATACGACGGCTGGCGAGATAGAAAATGAGGACCTTGAGTTGAAAGATGTCTCCGGGATTGGCTACAACGGCCTATCTCTTCTGGCCCTAGTTACCAATCTCCCTGTTGGAATCGGGCGAACATGGGGGCTAGAAACGGAAAAGGAAGCTGTGGAAAATGGCAGTGAAATGGCTCATGACGCTTGGGTTGACTTCAGTCAAAGCACAGAGTCGAAAGAGCATCTTCAGAAAAGCAAGACTCTTCTTGTGCTAACAAAGGGACCAACTATCGGGAAAGCGAGTTATGAGTATTTCTTGACTACTGGGATTGCAGACTTTGTGAGAAGCGCCCGCGAAGCGCGAATAACAAATGTGTTGGGAGGATGTAGCGGTGATGGCATCATCGGTCAGCACATGCATCAGTTTTATGGCAGGATCGGCAGACAATCAGAACTGAAAGTTCTTGATAATGACGCTGTGTGCGCCTTGATCCCTAACATGGTTGAGCCCTCATTTGGCCTTGATGTGTCGCCGGTAAGAAGGATTGGAGGATCCTATGTCTTTCACTTTGACCCTGATGCAGAACCCAAGTTCAAGTATCTCAAGCGTATAGGAGATAAGGATCCTCGGGAAGTACACGCCAGGATAATATACGAAAACGAAGCCCAAATATCTCGTGAGAGAGGGATGCCCGCGTCCAGTGAGAAGGAGTTTTTTCAACAGATCTCTGAAATTGATGGAATACCGTTGAACCTGACCCTGGCCAAGTATGCTTTTGCTTTTCCTTTTGGAAACTATGCCCCGGCAAGCCTTATACGCGTGCATGGACAAACTGTGGAACTCCTTCAGCCTATTAGAAGCCATGACCCTTCTATACCTGGCTATGTCGTTGTGGTTGATCATGAGAAGGTCCAGAAGGGGGCAAGGAACGTTTTCAACATGCTTAGGGAGAATCGAGGTTTCAGTGAGAGAGACACTACACTCATAGTGACTTGTGTTTCTCGGAGACTGGCGGAGATGATTGCTGGATGCAACTCGAATACAGAGTGTCAGATTTTCAAGGAGGCGCTTTCTTCAACGCAAGTGATGGGGTTTATCGCCTATGGTGAGTTGTCTTTTACGCATCTCTTGCAAGAGCCTTTTGTTTACAACTTCAGTTGTTGGGGAATGACACTTCGCTCTCTGGTTGATGGAAGACAGGGCAAGCGTGGAAAGTCTGTGGGCACGGCGTTGGAAAGAAAGAGGCTCGTTCAGCAACAGAAGGATCTCGGTGTTGAAGAGGGCGTGAAACGTTGCCGCAGCGGATACGCTGATCTTGACAGGTTGTTGTGCGGTGGAATACCTGAGAACTGTGCGGTCACGTTGACTGCGCCTTCATGCGACGAAAGGGAGCTGCTGGTGAAATGTTTTCTTGAAGCTGGAGCGAGAAAAGGAGAACCCACGTTCTTTCTTACCATCGACCCGAGCAATGCAAAATCGTTGGTAGAGGAGTGTCAATCTAACTTCTACCTCTTCGTGTGTAATCCCCAGGCAGACGCAGTCGTCAAAAGCTCAGCCAACGTGTTCAAGTTGAAGGGAGTGGAAAACCTCACCGACATCGGCATCGCCTTGACATCAACCATCCGCAAACTAGACCCTTCACAAAAGAGCCCGAGAAGAATCTGCATAGACCTAATCTCAGATATTCTGCTACAACACCACGCAGTCCAAACTAGAAGATGGTTGACAGCACTCATTACAGAATTGAAGTCAACTGGATTCACCACTCTGGCGGTAGTGGATCCTCAGATGCACCCTTCAGAGGAGCTTCACGCAATTTTAGGGCTGTTCGAAGGTGAGATCAGCGTTTACGAGAAAGAAACTGGAAGAGGTTTGAGAAAATGCTTGAAGATCAAGAAAATGAGCAACCGCAAATACCTTGAAGAAGAGCTGCTTCTGAGCAAAGTTCGGAAGGTCTGAATCAGTCGAGCAATCTTCTTGATGATGGCTAGTGCGCGTTAACCAGAGTTATGTGTCAGACCATTTTGAGGAGGTGATTCGATGCCAAAATGTGGGATTTGCGGAGCAGAAGTTGGCGCGCGCGCGTTTTCGTACCTGACATGTTTCCCCATTTTATCGCCACATGAAGTCTGTGATCGTTCCTTCTGGAGATGTGCGCTCATAACATGGCCTGAGCGTCTCACATGCAAAAAACACTTCCCATACCATCGTCTTCCTGAATTGGTTAAAATGGTTTTATTCATAGCTTAGAATAGCTGTCTAGGAGGTTATTTCTTTCTTAGGAGCACCATGTTAAGGTTGTTTGGAGTTTTTGATTTCTCAAGCGGTTTGTCCAGATACCATGTGCTTTCAGTTCCTTCCCACCAGCCTAGAAAATCAAATCTTCCGTTAAGTCTTATGAGTGCCTTGAATTCTTGGGGAAAGACGAACTTCAAATCTTCCTTGTTCTCAAAGGTCATCTTTTGCCCATGGTCGTTAACTTCAAGTATTATTTCTTCTGTGTACATTTGGGTGAGTATGTCCTTCCAATGAGTTTTGAAGGTCGTTTTCACGGTGATTCCTCCTCTCTCCATGGTCCAGCTTTGTTCTGCAATCTTTGTCCAGTCGGCAATCTTATTCTGTATAAAGTATAGGCCTCCTTTCTTTAGGGAATGAGCTACGGAATCCAGATGACTCATTAGTTTCTCGTTCGACTCGACAACCAGAGAACCCATCATAATGAATGCAAAATCGGCTTTCGTGTTCAGTCTGAAGTTGGACATATCCGCCTGCACAGTCTCAACTTTGAGACCTTCTTCCCTCGCTTTTTCAGACAGGTGTCTCAACATCTCCGGCGCCGAGTCCAGCGCAACTGCTTTATACCCTCTCTTTGCAATCTCTCTCAACTGCAAGCTTGGTCCACACGCAATGTCAAGAAAACGTCTGAACTTTCTCTCACTGAATTTTTTGATTATCTTCTCGAACGTATCAATTTGCGTTTTTACATTGAAGAAGCTGAAGGCAATCTCATAATATAGAGGATGCTTGTAGATGTCCATACTTTCCACAACTGTTCCTCTCCTCAGATAAGCTTAACCAACAGATGCAGCTACGAGACTCAAACAGGCAAAAGAAGAACAGAATCATTATAGGCCAATTCAGGAACAACCATGCGCGCTAAATGAAGGCCTGCGGAAAGGCTTGTGATATTGCGTCATTGGACTGTGAATTCCTTGAGCTCTTTGAGTCTGTGTATCTCTATGAGATTGCTTGCGTGTTTCTGGGGGGTTCTGAAAGCGGCTGTGAATAGTATGGTGTCTTCGTCGTTGATTAGTCTTGCAGCATGAAGCATTTTTGCAACCTCCAAAATTCGGTCCTTCTCTTCTTGATAGTCCATGTTCACTGGAAAGACTCCGAATGTCAGTTCGAGTTGCCTCTTGACACGCAAGTCAGGCGTCACAGCGATTATTGGCTGTTTTATTTTGAATCTGGAGATCATTCTGGCGGTGTAGCCTGATCTAGTCAAGGTAACGATTTTATCCACAGGCATTTCTTCGCATATTCTCTGAATTGCCCGGCTAATGGTGTCCGAGATGTTGATGAAACCTTCGTCTTCGACGTGGTTCTCTATTGCCTTTTCAGTTTCAATTGCTATTCGAGACATCATCGAAACGGCTTCCACTGGGTACAGTCCGACCGCCGTCTCACCTGAAAGCATCGTCACTTCAGTTCCGTCCAGTATTGCATTGGCCACGTCACTGACTTCAGCTCTTGTCGGCATGGGGTTGTGCATCATCGATTCGAGCATTTCTGTCGCTGTCACAACGATCTTGCCTCTCTGGTTACACTGCTTGATTATTGACTTTTGGACGAGCGGGACCCTTTCAGGTTCGATTTCGACGCCCAGGTCTCCTCTCGCTACCATGATTCCGTCTGCGGTTTCTAGGATTTCATTGAAGTTGTTCACACCTTCACGATTCTCGATCTTTGCTATTATCGCCCCCTTGCACCGGTGAGCCTGTCTCCTTAGGTTCTGTACGTCTTGAGCGTTTCTCGTGAAGGAAAGAGCTATGAACTCAACGTCCTTCTCTCTTGCCAAATCCACCACTTGGAGATCCACGTCAGAGAGTGTTGGAACTGCAAGCGTCTTGTTCGGAATGTTGACTCCCTTTCTATTTTCCAACTCGCCTGAGTTCAATGCCACTAGGCTTAAAGTGCCCCTCTTCTTTCCCGCAACTTTGAATCTCAACTTACCATTGTCGACTAGAACCAAATCGCCGACATCTACGCCATCATGAAAGTCCCGGCTAAAGCTCACGGTCTCGCCTTTGAAGCCAGCTCCCAGAACGTCTCCCTTTTTCACAATCCTCTTGCTTCTCACTGCCAGCCTTATTTCAGGCCCTTTGATGTCAAGAATCACCGGAATGTCAGCGATTTCGCGAATAGTGTCTATGATTTTCCTATATTGGTCAAGCTTCCCATAGGCAGTGTTTATTCTGGCACCATTCATTCCTGCACGGTACATTTTCTGAAGTGTCTGTCTGGCGAGGCACGCTGGGCCGACTGTACTTATGATTTTGGTTTTCTTGAGGCTCATCTAGAATACTCCCTTTCAAAGATACTGTCCTTGTTTGCTTTAACACTAACGTTCTGCCTCGAATGTCAAGTGCCGGAGGAGTTTCTTGCCTTGCAGAAGCTCCGAAAGTCATTTATGCAGTTAGCGAAAGATTGAGAAATTGATCTGGAATGAAGTTTCTGATCATTGGAAAAACAAGGCAAATACTAGTGGAGATGTGGGCCAAGCTTCTCCCAGCGCACTTTAAATATCTTGACGATTTGGAGAGGAAGAAAGTCATTGAAGTCTCATACCATTTGATAGGTCATCAAGGCGATGTTTTGATTGTCAACGCGAATTCTGATGAAGAGCTGGCGAGCATAATAGGTGAAAGACCCATTGTTCTTCTACACGGACAGGGAAGTCTACCCGCTGACCACACGAGAGGTTCACAAGCGAAGGCTGGAACAAATCCTCGGAAAGCCACGCACGCGCTAAGACACGTCTGACCAGCAATTTGGGACGCCACACCATGCCGTTCATGAAGAGATGCTAGCTATGCGTTCAGTAGAGAATCTTGGGATTCAAGCCATAACGCATTGTTGAGCAGGGGTTGCATGGTCACGCGGGTTGATCTCGAGTTGCGGGCCAGTGATGCGGAAGAAGCTGTTGACCGAGGAGACTTGATAATCGCCATCGACGCTTTGAGATCTGGGACGAGCATCGTGAACGCGTTGGCCAACGGCGCAACGGCCGTAATCCCAGTTGTGACTCTAAGGGAGGCATACGCGCTCCAAAGTAAACATCCGAAGTATCTGCTGGCAGGCGAACGAGGAGGGCAGAAACCCGAGAGGTTCGACCTAGGAAATTCGCCCTTGGAATTTGTGCCAGAGAAGGTCAAAGGAAAAAAGGTGGTCATGACGACTACAAGTGGGACGGCGGCTTTGGCGAGATCGCGGAGAGCAAGGTGGGTTTTAGTTGGGGCATTCTTGAACGCAACAGCCGTAGCCAAAAAAGCTGAAGAGATCGCTACGAAGGAGAGGGTAGGCATCTCGTTCGTCTTGGCTGGAGAGAAGGGAAAGTTTTCGCTGGAGGACTTGCTGTGTGCAGGAGCAATATCCGATGGTTTCAGATTGGGCGAGATCTCTTTTTCAGACAAGGTTCAGGCGGCGTTGTTGGCTTTCAGGCAGGCTGAGAGCAACCTGATTGGAAGCGTCATGAAAGCGGAGCACGCGAAGCATCTGGTCAAGCTTGGGTTCAAAGAGGACATAAGTTTTTGCTGCAAGCTTAATGTATTGGAAGCAGTTCCCATCTACAAAGGCGGCAGGGTATCACTATAGGACTGGCGTGCGCATAACGAGGCGAATGGAAGTTATCTATTCTCGGGGACTTTTATGTTTGATAAGCCCCAACGAATGATAAAGCGCGCGCGCTCGAATACTTATAAGTCCATCATGAACGGCAAGTCAGTTTGGTCGGAGGGATAGAGCGTGGGCCACGGGGTTAGAAATCAATACACTTATTTTCAGTACGGCGGGACTCCGAGTCGCCAGTAGACCCTTCTCGGCCCTTTGTGTTCAACTAGACCGTAGGCTATGAGTGCGATGGTGAAACTTATTGCGAGAATTACCACGTCTGAATTGTCTGCATTTGAATTGTTCGAACCGTTACCCTTGTCAAGCTGTTTAAGACCTTGGCCCAGCGACTGCTCATAGGACTGATTTGGGTTTTTGTTTCCGCTCTCTATTTGGGCGATGGTTATTAGGGGGACGATGGTTATGAGGATACCTAGGATGACTGCTGAGAGAAGGTAGAGAAGGGTTTTCTTCATTTTTTCGTCCCCCATAAAGTATCTTATTGGGTCATGACATTTAGTTCTACGTTTTAGAACAGTATGTTGAATGTTCAAGTGGGTCTCGCCCTCCATAACCTAGAGGTCTCAACCCAAAAAATCAGGGTTGCAACAAGGCCGAATGTGACTGCGTAGAAGCTGGGTGCTGTTTGAGTGATGATGCTCACCGTCAAATACATTGTCAACATCGAAGTGAACAGTACCGAGTAGAAAAGATAGCGTGGAACCATGAACCGTCCCATCCTGGTGAAGAGTCGCAGAATGCCGACTTTGACCTCTTCTTGAAGCACATATTCGCCCGTTCCCTTTTTGTCCACTAATCCTAGATCCAGCAGCTTCTGAAGATGATGGACAGCTATGCTTGGGCTTGAGAATTTAAGGGCACGTTGAACCTCTCGAACCCCAACGCTGCGTGTGGAACTTTGCAGGAGGTACCAGTATACTAGAAGTGTTTTGCCTTTCATCTCGGACTCTAGAAAAGCCAAATCAAATTCATGGGGAGCCTCCGACACAAACATCGCCAATTATACTCTACGGATGAATCTCTTAAAAGATTAGCATCCTACTTTTTGACAGCTTTGAAACGACGATGTAAGGCTCCATGACAAAATGTGGCTGCACACGCCACTCATCCGCTAGGCAAGAAGCTAGGGGTCTATGAGACGTAGGAGAGATCTTCACGGTTTTCTCCGATTTGTTTCATGGCTTCGTATTGTGCTTCCAAGAGTATTGTTAGTGTGTCAATGTTCTTCTTTATGTCTTCGATATCCTTGGTCTTTTCAAGGAAACCGGATTTCGCGAGTTGTTCTTTGATGTTCTCGACTGATATTTGTAGAATCTTGACTTTGAAGGCAAACATCTGGAGGATGTATAAAAGACTCAGTTGGGAAGATAGTCCTTCTAGACGATCATATTCAATCATTCTCCCAAGCGTTGCTCTGACTCTTTGGGCTTCAGAAGACTCTTTGGATCTTAACAGTTTCTCGTACGCGTCAATTTGCACAGAAGCCGAATGCTTGTTCTCATCAAGAGCCTTCTGCGCTCGCTTTGTAGCCTTCTCAAGCAATTCTAGGATCTCGTCCAATCTTCCAAACTCCTAGCAAACTAGATTTGGGATTAATGGATTAAAGCCTTTACGTGACACGCGTCGCCATTAATCAACCAAATAACAGGATTAGTGGAAAACATGCCTCGCGCTGACGCATTTTTTTGTTCCCTTCCACACTGGCGTGCACCAAAACTAAAATATATGTTGGCTTCCTTTGAATCTGGAGTGTAGAAACAGTTGGATCCTGAGAAGAAATACTATTTTGGCACTTTTCTTTTTTTCGTGGCAGTAACCATAGCGCTGTATATGATGGCAACCGTTGTCCGCTACTTTAGACCTGCGTATGCCATGAATGAAACCGTTGCCATTATTGCCGTCAGCATGTTGTTTGGCGCGATATACGTGGAGGCCGTAAAAAGGATCAGACATGCTTTTGTAAGGGCCAAGAGTTAACACTCAATTAGTGCCTGCTCTGGGGAGGGTGGAAGCGTTTTCGAGGGTTGAAGTCAATACCTCTTACAGGCGGGAGGTTCTTTTTGTTACGACGCTTGGGGCTTTCATGTCGCCGCTAGATGCGAGCATTGTGAGCGTCGCTTTGCCCTCGATTGCCGGCACGTTCAACATGGGTTACGCGGAGATTATTTGGGTTCCGGTTGCCTACTTGCTTGCTCTAGCAACGTTGTTATTGGTTTTCGGGAGACTTTCAGATATTAAGGGGCGTAAGTGGTTTTTCACTTTGGGCTTTGTGGTCTTTACTGTCGCGTCTGCTTTGTGTGGTTTTTCTCAGAGTGGTGTTGAGCTTTTGTTCTTTCGTGGGGCTCAAGGGGTAGGGGCGGCAATGATTGGCGCTACGTCGGCAGCTATTGTTACCGAAGTGTTTCCGGCTGAGATGAGAGGGGGAGCGTTGGGTGTGAACGCGTTGGCTGTTTACACTGGGCTATCCGTGGGGCCGACTCTTGGAGGGGTTCTTGTTCAGGCTTTGGGTTGGAGGTCCATTTTTTACATTAACGTTCCCATAGGAATCGTAGTTGTTGGCATTGCCGCATTGAGGCTCAAAGAATCTGCCGCTCGCACTCCTCGTGTTGAACATTTTGATGTTTCAGGCGCCGTTTCATTCATGTGCGGACTTGCGCTCATTCTCCTAGGTCTAACACTAGTAGGTACCGTCCCATGGTCTGATCCACTCTTGCTTGGAACGTTGTTGAGCGGTGTCATAATTCTATCTGTCTTCCTCATCATCGAGTCTAGGCGCAGAGAAAGTGCGCTGCTGGAACTTGGCATGTTCAGAAGGAATAGACTCTTTGCGGCGGCAAACGTTTCTGCATTGCTTAACTATGCTGCGTATTTCGCAGTGCCCTACTTCTTGTCTTTCTACTTCCAGCGGCTTCTTAACTATACGCCTGCCACTGCAGGTCTGATTCTAATATCAATGCCAGTACCTATGGCCCTGCTTTCTCCACTCTGCGGCAGGCTCTCAGACCGATTTGGTTCACGCTTCTTTGCCTCGATTGGAATGGGTTTGATATGTGCAAGCCTCGTTTTGCTAAGCCAGTTGAGCTTGAATACGCCGCTCATTTACATTGTCATGGTCCTTTCGATGCTGGGGGTGGGCATGGGCCTCTTTTCTGCCCCCAATACAAGCGCGGTCATGGGGTCGGTGGACACGCAGCATCTGGGGGCAGCCTCAGGGACTCTCTCCACGATGAGGTTCATGGGGCAGTCGCTCAGCTTGGCACTTATGGGTGCGTTCGCCGCAACCTTGATCCCGCCTGACGTGCTTTCAGCTATTTTCGGCGGAATAGGAGGCGGAGGAGCGTTGTCTGCTGAAGCTTTTCTTAGAGGCGAGAGCAGGGCTTTCTTTGCAAGCGCGGTCCTAGCCTCGCTTGGCGTTATAACCTCTATGGTGAGAGGGACACGAAGAAAGGAGCAAAAAGCTTAGTGCGCACTCAAGAAGCTCTCGGGGTGTGTATTAGTCGTCGAGACTTTGGCATTTTGGACAGATGAAGCTGCTTGTGGAACCAGTCTTGACCTTCTCTATTACTGTCTGACAGACTGGGCAGGGTTGGCCGGGTTTGTAGGCTATTTTGAACTGATTCTTGCCGTAGTTTCCAGATTTGCCATAGAAATCTTTTTCGTAGGCTAAGCCTCCGAGCTTGATGCTTTCTCTTAGCGATGAGCGCAGATGTTCGTAGAGAGCTTGAATCTCCTTGTCAGTTAGTGTTTGAATTTTGCGTTTTGGGTGTATTCGTGCTTCAAAGAGAGCATCTTGGACGTACACGTTGCCAATGCCCGCTGTGTTTTTCTGATCTAAGAGGAAGCTTTTGATGTTTCCGTGATCTTTGCTGAGTAATTTCTTGAAATAGCCCATCGTGAATTTATTGTCTAGCGGTGATAAACCAAGCTTTCCAGCTAACTTGTGTTCTCCAAGTTTGTCTTGCTGGACGAGATGTAGGTAGCAGAACCACCAAGCGCGAATAGTGAAGCCTGTTTTATCCTGCAATGTCATTTTCACTTGATATTTCTCGGGGAGTCTGTCCTTCGGCTTGAAGTAGATTACGTCGGCGCCCATTCCAGGATTGAACAGAAGATATTTCGAGCCAAGCTTGATGAAGAGCCATTTTCCCCTGTTTTCAATAGATTCGATGGTTTTTCCAACGATGGCTCTTCGGAACTGCTCAAGGGGCATGTTCAAACATTTTGGGTTGGCCACTTCGACTTTGATAATCTTTTTTCCCGCAATCTCTTTCTCCATCTGTCTAGATAAAACAGTTAGTTCAGGAAGTTCCAAGAGTCATTCCTCGCACGTTCTTCGCGCTATAGTTATTCAGTTGTTCTTCTTTGTTTGGTTTGGGGATAAAACTTTACCTTTAGAACCTAGCATCGTTGTCTTGTCGGAAAGCTTCAACGATGACCCCCTACCGGTCTATGTTTTTACATCAGATGTAATCTGTAATTGTACGTCAGTTGTAAAAGTAAAACTTTACCCCAAAGCAAACCATGTTATTGAACTAAGCACCAGTTAGCTCGCCAACTATTTCAACAAGATATAAATAAGTTCAGAAGAGGCGAGACATTATGTTAAGTCTCTTTGTAGGATTTGTTATTGTCGTCGCTGTTGTGGGTTCAAGCGCGCGCTTATGTTGATTTTAGTGAAACTAATTCGAACTTGTATAAGGTCCCGTGCCCTCCGGATTGCTTCATTCGTTCTATCCCTTCACGAATGCCTCCAGTTGTCTTTGCCATCTTAGACCATTCTTCTTCTATTTCGGGGATCAATTTGGACGTGTAAACCTTAAATGTCGCACGATACCATCTGTTGATTTCTATTTCTTCCATTGAAATTCCTTCTGGAACATCCAGAATAAAGGGCATATTCATTTCTGAGTCAAACGCATTGATCTCTCGTTCCTCCTCATCCTTGTCCAGGACCCGAATTTTCTTTGTGACAGTAGTGTTAAGCTTCCATTCTGGTTTCTTGATCATAAGTGCGATCTCCGAATACAGAAAAGCATGTTCTTTCCTATTAATTCTTTCACCATAGTCATACTAGCATCAACCGATTTCCCAGGGTGGCGCGCTCTCTTTCTTTTGCTGTTCGTGGAGATAAGGTAGCATGTCTCCAGATGATGACTCAAGCGCGTAAGCGAGTACACCCATACTCTTATAAGTGAGTATGCACATTATATACTGTGAGGATAAGCAAAAAGGATGGATGTTTAATGATAACAGAAATGGGAACGATACTTGGTATATGGCGATTTGCTTATTGGAAGAAAATCTAACGCGTGCGAATCGTGCACATAAATTGAAACATAATCAAAAAGTTGGTAATTCAAATGGGGCGAATTTGCGTGGAGATTCCAGATGAGCTGGAAAAGAAGCTCAGGTTCAAGGCAATCGAGAGATTTGGCGGCAAGAAAGGCGACCTCTCAAAAGCTGTCGAAGAATCTGTAAGAACATGGGTTGCCTTAGACAAGTAGACGCACAAACAAACCGCATATCATGAAACGCCCCCTCAACAAAACTCCACGCCTCGAGTTGCATTCACTACCACCCAAAACAACTTTCTTGGGAGAAAGGATTCATCGGCGAAAGGCTCTTTTTCGGCTTTCTTTCGCCTCAACCACCGGCTAAATTAATGTTCTTTGCACTACTACGCAAGCGTTTTGGGTTTTAGCGCGCTAGCGTGTTCCTAAATTCCTCTTTTGAGTGAAGTAGGATTGAGTTGCGTATGTTTCTTCAGGGGTTATTCCATGAAGAAAGAAGTATGAGATACTGCGCAAACGAATTTAGGAACAGGCATGCGCGCTAAACTCTAGTCTAAGCTTTTTTGAGCGTAGTCTAAAACGTGTTTACGCTCGTTATGTGCCAAAGCGCGTGCCATTACAAAGTTGATCGCGCGCGTCAAATAGTCTTAAGTATTTCTATTTTGGACATAGACTTGTGATAAGCATGACAGAGGTTCAGCGAATACTAGTCACTTTTAATAAAGATCAAATAGAAATAATCAGGTCGCTCAAAGGTCTCGGAACAGAAGACGCCGAAATAGTCCGGTCGATAGTCATGGCCTATTTGAGCGAACACAACTATATCAAGCAAGCGTCGATCGATCGTGATCGAGTGATGGAGGAGTCAGATAGAAAATACAAACTTGCTCGCGCTCGCGGCAATTTCTGAAGCGGCCGCAAAGCTCAAAGCTAAAACACGTATGCGCCCACGAATCAACAGCCAAAAATGCGCACCCTAACTAGCCGATTTCTTTAAGACTGCGCTTTCTCAAGAACTATTGTTTTGCATTAGTGGACTAATGTAGAACTTGTTAAATCCTTGCTTGGAAGATAACCATTATACGGAAGGCGAAATCATGGGCGATCACCGATGCGAGAATTGCGGGAAGATGTTCTACACCCGGTATGTGCAATACATAGGCAAGTGCTTATGTCCAGAATGTAGGGGCAAATCGGGAACAGCTAAAAAAGAAAAGGAATACGGGGAAGCAAAAGAATACTGGGAAGCGAGGAAAAAGGAAGTGCGGGACTGTTGATTGCCTGTTTTTGGCACAGCGCGCGCTCTCAATAGACAGCGTCGTTAGTTGGATAAAACTTTACCCCAAACCAAACCAAAGACGAATTCTTGGTTTAAGATTGTTGTCAACATTTAATGAGTATTTTCGTAGATTGAATCAGGCATTGCTCTTGACCATGCATTTGGATTTTGGTATTTGAATGTTGGTGCTTTGTCTTCTGTCTGTTCTTCTTTTCCGACAAGAATTTTCTTCATTTTGGACAGGAGTTTTCTGTGAGTCTCTTCGTCTTTGATTATGATTGCAAGTATATCCTTCAGGTCTTTTATATCTACGTTGTAGATTTCACGTATTTCTCTTGTCATGTATTGAAGCGTCTTCAGCTGAACCAAGATATGGTATTCTTCGGCAACAGTGCTCTCTAGGAGCGTCAGCTTCTTCACCAATGACGCCAAGCTCTCTTTGGGTATCCTCTGTTCTTTAGCAATCTCTTCTGCGAGATTCTCAATTACCGTCCATGTTTTGCCAAAAAGAGCTTCTTCTCGTAGTCTTTGGGTTGCTTTTTTGGTTTAGCAATGCTTTCGGTTATTCCCTTGAGGACTACTGAATGTTTGCGACTATCGTATGCTATATGAAGCAGTAAAGAATTGACTAATGGAAGATTCATTTTGTCGGCGAGATTCTTATAAAGCGAATATGCTCTTTCTTCTAAAATGCTAGCACAGCGGAGAAAGTCTGCAATGCTTTCCTGCTTCATCTTTGCCATTTCTAGGCTTCCATCCAGCCAATAAAATCACAAAGTGATAAATGATTTATGAACTCGAAATTCAGGGAAGTTTTGTCTTGTTGGTCGGATAAAACTTTACCCTTTCTCTCTCATTCTTACTCTTACTTACTTATACTTACTTGCTCTCTCCTCACACACAACACACACATAACAAACACACATAACTAACACACACAACACACGACACTGCTCAGTTTATGATTTTGCGGAAGAGTTATAGCTGAACCGAGAGCACATATGTGTTTTGGCTTCATAGGAGGTGAGAGGTTGAAATTTGGTGACGTAATTCTGGCTGTGGCTTCTATAGATGTGATTGATGCTATGATTTGGTTTGTCTTAGGTGCAGCGTTGATTCCGTCCATAGGCTCTTATTGGGGAATAAATTCTGCAGGAATCATATCCATGTTAATCGCCGCATTAGTTGTAGGCTACGTTCTTGCTGGAAAGATACAAGAAGAATCCAGAATTAAAGCAGTCGGTAAAATATCTGTTTTGTCCGCATGGGTCGTAGCGTTTTATGTAATGATAAGTGCTGCTGCCAATCCCTATTACAAAGATTGGATTGATGAAACCTTAAAGAGTATGTACGCTACGAGTGCGTGGACAAAAACGGATTGGTACGTTTATGGGCAATTGGCACTAATGACCTACGTCGTTCTCAATGTCGTACTGGTCTTGGTATTGACTTTCATCGGGCTGTATGCTGGCTCAATGCTCAGGAAGCCAAAAAAGAGTTAGGAACAGCAAAAACATATCATGCCGCCACTTTCTTTTCTTGTTTTGTTCTACAGTTTCGACATATTGTTTTTGAGCGTCTTGTTCCTCGTGGCATATCGGAGACATCTAAAATGTCGAGTCAAAAGTGACATTTCGGGAGATGTGTCTCCGCTAATTTCCATTGAGCTAGGCTCGCTATTCTTGGAACCCATGTTTCCCGTTCATGTCTCAGAAACTTTGCAAGCAAATAAGCTTCTTCATTAATCATCGTGTCAGGCGTCTGCCTAGTGCCCTGTCTTATTCTAGGAACTTCAACCATCCTGTCAAAAAGCAAATTCAAATCCTCAGCTAACCCATCAGTCTCAAACTCGCATCGATGGATCCTCTTTCCCATCCTCAGATGCATCATAAAATCTGTGACAAACACGAAATCTTTCTTCCGAAGCTTCTGACAGCGTTCAATCAGAAAATCATCTATCAGGTAGCGGTAAAGTTCTTGAAAATCACACGCTAAACTAGGCTTGCCATGCTGAATAGAATGAAGAAACCCTAGGTAAGGCTCAAGCTTAGCCTTCAACAATGCCTTATGAACTCTACACTTCAAAACGTAATAGGCAAAATTGAAAACATTGTTTACTCCATCATACGCCTTATAGCCTAGCGCGCGCTCATGTGGATACTTAATGCGCGTTCTATGAATATATAAATACATAATCGCTATGCGTTCGTCGTCGTAGTTCGTCGTTCGTAACAAAAATATCATGGGGGGTAAAGTTTTATCACCAGACCCGAAAAAGAAAACACGTGTAACCACGTCATGGTGGAGGCGGCGGTTGTCCTTCTGCTGGTGGTGGCGGTGGTGGTTGCTTTCTCAAGCGAACTATAGAGAAAGCGGAGATCAGCACCGCTAGAAGGATCATCACGATAACGACTATTGGCAGAGGATCAAAGCCTCCTCCTACTCCAACGCCCCCCTGGGTACTAATGATCGATGGCGCTTGGCTGCCCGTCCCTGCAGACGTCAGTGTAATGGTAACTGTAACTGAAATGGGCTGACCCAAGAGTAATACTGCAATGTCGAAATCGAACGTGTCGTCGTAAGGGACAGTCCACTGTCCTTGAAATCCCTGAGTTTGGAAGACCTTATCAAGGAGGTTTTGTGAACTGCTGTCATATATATCGAGGTCTACTGAGCCTTGTCCCGAAACATTGAGCGTAATTCTTATCTTGTCGCCGCTCTTAAGTTCGATTTTGTAAACTCGGAGGGCACTATTGTTCTGGGGGTCGCTGCTGTCGAGTGTGAATTGTTCGTTAAGGAATGTTGTTTCACAACGAACGAGGACCGGCATTGCTGCCAGAAAAAGCAACGCGATCGCTGGGAAGGCTACCCCTTTCATAATTCAGTCTGCGTTTTTTTCTGTATTTATGATTTGCGATTTATCTACCCAAAATGGCATTCATAACCCTCCTTTTGGTGCGACCAATCGATCGAGGAGCGCGCGCTATTGTGTGTGTCTGTTTGTGTGCGTGTGTGTAGAGAGAGAGTGAGAGAGTAGTAGAGTAAGCGTAAGAATGAGAGAGAGATAAAACTTTGCCTCAACCAACTTTTACGTGCCAGCTCGCGTTCGCGCTATGTTTAAATCTGCGTGTACTGAGTCGTTACGGAAGACTTGGAGGGGGCTGGTTGCTGAAGGTTAGGCGCTTCGTTCTGGGGATGGACGAGGCGGATTGGCTTAAGGTGTGGAATGCGGTTTTCGGCGTGCGTTGGGACCTCGCGCCTATGACGGTAGAGGAGATGAGGCTGATGGAGAAGTCGCCTGATTTTGATTCTGGAGGAAGATTCGTCGCTGAGGTGGATGGCCAGCCTGTGGGAATTGTTCATGCTTACGTCGACAAACTCAGGGAGGAGAAAAAGGGTTTCGTGAGGAATTTTGGAGTTGTTCCTGAGTTTCGAGGTCAAGGGATAGAAGAAAAACTCGCTGAAACAGCTCTGGAAGAGCTGAAGAATCGTGGGATGAAGGTTGCTCAAAGTTCAGCCGATAGTGACCAAGAGGACATCCTTCGCTTATGGGAGAGCTTGGGGTTCAAGCTGGTCCGCAGGTTCAGCTTGATGACTAGAGACATTGTTGGGCTTCAATCTGACATCGAGAAAAACATGGAAGTCGTGTTGAAACCCCTCCGAAGAGATGCGGATGAGGATTTGGAGATGCTTAATCGGCTTGACAACGAGTGCTTCAAGGAACACTTCAACTGGCGACGTAGCCCTCTTGAGCGGACGGTTTATTTGTTGCGAGAAGACCCATTTTTCAAAGTGCAAGAATGGTTCTTCGCCATCTTGAACGGGAAGCACGTTGGCTACATCGGCATAGGTATAGATGAGTCATACAACGCAGAAAAAAACGCCAAATGTGGCTGGGTCTTGGACATCGGTGTACTGAAGTCTTACAGAAATACGGGGATTGGAACCAAGCTGATGTTGCATGGCATGAACCTGTTGAAGGCTAAGGGCATGACCGTAGCGATGTTGGGAGTGGACGACTGGAACGTGACGAAAGCCATGCGGTTGTACGAGAAGGTTGGCTTCAAAGTCGCTAGGAAGGAAGTAGCTTACGAAAAAAACATAGAATAATCCGTCCTTCTCAATCTACTATCCCAATCTCAGGTTTCGACAAATATGTGCGCTAGAACTTGGGGTTTGGTTTGGATAAAACTTTACCCCCACCCAACGCAATCTTATATTTGTTGAATCGTAACTGTAGTGATGAGGTCTACTGAATGGGAATCATTCAAAAGAAATGTTCAATTTGCGGAAAAGTCTTTACGACATTAGATAACAAAAACAAATATTGCAGTGCCCAATGCGCTAAAAAAGCAAATAAGAAAAAATAAAGACGTCTCAAAAAAGATACAGCCATCCTATGATAGATTTTTGAAAAGGAATTGACGCGACCGTATACTCGATTCCGATACTACTATGTACGTACCCTATTATGCCCTGATTTCTGCTATGCCCCCTTATCCTGACCTTCATTAAGACAGTATCCTGAACCGAGTATACTGCCCTGGGAATGACTGCCTTTTCCACGGCACGTCACCGTCGTCGTGGTTTGGTTGGTTGGATAAAACTACCTTTTTTCTCTCTCTTCTTCTTTACAAACGGCGACATACTTTACTTTTCTATCTACTTCTTACTCTTACTTACTCTCTCTTCCTCTAGAGATGGCGTCAGTCAGACAGTCTGTCACATCAACAGACAGACACAGACAGAAAATAGCCCTTTTTTCTTTTGTGCGCTAGTTCTTTATGTTGTGCAGTTTTTGTCTTTTTCTTTTTCTTTGCATTGAGGGCAGAGATGTGACTTTGGTCGCCGTAGCGGTTTCGACATTCTCGCGTAGGTGTACATGGGGTATTGAGTGCAGTTCTTGCACCAGTGCCAGTTGTCTTGTTCACTTCCCTTTACAAAATCCACCATTCACATCATCGTAGCGCGCTATTTGCATTCATTTTTGAAAGCCCCGTTTTATATTCTGTTGCTGTGCAGATTTAAGATTTCTCTCTTTGAGATTGAGCGTGAAAGCGCGCGCTTTCACTGCTGCAGAAATCGTAGGTTCGTTCGTGTGCGGCAAGATCAGAACTCTCATTGTAAAGCAAAAGGAAAAGTACCCTGTTTTGTTATTGTCTTGCGATGAGTGAGACATGATAAGTGTTTATGCAAAAGAAGTGGGCGGCTCATGGTTTGGGTTAGCCTATGTTGGAGAAGAAATCGTAGCTACTGCTGTTGACTCAACCAAAGAAAAAACAATAACGGGTCTTGTGAAAAGCCTTCGTTCTGACGGTGAGTTTCAGATGGTTGAAGAAGGTTCAGAGTTTGCGGAAAAGACGATACTTATGCTGAAGGAACTAGACTCTGGCAATGAAGACCACAAATGCTTTTCTCTTTCTGCTGAACACGTTCCTGAACCGCTTGCAAAAGTCCTCAATGCTGCGGCCGCTATTCCTGTTGGATATGTAGCTTCATATGGCGCCATTGCAAAAGCAGCTGATACAGAACCTAGGACAGTTGGGCGAATCATGGCTACAAATCCTCTTTACCCTATAGTGCCGTGTCACCGTGTCGTAGGCGCTGATTTCTCATTAGTAGGTTACGGGGGAACAAAGAATCAGCAGGCGTTGCAAGCCAAACTCGCTCGCCTGAGAAAAGAAGCTCGGGGATTTACTGCAAAGAAAGAATTTCCGGTCAACGAGAAAAAACTCGCATTGTACCCAGTGGAGCACGTCATCACGAAAGCCAAGAAAGATGGGCTAGACCGCTCCAGCCAGCAAAGACTCTACCAATAGGAAACCATTCAATGAGATGTAGCAAGCCTTCGACATAGCAAAGACTTACTGACCGAAACCGAAGTGAAGAACTTCGCGCGCGCCAAAACTTGCTTGTAAGAAGAAAACGAGGGGATGTGAGGATTGTTCAGATTGTCACGTAGCTGTGACGTTGAAGGTTTCGAAGCCCTCGCCCATCAGTCTTATCGTATAGTTGCCGTCAATTATCGGAGTCACAACCATCGCTGGGCCTTTCATCATGCCCATTTCCGGCTGAAGCGCAATGACTCCGCTGAAACTCAAAGTTGCGTTCTCTCCAGGCTGCAAAACCAATGAGGTTCCTTTGTCCGCGTGGTCTTCAGAGTTTATTCCGAAAAGCGGGATCAGCGATGATCCGTTTGCTTTGAATGGAATTGTGTCGGGATGTATTCTCTCAGTGATGATTTCACGCATCATTCTGCCCATGTGGTTCTCGGTATCCCAGGTTCGTGTCGCGTTGAATTCGCCGTGAAGTGTCAGTCCGAAAATCCTGAAAGCCACGTTGCCCTCGTTCATTATAGTCACGTTAAGGCTCGTAACGTTGCCGTTCACCGAAAGCGAAGCCGAAGTGATTGTGACGTTGTTCGAGAATCTCTCGACAACCCGTACGAGCTTTTCTCTGTTGTTCTGTCCCAGTTCAACAATCGTTCCCACCTTGATTTGTTCCCGGCTTAAGCTAGTAATTATTGTAGCAGTGGCACTGGGGACAAGCACGTAATAGTTGACTAGGGTTCCGTTAGAATCGGTTGCCTGTATCTGCACCAGCGTTGGATTGAAGTCTACCAGCACACCTGAAAGCGTCTCATTAACCTGGCTGTTTGCGATAGACATGACCAGTGTGTTTGACAAAGCTGTAACAGGGTACAGAGTTCCATTAACCTCCGCGTTGACGCTGGCTATCGTGAACTGAACTTTATCCACTGCTGAACCATTTGGAATTGTGGTAGAAGCGATCGTTTGAGTCATATTCACCAGTGAGAACAAATTAACCGTGTCCGAACCGGGGACGGCAAGCCAGTCAGAAGTTCCATTCGGATAGACAATGTGGAGCGAAACGTCAGAGTACGTCAGATTAAGCACTGTAGTCCCAGCAGGCACAGTCGGAGGATCAGTCAGCATCACTAGAAAAGACGCGGCAGCAGATGCCTGATTGGGCGCTAATGAAGATAGCGGATCAGCAAACAAGACGACAGTGATGATGGCGATTGACACCAGCACAGCGGCCAGACCGTATTTCAGAGTCCACTTTTTCGTCATTTTCAGTTTCCTCTGGGCACAGTCAGCGGCACGAAAGGATATTAACCTACATTTTTGAAAACTCTTTCAACCCTGTTGAATGATGTTTTCAAGAGCCTTTAATCATGTCTCTGCTGACCGCTTGTCGACCATCTAGGTTGCCAGTCTGCGCCAGAGCCTAACTGTCTCATACCAGAACACTAGAACCATGGCTGCACAAACAGTCACCAAGTAGACTGTGAAACCTGAAGCGTTTAATGCTTCAAAGGAAAAGAATGCTACAAGAATGGTGAAAAGCAACGCGAAAAAGAATAGTTGAGGCACTAAGGCGGGTCCAATCTTCGAGTAACCCTCAAGAACCCTGTCCGACGAGTCCTTCACGGCCAAATACCTCCCAAGCTCATCCTGCATCACGAACCCTGCCTCAGAAAGCTTTCCCAGATGATAAGATGCAAGAGAAGCCGACGACAAACCGACCCCACGTTGAATATCTCTAAGCTCAGACGGTCCATGCCTTAGCAAGTACAAGTAAACCTTCAGCGCATTACCCCTGACTTCCTGACTCGTTGACATGCAAGAACATAGATGAACAACCCTAATCATTTAACAGTTACGACCGAAGCAAAGTACACAACGAAATCTGTCCCCAAGCAAAAAGCAACTCTGAAGCAACAAGCGCGCGCGCTAGTTTGTTACACTTATTTTGTAACAAAAGTCAATCGTAAACTGTTGTTCCTCTGAAAGCGCGCTGGTGTGCTTCGCCTGCTCGCATTCCTGTTCGCGCGTGCGAGGGTTTGGGTGTGGTGCCCGCTAGTTCTTTACGACTAGAACATTGCAGTGTGAGTTGGCAACAATCTGTTTTGAAACGCTTCCCAACAGCAAAGACAGCGTGTTTCCTAAACCTCTATTTCCCACAACAATAAGGGCGATGTTTTCTTCTTTGGCAAGGATCAGTAGAGCTTTGGCCGGATTGGAGCCAAGTACCAACGATACATCATGTTCTACTTTGGCTTCATTCAGCTTTTCCTTTACCTCGATGACCGCCGTTTCAGCTTTCCCTTCCATGCCCTTCCCGTAGACATAGACTACTTTTACGAACCCGGAAAAGCACGTAGCAATAGTTATTGCTTCCTTGACCGCATTTTTTGATTGCGGCGATTCGTCATAACCAACCAGTATTCTGATTTTGTCAAACATCTTTTTCAAATCCGTGTCGAATATGACTGTAGGACAATAATACATTTTCGATTGGTTTCTTCCGAGTCGGAAATCTACTTTTCGACTCCAATATCGACAGCAGCGACCAATCAGAATGGCGAAGAAAACTCGCACTTTGTCCTTTCTTCCTCAGCCTACGCTTTTTCCTAGTGGGTTCTTTTTAGCGAACTGTACTGCAGTAACCGCGTCGAATTCAACCTAAAAGGGTTAATAAACCCGCTCACCGTAGAATTGGCATTCAAAACCGAAAGAAAAGAGCGTTTGAAGAGTGCTATGGAGTAGTTAAGAATGTTCTTAGTATGGATTGCTTTGGCTACCGGAGCTTTTGCGATGCTGATCGTTGGATACTTGACTTTCTCCATCTACCGCGAAGACCCTGGGACTCCTGAAATGCGTGAGGTAGCTAGGCACATCAGAAACGGTGCCAAAACTTTTCTCAAGAGACAATACAAAACGATCCTACTTTTTGTGCTCATATTGTCAATTCCAATTGCAATTATTTTCCGTTCAGCAGAAGTGCTCGTCTCCTTCTACAGTGGGGCGCTGCTTTCCCTGACTGCAGCTTACATCGGAATGAATGTTGCCGTTCGGGCAAACGTTCGAACAGCTAGAGCAGCGTTTGCCACTCCTGCAAGAGCATTCACTCTTGCATTTAGAGGAGGATCAGTGATGGGCTTATCGGTTATTGGGTTGAGTCTAGTCGGAATAAGCTTGCTGTATCTTCTTTACGGATACAGAGATCCCAATCTCTTGATTGGATATGGCTTTGGAGCGAGCTTTGCCGCTTTGTTCGCACAGTTGGGTGGAGGAATCTTTACAAAAGCAGCGGACATAGGCGCGGATCTTGTTGGCAAAATTGAGGAAAACATACCAGAGGACGACATTAGAAACCCCGCTGTCATCGCGGACCAAGTAGGCGATAATGTGGGGGACTGCGCTGGAAGAGGCTCAGACCTATTTGAGTCCATTAGCGACGACTACGTGACCGCTATGATCGTTGGTTGGAGCCTCTTTTTCGGAGTTGCCAGAGCGAACGCAATCATGTTTCCGTTTGCTTTAGGCATTCTGGGAGTTCTAGCCACTATCGTCGGAGTTTTCGCTGTCAGAGGTTGGAAACATATTAGACCAATAACATCTTTTAACATCGGACTATTTGCCGTCGCTGCAATCGCCATTGCAGGCGCATATGTTGTATCAATTTGGCTTCTAAATGATGTCCGTATCTTTTACTGCACATTGAGCGGCATAGTGGCCAGCACAGCCGTGGGACTTGTTGTGCAGTACTATGTTGTCCCTGCTGGAAAACCGGTCAGAGAGATGGGAGAAGCGTCAAAACGAGGAGCTGCAATGAATATCATAACAGGCATAGCTTATGGGCTTCAGAGTCCGTTTTTGGCTTTTGTTCCAATGATCGGCGCAGTCGTGTTCTCGTATGTGATTACAAACGGTTCAATTTTTGGTGTCGTTGCCGCGAACTTGGGAACAGACTTGGCTATTGGAATAATTATGGCGGGTGATGCATTTGGACCTATCAGTGACAACGCTCAAGGAATAGAACAGATGGTTGGACTGTCCACAACAGCTAATGAAACATTAGAAAAGCTTGATTCTACGGGCAATACTACGAAGGCCTATGCGAAAGCTTTTGCCACAGCATCTGGTACCGTTTCAACAGTTGTATTGTTTGCCACATATAGTCAAGTGGTGGGACTCTGGTCAATGAAGTTAAGTCAAGCTTTTGTATTTGGAATTTTGATCGGCGCGGCAGTCCCGTTTCTTTTCTCATCCTTCGCGATTGGAGCAACAGCGAAGGGAGCTTTTGAAATGGTTAACGAAGTCAGAAGACAATTTAAAGCGAACCCGGGGATCTTGGAAGGCAAGGCAAAGCCAGATTATGATAGATGTATTGACATTAGCACAAAAAATGCTTTAAAGAAAATGGTTTTGCCAACTTTCGTAACTCTAGTATCACCGATTCTGACAGGTTTGGTACTTGGACCAGCTGCACTGGGAGGCATGCTACTAGGCGCAACGTGTACAGCAGCACTTCTTTCATCGTTCTTCACCTTCAGCGGAGCATTATGGGACAACGCAAAGAAAAGTATAGAAGCTACGGGCTTCTGGATCAAAGGAACTCCAACGCATACTTCTGCAGTAGTTGGTGACACTGTAGGCGATCCCTTGAAAGATGTGGCAGGTCCATCTCTAAACATTTTCATGAAACTGACCAACATGACGGCGCTGTTAATTGCTCCATTGTTGCTTTCCATCACTCCGCTAATAGCGTTGGCATAGCGCGCGGACTCGACGGGGCCCATGTTGGAGCTTGACCATATCCATGTTTCGGCAGGGCCCTTCGATTCCTTTCCACCAAAAAAAGACTTTTCCGCAAAACCAAAAACTGGCTCATTTCATGTGGTTTTTGTTAGTATTTCTGGTTCTTTCCATTCTTCTCTGAGAATGCTGTAGAGATAGTAGTCTCTCAGTTCTCCTCTGTTGAAAAGGCATTTTCGCATTGTTCCCTCTCTCTGGAAACCTACTTTTTCTAAGACTCTTTGAGATGCTTTGTTTCTCACATCGGCTCCTGCTTGAATCCTTGCAAGGTCTTTAGATAGAAATAGGTAGTCAACGATTAACTGAACTGCTTCTGTTCCATATCCTTTTCCTCTTTCGCTGGGAGCAAAGAAGTAACCAATTTCCATCCACTTGTATGGCTGATGTAGCCGATGATTCATAAGCCCTATTTTAGTTCCGTCCTTCTTCTGAACGATGAACATCTTCGCCTCAGTCAAAATCGCCAAGTTCGAAGGATTATCAAAATATTTCATCTGTTCTGATTTCGAAATCTGTCCAATAGAGACGTATTCCCCCATAAAATCTATGTCATTAATGCATTCAACTAGATAGTCAACGTCATCCTTCTCAACAACCCTCAGATTCACATTCTTGCCTTCAAGCAACTCGATTCACCAATCCAAATAGTCAAGTCGGTTCAGCTATAACTTTTCTGCAGAACCGAAAAACGGCTTAAAAGTTTTCATAGACGTGTCTTCTGTTGTCTTCAATGGGCTACGTAGCTAATCGTCAGCGGACAAAGACTTTAAAGCAGATTTGGTTAACATCATGAATCAAGAGGAGTCGAGCATGAAGATGCTGGAGATATGTTGTAGCCCTAGGAAAGGAAATACTGAATGGTTGATGAGAAAACTCATGGCGACAGCTGAAAAAAGAGGTGCCAAAACCGAGTTGATTGCACTCAGGGAGAGGAATATCAAGATGTGTGACGGGTGTTTAGCATGCGAAAAAACATACGCATGCCACATCAAGGATGATATGCAGGGAATATATGACAGGATGCTCTCCGCGGACGCGGTGGTGTTAGGTTCTCCAGATTACATGGATGCTCCTACGGCGTCAGCCATGAACTTTATTCATCGTATGTATCCTCTCTATGGCAAAATCAAGGGGAAAAGATTCGCAAGCGTAGTCGTTGGGCAGGTTACTGGGGTGGATGGCATTGCTTCACGAGGAAAAGTCGAAGATTACTTCAAGTCAATCGCTGGTCTGTTTGGATTAGATTATAGAGGGTCAATAAGCGTAGCCGCTCGAGACCCAAACGACGCCTCTAAAATCACAGATATTGGAAAGCAATGCGAAGACCTTGCTACAAAAATCTTGAAATAGTCACGATAATGACTGGTGAATTCCGTTTCAGCTACCTTATCTCTATTCTTGACCTACGCGGCGAGTTACGTTCCTTTTGTTCCTCTATTGTCGGGTTCCACCCTAACGCTAAGGTGTCCGATTGCGAGTGGTGGCAAGATGTGTGACAACAATTGCTCTGCGGTGAGGGGGCGGACTATACCGTTTGAACTGATTTGTGTCCAGCCGTTCTTCCCTTTGCGGTAACTCTGTGTCTTGCCGTGCTTAGTTGTGATATAGATTGTGCATTCACTGTTCTTCATGTCGTTCCCCCAGTCCTTCTTTTGGTATTTCCACGTTCAATATGTCTTCGACTCATGTAGTTTATAGTTCTCGGCTAACGTCTCAATGATGCTTTCGTTAAACTATAACTTTTCCGCAAAACCAAAAACTGGCTTTCTTCAAACGGTTTTTGTTAGTATTTTTGGTTCTTTCAATTCTTCTTTGATGATGCTGTAGATGTAATCGTCTGTCCATTCCCCTCTCATGAAGAAGTTCTTGCGAAGTGTTCCTTCCTTCTTGAACCCTGCTTTTTCTAAGACCTTCTGGGAAGCCGCATTTCTCTGGTCAGTTTGGGCTTGAATACGCATTATGTCTTTAGAAAGAAACAAGTAGTCAACCATAATCTTCACCGCTTCAGAGCAGAAGCCTTTCCCTCTTTCACTAGGAACTAGAGAATAACCAATTTCTAGTTGCTTAGTTCCAGTTCCTAAATGCAGGACGTGGAAATGAACTATGAAACCGATTTTGCTTCCGTCTTTTTTCTCTATGATGAAAGGACTAATGTCGGAGGGGTTATCAAGCATTTTCTCTACTTCCGTTTTGGACATCTGGTGTAGAGGATTGTATTCACCAAAGACCTCAGGCTTGTTAACCCATTCTGCGAAAAGTGGCAAATCGTCTTTTTCCATAACCCTCAGATTCACATTCTTACCTTCAAGCAACTCAATTCACCACTCAAGCCAATAGAACTGGTTCAGCTATAACTTTTCCGCAAGCCAAAAACGGCTAACAAGGAATATGTCGAAAGCGTAGAACAGAAAAACGATAAAGTCATAATGCGTGCGATAGTTGAAGTAGCAGAATATTACTTCTCTTACTCGCCCTTTTCGAACAGCAAGTAGTGATTTACTTCCAGTCGTTCCCGTATATATGAAGTGCAAGCATATGTGTGGAGTCGCCAGCCATTCTTTTGATATTCCTCGATTTTTTTGCCTATGTCTTTGTGGTGATTGACCTGCACACATTCCCATTCTTTCAACTTGGCTCACCTCCAGTCGACAGAATGAGTGTGACTCATCATTTCCAGTTGTATGTTTGATTTGTGTTTTGCTTAGCGCGCGCAGTTGTCCTTCTTCTCAGAGCCAAAAGTGATTTAACTTATGGCGAGAAATGCTGTCTTATGTCAACCAATATTCCGATTCCGCTGGAGAAGGCTGTTGAATTATGCAGAGAGCATAGAGACAAGCACAAGGTTCATGTGTTTAGCCAATGTTGGGGTTGTCTGAGATTTTCGAAAGAAGAACCTAGCAAAATGTGTTTTCACAACCCTCCAGAAAATCGTGGATGCAAATTTATCAACAAACTGTTCGATGAATCAAAATTGACCTAAGGCCGATACCTCCGCACGAACCAATCTGCGAAGACGCGAAAATCTGCAGATTCAACGCAGTTACCCCTTTAATAGACATACAACATTAAATGCCTGAAAAAGCGCGCGCTATTCTGGTGATGGTTGGCACATAAAACTGCTGTTATGGCGCGTGTTTTTCTCTTGTTTTGGTTTCCATTAACTTCAAGATTGGTGGAACCTGCAGTATCCACGGAACAGCCGCCACAATGAAGGGCACAGCGATCCACGTCTGAGTCTGCCAGAGCCACGTGCTGACGAAAGGCCCAAAAAACGATCCCACACCGATCACCGCGTTCATGAACGCCCAAGCCTTCGCTCTCCGCGCGTCAACTACAAGCTCCATCAGCCAAGCCTGATAGGCAGGAGAACCGAGGTTACCAAACGCAAACAACCCCACACTAACAAGAATAAACTCGTAAACTGAACCCGTGAACGCCAAACCAACAACAAAAACTGCTCCTAACAAGCTCACGAGAGTTAGGGGTTTCCTGCCAAATTTATCTGCCAAGAACCCTCCCGGAACCTGAACGAGGGCTGTCGCCAAACCTGAACCTAACGAAAATATCAGTCCCAACTGTGTCGCATCAACACCCAACTTGTAAATCGGAAAATCTCTGATCAAAGGTCCCCCCAACCCATTAGCCAAACCCGTGAGAAAAGCGATAGACCCGAAGAGCCACAAAACCCTGGCCAGCGGTATCGGAGCCTTCCCATTAACCTCATTACCCGAAACCTCGCGCAGAGGAACTGCCTTGCCAGAAACGCTGACGAGCCCGAAAGAAGCAACCAATCCAACTACGGCCACTGCTGAACCCGTCATGAACGGAAACCGCAACCCCACACTGTCAACCAGTACTCCTCCTATCAAAGGCGCTGGTACGGTGCTAATCATCCAGAACAGATTGAACCCGCCAAAAGCTTTCCCTCGCGAACTTAATCTGCTCAAATCGGCCACAAACGCCGTGAACGCCGGCTGAAACAAGGACATCGCAAACATGTGCACAAAATACACAAGTACTACCAAGAACACGCTGGTAATAACCGAATAAACAAACAAGCTTGGTGCCAAGACCACGCAGGCCAAACCGATCGTCAGCTTCTTACCAACCCTATCTGCTAGGAAACCTCCAACAAAGCTCCCCGAAATCATTGCTAGGCTGCTCACAGAAACCAACACTCCGATAAACGCCGTCGTAGCCTCAGGAGTCACTGCCAAAGACTTGAGCAAAAAAAACACGGCACTACCTGAAACCATCGAACTCGCAAAAGTCGTAAAAAAAACGATTGCCAAGAGCAACACGTAATTCCGAGACCAGTAACGCCCAGAATTCGACTCTAGGCCGGCAGTGTCTACCATGCTCTCAGACTCGAAACAACAAATAGAGAACTCCACAATTTTTAAAGGATTCGTAGCGCGCGCAGTTGAGATATCTCCCGCGCAACCCCTCTTTTTCTGTTCTTTGCCAAGGAATCGGTTCTCTTCTATGACCCTGCCCCAGCTCATCCCCTGAGCCATTGGTGGGACTTGGACTTAAGAAAAAAGGGGAAATCCCTTACACATTGCCTTGGTTTCTGTCTATCAAAGTACAAAGGCTGGCATGTTGATTGCAACGCTTTCTGAGTACAAGGAAATGAAAGAAATACAATGTAAATAGATGTATTGCTGCAGTTGTCACCATCTTTTTTTTGTTGAGAGGTGGTTAAGTACTTAGCCCTCTTAAGTGATTTGTGACGTGAGCAAGAGTGTGCGTAGCATCGGATCTTTGATCGTGTAGACGCCTTCTTTTTCATTTATCAGCATGGCTGCCTTCAGATTTTCCAAGGCATTCTGTACTGTCGCGTCATTTGGTACAGAGGTTCTCCTTGTTTCTATTGCTGCCTTTATTTCTTTCCAGCGGGCAGAAGTGGCTGCGACTTTTAGTGCTGCCAGATATGTTGTTCTGTCTCTTCCTTGGAGAAAGTGTTCCAGTTCGTCTTTTGTTATTTTCGTTCCTTCAGAGATGGTTTCTTCCATAGCTTTTTTGTGAGGGAGTTTGCGGATTGCAACGTTGTTTCCATACAAGGTTAGCCATCCTGGAATTCCGTCGAGTTTTTCCACGGCCTCCTCTATCTGTTCCTTTGTGATGGCTTCGTGACATTCTTGGAATCCTTTCTTGAGAAACTCGCTAGATTTCTCTTTTGTGAAGGGTTCAAGGTAGAGCTTTGCCGGTGATCTTCCATACATTGGAGATGTGGATCTAGGTTCAAGCAGCGTTTTCATCAGTCCGAACATGGATCCCGTGAGGATGAAGATTACGTTTGGGTGGGTGTTGAAGATGTTTGCCAATAGTTTAAGGAGATGGCCAGAGATTGTCGACAATTCTTGGACCTCGTCGAGTTCAATGACGCAGTCTCCAGCCTGCTTTCCTATGGCGCCCAGCAGATCCCACATTGTCGTCATAGGCCTTTTTGAGAGAGATATCGAGATACCTCCAGGCCCAAAGGACACTCCCTCGGTTCTGTCTGCTATGCCCTTGATTTTTTGAAGTGCACTGTTTTCTGTGTTCAAACCCTGTGCCAAAGCGTTCAGTAGACCGTGAGTCCCTTTCGCCCCCCATAGGTTCACGTATATCGCCTTCACGCCCATTTTCTCCAGTCTCACGTTTGCTGCTTTGATTAGGCTGGTTTTGCCAACCATTCTTGGACCCAATATGGCAATCCATCGCCTCGATTTGACGAAGCGGACAAGTTCATCTAATTCCTTTTCGCGGCCGAAGAGTTCTCTTGGGAATTCCTTTGGGTTGAGGTTGAATAATGACAAACTTAACCCCCTTAAGTACTTAAGGGGGTCCTCACGAGTCTTAAATCTATCGGAAAAAAGAACGTGCACCCTACTCTCGCTGCAGGCGTCTTAATTCTCGCGCGCGGGGTGGGATTTGCACCTCAAACCAAGTGGCGAAATCTCCCGCAGAACCCCTCTTTTTCCTTTCTGGTGCGCTCTCTGGATTAGCTTAGCACGCGCGGTTTTGTGGACACTATTGCCCATCTTTCTGCGATCCAGCTGAAACCTTCACCTCTTCGCTCGACTTTGAATCCTTCAAGTATCTTCTCCCATTCTGCTTTGTTCATATAGCTGTAGAATCCTCTGGCCGCGCTGAGGTATGCCCGTCCTTTTGGCTTGAGGACACGCTTGATTTCGTTGACGGCTGCCTCGTGGTATTGCGGCGCCATCGAACACAGTAATCCATTGGCAAGAACGAAGTCAACTGTCCCATCTTTTATGAAGTTCAGGTCGGAGGCAGATGAAACACGTGCTTCAATGTTGTGGTAGCCTTGTTTGTCCGCTTTCTTTTCCACTGTTCTGATAGCCTTTTCGTCTGAGTCAACTGCGTAGACCTTTCCTTCAGGACCAACGCATTCGGCTAAACCCAGCGTATAGAAGCCGGGTCCACAGCCAAGGTCAGCAACCACTTGACCCTCAGCGACGTAGGAACAGTAACTGTGTGGGTTATCGAACAGCCTTCTGAACACGTTATCATGCGCAAAGAGCGGAAAATGCTTGTTTCGTTTCTCTTTGTTCGCAGCCATTATCTGAACCCGCCTTACATCCTGATCTTCGCGTGCTCTGTTGGACACGTCAGTCCTGATTAGCTTATTCGGCATTTAATGGTTGCCTAGCCATAACCTTTCTGCAGAAATGAAAGTGGTTGGTTGGAAAAGCTCTGTCTAGCGCGCGCAACCCACTTTTTCTTGCATGTGTAGTGCTTCAAATGGAGGCGCAATTGATATTAGTGGAAATCTAGCATGTTCAGGGTTAATGACAGATTTGTTTTACTCTGCTGTTCTTGGTTTGGTTGCGGGTCTTTTGCCTGTGTATCTGGGGCTTCTTCCCTTGCCGTTCTTCAGACGACTTTCTCCTTCTCGGCGAGCCCTGCTAGTCAGTCTCTCTGTCGGAATATTGTTGTTTCTTTTTGCTGATGTTACGGGGGAAGCTGTGGGGTTGTCAGGGCATACTTGGTATGGTGCTTTGCTTTTCGCAGTTGGTCTGCTCATAGGCGTTGGCGTTCCTTTCGTTATTTCTTCGAAAAGGCAACGTGTCAATGGCAGTTCCTCTGATTTAGTAGGCGGAGCTAGAATCTTGACAGCTTACATAATATCGCTGGCAATAGGGCTTCATAACCTTGGTGAAGGACTCGCTATTGGTGCTGCATATGCCGGTGGACAATTTGCTTTAACCACAGTTTTGGTTGTAGGCTTTGCTCTTCACAACGGAACGGAAGGTATGGCCATTGCAGGTCCAGTCTCGGAAATCCATTTTCGCCTACGAGATCCTTTGGTCATGGGTTTTGTGGCGGGCTTTCCAACAGTTCTGGGAAGTATCGTTGGAGCCACGTTCTACTCGGAGCTGGCTGGTGCGCTGTTCTTTTCTTTGGCTGCAGGAGCCCTGCTCTATGTTGTAATCGAGCTTACGAAAAGAGCCCAAACACCAAAAAGCACTTTCGTTGGTATAGTGATGGGGATTCTTCTTATGTACTTCACAAACCTACTTCTCACAATCTAGCACACGCGGGCGCACTTCTATACGAAGGCTACGCACTGTTTTCTAGGCTAGACTACAAGTCCTTTCTGCAGGCCTGTGTAGGCTGGACTGATGCTTCTGTGGAGAATTCTCCCACAACTCCCTCTTTTTCTTACTCTTACTGCTTATGAAAGATTATAAATGTTGACACGTCAGTATTCCTTCTTGGTTGTCTTTGTTGTTAGGCTTTGATGCCAAGGAATTTGAAAGAAGAAAGATAATACAAGAAGAAAATCCGGTAACTCATGAAATAGACAACAAGCGAGTCACTGTATTCTATTCTCCGTTGGGCGTGGGAGTCAAGTTTAAGGATTGGGGTGCCTTTAGGGGCGTTTGCCTGAAAAGAACATTGGAACTTGCTAGCGAATTTGAGTTGTCTCAAAAGCGGATAATGTACGACTCGCAGAGTTTGAAGGAGGAACTATCACATCGGAGGGCGATTCCTTTCTGTGACAAGTTGATCCAGCATTTGAGGCATTACATTGAGCTATTGCATTTTACTTTTGTAGTCATGCCACCTGCTGATGTCCCCTTCGTAACGGTGGGTGGGACCAAATAACCTCTGCGTGAGGTGAAGACTGCGGAGTTTCTCCGGAACCTTCAACCTATGTTTTCACATATAGCCGCGTGGAACTATTTTGGCAAAGTGAGAGAAGGTGAAATGGAAGTGCAGCTGGATGGTTTTGATTCGAAGCAAACCTACGCTTGGGCTGACCTGATCAGTATGGTAAAACCTAGGATATTCCCTCATGGTGATGAGTGCAATCCATACATAATGGTTGCGGATATCATTGCATATCTTACTGATTCTAAATTGTACATTCAGAAGCTTAAGCTGGAACCGCCGTCTATTCAGAAAGTATGGGAACCTTATGGTTTCCAGACGGAGACGCATTTTCTTGATGCAAGCAGCGTGGCAAAGTATCGGTGGTACTCGGACGATCCCATAGACCTTACACCCTATTTGGCTCACCCTCTTGTCTTTCTTCTGGTTGATGAATTGGAGAAACTTCAGCCGAATCCTCCTCCAATGGAGGATGAGGAAGGGGAATTGCCAGACGTGGGTTCGGCGCCAGTTGCGGAAGAGAAACGGTTTGTGAAGTTGATAAGGCGCATGGAGCCTTGGTATGCTGCTGCAGCTTATGCGTATCACAAGGGGGGTGCGGCTCAGCTTTTCAACTTTCACATGGATCGCAAGAAAGTGCGAGATGGCGATGTTATGGTTTACGTTGGATCGAAATCAAAGGAACTGGCTGAAAGCTTTTCTCACATGTATGACATAGAAGTCCTTTCCGCCAAAGAACTCCGCAAATTGGTAAATAGAGAAAAAATCATACCATTATAGTTCATTAATGCAGTTACTCTGGTTGGCAATGCCCGGGGTGGAATTGTCAACAATAGACAGTGTATTATGGCATTATATAATTCTTATGTATCTAGCTTCTACGTCGCATGATAGCGAAGCTGCAATGGGATGTGCAATTCACTGCTTCGGCTGGGAAATAGCTACTTATTTGCTTTCAATCCCCGTTTTCTGCGTAGCTTGAATGTATGTGCTGAGTCCTTTTTTCATCACTTGAACTGCAGCTAGCACATCAGTGAGTTGTCTTTCAGAAGCATTGATCAAACCCATCACATACTCCAGGAAGCCTGGAATTTGATAGAGGTTGGTCAGGTCTTTTCCTTAGCGCGCGCGCTCGAACCTCAGTGGAGATATCTCCCGCGCAACCCCTTTTTTCTCGAAAGTCAAATCTTCCAGTGAAGAACATTTCCTCGCGCCCGATTCTGAAGAGTGTCGTATTGACATGGGCACGTCGGACTGTGGCGCTATATCCTAGAAATTCAGTCAACATTTTTCGACTGCTTCGACTTAGTTAGCGCGCTACTGTTCTCCAGCGTCAACGGAGTAGATCCCTTGTGAGCAGTTTAAGCCATGTGGTTTGAATCAGATGTTGTTCCAAAAGCAATAAGAACGCAGAATCTAATAGCATTCTCTTGATAGGCTAACGTGGAGAAGTCCGTTTGACGTCTCTTGAGCGTGATCGCATTCCAAGTCCTCGTCCGATTGCTGCAAGGGAGATTCCGCTGATCGATAGACTTGAAGAAATGAAGCTTCTGAAAGAGGCTGTGGACGGAGCAATTCAGGGTGAGGGCGGGGTTGTTTTTCTCCATGGAGAGGCAGGAATTGGCAAGACGAGGCTGACCAGAGAACTCGGTGCTTATGCACGCTTGCGTGGGATGCATGTCCTCTATGGTCGATGTCCAGCATTGTTTAGAATGGACGGCGTTCCTCCATACGTTCTGTGGAGCGAGGTTCTGAAAGACTATCTAGAGACTTGCAGTCCAGAGCAATTGTACAGGGTTGTTGGCTTCTATCCAAGCGAGGTGGCAAAGTTGGTTCCAGAGCTCAGACAAAGGCTCGGGACGATTCCTCAGTCACTGCCCCTCGGTCCTGAACATGAGCGTGATAGGCTGTTTGAGGCAGTTTTCCAGTTTATTGTCAACGTTTCTAAGGAAGCTCCTTTGTTGGTGATTCTTGACGATTTGCAGTGGACTGATCAGACTTCGCTTCTTCTCCTGCAGTATTTGGCCCGCGGCATCTACAAGACCCCTTTGCTTCTTCTGGGTGCTTATCGTGGCACTGACGTTGACGAGAAACATCCGCTGTCGCCAATCTTGACGGAACTGAACAGGGAACGTCTCTCGAAGCCTATCTCACTGAAGCGAATGTCTTCCAATGATGTCTCTGAGATGATCCGACAGATATTGGAGCAGGAAGAGTCGCCGAAAGAGTTCTGCGAGCTTGTTTATGAGAAGACCAGAGGAAACCCTTTCTTCGTAGAAGAAGTAATCAGATCTCTGAAGGAAGAAGACGTTATCTTTCGTGAAGAGAACCAGTGGAAGATGAGAGAAGTCTCAAAGATAGAGTTCCCTGCAACTGTAAAAAGTGTCATAAAGACAAGAATAAGTCGATTGGATGACGAAGGCCAGAGTATCCTTACGATGGCCTCTTTTGTCGGTAACGACTTCACCTTTGAAGCTGTGCGCGGCGTGACTGGCATTGAAGAAAGCAAACTGCTTGAACTGATGGAAAGACTACTGAAGACAGGACTGGTTAAAGAGAAGATAATTCGTGGAGAAGACGTGTATTGTTTCTCCGACGTGATGGTGAGAGATGTTGTGCATGAAGAGGTCAGCCATCTAAGGCACAGGAAGCTTCACGGCTCTGTCGGAAATGCTCTAGAGAAAGTTTATGCCAGTAATCTTGACCAGCATTTGGGGGAACTGGCTTACCACTTCTTAGAGGCTGGTGACAAGGACAAAGCGCTTGACTACTTCCTGAAGGCAGGGGAAAAAGCCTGGGCAATTTACGCTCCCAATGAGGCTTTTTCCTACTTTCAGCATGCCCTTGAGCTTCTGGAAGAACACGGAGATGATCTTGAGAAGAAGGCGCGGATAATTGAAAGGCTTGGTATCCTTAGATCTTGGATGGGCGAACCGCGCGTCTGCTTGCAATACTGGAATAGAGCATTAGATCTGTGGGATCAACTAGGAGATGAGAAGAACAGCGCACGACTTCATGGACGGATGGGATCACTGATCTGGCAGAATACTGGCGAGATGGGTGAGGCTTCCAAGCATCATAACATGGCTTTGGAAATACTTCAAAAAGAGCCCGAAAGTGTGGAGCTGGCCCTTCTCTACGAGGACATTTCACACATGCTTTGGCGAAGTGGCAAACCTGAAGCATTGTCTTGGGCACAGAAGGCCTTTGAACTTGCAGAAAGGCTAGGCAGCCAAGAAGTCCTCACAGCGTGTTATAATGATTTAGGAACGATAAGTCTGAAATCAGGCGAACATGAAAAGTCATTGAAATACTACGAGCAAGGACTGAAGCTGGCTCTCAAAAATAACTTGGTCGGATGGAGTACGGCCTTCTACAACAACCTTGCCGAACTATATGAGAGCATGGGAGAGCTTCAAAAATCATTTGAGACCGCTCGGAAAGGATTGGAGTTCGTGAGAAAAGCTGGCAATGTAATCGGCATAGCTTGGCCTGGTATGAGGGTAGCAGAGAGCTACATGCACATGGGCGAAATCCAGACCGCAATGCCCCTTTTGGAAGAAATATTGGCGATTGACAAGAGAGCCAAATACACCACTCATGTTTCGGTCCCATTGACAGCCATCGGCGTGTGCTATCTCGTCCTGGGAGAACGGGAGAAGAGCCTTCAGTACCTGAGGGAAGCTTATGATACGGCAATAACGGGAGAGTACCAGTTTTCTGCAGAGGCCGGCTTCTGGCTTGGCCGATTGTTCATGGAAATAGAAGACTACGCAGAAGCAGAGAAGTACCTTGAAGAATCCAGCAGCAAGTACCAAGAAGCAGGAGACACAGACACCCAAGTGACTCTTGTGTTGCCCGGGCTTTCGAGGTTATATTTGAAAAAAGGCGCGACCGAAAAGGCCGCTGGGCTGATCGAGAAAATCTATGAATACGCATCAAAAACGCATAGCAAGTTGGTTGTGCCCCAAGCTGAAATGTTGAAAGCAATGCTCTTGAGAGAGCAGAAAAACTGGGAACAATCGATACAACACTTCGAAAGCAGTCTTCAAGGATACAAGGCCCTAGATGCGCAGAAATGGTACGTCGAACCCTTCGCCGATCTCCTGTGCGAATACGGCTCAACATATCTGGAAAGGAACGAAGAAGGCGATGAAGAAAGAGCCTTTTCACTGCTGAACAAAGCACTTGAAATATATCAAGAGATGGGCGCGACCAAAAGGGTAGAAGAAATCAGGTCAAGCATTGTTCGCGGAGAGACTGCACGGAAAGTGGTCCATAAGTCCGAACTCACCGGAGAAGTCTCGAAGGACTTTCCCGGACACATCACCACTGGGTACGCAGGCCTTGATAGGCTTTTGTGTGGGGGCATACCCGCGAGCTACACGGTGGCTTTGACGTCACCTTCGTGTGACGAGAGGGATTTGCTTGTCAAGAGCTTTCTTGAGACGGGGGCAAAAAGGGGTGAAGTCATATTCTACGTCACAATGGATCCCAGTATTGTGAAACCTCTTGCAGAAGAGTTCCCGTCAAACTTCTACCAATTCCTTTGCAACCCTCAGGCAGATGCAATCGTCAAAGACTCAGCTAATGTGTTCAAATTGAAGGGAGTTGAAAACCTCACCGACATCAGCATTGCCCTGACCTCAGCAATCCGCAAATTAGACCCGTCGTTTAAAGGTCCGAGAAGAATATGCATTGGTTTAATCTCAGATGTTCTGCTGCAGCATCATGCGGTTCAGACCAGAAGGTGGTTGACTGCGCTTATGACAGAATTGAGGTCAAATGGATTCACAGCTCTGGCAATAGTCGACCCGCAGATGCACCCTCCAGAGGAGCTTCACGCCATTCTCGGGCTATTTGATGGAGAGATCAACATCTACGAGAAAGGAGCAGAGCAGTTCCTAAAGATCAAGAGGATGAGCAATCAGAAATACCTGAAGGACGAGCTACTTCTGAAGAAAGAAAACTTCGAGAGGAAGGAGTAACAGCAAGAATCAGACGCGCGTTGGAGACGTCACCCGCACAAGTGCGCCATGGAAAAAAGTATCGCGCCCACAAGAAAGGCTCCGATCTGCGTGGCTATTGAAAGCTTTTTCTTTCAAGACTTTTCCAAGATTGTCGTCGCGCGTGTTGAACAAAACGTTGCCTGGGCAAGCAACGTTAGCGCGCTGCCTTGTCCCTTTATTAGGTGTTGAAGTATGTTGGTGAGACTGCTTTGTCTGGTCTTCTGAGGTTTTCTGCTGCTTCTCTGTTTAGAACTAAACACAGCAGGCTGTAGAGGGCGTAC